>Ga0213878_10000481_pt1 | contig 14937 bp, 9 predicted proteins | sample VelepicoBEBS_R02_FD_161053 | JGI IMG/M metagenome (GOLD analysis project Ga0213878, IMG submission 161053) | Vellozia epidendroides bulk soil microbial communities from rupestrian grasslands, the National Park of Serra do Cipo, Brazil - BS_R02 | ecosystem: Environmental > Terrestrial > Soil >... | reverse complement strand
CGGGGCCGACAAAGAACATCGCGCCTTTGCCGAAGCGATTGCGCATAACGCCAATGATCCGCAACGCACAGCGGCACCAGTATCCACTGATGATATTCTTTTCACCGGCATTGGCATGGGCACCAGCCCGTCCGCCCGGATTGTGCAAACGATCGTTGTGCCCGTGGCGCCCGGGGAAGAAGAATTCTACGCGCATTATCAGGAACACGGCGAACATGACTGGGCGCTTTATCCGCGCTCGATCCAGATGTGCGAAATCAGTGTGAACGGCCAGAATTTCTGGGTCGTCAACATGCATGGGGCGTATGGCAAGGATCGTAGCATCAGCTCTGAATACCGCAGCGCCCAGCTCGCCATGCTGTTCGACAAGATTGACCAGATGCAGATTGATGCGCCCATCATCGTTATGGGCGACTTCAACGCCACCGCCAGCAATCCCGATATGAGGGTGTTCGCCCAGAACGGCTTTACGCGCGTCAACAGCGACCCCACCAAAAATCTGGGCATTGGTGTCGGCGATCATGACCTGACAGAGCAGCAGCGGCAGCATTGTGATATCGACCATATTTTTGTACGTCGTGGCCGCGGCGAACATCGCGACGAGTATTTCTCTATCGTACAGGAAAGCATTTGTACGCCGCAGGTGGGCGACCCATCTGAATATGACCATCGCGCAGTCGAAGTTGTGATGGATCTGAAAAAGGGCAACTTTGTCGATCACGTCGTGGACATGGTCCGTCGCGGCGAAAAGCCAAAGCTTGTTTTCGACATTGATGGCACGCTGACAAATCCCGGTGTAACGCCTGATGAACGCATCATAGCGCCAGAATTGAGCGACACACTGAACGCGCTGCGCGATATGGGTGTGGATGTAGTGCTTGCGACAGGACGCGACAAAGGTCGTGTCAAGATGTGCTTTGACGATAAATTTCCGCCCTTCCCGGTTATCACAAGCGCGGGTGTGCATCTTCATATGACCGAGACTGAGCATCTGGTGAATGATGCGATTGATGCCGCGCACCTCGACTTCATTGAAGTCATGCGCGCAAAGATGGCCGAGCTTCACGAAGCCTTCCCCGAGCAGGGCATTGAACTGAAAGACGCGGAAGCAAGTGTACAGCTGAAAAAAGATAAGCCGGGCTATGAAGAAATAAAGGCCGTGCTGCATCGGTTTGCAGAAGAAGCGCGCGAACAGGGTTTGTCGTTTGACCTGCATAGTGCCGAGCCCGGTCATCTGGGCGTCGTCTGCTCCCTGGTTGGCAAGGGGCAGGCCATGCAGGCTTTCTCGGACGTCCTGCAATTAGATGAAACGAATTGGCAGAATGTCGTATTCTTTGGCGACAGCCTGCACAGCCACGGCAACGACTATGACGCCGCCAAAACTGTCACAGCGAAAGGTGGTATGGTGGTCGGCGTTGGTGGTCCCAACCGCATGGATCATCAGGATTTCCATGTCGCCGAATGGGTGCCTTCATACGCCACCCTGACGGACATGTTGGGTAGCCTGAGGGAAGCGTTGACACCAAAGCCGTTGACCCCCACAACGGCGGCTGCATCGACACCCGTTGCCACACCCGCTCTGGTCAGAAACTAATCATTTTTTGCCGTGCCAGTTCTGGACTCTTGCGAAAAGACGGTTTTGGTCTTCTAATCCCCCCATACAACCAACGGGGGCCTTATGCGTATCGGCATTGATCTGGGCGGCACAAAAACCGAAGTCATCTGTCTTGATAAAAATAACGGCAAAGAACTTTACCGCCTGCGCGTCCCCACCATACGCGACGATTACAGCGCAACCATACGTACGATTGCGGAGCTGGTGACCGGTGCCGAAAATGCGGTCGGCCGCACGGGGACGGTTGGCATCGGTATTCCGGGAACTGTGTCAGGCGTGACAGGCCTTGTTAAAAACGCGAACAGCACATGGATCAACGGCCACCCGCTGGATAAAGATCTGGAACAAGTTCTGGGCCGCCCCGTCCGCATTCAAAATGACGCGAATTGTTTTGCGGTATCCGAGGCCAATGACGGGTCCGGCGCCGGCAAGCGTGTCGTGTTCGGCGTTATTATCGGCACCGGCTGCGGCGGCGGTATCGCAATCGATGGCAAAGCGATTGGTGGTCTGAACGGCATCACGGGCGAATGGGGGCATAACCCGCTGCCCTATCCGCGCGTGTTTGGCCAGGTGGCCCGCACATTTGAATCCGCACCGGACACCGCGGACACTTTACATGATTATTTTATTGATGACGCGACGGTTTCTGAATATCCCGGCCCGCTTTGTTATTGCGGGCGGCGTGGTTGCCTGGAGTCCTGGATTTCCGGTACCGGCTTTAAAAACGACTATCACCGCGTGACCGGCGAACCGCTTTCGACGCATGACATTATCGCCGGCGCAAAGAATGGCGAGGCCAAAGCAACACAGGCGTTGCGCCGTTATATGAACCGGCTGGCGCGCAGTCTTGCCTATGTCATCAACATTCTGGATCCGGATGTGATCGTGCTGGGCGGCGGGATGAGCAACGTGCAAGCCCTGTACGACGAAGTGCCAAAATTGTGGGGGCGGTACCTGTTCACAGACACCGTCGTCGACACACAATTATTGCCACCGCGCCACGGCGACTCCTCCGGCGTACGGGGTGCCGCGTGGTTGTGGTGATCTGGCTATGCCTGCTCTTGGGTTTACCATAAACCCATGGAAGACCATTCCTGCCCGGGTGGTCTTTTAATAGTAAGACGCCGCGTGGCTAAGAACAGGCACGCAGCAGCAGCAGCCATACCTGGGATAAAACATCCCGGCACGGCGCAGGCCAGAGTGAGGCTGACACCAGCGCCAAGAATACACCAGGTGACAGGGTTGGTTAGGAACTTACCCGCAAAAGAAAGAAACTCTTTCATAAAAAATCCTTCTCAATTTATGATCAATGTAATCTGCCCACATTAGGCGTTAAACCGCTAAACATCAATTCTGCACTGCGTATTCATTTCGGCACTGTATATCTTTTGCTTCGTCCATCCCTGACATATCAGGTCAAAGCCATCATTTCAGGCGCGCTTGACGGAAACCCGGAGAACGCACGCGAAACCAAACCAACTGCCCCAAAAAAAATGGCGAAAGCACTCGCAGCCACGAGCCAACTTTGTGAGGTCAAGCCGGCCAAAGCAAAACCGCCCAGAAGCAATAGGGCTGATCCAAAAGGGGCAGTAAGAAAATGTTGTGCGAATTTAAGCAACTCCAAACCCTCCCTTTAAAATGTACGCGTTCGAAATACACCACCGTCACTAGGACAGGCGGGGTGTCTTTGTCAATTATTTGCGGGTTAATAAACGGCTAGGTTTGCACAAATACTTGTCGTATAGCGGGAACAGCCGCTACGCCAACCATTATTCTCGCTTTGTTGCATCGCAAAATACCATGCATGACATCGCCCTTGTTATAACCGGCAGTATTGCCGCCACAAAAACCCTGCTGCTTATCAAGGCGTTACGGGAGAACGGGCTGTCCGTGGCCGCACTCAGCACGCCCGGACCGGTTGCGTGGGGCTGGGTCGATGTGGCGAAAGCAGAAAGCTTAACGCAGCACTCGCTGCTGTGCCGCGACGACATAACTCTTGAACAATTATCTGCGTTTTGCGCGGCACCCTGCATTCTGATCGCCCCTGCCAGCGCGGAAATCCTGTATCAACTGGCACAAAATAATACGCCATTGGCGCAGCAGATTAACTATGCGCAGGGAAACGGGGCGCGTCTAATTATAACGCCAGCCATGAATGCGCATATGTGGGCGCATCCCGCGGTTCAACGTAATGTCGCAGTCCTGTCACAACGCGGCGCTGTGTTTCTGGGCCCCGTTGATGGTCCGCTCGCCTGCGGCGATGTTGGCTTTGGCCGCATGCTGGCGGTTGAGCAAATCGCCGATGCAGTAAGCGCTGTACGGGATGGGCATACGCATCCGGCATCGCAAATGGTTGACGCCCCTCACCTCGCCCCGCGCGCCACACATCAATCCCTGTTCGCAACGCGGCCCCTGATTGCCCTTGCGGGCAAGTCCGCCACATGGCCCGCGATATCTGCCTTTGTCAAAAACCTGCAATCCGCCGGTATAACTGCGGACTATGTTCTGGGTACCGACTGCGCCCTGCATCGTGACGCGCTGGCCGCCTTGACGGGGACACTGGTTTGTACGGACCATTTTCAGATACCCACGCTGAACGGCATGGAGCATATCCACCTGCCGGAGCGCGCCACCTGCGTATTCTTTCCTTTTCTGGACGCCGCTATCGCAGAACAGATGGTGCAGGGTAGTGCAAAGGATTTTACTCTGTGCCTTGCGCTTGCCAGCAAAGCGCCGGTTTATGTCGCGCAAGCCGCACTCAATAACCTATCGCAGAATGTGGTTGGGCAACTGGTTGCTGACGGGGTGAAGGGTATTGACGATTTCAGGGCTTTGCCCGCGGATTCCAAAGGCCGCACGGCAATGCAGGGAAAAAAGATTTTAGTGCTCGCTGGTTATCCGCAGGAAATTGTCGACAGCTTCCGCCACTATACCAACGACAGAATTTCTTTTGCCGAAGCTTGGGCCGCTGTCACTTCGTTACGTGACGCTGGGGCCGCTGTAACAGTAATTGCGCCGCATGCGCAGAAACCGATTATAGAGGGTGTGACAGGAATCAGCACACTGGCAAATGGTCAGAAAATTATATCGGCGCGCGATCTGTTGCAGGCTTCGCTGGAGTATAGGGAAAAAGCAAGTGCGGATATTGTCCTGCAACTGGCGGGGCTGTCGTCCATCACATGCGACAGGCCTGTGACTTACAAAATTCAGAAAACAGGGCCGGAGCGCGCGCAATTGTTCGATGTCTCAGGCAACATCAATCTGATCGGGCATTTAACGGCTGCATTCCCGCATGCAGTTGTGGCCGGCTATGATGCCTTCCAGCGATGGCATGGTGACGGCCAGTATATTCCCATACCGGTATTGGATACGCCAGGCATAGTGCCCGCATCAGCACCAGCAATGCCGGATATTGCCGATGATATGGCGGGGCGCCATGTCGTTGTCACCACTGCGCGAACAGAGGAAATACTGACAACCTCAGGTGATTTCATCACCAATTATTTTTCAGGCAAGCAGGGGCAGGACATTGCGCATGCGCTGGCCCGGCGCGGCGCACATGTCACACTGATATCAGGACCTACATTCCTGCCTGACGTCGAACATCCACGCATCACGACACGGCATGTACGGTCTGCGCGCGCCATGTTGGCGGTGGCGGAAGAAGTGTTGTTACAGGATTGCGATGTCTTTATCGGCGTTGCGGCAGTGTCTGATTTCTGTCTGCCAGAACCCGTGGATTTGCGGTTGGCAGAGGGTGAAGCGCACACGCTGGCACTTGTTGAAAATGCCAGCATCGTCGGGCGCGCCGCCAGCCATCCAACACACAGGCCGCCCATCGTTGTCAGCTTTGCCGCACAATCACCGGAAACAGTTGAGGCTTACGCCACGCAGAAGTTCAAAAAGCTCGGCGCCAATCTGACGGTCGCCAACCCCATCGGCGCGGGCACGGCCATTGCCCGCGACCCGTCACGCAATCAGATTATACTGATCAACGCCGCAGGCGTTGAACGCCTGCCGGAAATGAGCAAGGAAGAGGTTGCGTACGCCGTCGCCACGCGTGTCTCGCACATGCTGGCGGCGTATTATGACCAGCTGTAAACGGTTTTGATCTGCGTATAAAATTCAACAGCCGCAAATCCTTGCTCACGCGCGCCATAGCTTGAACGTCGTGTACCGCCAAACGGCACGTGATAGTCAACGCCTGCGGTCGGCAAATTGACCATGACCATACCCGCCCGCACATTGTGTTGATAATGGCGTGCGTATTTCAGGGAGTTTGTGCAAATGCCCGCAGACAAGCCAAAACCACCAGCATTGGCGATAGCCAGTGCCTCGTCATAATCCTTGACGCGGATCAGACTGGCGACGGGGCCGAATACTTCTTCGCAATTGATACGCATAGTCTGCTGCGTATCCGCAATCACGGCGGGACTCATGTAAAAGCCGGGTGTGTTGAGCGTCAGACGCTGCCCGCCGGTGACAAGACGTCCGCCTTCTTTCACGGCGATATCGACATACGACAAATTCTGGTTCAACTGCCGTTCATTGACGGCGGGGCCGACCTGTGACGCGGCATCCAGTGCCGGGCCGACTTTCAACGCAGCTGCTTTCACGGCCAACGCTTCAACAAACCTGTCGTAGATGCCTGCGGTCACAATAATGCGGCTGGATGCCGTGCAGCGTTGTCCTGTGCCGAAGAAGGCACCGTCCAGCGCGCATTGAACGGCGCGGTCAAAATCGGCGTCATCCAAAACGACCAGCGGATTTTTACCGCCCATTTCCATTTGCACACGCGCCTGTCGTGCAACGGCTGCGGCCCCGATGATGGCGCCTGTTTTCTGCGATCCTGTAAAAGAAACGCCGTCCACATCGGCGTGGTTTACGATGGCGCCGCCTGTGGCACCGCGACCCAGAACCATATTGAAAACACCCGCAGGTGCGCCGGCTTCGTGGATAATGGCGGCCAGCGCGTGAGCGGTGGCGGGCGTATCTTCCGCCGGTTTCATGACAACCGTGTTGCCAAAGGCAAGCGCTGGGGCCGCCTTCCAGGCAGGAATGGCAATCGGGAAATTCCAGGGCGTGATCTGCCCGTAAACGCCGACAGCTTCGCGGTAGGTAGAGGCTTCGATGCCCGGACGCGTCGAGTCGAGCGTCAGGCCATGGCGACGCAGCGCTTCACCTGCAAAATATTTGAAAATACGTGCCGCGCGCATCACCTCGCCCGTAGCCTCTGGGACTGTTTTGCCTTCTTCGCGTGCCAGCAATTTGCCTAAGGCTTCACGACGGTCGGCGATGATATTGCTGACCTTGTCCAACAGGTCGGACCGAACTTCAGGTGACGCGGCAGACCATGCTGGAAATGCCTTACGTGCCGCCGCAACGGCGGCGTTCACATCGTCGGTCGTGGCTTCGGCAAAGCGGGCGACGACATCGCGCGTATCGGACGGGTTCAGACTTTCCGTTGATGGCGTGCCAGAGACGGCCTTGCCGTCAATAAAGTGCGTCAAGGTCAGGGTCTCTGTCATGGTCTGCTCCTGTCAGGGTTCAGGCCGATTTCAGAAGTCCACGTCCGGCCAAATTTTGCATCAGATCGTTAATACCGAAATTCCAGGCGCGCGCCTGTTTGGAAGTCGTCACTTTATTCTCCAGCACGCCCAGCTTGGGGGAAGAGATGCGCACCTTATCGCCTATTTTATGCGTAAAGCCAAGCCCCGGTTTGTCGCGGTCCTGTGTCGGCGCAAAAAGCGTGCCGAGGAACAGCACAAAACCATCGGGATAATGATGCTCGCTAATGGCCTGCGCAACGATATCCAGCGGGTCGCGGCTGATTTGCGCCATATTGCTGACCCCCTCCATGCGATAACCGGTGTCATCCGTGACTTCCAGCCTGACTTCGGCGCGGCGTACATCATCCATGGTAAAACTGTCATCAAACAGGCGGATAAACGGCCCCACTGAGCAAGAGGCGTTGTTGTCCTTGGCCTTGCCAAGCAACAGGGCGCTGCGCCCCTCAAAACAACGCAGGTTGACATCGTTGCCCAGCATCGCGCCAACGACTTGTCCCGACGGCGCACAGACCAGAACGATTTCAGGCTCCGGATTATTCCAGTGAGAGTCTGAGCGAATACCGACCTCATCCCCCCACGTGACGGATGACAAAACGGGAGCCTTGGTAAAAATCTCGGCATCCGGGCCGATGGCGACCTCAAGATACTGTGACCAAAGGCCGTCCGCCATCAGGGCTTCTTTCAGATGCTTCGCCTCGTCTGACCCGGGCTTGACGCTGCTGATGTCCTTGCCGACGCGTTGATTGAGCAGGGAACGAATTTCATGTGCCTTGGTGTTATCACCATGCGCGCGTTCTTCGATGACGCGCTCGATGGTTGAAACGGCAAAGGTGACGCCCGCCGCCTTGACGCATTGCAGGTCAATCGGGGCCAATAGTCGTGTATCGCCCTGACCGAATTTCAAATCCTGCAACCTGCCCAGATTTTTGCCGCCTGCCGTTGAAAATCTCGTTTTCAAAAGCGCGGAAACGGTTGGCGCGGTGGCTGACACATCATAGACATTGCCATTTTCAATAATGACGGGTGTCGGGCCCTCCCCCCTGTCAATACGACCAACAAAACGCCCCTGTTGCCAGTCCTGCGGTAAAAAATCCATCGCACACCACGTTGTTTGAAGAGATCAAAATCCGAAGGCCTATCCATTCCACGAAGCAAAACATCGCGCAACACCAATACTTTTGTGCGCCGCAGCAAATATGCAGGGGGCGCAACACGCTTTCTTGCGACACGGTTGGCATTTTGGTTATCTGGCAGAAAGACCCTCTCACCAACATCAGGGGATGACATGTCAGGTAAACGTTCGCTACGCAGTCAGCAATGGTTCGATAATACCGCGCGTCCCGACATGACCGCTCTCTATCTCGAAAAATATGTTAATTTCGGTTTGACGCGGGAAGAACTGCAATCAGGCCGTCCCATTATCGGCATCGCGCAAACCGGCAGTGATATTGCCCCTTGTAACCGACATCATATTGTGTTGGCTGAGCGCGTAAAGGCTGGCATCCGTGACGCTGGCGGCTTGCCGCTCGAATTTCCGGTGCATCCGATTCAGGAAACAGGCTTCCGCCCGACGGCCGCGCTGGAACGTAACCTGACCTATCTTGGCCTGGTTGAGGTGCTGGACGGTTTTCCGCTGGACGGCGTTGTACTTCTGACCGGCTGCGACAAAACAACCCCGGCGCTTCTGATGGGCGCCGCGACCGCCAACCTTCCCGCTATTGTTTTGTCCGGCGGACCGATGCTCGATGGCTGGCACAAGGGGCAATTGGCCGGGTCTGGCACCATTGTCTGGGAAGCGCGTAAACAGCACGCCGCCGGTGAGATTGATTACAAAGAATTTATCGATATGGCGCTGGCCTCTGCACCCAGTATCGGCCATTGCAACAGCATGGGCACGGCCCTGTCGATGAATAGCTTGGCAGAAGCGCTCGGCATGTCCTTGCCGGGTTGTGCCGCTATTCCGGCGCCCTATCGCGAACGCGGCCAGATAGCCTATGACACCGGCAAACGCGCGGTTGGTCTGGTGCTGGATGATATCAAGCCATCCGATATTATGACAAAGCAGGCGTTTGAAAATACAATTGCGCTGGCTTCGGCCATTGGCGCTTCCAGCAACTGCCCGCCGCATCTGATCGCCATCGCGCGTCATGTCGGCGTGGATCTGACGCTGGAAGATTGGCAACGCGTTGGCGCTGATCTGCCGCTGCTGGTCAATTGCCAACCTGCCGGCCAATATCTGGGTGAAGGCTTTTACCGCGCCGGTGGTGTGCCTGCCGTGATGCACGAGCTGATGAAAGCCGGAAAATTGCACGACAACGCGCTTACCGTCACCGGAAAAACCATGGCGGAAAATCTTCAGGGACGCAGCGCCAGCGATGCCGATGTTATCCGCAGTTTTGACAAACCGCTGATGACCAAAGCGGGTTTTATTGTTCTGTCCGGAAACATTTTTGACTATGGCGTCATGAAAACATCGGTGATCAGCACCGAATTTCGTCAGCGCTATCTGGAAAAACCGGGATCAGAGAATGTTTGTGAATTGCGTGCCTTTGTCTTTGACGGGCCGGAGGACTATCACGCCCGCATTGAAGATCCCGCTTTGAAAATGGATGCACATAGTCTTCTGGTTATGCGTTACGCAGGGCCTGTCGGCTATCCAGGCTCAGCGGAGGTTGTCAACATGCAGCCGCCCGCCTGCCTTATCAAACAGGGTATATCCAGCCTGCCGACGCTTGGCGACGGCAGACAAAGCGGCACATCGGCAAGCCCCTCCATCCTCAACGTCGCGCCCGAAGCGGCCGTTGGTGGCAATCTGGCCATTCTTCAAACCGGCGACATGGTGCGCATCGATTTGAACAAGCGGCGCGTTGATATGATGGTGAGCGATGCAGAAATTGCGTCACGCCGCGCCTCCCTCAAACCCTTTGCACGTCATGACCGCACGCCATGGCAGAAGATATATCGCGACCATGTCGGGCAACTAAGCTCAGGCGGATGCTTCGATTTTGCGACAGGGTTCCAGCAAATCTCAAGCGGTGCGCCGATGTCCGAGGAAGAATTGGTCATTAATCCGGCTAATCCGGTACCGCGACACAACCATTGATTGTCTGTCACATCGACGGTGAATTAGGTCAAATACCTATTGATGCAGTCAACGCGCAATATAAATGCAGGTATTCATCGCTCTTTGGCAGTACGGACCCCCTGCGGAGCGTCACTTATCTATTTATTGCGCCAATAATGATGCGATTTTTTGGATGGATATGGGCATTTTTTCATTGACTGTAGTATTAGACTCTAATATATATACGTAAGACTCTAATGCTGTTGACGGGCGCGCCGGTTTTCGCGTCAGGCTTTCTGGGGGATGGCCCCGCGGTGATTGTCGTGACTGTCTGCAGCATTAGGGCGCCAGGTTATTATCAGTAGCGTTATTGGTTGAGTGAATGCATCCCGGTCAGGGAAGTATTGGTGGTATTGGTAAAGTGCGTTTTTGTAGTCCCTGATTACAAGGCGCGACCTGATCGAGATTGCATAAGCCTGTACGCCGGCACTTGGGGTCCCCCTCGTGTCGGCGGCCAGGTGAGTATCCAGGTTTCCCCGCGTCCTAAAGTCGAAGCAAGAAAGGGACTCCAGTGGCCGAATACAGACAATCTCGTGAGGAAATGAGGTCCGTCGCTCTCGTTGTCGAAACAGTGTTAAGACGCAGCGTCCGCCTGGGCGAGGAAATCGCCAGCCTTCGTGCCGTTCTCAACCGCATACCGAATGAAGGTGCAGCAGATCTTATCAAGCAGACAGACACTTATGAAGAATATCTGACCTATGCGTTCGATAAGCTCATGCATTCGCTTGTATCGTTCGAAGCGGCGTTCAAAGCCAACGACGTCGAAATCTCCTGACATAATTTCCTGCCGTGCAGCAAGAACACACTGTTCCTGAAAGTAATGGGGAGGGGCTTGAGTCTTAATTATTAAGACTCTATACTATCGCTACGCTAGTAAAGCATGCCTGTATTTACTGCCATGCCACGGTGATAAGCGATGGGGAAGCCCGCTCAAGTTTCGCAGAAGACGAAAATGGCTTCGGCTATTGCTGAGCTTATTATCATCTTTGACTGCCTCGTCAACAGCCACGCCAACGCCACAGACCTGAACATGGCGCAATGGTCGGCCTTGCGCTTTGTCGCGCAGGCTAATGCGAATGTCCGCAACATCGGTTCGTTTGCCCGTTTGCGCCACACGACGCCCAGCAGCGCCTCACAAACCGTCGCGTCGTTGTGCAAGAAGGGCTATCTGAAAAAATGCCCGGGTGAAGATAAACGCGTCGCAACACTAGAGCTCACCAGTGCCGGTCGGAAAATCCTGGAGCAGGACCCCATCCATCAGGTTGTTGAGGCCTGTGCCAAGTTGTCTGAGGATCAGATCCTCTCCGTCGCGGTTCTGATGGAAAGACTGGTCAGGGAAACGGTAGCAATCAGTGTTTAATTATCGCAGGCAGCCCACAATTTGACTGCGTCCTGTAGATCATCCACCGAAAACGGTTTGTAAAGCACAGAGTGCGCGCCAAAGGATTGCGCCATCTGTCCCGCATACCATCCCGGCAAATCGGCACCGCCGCCGGTGATTGCGATAATTTTTATTTTTTGCGTATCGGTTCGTTGCGCCAGCTTGCGAATAACCTCCAGCCCATCCACTTCTGGCAACAGTATGTCCAGAAGGATGCAGCTGAAATTGTTGTCATTGATCAGTGTCAGCGCTTCCTTGCCGTTGCCTGCTGACTTAAAGGCATACCCGGCGTCCGTAAGCGCCTCACAAATAAAGTGGCGCATCTGCTCGTTATCTTCGACGACAAGGATCATGGATCGTTCCGGAGAAGGGGGGTTCCGCACAAGATAGTGTCGCGCCTTACTTGTCAGGCATTATTTTTATAAATGCACACAAAAGGCAAGCCAAATATCCCGATCTCGCCCACCATATTACCACATTGGACGTGAATATTCATTCATCACTGTGCTCATAGACCAAAATTCTGGCCAAAAGCGATGCAAGCTCTTCAATCATATATGGTTTTGAAAGCAGGGGCAGACCCATGGTTACCTCACCCCGGGCATTGAGCGCGGTTTCGGGAAATCCGGATGTCAGGATAATTTTCAGCGATGGCCAGTTATCCTGCGCCAGCCGGGCAAGCCCCAGTCCCGTCAATTTTCCCGGCATAACGATATCCGTCATCAGCAAGTCAGGCAGGGGACCAGCCGATAATTGATCTAATGCTTCGGCCGCGTTGGATGCTTCGCGGACATTGTATCCGAGCTCTTGCAGTTGCGATGTAACCACAAACCGGAAATGGTTGTTGTCGTCGACAACCAGGATCGTTTCATTGTTGCCGCTGGCCCGTTGCAGTTTGCTGAGATCAGGAACTACTGCAATTTTCTGGTAGGTCCGCGGAAAATAAAGCCGGAAAGTCGTTCCCATGCCGACTTCGCTATAAACATTGATCTGCCCGTTCGATTGCTTGATGAACCCGAAAACCATACTGAGGCCAAGCCCGGTTCCTTTGTCGCGGGCCTTGGTTGTAAAGAAGGGTTCAAATATGTGTTCGACCGTCTCTGCGCTCATGCCGGTGCCGGTATCCGTAACCTCGGCCACCACATAATCCCCAACTTTGAAATTGGGGTGCGTTTTGACATAGGCCTCATCAATGATGCACGTCATTGTCCTGATAAAGATCGTGCCCCCGCTGGGCATGGCGTCACGTGCGTTGGTGATCAGGTTCAGAATACAGGATTCCAGCTGGGCCGGGTCTGCTTCAATCGGCCACAAATCGCCATCTGGCCTAAAAATAACCTCAACCTGCGACGGCAATGTTTGCGACACCATGCGGGCAAGGTTTTCAATAAGCCCGTTGATCATGATGCATTCAGGGCGCAGCGGTTGTTGGCGCGCGAAAGCCAGCAGATGCCGCGTCAGATCCGCACCACGCATGGCGGCAAACAGGGCGTTGTCCGAAAGCTGCTTAACCGACTCCTGTTGTCCCTGCAGTCGTTTTTGCAACAGGCCGAGACTGCCGATGATGATGCCCAGCAGGTTATTGAAATCATGCGCGACGCCGCCGGTCAGCTTGCCGATGGCCTCCATCTTTTGGGCCTGTAGCAGTTGCCCTTCCAGCTTTTTCTTTTCGGTGACATCTATTACCACGCACAAAACGGCGTCACGGCCAAAATATCGTATGGTGTCGGAATAGGCCTCGGCAACCGTGGTAGAGCCATCCGCACGCCTCAGTGTCCATGGGCCCGATGCGTATGCGCCCGCGCCGCGCGCCCCGACTGATGCCGCCATGCGCTCCCTGTCATCTTCATGCGCCGTATCCAGTATGGTCATGCCCAAAAATTCTTCATACGGCCAACCAAGCATTTTCACGATGGCTTCATTCAACGCCAGATAGCTCAACGTCTCACGGTCATAAACCAGCATGGGCAGGGGGTTGTGTTTGAACAGCAATTGAGACGCCGCCTCCGTTTCCTGCAGCGCTTGGGCAATGTCTTTAAAATCTTCGATGTTTTTACGAAACGCGCCCAAAACCCTGTTCAGCTTGCCTATTTCATTATCACGCGCGTCAGACGCCTCATCATCCTCAACAGTGTTGGTACGCGCTATTTCAAACGCCAATGTCTCCAAATGCGCCAGAATAATACCCAACGGCCCCGTCGTCTGGCTGACAATCTTGAACGCGACATAAGTGCCCGCCACAATACTGGCAAGGGCGATGATAATCTGCATAAACAATACACCCATCAGGGCCCGAATACGTTCATGCAGCAGGTTTGTCAGTGTCTGGTTCAGCTTGTTGCCCATTCTTTCGGCACTGTCGCTGACCACATAGGCGGACGCAAAAATATCCTCGCCATTGCCGCCCTTCATGGCGGTCATGAACAAATCGATGTTATTCAGAAATTGTAATTCATCGTTGGCAAGCTCCGAAACAACTTCCGGGTTATCTATATGCAGTAGGACCTTCGCCATATCGGATGAGAAGCTGTCTTTGGCTTCCATGATCGTGGTGTTGGTGATGGTGCTCAGCACCTGCTGTTCGGGGCTGTGGGGATTATAAAGGCGCAGTCCGTCCAAAAGTTTCGCCTGTCCCGCCAGAATTTTGGGCAACTGGTTAAACTCAGCCTCAGCCAAATGATAAGTCGCAATATCCGGGTCCAGCGACAGGTTGAACCTGTCCATGAGGTCGAGCGCCAGATTGCGCATGGTGCGGGCACCGTTCGCCTTATCGGTTACGGACAGGGTGCTGATCACATTCTTGGTATCAAACCGTAATGCTTCCACGGTACGTGGCAATTCGCCGTTATCCAGGGCGGCCTCTTTAAAGTGCTCAATATCCCGCTCCAGATCACGTTGTGAAAAATCAGGTTTGGAAAAGTCATAAAGGATTGTCCCTATCGCGCCCAGATAGTGAACACCCTCGCGTTCAATATCGGTAAATAGGATAACGTCGCGTTTTTCGACAATCAAAAAACAGATAAGGATGGTGATGGGGATCAGGAAAATGATTTCGCAAAGCGCAAGCTTCTTTGCCAACGAAAGGTTTTGCAGGCTCGAAAGGCCGGGTTTTTTCATAACCGACACCCCCGCGTGTCTTATCTGGGGAAAAGAATATTCAACCAACCCTATCCTTAAATAACATGAAAGGTTGTAAAACAAAGGGGTTTTGTGCGGGTAAGGGGTTGGATCGGAATCCGTATATCGG
>Ga0213878_10000480_pt1 | contig 14941 bp, 14 predicted proteins | sample VelepicoBEBS_R02_FD_161053 | JGI IMG/M metagenome (GOLD analysis project Ga0213878, IMG submission 161053) | Vellozia epidendroides bulk soil microbial communities from rupestrian grasslands, the National Park of Serra do Cipo, Brazil - BS_R02 | ecosystem: Environmental > Terrestrial > Soil >... | reverse complement strand
CCGCGTCGCCTGGGGGTCGGGACCTCTCTCGGCGGTCCCTGATTGGCGGCGGGCTCGCGCTGACGCTTGCGGGCTGCAATTCGGGGATCGAGATGCCGGGGGCCGAAGTGGGGGCGCCGGCGGCTCCGCCGGCCGCCGCGTTCGGGCCGACGGTCGGCGAGACGCTCGGCTCCGGTCCGGTGCGGGTCGGCATGATCCTGCCCTTGTCGCAGAACGGCGCGCCGAGCCCGGTCGGCGCATCGATGCGCAACGCCGCACAAATGGCGATTGAGGAATTCGCCGGCTCTTCAGTCACGCTGATGATCCAGGACGACCGCTCGAGCCCAGACGGGGCGGCGCAGTCCGCCCAGGCGGAGCTCGGCGCCGGCGCAGAACTGCTGCTCGGGCCGGTCTACGCCCCCGACGTGCGCCAGGCGGCCTCGGTCGCCAAAGCCGCGGGCAAGCCGATGATCGCCTTTTCGACCGACGCCACCGTCGCCCAACCGGGCGTCTATCTCTTGTCGTTTCTCATCCAAACCTATGTCGATCGAATCGTTCAGTTCGCGGTCTCCCGCGGCAAGAAGTCGTTCGCGGTCATGGCGCCGCAGAACGACTACGGCAATGTCGCCGTCGCCGAGTTCCATGAAAGCGCAGGACGGCTCAATGCGCCGGTCGCGGTGGTCGCGCGCTATGGGCCCGGCGAGGCGCAGGGCGCGGCGCAGCAAGTCGGCGCCGTCTCCGGCCAGGTCGACGCGCTGTTCATTCCCGAGCAGGCTGACGCTACGCCCTCCGTCGCCGCCGCGCTCGCATCGAGCGGGATCAAGACCCAGCTCCTCGGGACCGGAGTCTGGAACGATGCCCGGGTCTTGAGGTTGCCCCAGCTTCAGGGCGCCTGGTTCTCAGCGCCCGACAGCGCCGGCTTCAACGCGTTCTCCCAGCGTTACCGGGCCAAGTTCAGCAGCGAGCCGGCGCGGCTGGCGACGCTCTCCTACGACGCCGTCAATCTGGCTGGCGCGCTCGCGCGCAACCCGGACCGCTTCAGCCAGCGCGCCCTGACCAACGTCTCTGGGTTCAACGGCGTCGACGGCGTGTTCCGGTTCCGCGCCGACGGAACGAACGAACGGGGCCTGGCGGTGATGGAGATCGACAACAACGCCGCGACCGTGATCAGCCCCGCGCCGCGCAGTTTTGCCGCGGGATGAGGTCATTCTGCAATCAGGCATGAGAAGCAGGGCGGCGGCGCTGGATTGGTCTGCTCAAATCCGAAGATAAATTTTGCTAATTTTTAGAACGCCTTACTGGCATCGCACATCACGTTGTCGGGGGACCTTCCCTGCGACGCCAGGGCTTCCTCCGAACTGTGACGAGCATCACAGCAGCGACGGCTAAGTCGTGGTTACGAGATCGCGCCGAGGCGATTCGTCCCTCTGCGACCAAACCCCACAATCAAGGGAGTGCTGGACCCCGTTGGAGGCGGATATGCGCTGGATCGAGAAACAGGTCAGATATTACCAGGGCTATCTGGCCGACGAACGCAGCCTGGTTCCGGTCACGATCCTTCTCGCCAACGCGATCGCCATCTGGTTGCTCATTGCCCTCATCGGCTCGGTCGGCCATCCATCCAGGACGCAGGTGGCTCTGTCGCAGCATCCATCCACGTCTGCGATCCTGGAACAACGGGCTTCGGACGAGGCGCGGCGGCGCTGACCCGCCTCGCCTCACCCACAGCTTTACGACCAGCTCATCCTCCAAATCTGGACGGCCGGGTGTGAAGATGTTGGGGAAGGACGCAGATCTTGGCCGGCGGCTCCCCTTGCCAATCGGCTCAAGGCCTGCCATTTGCATGCAATGAAGGCGCAGGTGGTGAAGGCATTAGCCATGAGTCAATTGACGGTTCGAAAGGTCAGCGTGGAGCTTGTTCGCACGCTCAAGCAGCGGGCGGCGGCGCATGGTCGCTCGGCGGAGGCCGAGCACCGGGAAATCCTGCGGGAGGCTTTGCTCGAGAAAGAGAGCGATTTCGCCGCACGCTCGGAAGCCTTGCGCCGCCATCTGCGCTCCACACGCGACAGCGCCGAGATCATCCGGGCGGACCGGGATCGCGACGAAGCTTCATGAGCGGCTATGTCGTCGACGCGAGCGTCGCTGTGAAGTGGCTCGTGAACGAGGCGTTCTCCGCCGAGGCCACGCGCCTCCTCGACGGCGCGGCGACGCTGATCGCGCCCGAACTCCTGTTCGCCGAGGCGACCAACGCGATGTGGGCCCTCTGCCGGCGCGCCGATATCACGCGAGCCGACCTTGCGGAAGCCATCAACGTGTTGAAATCAGCGCCGGTTTCAGTCCCCGTTCCGATGCGCCAGCTTGCCGCCTCGGCAGCGCGCCTGGCGGCCGACCTCGATCATCCCGCGTATGACTGCTTCTATCTCGCGCTTGCCCTCCAGGAGCAATATCCGGTCGTCACCGCCGACCGGCGCTTCTACGACGTCGTCCGCAAGCACCCCTATTTGTCGGACCGGATCATGCACGTGGGAGAACTCGGGGCCGGCTGAATCCTGGAGCCAGGCGGGCCGCATCCCCTTCGTTTGAGTTTAGAAGCTCTATACTGTCGGGCGCTCGAATCCGACCGTGAAGCCGATGCCTGTTCGACGCTTATCGCCGTCCTGTTATGGGCGAATCTAGCTCTTGCGGACCCTGTTATTTTGCCGATCCTCATTCGGGTTATTCCACGCAAGCGAAGGGAATTAAAAGCGTTTTCGCTCAAATCACGAGAGCGGAGCGGGCGAATCTCTCCCCTTATCAGGCAATAACAGGAAAAATTCCGCTCGCAGACGCGGGGCCGGTGCGGAAACCGTCAAGATTTTCTTTCTCTCCCGGCGCCGGGACGGCGCTCACAGCATGCTCGGCAGGACGCGGTCGGGCGGGCGGTGGCCGTCGGCGAAGGTCCGGATGTTGACGATGACCTTCTCGCCCATGTCGGCGCGGCCCTCGTGGGTCGCCGAGCCCATATGGGGCAGGAGCGTCACCTTGCCGGCCTTGGCGAGCGCGATCAGCTTCTCATTGACGGCGGGCGCGTGCTCGAACACGTCGAGCCCGGCGCTGGCGAGTTCGTCCGCCTCGAGCATGCGAATCAGCGCGTTCTCGTCGACCACCTCGCCACGGGCCGTGTTGATGAGAATGGCGTCGGGCCTGAGATATTTAAGGCGGCGCGCCGATAACAGGTGATAGGTGCCCGGCGTATGGGGACAGTTGACCGAGACGAAATCCATCCGCGCGAGCATCTGGTCGAGCGAATCCCAATAGGTGGCCTCGAGCGATTCTTCGATCTGGACCGCGACGCGACGGCGGTTGTGATAGTGGATCGACATGCCGAACGAGCGCGCGCGGCGGGCGAGCGCCTGCCCGATCCGCCCCATCCCGATGATCCCGAGCCGCTTTCCCGTGATGCGCCGCCCGAGCATCCAGGTCGGCGACCAGCCGGCCCAATGCCCCTCGGGAATGACATGGGAGCCCTCGACCAGCCGCCGGGCGGTCGAGAGGATCAGCGCCATGGTCATGTCGGCGGTGTCTTCGGTCAGGACGCCAGGCGTATTGGTCACCGTGATCCCGCGCCTGAGCGCGCTGGTGACGTCGATATGGTCGACACCGTTGCCAAAATTGGCGATCAACTTCATCTGCTCGCCCGCCTGGGCGATCATCGCGGCGTTGATATGGTCGGTGATGGTGGGAACGAGAACGTCGGCCTCGCGCATCGCCTCGACGATCTCGGCCTGGGACATCGGCTTGTCGTCAATGTTGAGACGCGCGTCGAACAATTCGCGCATGCGCGTCTCGACCAGTTCGGGAAGCCGCCGCGTCACCACCACCAAAGGTTTCTTTTTGGTCATGAGCGCCCTCCCCGCCCGCGCGCCGTCGCCTGGGCGTCAGCTATTTGAGTTCGCGCCGTCAACCCGTTTACGCCTCATTAACGCCACGCGTCGCAAATGTTTTGCGCCGGGTCCGGCTTCCGGGTCACGAACCGCCGCTTCGCCGGCCTCTCTACCAGAAGAGCGAGCAAAGACAAGGATGGCCGATCAGCCGCCGAGGAACTTGCGATGAATCGAGACCGGCAAGCCGTACGTGAGGGTTGCGTTACGCGCCGACAAGCGCTTGCGATCCTGGCGGCTCTGGCCGTTTCGCCCGATCTGGCGCTCGCCGACCCCGTCGGCCCGGTCACAAAGCTGCCGCTGCCGCGGTACGCGAGCCTCAAGACCGACCGGGTCAACCTGCGCGAAGGGCCGTCGAAGGACCACCCGACCAAATGGGTCTACGAACGCGCCGGCCTGCCGGTCGAGATCACGGCCGAGTTCGAGATCTGGCGCAAAGTGCGCGATTCGGAAGGCGTCGAGGGCTGGGTCCTGCATTCGCTTCTCTCGGGTCGTCGCACGGCGCTCGTCACACCGAACAAGACGAGCGAGAACTCCAATCTCTACGTCCGCCCATCCGGGAGCGCGGACCTCGCGGCGACGCTCCAGGCGGGCGTCATCGTCAACATCCGCAACTGCGACGGAACGTGGTGCCTGATCGACGGGGACGGGTTCAAGGGCTATATCCAGCAGGTGAAGCTTTGGGGCGTCTACCCCAACGAGAAAATTGAATGAGGCGAAAGGATCCGTGGAATCCGATGCGGTCTCGGCGTGTTTGCGCCTGAGCGCGGGGGATTTGGCCGTGCGGCGCGCCGTCTGCGGCTCAATACGCTCATCGGGCTGCGCTGGCTTGCGGTCGCCGGGCAGACAGCTGCGATTCTGATCGCCGCCTTCGGGCTAGGCCTCAGGTTTCCGGTCTTCGCCTGTTTGGCCCTCGTCGCCGCCTCCGCCGCGCTCAACCTTGCGCTCCGCTCGCGCTTTCCCCTCAGTCTGCAGCTCAGCGAGCGCGGCGCGACGGTGCTTCTCGGCTACGACATCCTTCAACTTGCGGGGCTCCTTTTTCTCACCGGCGGCGTCGCCAATCCGTTCGTCATTCTGTTCTTGGCGCCGGTCACCATCGCCGCGGCGTCGCTTTCGCTCCGGGACGCGCTCGCGCTGCTCGGACTTGCGATCGTGTGCGCGACCGCGCTGTTGCGCGCGAGCCTGCCGCTGCCGTGGATCGGCGGCCAAAGCCTCGTGCTTCCGCCGCTGTACGTCCTTGCGCACTGGGCCGCGCTCGCGGTCAGCGCGGCCTTCGTGTCGCTCTATGCCTATCGGGTCGCGCAAGAAGCGCGCCAGACCGCGAGCGCGCTCGCGGCGGTCGAACTGGTGCTCGCCCGGGCCCAGCACCTCTCGCAGATCGACGGCATGGCCGCGGCGGCGGCGCACGAGCTGGGGACGCCGCTCGCCACCGTTGCGCTCGTGGCGCGCGAATTGGCGGCTCATCCGCCGCCGGTCGAAGGGTTCGCCGACGACTTGCGGCTGCTGGAGCAGTCGGTCGACCAGTGCCGGTCCATCCTCGGCAAACTGTCCTCTCCCCCGGGGCTTTCAGGCCAGCAGATGGACCTTTCGAGTCCGGTCGAGCTGGGCGAAATCGCCGCCGCTCCCCACCGGCTGCTCGGCGTCACGATTGCGGTTGAGGGGGAGGGTCCCGAGCCGGCGCCGAAATGCGCGCGCAATCCCGCAGTCTTGTATGGCCTCGGCAACCTGATCGAGAACGCGGTCTGCTTCGCGGAGAAAGCGGTCGTCATCCGGGCGAGCTGGAGCAAGTCGACGGTGAGGATCGTCATCGGCGACGACGGGCGCGGCTTTCCGCCGAATATTCTGGCGCGAGCGGGCGAGCCCTATCTCTCGCATCGCGACGGCGCCCGGCGCAACGAGGAGGCCGGCGGCGGGCTCGGCCTCGGCCTCTTCATCGCCCGATCCCTGCTTGAGCGGTCCGGCGCGACGCTTGAGCTCGCCAATGCCGCGCCCCCCGCTTCAGGCGCCCTCGCCACGGTCCAATGGCAGCGTTCCGCCTACGAGCGGGGTCGACGGACGAGCGATTAGCGTGGTAATTGATTGGCGGGCCGGAGCTTGGCGCCAGCAAACGCATGGACAAAGACGCACAGCAGTCATCGAACCACGACTCGAGCCGAGGGGAGACTCTTGATAAGTCGCTCCTCGTGGTCGACGACGACAAGGTCTTCTGCGAACGGCTGGCCCGGGCCATGTCGTCCCGCGGGTTCACGGCGAGGACCGCGATCAGTGTCGCCGAGGCGCTCGCCGCGATCGAGACAGCGCCGCCGGCTTTTGCCGTCATCGATTTGCGATTGGGGGACGGCAGCGGCCTCGACGTGATGCGGGCGCTGAAGGCGAAGCGCGCCGATGCGCGCGGCGTCATCCTCACCGGTTACGGGGCGATCGCGACCGCCGTCGTGGCGGTCAAGCTCGGCGCGTTCGACTACCTCGCAAAGCCCGCCAATGCGGACGACGTCGTGACGGCGCTGATGGCTGGCCGGCTCGACGGCCCGACCGAGCACGACCCGCCGATGTCGGCCGACCGGGTTCGCTGGGAACATATCCAGCGTATCTATGAATCCTGCGAGCGGAACGTCTCGGAGACAGCGCGCCAGCTCAACATGCACCGGCGAACGCTACAGCGGATTCTGGCCAAGCGCGCGCCGAAGTGACAGGTGTCTTACCCGTTATCGGCCGGCAAACACGAAAACGTGCTTGCCGGCGCCGTCGACGGATGCGCCGCAGTCGCCGGCCCGAAAAGAACCCGCGATGATCCGACTAGCCGTCTTCGTACTTGAACGAGACTTTCACTTTCGCGCGGTAGGCTTCGACCTTGCCTTTATCGATTAGCAGGTCAAGCTCGGCGACTTCCGCAATGCGTAGATCCCTGAGAGACTTGCCCGCGCGCTCCACGGCCGCGGCCGCCGCCTTCTCCCAGGATTCCGTGCTCGTTCCCACCAGTTCGATGATCTTGTAGACGCTCTCGGCCATCGTTATTCCTCCCAACCGTCAACTGCCGACGTTGCTTCGCGGCGTTGCAACCCTGCGGAGCTCAGCGCGCGGTTCGATTCGTCAGCTCTTCGGCGGCTGCGCGCTTTGGCGGCTGACGCTGCCACGCACCTCCTCCAGGCTTGCCTTCATCCGCTCCTGAATGATTTTCACCGCTTCGCTGGTCGATTGCCTCGACAGTTCGGCCTGCTCCCGGGCGCCCTGGACGGCAATGTCGAAGACTTTCTTCACGAACTCGGTTTGCTTGGCGAGGATCTCCTGCGCGCTGCCCATTGGGTGATACTCGCGGGCCAGGGCGGTTGCTTCGCGCAGCGCCGCCTGGAGCACCTCGCGTTGCTTCTCCGCCACAGATTGCGCGCCCCCGGCGGCCACTTTCGCCGATTCGGTGAGAGCCTCCAGGTTCTTGCGATTCGTCTCGAGCAGTTTCTCCACGTCGACCTGCGGCAGGCCGAAGCTGTTTCCGAAGTTTCGCAGCATGTCGATGTACGGCTGAGTCTCTTTGGTCATCGCTTCCTCCAGTCTTGAGTTCACCCCCGGCTTTCGCCCTGACTATCGGCGTCTCGACGCGCCGTTCCAATCATCCCTTTACGGCTCGCCTCCAAGAAATCGCTCGATGCGGCGCGCTGTCTCTACAGGCCGGGCCACGATGAAGAGATGTCCGTCCTCGATCACCTCGAGGCGGGCGTTGGGAATGAGGCGCGCCAGAATGCGGCCGTTGGCGACCGGCACCAAAGGGTCGTCGCGTCCCATAAGAATAAGCGTCGGTTGCCGCACCGCACTCAACCATGGGAGGCTGGTCCAGCCGGCCATGGCGAGCAGCTGATAGACATAGCCGATGCCGAGAGCGCCGGACATTGCCTCGGTGTGGCGCCCGATCATCGATGGGTCCTTCCTGAACGCCCCGCCATAGAGGTCGGGCGCGATCTTGCGCATGTAGTTTTTGTCCAGATACCGGCGGGGCGTCGCCATGCGAAGGATCGCCTTAGGACTGCCCGGAATGCTGATCGCTCCCGGCGATGTCGCGGCGAGCACCAGCCGCCTGCAGAGTTGGGGATATTGATAGGCGAATTGCTGTGCGATGCCGCCGCCCCACGAAACGCCGGCGACATCGACCTTATCATAGCCGAGGTCGGAGACGAGGCGCGCGCCGAGTTGGGCGATGCTGGACGGACGATACGGCCGCTTCGGCGACGGAGAGCCGCCGATCCCCGGCACGTCGAAGATGATCGCCGTCGTTTCGGTCAAGGCTTCGAGAAAGGGCCTCGCCAGCTGCCAATTTGCGCCGATGCCGTTGAACAGCAGGAGCGGCGGACGCGAATCGCCGCCGCGTTTCACTGCGACCATCAGCTCCTGACCGCCGACCGACATCATCCGCGCTTCGATGCTCCCCGGTCTCTCTGCGGTGTCGTCTGGCGCAAGGCCGGCCCTATCGCTCAAAGACGTAGCTCCCGGGGGCAGGCATCAAAATGGGGTGGCGCTCGTCGCCGAGCGATTTCGGCGCATCGACCTCTTCGCCGGATCGCTGGCGCAACCAATCGCGCCAGTCGAGCCACCAGCTGCCCTGCCGCTTCTCCGCGCTCGAAAGGAATGCTTCGGGGCCAGTCGGACCCGCCCGGCCGATCATATAGGACGCCTTCTTGTTGGTCGGCGGATTGAGAAGACTCTGCAAGTGTCCGCTGCTCGAAAGGACGAATGTCGCCTCGTCCCCCAGAATGCGCGCGGTGTTGAACACCGCCTTCCATGGCGTGATGTGGTCGGTGAGGCCGGCCACAACGTAAGCTTCGACCTTGCCCTTGACCCGGCCCATATCGACAGTCCGGCCGTCCAGCGTCAATTTGCCGGGATTGACGAAGGGGTTGGTGAAATAGAGATCGATGTAGTCGCCGTGCAAGCGCGCCGGCAGCCGTGTCGTGTCCGCGTTCCAGTAGAGGATATCGAAGGCCGGGGGCGCATTGCCGAGCAGGTAGTTGTTGACCCAGTAGTTCCAGATCAGATCGTTCGGCCGCATCCAGGCGAACATTCGCGCCAGATCCTGCCCATCCAGCACGCCGCGAAGCCGCGAAGCCTCCTTGGCGGCGATCATCGTCTCGGGCGTGATCAGGGACCCGAAGGCGCTGTCCGAGGCCGTGCCAGTGTCCAAGAGGCAAACGGCGAGAACGAGGTTCTTGATTTTCGCGCCGCCGAGAGTGGCCAAATAGGCGGCGGAGGTGATGCCTCCGGAACACGACCCCATCACCGAAACGTCGTCGCTGGCGGTGATCTCCCGGACCGCGTCGACGGCCTCGTCGAGCGCGGCGACATAGGTGTCGAGCCCCCAGTCGCGATTCGCGACCGTCGGGTTGCGCCAGCTCACGCAGAACGTCTGCACGCCGCTCTCGAGCAGAAACCTGACGATGCTCTTCTCGGGCGACAGATCCATTGCATAGAATTTGTTGATTTGCGGCGGCGTCATCACCAATGGCCGCTTCCACACCTTGGGCGTCGTCGGAGCATATTGAATGAGCTCGATCAGCTCGTTGCGGAACACCACCGCGCCGGGCGTATTCGCCAGGGTCTCGCCGACCTTGAAAGCAGCCATGTCGACTTGCGACGGGAGGCCGCCATTGTTGACGAGGTCCTCAATGTAGTTCTTCAGCCCGTTCACCAGGCTTTGGCCGCCCGAATCGATAAACTTGCGCGTCGCGGCGGGATTGGCGATGAGGCTGTTCGTCGGCGCCAGCGCGTCGACGAGGATCGTCGTGAACAGATGCGCCCGTTCCTTGTCGACGTCGCTGAGACTCGTCTCGCTGACGAATTCGTCCAACGCCTCGCCCCACGCGAGATAGGCTTTGAGCAGTCCGCCGTGCAATGGGCTCGTCTTCCAGGTGGGGTCGGCGAATCTCTTGTCGCCTGGTTGCGGCGTGCGATCGGACCTGCCGCTCACGATCTCGGTCAATTCGCCGACGAACGAGAGCCATTTGTCGGCGGCGACGCGCGGCTCGTTGACCATCGCCTTGAAGAAAATCCCGGCGCTGTCGATGAGGTCCTTGCCGCGAAGGCCGACCAGCGGATTGAGCGCCAAGGTGTGGCGCGAGGCCTGCTCGGACATGCTGTCCGTCTTTTGGGGTTCGGAACGGCTGTCGTTGGTCATCGCGGCGCGCCCCTCGCGGGAATGAGGAACGCCAGGGTCTCGGCGACCAAGGCGGGCTTGTCCGATCCTTCGACTTCGAGCGTGTTCCTGGTCTTCATGATCGCCTGTCCCCCATCCTTCGGCTCGACGCCGGTGAGAACGACGCGCAGACGCACCCTCGCGCCGGCAGGCACCGGAGCGAGGAAGCGCGCCTTGTCGACGCCGTAGTTGAGGCCGGCGGCCGCGTCCTTGGGGAGGACGCCGATCTGCATGGCCAGAGGCGCGACCATCGCCAGCGTCAGATAGCCGTGAGCGACTGCGCCGCCATAGGGGCTCTCGCGCTTCGCCCGCTCGACATCGACGTGGATCCACTGATGGTCGCCGGTGCAGGCTGCGAACTTATCGATCCGAGACTGGTCGATCGTGACCCAATCCGACACCCCGAGCTCCTGGCCGACGCGCTCGCCGAGCTGTGAGATCGTGAATTCGCTCACTCAAGCCTCCGTTTTCGCAAAACGCGTGAAATCAAATTAGACTGTCTCGCCGTTGCTGAGCTACATGTCGCCGTATTTTTTGCGGAGCTCCTTCTTGTCGATTTTTCCGACGCTCGTTCTCGGGAGGCTGTCGATGAACAGGATTTTTTCCGGGATTCCATATTTCGAGATCACGCCGCCGTCGGCGAAGACTTTCAGATGAGCCTTGATTGCAGCTTCGCTGACCGCTTCAGCGCTCGACGCCTCCCTGACCACCAGCGCCATCGGCCGCTCGCCCCATTTTTCGTCCTTGACGCCGATGACCGCGGCTTCAGCCACGCCTGCGCAATGCATGATCAGGTCTTCGATCTGCAGCGACGACACCCATTCCCCGCCGGTCTTGACCACATCCTTGATGCGGTCGGTGATCTGGACATAACCCTCCGGCGACATCGCGGCGACGTCGCTGGTATGGAGATAGCCCCCAGCCCAGAGCTGGTCCGAGCCGTTGGGATCGTTGAAATAGCCCTGGGTCAGCCAAGGCGCGCGCAGCACGATCTCGCCCGACGCCTTGCCGTCATGCGGCAGGTCCTTCATGTCCGAATCGACGATGCGCAAGTCGACCAGCGGCGCTGTCACGCCGGCCCTGGCGCGAATGTCGACTGCCTGCTCCGGATCCCCCTCGAGATCCTTGGTTCGCACCTGCGCGACGCAGATCAGGGGCCCGGTCTCCGACATGCCATAGCCTGCATAGACGTCGATCCCCGCGGCGAGCGCTTGCTTAGCGAGCGTCTTGGGCAGCGCTGACCCGCCGATGACCATCTTCAATCCTGCGAGGTCGGTCTTGGCCGCGGCGGCCGCGCCGAGCATCATCTGAAGGATCGTCGGCACGCAGTGGGTGAAGGTGACGCGCTCGGTCTTGATCAGCCTGACGAGCATCGTAGGGTCATAGCGGCCAGGATAGACCTGTTTGACCCCGGCTAGCGTCGCCGCCCAGGGAAAGCCCCAGGCATGGACATGGAACATGGGGGTGATCGGCATATAGACGTCGTCGCGCGAGAAACGTCCTTGATTCCCGGCAATGCCGAGGAACGCCAGCTCGGCGAGCGCATGCAAAACGAGTTGCCGATGGCTGTAGTACACGCCCTTCGGGAGACCGGTGGTTCCGGTCGTGTAAAACGTCGTCGCCTGGGTGTTCTCGTCGAAGTCGGGAAAGTCATAGTGCGGCGAGGCGGTCGCAAGGAGCGACTCATATTCGCCGACGAACGATAAGCCGCCCGTCTCGGGGGAAGACCGGTCCGACATCACGACGAGCCGCTTGACGTTCGGCAGTTGCGGCTTGAGCTCCTTCACCAGTCCGGCGAATTCGTCGTTGACAAGAAGCGTCGTCGAGCCGGCGTGATCGAGCGTGTAGAGGATCTGCTCGGGGGCGAGTCGGACGTTGACCGTCTGCATGACCGCGCCCATCATCGGAATCGCGAAGAAGGCCTCGAGAAACCGGTTGCTATCCCAGTCGAGAACTCCGACAGTGTCTCCTGGGTGGACGCCGATCCCGGCCAGCGCCGACGCCAGCCGGTTGATGCGCTCCCAGATCTCGGCGTAAGTGAACCGCTTCGCGTCTCGATAGACCACTTCCTGGTCCCGCGCCTGCAACAGCGGGGTGTTCCAGATGTGCTTGAACAGCAGCGGAAATTGATACGCCGAACTGGCGGCCTGTATGAGCCTTCCCGTCACGGTCCGCCTCCTCGCTTCCTCCGCGCTCAGCGACGCCGCCGCCTGCGCTCTTCACCAGGACCCAAGCCTTTTTGCCTCACCTTATCCCTTGGCGTCGACTTTTGCGAGCCCAGCCGGACCTCCCTCGACGCTTCGTCTGGCCAAGTCGGGTGACGGCGGAGCAGAAGTCGCCAGGCGAACCTGCGAGAACGCTGGCACCTTCCAGCGCCGTCAGCTCCTTGTGAAGGTGCGAAACGGCCAGCGAGCGGGTCCGAGCGGGCCAAACGCCTTCCAACCGAGCGCCTCGGACGCAAACGAGATTTTTCGGCGGCTTGCCGCAGTGGCGAAGCCGTCATCTAGACAAAGGCGCTGAGCCCGGTGATCGCTTTGCCGACGATCAGCGTGTTCATTTCGCGCGTGCCCTCGTAGGAATAGATCGCCTCGGCGTCGGCGACGAAGCGGCCGACATGATTGTCGAGGAGGATGCCGTTGCCGCCGAGCAGTTCGCGCGCGTAGCCGACGGTCTCGCGGCATTTGACGGTGCAGAAGGCTTTCGCCAGCGAAGCGTGCTCGTCGGTCATCAGTCCCTGGCTCTGCAACTGTCCGAGCCGCAGGACCATACACTCCGTCGCGGTCACGTTGCCGAGCATGCGCACCAAAAGGTCCTGAACGAGCTGGAAGCCACCGATCGGCCTGGCGAACTGGGAGCGCTCGGTCGCGTAGCGCAACGCATGCTCATAGGCGCCCCGGCCGCAGCCGACCGCGAACCAGGCAACGCCGGCGCGCGTCATCCTGAGAACCTTAGCGGTGTCTTTGAAGCTGTCGGCCCTCTGCAACCGATCGGCCTCCGGAACGCGGCAATCCTTCAGCGTGATCCAGCCGTTCTGGACCACGCGGAGCGCCATCTTGCTCTCGATCTTCTTGACCGAGAAGCCCGGGTTTTCCTTGCCGACCACAAAGCCTTTGACCTTCCCCGAGGCCTCGTCGCGCGCCCAAATCACGTTGATGTCGGCGAAGGTCGCATTGCCGATCCATTTCTTCTCGCCATTCAGTAGCCAGGCGTCGCCTTCGCGCCGGCAGGTCGTCATCATCCCGCCCGAAGTCGCGGAGCCGACCAGCGGCTCCGTCAGGCCGAACGAGCCGATCTTTTCGAACCGCATCATCGCCGGCAGCCAGCGCTGCTTCTGCTCCTCGTCGCCGCAGAGATAGATCGAGCCCGCGGAGAGTCCGGTGTGAACGCCCCAGAAGGTCGCGGTCGACGAGTCGACGCGCGCAAGCTCCATGGCGACGAAACCGTTCAAGAGCATGCTGCCGCCTGCCGCGCCGTATCCTTCGTAGCCAATTCCGCCGATGCCCACACCGGCGATTTTCGGAATGATTTCGAAGGGGAACTTGTCGCGCGCCCAATAGTCCTCGATGATCGGCGCGACCTCGGCCTCCATGAACTCCCTCACCCGTTGCGCGACCGCGCGTTCCTTTGCGTCGAGCAGATCGGCGATCCGGTAGAAGTCGCCGTCGATCGGCGGTACGACATATTCGGCTTTGCGCTTTGAAGAGCCTTGCATTGTCATGGGTCGTCCTCCCTCAATATTCGCGCACCCCTCGGGCGGGGCTTAGCCTTTCCGAAAGGGCGGAGGCCCAATCAGTCAGCCAGATTGTGTCATACTATGCGATGGCCGAAAGGTTCGAAACGGCCGAAGGCGGGGTCGAGCTGACGCAGCAGTAGACGAGCGCCGCCAGCTGTCGTTGGGAGGATCGCCGTGACGCTCACAGGAAAGCCAGGTTTTTCGGACAGGGTCTACCCGCCGACCAAACTCGCCGCAATCGTCGAGACACTGGTTGCGGAGGGCGTTCCGGTCCGCGAGGCCCTCAGCGATGTTGGTGTCACCCCGGACGAATTGCACTCGCCCGAGACTCTGGTTTCCCTTCGCCAGCTCCTGATAGCATGTCGGAACGCCCTTCGGCTGTCGCGCGATCCATCCCTTGCGCTTCGCATTGGCCTCTCGATTCACGTCTCCGCTTACGGCATGTACGGCTACGCGATTCTGTGCGGCGCCGATTTCCGCAAGACGATGAGTTTTTGTGTCAGGTACCACGTTCTGGCCGCGCCGTTGGTCGCTCTTTCCTTCACCGAGCGCGATGGGGACGCGATTTGGACGATCGAACCGATCTTCCACCGCCTCGTCGACGAGCCGCTATACCGGTTCATCGTCGAGATGCAGATGGGCGTGCATCTGTCGTTGCATCGCGACGTGATGGGGGTGTCGTTCGCGCCGCGGGAAACTAGCGTGACCTACTCCCAGTCTGACGAGGCCAAGCAAACCGAGGCGTTGACCGGATGCAGGGGACGGTTCGCGCAGGCGGCAAACCAGTTCATCTTCGACGCGAAATGGTTGGATGAGACCGCGATGCTCGGCAACAGAACGACCTACGCGGTCGTTTTGTCTCTGTGCGACGAATTGCTCGCGGACCTGGCGTTGCGCGCTGGCGCGGCGGGCAAGATCCGGGCGAGCTTGCTCGAGGACATCGCCAGGCGTCCGACGCTGGCGGGCGCCGCGAAACAGCTGGGAACCACTGCGCGGACGCTCCGCCGGCAACTCGCGCTCCAAGGCACTTCGTTCCGCGCATTGGTCGATGAGCTCCGCGCGCAAGTTGCGGTGAAGTATCTCCGGGAGACCGTGATGACCAACGAGGACATCGCAGCGGCGCTGGGCTTCAGC
>Ga0213878_10000479_pt1 | contig 14955 bp, 18 predicted proteins | sample VelepicoBEBS_R02_FD_161053 | JGI IMG/M metagenome (GOLD analysis project Ga0213878, IMG submission 161053) | Vellozia epidendroides bulk soil microbial communities from rupestrian grasslands, the National Park of Serra do Cipo, Brazil - BS_R02 | ecosystem: Environmental > Terrestrial > Soil >... | reverse complement strand
GTCCTTGTCGCTTTAGCGAAGGAGGAGGCTTCGGAGACAAGTCCTCACTAACTTGTTTTGGCCTGTCTTCTGACTTCCCGGATGCAGCCTTGGTGGACGAGGGCAATGCTCCCGACCCTTGATCAACACGCTTATGTCCCTGTGAACCGCGAATGGTATCGGCGCTTTCTAGAAATACCCCTTCGACCTGTTCGTAATAAAATAGTCGGGGACAATAAACGAACTCGTTGATCATCCGGGCCGGTAGATTGACAGGGATCAGGTGCGGCTGGGTAGCCTCAATGCCGGTTGCCGGCTCTTCAATCTCACCCGCCTGCGACTCACGAGGAACGGTAAGGTGCCCGGTCGGGGCTCCCGAAACGCGAGCACCCAATTCTTGTAAACGCTTAAGACGGCTAACTGCTCGTCTACTTGGCGACATCCTGCGCGTTTTCGGTCCCGCACGTTTGGCCATTAAGTTAGGTGCTCACAGGTTTTACAAGAACAATGGTGTGGAGGAGGTTCTGAGCTAAGCAAAACGCAGGGCAAAAGCCAAGAAGAACCGCGAGATGGTGCCGAAGAATAGCTACAAAAAGGCGCAAAGAGCACAAAAAGGAACTCCGCCGCCCCTTTTTCTACAGCCGAGCTCAAATGGACAGTCTAGCTTGCGAGCTGGTGAGCCTGTGACAGATTTCTGTCATGCAAACCACTTTGCGTATCGATGACGCTCTCTATCGTAAAGCAAAAGCAAAAGCAGCGTCTCTCGGGATCAGTTTGACGCAGCTTTTGGAGGAGGCGCTTCGTGCCAAGCTGCGGGAACGATCATCTCGCCGTCCTAGCCGGCGAGTACGCTTGCCGGTTTCCTCGGCGACTGGAGGGCTGATCTCTTCAACAAAAAGCTTAGAAGAACTGATCGAGGCTGCAGACCTGGTTGATGACCTCCGAATGGCCGGGCGCCGTTAATGGACTTGCTAGATGCTAACGTGTTGATCGCTGCGTTCCGGCCCGACCACGTTGAACACAAGCGGATCAAACGAAGTTTGGAGTCCAGATTAGCCCAACCGAGTTCGGTAACCTTTCCGCATCTCGTTGAGGTGGCTTTCCTACGAATCGTCTCGCATCCAAAGATATTTCGCCAACCGTCAACATTCCAAGAGGCAAACGCGTTTCTGGAAGCAATCCGGACAGGTGGAGCTTTCGAAGAGTTATCTGTTCTTCCCGGATTCAGAAAAGTATTCGCAGACCTAGCCAAAAACTTGCATCTAGCCAGTAACGATTTGAACGATGCTTATCTCGCAGCAATCGCGGTCGATTCGGGCTTTCGATTAGTCAGCACTGATGAAGGTTTTCATAAATTTCCCGGTCTCAAATGGATTAATCCTGCGCGGATGCAGTGGCCGTAGCGTAGGCCCACGCCGAATAGCTGCAAAGGATCGTAAAGAAAAGAACCGCGAATGGATCCGCCTTCGCAAACCCTACGGCGCTGCCGGCCACGAAAGCGCATGAATGAGAAACGAAAAACGGTCCAACCGCAGATCAACGCGGATTTACGCAAGCACTAACCTCTGTAAATGTTGGCTTCGAGGCTGCCTCGGCAGGCACCCTTTGGCCAACTCAGGAGCCCTCCGCCGTGCTCCATAGTCGTGAGTCTAGCCGGATCGGAGTAGGTCGACTGATTCTAATTGAGGCAAAATCTGGATGAAGCGGGTTCAAAATGAAATTGCTCTCTTGAGGGAGGACCGCGCTAGGCGCGCGTAGCACCGCGGACCGTTTCTCGGCGAGCCATGCTTCACCAAAGCGTTGTGCAGCGGTGAGCTTAACTGAAGAGATCCTCGGCTTATCCCACCCTCTGGGGGCGTCCGTTGAGGAGAGAGATTCGAGTAAGGTGGAATGGAAAATGATCGGAAGGAAGCGATAGCCTTCCCGGGCCAGAAATCGGTCCTGATTAACTCTAAGTTCTAGGATACACAAAGAGAGATGCTGCGAACAATACACCGCTGGCAATCCTTTGGGTGACCAGCGTCCGCCAAAGAGGCGGCTGCCTTCTCCAGTAAAAGCGCCTTTTGCGCGAGTCCGTCTTACCAACCGGTACGCGGTCACCAGCATCAGGAATAAACGCCGTAATCGATTCTACCAATCAGATCTTCTACTTCGGCGGCGCCCAATGTTGTATCGGTTAGCGCGAGAGGAGTATTACCGCCTAGTGCAAGAAGTGGAGTTTTCATCCATTCTCGCGCCTGGTCCGGCCCGAATATCTTCGCCGCTTTCACGTAGATCGCGGCAACTCGCGCCAAACGATCCGACTCGTCGCGATCGAAAGACTTTGTCTTGGCCCGCCTCCTGAATGTCCGAATAGGAATCGAGAGCAGACTCGCCAGTTCCGCGTCAGTAATGTCCAAGAGATCGCGCAGGCCTACGAAAACGTCGAGCGAAAAGCCGGCTCTCACTTTTTCCACTGTAAGTTGGGACTCGAGCGCATGGATCGCAATAGATGCCATCTAGCCTAAAATATAAGGCAGTTGGCACTCGAGCAAGTGCAAGAATGGCAGCGAAGGAACGCAAAAGATGAACCACGAATGGACACGAATTAACGCGAATGAGAAAGAAAAGCCTTCCAACCGCAGATCAACGCAGATTTACACAGATATAAAGATCCAACGACGCTCTCGATGACCAGAACCCGCGTTTCCAAAAAAGCCGTTTACCGGTGGACCGTGAACGGCGAACTGCGAGCGGCGAACGGTAACCGCAGACGGCAAATTGTGTACTCCAGATTGAGAGTTGATGGAGTTGTGACAGATTTCTGTCATGCAAACTACTTTGCGTATCGACGACGCTTTCTATCGTAAAGCGAAAGCAAAAGCGGTGTCTCTCGGGATAAGTTTGACGCAACTTTTCGAGGAGGCGCTTCGTGCGAAGCTGCGGGAACGACAGCCGCCCCGTCCTGGGAAGCGAGTGCGGTTACCGGTTTCTTCGGCAACTGGTGGCCTGATTTCTTCAACAAAAGGCTTAGAAGAACTCGTCCAGGCTACAGACCTTGCTGATGACCTCCGCACGGTCGGTCACCGCTGATGGAGTTGCTCGACACTAATGTGCTGATCGCTGCGTTCCCGCCCGACCACGTTGAACACCGGGAGCTCAAGCGAGGCCTGGAATCGAGGTTAACCCAACCGAGCTCGGTAACATTTCGGCATCTCGTTGAGATAGCTTTTCTGCGAATCGTGTCGCATCCGAAAATATTTCGACCAACCGTCAGCATTCGAAGAGGCAAACGCATTTCTGGAAGCAATCCGAGCCAGTGGAGCTTTCGAAGAGCTATCTGTTCTGCCCGGGCTTAGGAAAGTATTGCCAGAGCTAGCCAAAAAAATGCAGCTAGCGGGCAACGATTTGAACGATGCCTACCTCGCAGCAATCACGATCGATTCCGGTGTTCGATTAGTCAGCACCGATGAAGGTTTTCACAGATTCCCCGATCTCAAATGGATTAATCCCGTGCGCGCTCAGTGACCGTAGCGTAGGTCTTGCGCACATGAATCCGGGCGATAAGGTGGCAGGAGTATGACCGTCAAGGCGTTAGCGGAAGCCGTTTTGCCAGGTGCTCTCATGTCGGAACGATTACCTTTAGGCCCGGAACCTGGTCGAAATGTTTACGGTTTAACGTGGCTACCTGGCTTCTCCGCTCAAGAGCCGTAGCGGCTACAATGAGGTCGTAAGCATCGATCATCTTGCCCTTCTTCTCTAGGTACGCCCAAATCCGGGCGTGCTCGTAAGCGGTTTCAGCCGTGTAGGGTCTGATGGGCATTATCGAAATCACCGCGTTCAGGTAGTTCATCCGCTTCGCCCTCCGGCCAGGAGTGGCTCTCTCGACGCCATGCCAGAGCTCCGCCACCGTGATTGCGGCGAGCTCAAACGGTTCGTTTGAGTTTGCGGCCAACCATGCGCTTAGATCGAATAGACCTTGTTCCCCTTGAATCACGACGGCCGCATCAAGAACTATCGCCATTTATTCACCGGCGGTTTAATGGTTCCACGAGCGTGTTCCAAATCCTTCTGCCATTCTTCGGCCTCATCAGCCGATAGCCTGCTCCCTGCTAAAGCTTCCAACAAATCCCGCCCCGTACACACTGTCTCCCGGTTGGGAACAAGCCGCGCAACCGGGGTCCCATTCTTCATCAAGACGAACGTCGTATCCTGATAACGAACCCGATTGATACAGTCGGCAAAGTTTCTTGCCGCTTCGGTAACCGTAATAGAGACGTTTTTCACGACATCAGATTATCAGAGAATCTGATTTTATGCAAAATGTACGGCAGGATATGCAGCGACAAAAGAGGAACCTGCATCCGCAGATAAGTGCGACACAAATAGTCACCATTCGATGCACTCGTTAGCCTGCTTGGGACTTGTAGCTCAGGTGGAATGTGGCCACTGCCCCTTTTTCTTCGAATCGAACCGCGAATGCACACGAATGAGCGCGAAAACGAGATTAAAAGCCGACCGCAGATGTACGCAGATTCTGGCTCGGACTCTTGGTGCGACGCGTTAGCCATAAATCTTCATGATCTTAGCGAGCTTCTGATGAACCTAGATCTTAGGGCTACTAAAGTTGCGCACACGAATGCCCAGCGATATGGTGGCAAGCATGACCGTCAAGGCAGTCATTCACAAAGCTGAAGAAGGCGGGTTCTGGGCCGAAGTCCCAGCCCTTCCGGGGTGTGCTACCCAGGGAGAGACTATGGACGAGCTGCGAAATAACCTGAAGGACGCGATAAGGCTTTGGCTTGAGGCCGGAGAGCCGGCAACGGGGGACATGGAAGGTGATGAGGTCATGGAGCTTGCCATCTGAAACAGGTCACCGGTCGACAACTCGCAAGAGTTGTCCAAGACAAAGGTTGGACTCTTGCTCGAGCTAGCGGAAGCCATTTCATCTTCACAAAGGAAGGCCGGAGGGAACGAATCAGTATTCCTATCCACGGCAATCGTCCTTTGAAGATTGGCTTACTGCGTTCGCTTATGAAGATCGCTGATCTTAAAGAGGATGATTTCTAGAAAAGCCTTTGACTCGCTAGAAGTCAGTCCCAGAACAAGCGTTGAAATAATTCCTCTCCCTTGTGCTGCCCTTCTTTCGTCAGCACGACGGACTTGTACTTGTTCTTTGGGTCGAAGATGCATCCTCTGTCATAGAGGGGGTTTAGCGGCTTCCAATCATGACTCTTCCAAGCACGCGTCACCGCAAATTCGCCTTTGCCTTCGGTAAAACTGGTGAAATAGAGGAGAGCCAGTACCGCCTCATCAATCTTGTCGAGGTTGGGATTCATGACGGAACTGCAACCGCGAATGGATCCGCCTGCGCCGGAGGACCACTGAAACGGTTAATTAGTGGTTATCGCTCAGCGGGCCGACGGCTCAGCCGGATTAAAGCTACGGCGGACAAGCTACGAATTAACGCGAATTAGTTTTTATTGCGCAGGGATAAACAGGCCAAGGCCGAAATGGCAGGAGTGGCCGAGCGGCCGGGAGATGACGACCTGCTGGTCGAATTCAATTTGGAAGAAGAAGCCAATGCGACGCTCGGAGCCTTGGCCGTTGCCATGGATAGCGGTAGAAACAGCGCCCGAAAAAGCCGCGCTACCTGCTGGTGTCCGAATGATGTCCCAATCGGCTTGAGCGGGATTTGTGGCTTGAGCGCTGACATTCGACGTGAGCCGCCGGATGACAACGGAAAGGTTTTGATCCACTCCGGCTAGCCGAAGCATTTCGGCGAGTTGATGCTCGGGCGAGTCTTTCTCCTTGAGGTTTGCGCGGTGCAGATTGCCGCGGTAGAAGTGTCGAGGAGGAACAAACGGCGTGAGAGAATTCCAAATTGTCGCCGGGGCTGGGTCGAGAAATTCAGGGGAGCGGTTGGAAATCTCCAGCAGGACTGGTCGTATGGGATAGTCGGCTGCTCCCCAATGCACCTTTTTCACACACATCAGGGCCTCAACCTCACTTTGCGTGAAGCCGCACGGCGCCCAGATTTGGATTTCCTCAATGAGTGCGTACTGGTCTGATTGTCGCGGTAACGGCAGAAAATGGGCGTGTTGATGATCCCCGGTCGCGTATGCGGGCGCGGGCGGGTGGCCGGACAGAGCAAAACTGTGCGTCTCATCTCCGTGAGCTTCTTTGAAGCGTTTGATAGCGGACTGGCGGAATCGCCCGGCAATATCCACCGTGAACTTCAGCGGAATCGGGATGCGGCACTGCAGCGAAAATCGCAGCGTTTGAGCGACCGGCTGCTGGTTCAGGACGCGCGGCTTCCTGGCCGATTTGGGGATTTTGACCACCCATTTGGCGGGCCAGCCTTCGGGCATTTGGAAAGAAAACCAATCACCTCCGTCGGCTTTCATCTCGGTGGAAAGAAGCCTGTCCACAAAGTGCGGCGGAGCGCTGTGAAGATCCTTCCGAGCTGGGTCCGTGCAGCGCGACCAAAGGTCGGCAAGCAGAAAATCACCTGGAATCGGGCAGAAGACATCACGGCAAGAAGCGGAAATTTTTCGCCTGTTGTTTGGCCGGCACCAGCCGACGCCAGCCGGCGCTTCGGTTTCGTAGAGTTCGGCAAGGCAGAGCGATTCCGCGCGGCCAAAGTAAGTGACCTCGGCAAGAAGAGTTCGAAGCAGAGCGCGTTGAGCAGCGGTGAGGCTCACGCTGTGCCATCGGAATAAAACCGGCCCAGACACGGCGACAAAGTGGTTTTCGTGGCGCGTCTTCTTGTAAACAGCATCGGCGCGACTGTCGGGCGGTGTGGCTCCATAGTTAGGCTGCCAGTGGACTGTATTTCCGAAGCTAATCTTGCCCACGCCGATTTCCGGTAACTCCACTGCCAGCAGTTCAATCAAACGGATGCAATGCGCGCTCGGTCCTTGCCCCAGATGCGTGCGGAACCATGCCGATACAAGCGCCCGCAGCAGCCGCCACGTGCTGGGCGGCCATTCAGCTTCTCGCAAACGTCCTGGATTGACGCCCCACGGATGCGCGTAGTAGCGGCCCCAAGGAAACGTGAGTTTAATCGCTGTCATGCAAAGAGCAGAGTGAGCGGCGAGCGGTTCGCTGGAATCTGGGCACCAGCGTCGAAACCACAATCTGGCCCTTCTGAAAAACAACAGACTCCGTAGATGTGAGACGTTTCATTTGCTCCCGTCGTTCTGGCGGGCGAAAGCGCGAATGGAGAAGCAACAGGTCGCAACTTTTGGATATCTTCGCCGCCAATAGTGCATGGACGGTGACGGCTCGATCGACCGTATTGCAAATGATCAGACTTCGCGCAGGCAGATCAGGTTTCCCGGCTATCGCGCCCAGCATTTCTTCATGAAGCTTCAAAATCTGAGCGCCGAGCACTTCGGCTTTTTTGAGGTCTTGGAAATTCCAGCTCGGTTCCAATTGCAACCGCTTTACCGCCAAACGACGCTTCGCAATCGATCCAGTGGTTGCTGTTTTTTCCTCTGAACCCAAAAAAAATTCAAAGCCATCCGGCCGAGTCACGTGTCGCCAGTCCCGGGTGACGAGAGGCTCTCGGCTGCTCGTGGCCGACATGTACCAAGTCACTGAATCAGCCGCCCCGGCCGCGCCGAAACCCTGAGGCTCGACTTGTTCGGCCTTGGAGCGCCTAAAAGCCTCAAGTTGACACGCCGTGCTCAGCCCTGGCCCCATAAGCTGCGTTTCATCGATCACCCACAGACAATCGTTGTTCAGCAACCCAAAATGCATTGGCAGCGGTAACGGCTCATTGCGTAACCCCGGTTCAGCGCACGGCTAAGCAGCATGTCTTGTGTGCCGATGAGAATGGCGTTGTGTTCAGGATATAGGTCCCAATCAGTGCTGCCCTCGCCACCGATTAAAATGTGTAGTCCTACTTGATCTGCGTGTCCGCTTTCCTCATCCCAGAGTAATGAATGCTTAATGAGCCAGTTCCTGACATTGTCTCGGGTCTGCTCGACGAGCGTTCGCATTGGTAGGCAATAGACGAGTCGCCGCGGCCAGTGATCCCGGCTTTCCTTCTCAGGACAAAGCACGCGATTCCAGAGCCAGGCCAGAACAACAGCAGCGGTCTTTCCGAGGCCGGTCGGAATATTGATCAGCTGCGACTTGCACTCGGTTCCGTTCTTCAACGATTCGCGATTCTGGACCGAAGCCTCGGGCCCACAGGCTAGACGGCATTGGTATTCAAACGGTTTTTCGAAATCTGTCGCTACACGAAAAACGTCGTCGAAAAAGAAGTCGCTCATAGACTGGACAAGAACCGGTGCTTAAACAACGCCGGCGAATTGAGCGGTTTAGTGATCAATAACATACGTCGCGCGCTCATTCCGGACGTGTGGTCACGTCCTGTGACCCAGAGCAGCGTCTCAACTCCGGAGACGAGGAAGTAGACGATCGGTTCGAAATCAGCCGTTTCAGGATTGCAACGGGGGACATACGGCAAACAAAGCCTGGAATATCAGCAAAATCTGATTTTGAGATAAAGAAAAAAATCTATGCATCGTGTCACACGACGCGTAATCAGTTATTGCCGTGGGACATATCACTAAGAAATTTCGTTGGGCCGATGGCTCCTTCGAGCGGTTCCGGGGATTTACTTAACGTCTATCTAATTCTTTGGCCTCTTCCGGTTTCAGATTTCTCATCATATTTCGCTATTATCACACCAGGGATAGGACATCGGCGGGGACTTAGAAGAGTGAGAGGTGATTGGTGAGATGGCCCCCTGGAACCCGGTGAAAGGTGATTGGTGGACCAAATGTCAGCGCGGCCAGTACAGAAGCGGCTAGGGGAGGGATAATTCCTCTCGAGTTTCCAAGGACCTCCGGATGCGGAGGGAAGAGTATAGCTATCCTTTTCGGAATAGACGCACGTTCAGGGTAAGACTAGGAACGTGGAAGATTGATTCTGAATAAATCTCTCGATGACTTCAGCTTGCGCAAGAAGAAGCTCAACAACCTCTGAGGATTCGGCGCGACAGGTTCTCGTCCAGAAGCAGGTTCATGCAGGAGCGCCGAACAGCTTACGCTCCCGGTCGGCTGCGAACGCCAAGCATGCTCGGATATCATCCCGGGTCAATTCGGGAAAATCAGCCAGGATTTCGTCTTCGGTCATTCCACCGGCAAGATACTCCAATACATCATAGACGGTTATGCGCATGCCTCTGATACAGGGCTTACCGCTTCGTTTACCAGGCTCAATAGTAATGATATCCAGGTAGTTCACCAGCTCTACTGTACTAGGCGCTCCCGAATACAGCAACAAAGCTCGGCTAGAAAGGGACTCGAATATCTAACTCCTTCCCAACAGGTTCGCTTCAAGCTTCATAGATGAGCCGGCGAGAAGCGTCTACGGCCTGTCGGAAGTAGGGATTCCGAATCGAGCTTGGCATGATTAAATCAACATGGCGCCCAAAAAGCGACTCAAGCGCGTCAGCAAAATCGAGGAATCGCCCAGCCCATGGACCTAAGGGCTCATTCCCGAAATCAACGATAAAGTCCAAGTCACTTGATTCGGGACGAAAAGCCCCCGTAACAGCAGAACCGAAGTCAATGATTTCCCCCTTGTGCGTTGATAATCTCTTCGATCACGGAACTTCATGCTGATGCCGATGCAGGGCGTGTTTTCTCCCATCTCTCGGCGGCACCACCCACAATGGCTGAGCCAATAAGGCGTTTCGTTGGGCTTAAGTGCTTTTTGTCATCGAAGATTTCTTCTGTGCGCCAAGACTATTTCGCGCGTACCAATAGATTCACCTGGAGTGAAATGATTTTAGCTATCTGTTGAAAATGGGCGTCGAAGGTGGTGATGGATACTTTGTGGTGTAGACAAACTTGGCCGATCAGGAGATCGATCGCCGGGGGGAAAAAACCGGCATCGATACATTTTTGTCCCAGAATTCTGGCAGAAAGCCAAACATCAACGGGTGTCGGGAGTACCGGCACGGTTGCTAACAGGGCCTCCGTCCGGGCTCTATCCCGCTTGGGTACGGCCCGCAGTAATTCGAAGACAACCGGCTCACACAAGAACCCGTCCGGGCTTAAGATGATGGCCTTAGTTTGCCGCTTCAACGGCTCTGGACTGCCGGTTCGGAGACAATCAACCCAAATGGACGAGTCGATCAGGGTTGCCACAAATTCCGGTCCTCTCGCAAGCTCTCGATTGGCGGAAGCTCAACGCTCCACTTGCCAGCTTCAACTTCATCAAGCAGTTCTCGCCGTTTCTTGAGCATGAGCGCCTCTAGGGCTAGTTGCCGAATCGCAGCGCCCTTCCTTCTTTCCTGAGTAATCCTTAGGATTTCTCGAAGCTCAGCGTCCGACATTTCAACCGTGACTTTCATACAATAATACTACAGTTGCAGGATTAGAACGTCAATGCGGGCTACGGCACACGCCCCCGCCGGTCACGAATCCGATGAGGCGGAACTTGTTCTTCAATCCCAGTGCGCCTATGATGTCGCTTATGCTGGACTGGAGCCAATGCCCGGTGGTGGAGCGCGGACCCGGCAAGTCCAGGTGTATGTGGCGGTTCAAAGGCACTCATGTACCAGTCACACTGCTGTTCGAGAATCTGGAGGATGGCGCAACGGTTAACGATTTCTTGGAGTGGTATCCCGGGGTCACCCGAGAACAGGTGGTTGCGGTTCTTGGGTTTGCAGAGCGTAGTCTGATTGAAGCGTAGGACCGTCCGCGCAACCAAAGGCACGGGAAAATCTCACGCAAAGGCGCAAAGATCGCAAAGGTCAAGACGGATTAGAAATAGCCGCGAAAAGGCACAAAAAGCTCAAAAGGAACCCAGGTTTTTAAGGAAGTCGCCGTATCAGACTTGCAGATCTAGCAACTTATCTCGCGCCGACGGAACGACCTTTTTTGACTCCGTTTTTCTTTTTGTTTGCGTTTTTTGCGCCTTTTCGCGGCTAATTTTGTTTCCTCTGTTTTAACCTTTGCGGCTTTGCGTCTTTGCGTGAGATTTTTTGTTTTGGGATTCTTCCGGTCCGGTTTTTCCCGATCCTGCTGACATACAGTTGTCAGGAGTCTGGCATAGGCTGTCATTATCACGAGTGGACGAGCTGGAACTCGCCCCTACCGGCGGATGAGCGGGAGCTCATCCCTACCGAACTGACTAGCATGCACTACCGGGCCGTACTACGTTCCGATCCTTCTATGGGGAAAAACGCGTCTTCTTCCGCAATCGTGATCCGAGGCGCGCGGCAGAATAACCTACAGGGAATCGATCTGGATTTGGAGCTGAACCGGCTTCATGTCGTGACCGGGCCGAGCGGCAGCGGCAAATCGAGTCTCGCTTTCGATACGATTTATGCCGAGGGACAACGGCGTTACGTCGAGACGTTTAGCCCTTACACGCGCCAATTTTTGGAGCGGATGGATAAACCTTTGGTGGATGAGATCCGCGGTATCCCCCCTGCCATCGCTATCGAGCAAGCTAACCGCGTCCGCACGACCCGTTCGACGGTCGGCACTATCACCGAGATCAACGATTATCTGAAATTGTTGATGCCGCGAATCGCTCGCGCGTTCTGTCCGGAATGTGGTCGCGAGATCGTTCTCGAAACCGCGCAGAGTATCAGCCGAAAAGTAGCGGACGAGCTTGCCGGCAAAAGCGTCCTTATCTGTTTCGGCGTGGCCGCCCCTCCTGGGACGCGGCCGGCTGATTTCTTTTCGTTCCTCAATCAGCAAGGGTTCCTCCGGGTTTGGCTTGACCGGAAAGTGCTGCGGACGGACGAAACGCCCTCGATCGAGCGGGTTCCGGCGATCGTGCCGGTTATCCAAGATCGCCTGGTAGTCGATGCTAAACCTTCTGCGCGTTTAACCGAGGCGATCGAACAAGGACTAAAATTCGGCAAGGGCCGGGTTAGCGTGGTGGAGTTGGAGGGAGGTGGATCCGCGAAAACCGCGATCAGAAAAAACGGCCGAGCAAGCGAGGCCAGCTCTACGGTTCCGACCGAGTCGGCCTCGCACTTGTCCTCCGTAGCTTCAGCGAAGGGGGAAGCGAGGCAACGCTCCACAGGTGGCGATTCCTCAGAATACAAGTTTTCGACCGGATGGCATTGCCCCTACTGCGACCTCGACATTCGCGCTCCGTCCCCTGGCCTTTTCTCATTTAACAATCCGTTGGGCGCATGCCCGGATTGCCGTGGATTTGGGCGCACGATCGGGATCGATTTGAACCGAGCGATGCCGGATCGGCGTCTAAGCTTGGCCGATGGGGTGGTCAAGCCGTTTCAAACCGGCAGCATGAAGGAATGCCAGCGCGACTTGGTCAAGTGTGCGGCGCGAAGGGAAGTCGATATTCATGTCCCCTTCGAGGAATTGCCCGAAACGGATCAAGACTGGGTGATCGAAGGCGATACGCGCCCCGATCAGACCGCAGAAGAAATTTGGGAAAGCGGCGGCTGGTACGGTGTCCGCGGGTTCTTCGATTGGATGGAATCCCGGTCCTACAAGATGCACGTCCGGGTATTTTTAAGCCGGTACCGCACTTATACCTTGTGTCGCACTTGCCAGGGTACGCGTTTTAAGCCCGAGACTTTGAATTTCAAGGTGGTAGTCGGGGACAAGCGCTACACCCTGCCGGAATTGCAGCAATTGCCACTCGATCAGCTAAGCGATGTGATGGTCCGGCTAAAGTCGGCCTCCTCGGAGCATACGTCGGAGATCCTGTTGGAGCAGGTTGTCTCGAGGGTGAACTATCTGATTGAGGTTGGGCTAAGCTATTTGACCCTCGATCGGTCGACCCGTTCGCTCTCTGGGGGCGAACTTCAGCGAGTGAACCTCACCACCTGTCTGGGTGCATCGCTGGTGAATACCCTATTCGTGCTAGACGAGCCAAGTATCGGCCTACATCCTCGCGATATTCACCGTCTCGTCAGGGTTCTGTCCGGGTTGCGAGACAAAGGTAATACTCTGGTCGTTGTTGAGCATGAGGAAGCCGTGATTCAGGCTGCCGACTCTATTATCGAGATCGGTCCGGGACGCGGATCGAAAGGTGGACGCTTGGTATTCCAGGGGCCTCTCGATGAGATTGAGGTTGCGTTACCCGATTCGTTGACCGCGGCGTATCTGACCGGCAAGAAATCTATCCCCATGCCGGAGAAGCGGCGCCAACCGGGGCGGTTCATGGAGGTCGTCGGTGCTCGCGAAAATAACCTCAAGGAAATTACGGTCCGGTTTCCGCTTGGGGTCTTTTGTTGCGTTACCGGAGTTTCCGGGTCGGGAAAAAGCACACTCGTCCAGCAGGTGCTCTACGAAAACATGCTGGCCCTGAAGGGTAAGCCCGGAGAGGAAGCTCCCGGTCTCTGTTCGCGGATCGTGGGCGCACATCAGGTTGACGATGTTGTACTGGTCGACCAATCGCCTTTGGCCCGTTCCCCGCGGTCTACTCCAGCCGTCTACGTCGGCATATTCGACAAGATCCGGGATCTGTTTGCAGCCCTACCCGCAGCCAAATCAGCCGGGCTGACCGGCGGTTCTTTTTCGTTCAACTCCGGGAACGGCCGCTGCGAAAGATGCAGCGGCTTGGGATACGAAAAGGTGGAGATGCAATTCCTCAGCGACCAATATGTGCGTTGTGCGGAATGCGAAGGAAAACGTTATCAGCCACACATCCTCGACATAAAGCTAGACGGAAAATCGATTTATGAGGTGCTGGAGTTAACCATCACCGAAGCCATCGCATTTTTGAGTCAAAAATTCACGTCGCCAGAATTGCTGCGGCCCCTCCTCTTGTTGGAGAAAGTCGGCTTAGGTTATTTGCGCCTGGGGCAACCGGTCAATGTGCTATCCGGAGGGGAATCGCAGCGGCTCAAGTTAGTCGGTCATTTGACAGAGAATCATCGATCGAAGTTGCGTTATCTTCTAATCTTCGATGAGCCCACTACCGGACTTCATTTCGATGATATTCCGCCTTTGTTACAGCTGTTTCATGAATTGGCCGATGCAGGGAATAGCATCCTGGTGGTCGAACATAACCTCGATGTTATTCAGGCGGCGGACTACATCATCGACCTTGGTCCGGAAGCCGGCGTAAAAGGTGGGCAAGTGGTCGCGGAAGGGACTCCGGAACAGGTAGCAAAGGCACCAGGCTCCGAGACCGGACGCTTCCTGCGGGAGCGACTGGCTCGGAAGGGTGACAAATCAAGGGGGTGGCGAACGCCTGTCGTTCAGGAACTGGAGTCCCAAGTGTTGGCCTCGCACTTGTCCTCCGTAGCTTCAGCGAAGGGGGAAGCGAGGAAGCGCTCCACGGTTGCCGCTGAAAATGGGATATCGATAGTTGGAGCTCGCCATCACAATCTCAAGAACCTGTCATTGACGTTGCCCCGAGAAAAGATGGTGGTGGTAACCGGGCTAAGCGGATCCGGCAAATCCAGCCTCGCATTTGATATCCTGTTCGCCGAGGGCCAACGGCGGTTCCTGGACAGCATGTCAACCTATGCGCGCCAATTCGTCGAACAATTGGAGCGCCCGGACGTTGACCATGTGGAAGGTCTGCCGCCGAGTGTGGCCATCGAGCAACGCCTGACTCAAGGTGGCGGTAAATCGACGGTGGCGACCGTAACCGAGGTTTATCATTTTTTAAGGTTACTATTCGCAAAGCTCGGGACTCAATATTGCCCGCGTTGCCAGGTACCGGTGGCTAAGCAAAGTGTCTCAGCGATCATCCGGCAGGTCCGGACCCTGGTACAGAAAGGCGGCCAACGTTTGTTGGCGCCGGTGGTGAAGGCGCGCAAGGGATACCACAAGGAAGTAGCGGCCTGGGCGGCTCGCGAGGGATATCAAGAGATGATCGTCGATGGCAAGCTCTCGTCCGTGGCCAATTTTCCGGCTCTGGAGCGGTTCCGCGAACACTCGATTGAAGTCGTCATCGCAAATTTGCGTACAGCGAAACCAGCCGAGTTAGCGGAGTTGGTACGGATGGCGCTTCAGGTCGGCAACGGTTCCGCAT
>Ga0213878_10000478_pt1 | contig 14995 bp, 20 predicted proteins | sample VelepicoBEBS_R02_FD_161053 | JGI IMG/M metagenome (GOLD analysis project Ga0213878, IMG submission 161053) | Vellozia epidendroides bulk soil microbial communities from rupestrian grasslands, the National Park of Serra do Cipo, Brazil - BS_R02 | ecosystem: Environmental > Terrestrial > Soil >... | reverse complement strand
CGGGGTTGTCGTTCGACTGCTTCTTCGCGAGCTCGAGATCGAACGTGAGCGGCTGGTCGGTCGAGAGCATGACGAAGAAGAAGCGCGCCGCGTCGACGCCGACCTCGTCGATCACCTCGCGCAGCATCACGATCGCCCCCGCGCGCTTCGACATCTTCACTTCCTCGCTGCCGCGCTTCAGCGTCACCTGTTGCGCGATGATCACTTCGATCGCGCCAGGGCGGCCGTACGCGTCGGCGAGCGCATTGAGGCGCCCGATGTAGCCGTGATGGTCCGGGCCGAGGATGTCGATCACGCGGTCGCCGCGCTGCAGCTTCTCGTAGTGGTAGGCGATGTCGTTGGCGAGATACGTCGGCACGCCGTCGCGGCGGATCACGACCCGGTCTTGGTCGTCGCCCGAGTCGATCGTGCGCAGCCACGTCGCGCCGTCTTTCTCGTACAGCCGCCCGAGCCGGCGCATGCGCTCGACGCCGTCGCGAATGGTGCCGGCGTCGTGGAGCTCTTGCTCCGACTGCCAGAGATCGTAGCGGACCCGGAACGCGCGCGCGTCCGCCTGCTGTTCCGCGACCATCATCGCGATACCGAACCGCCCGGCCGTCGTGGCAGCCTCGTCTTCGGGCTCGTTCAGCCACCGGTCACCGTCACGCTCGCGCAGCGCGCGCGCGATCTCGACCACGTACTCACCGGCGTAGCCGTCCGCGGGCTGCGGGAAGCTCGGATCGAACAGCTGTCGGTAGCGCGCGAGGATCGAGAGTCCGAACTGCCGGACCTGGTTGCCGGCGTCGTTGATGATCCACTCGGCGAAGACGCCGTAGCCTTGATGGCGGAGCGCGTTCGCGAGCGTGTCGCCGATCGAGAGCGCGCGGCCTTGCACCACGGCAAGCGGTCCGGTGGGATTCGCGCTGCCGAACTCCAGCGAGATCCGCTCGCCGGTCGGCGGCGCTTTGCCGTAGTCGCCGCCTTCGCGCAGGACGTCGGCGACGATGCGCTGCCAGAACGCCGGCCGCAGCTTGAGGTTGACGAACCCCGCGAGCGGCGTCGCCTCGGCGACGGTCGCGCGAACGCCCTCGTCCTCCATCGCGCGTGCGACGATCTCGGCGGCGATCTCCTGCGGCTTCTTGCGCGCGATGCGCGCGAGGCCGAACGCGACGTTGGTCGCGACGTCGCCGAACTCGGCGCGGCGCGCCGGCTCGAACTGCACCACCGGCTCGGCTTCCGGCCACAGCGCGCGCGCCGCCGCGGCGAAGCGGGCGGCGAGCTCGTCGAGCGAAAGCAGGGCGGCCTCCTTAGTGGTGGTACGGTTCATCCCGCGCGATCTTCGCCGCGCGGTACAATTGCTCCAGCACGAGTGCGCGCGCCCATTCGTGGAGGAACGTCAGCGGCGAGAGCGACCAGCGCACGTCGGCCCGCGCGAGGAGCGCCTCCGAGGCCCCGAACGTCCCGGCCACGACAAAGGTCACTCGCGCGATCCCCTGGTGCGGCAGCCGCTCGAGCCGCCGGCTGAGCTCCTCGCTCGACAGCATCTCCCCCGACCGTTCCAGCAGCCAGACGTGATCGGCCGGGTCGATCAGCCTGAGGATCGCTTCCCCCTCCGCCCGCATCGCCCGCGCCGGATCACCGCCGTCCGCCGCGCGTACCTCGATCTCTTCCAGCCGGTGATACGGCCGCAGCCGCGCGCGAAAGTCCGCGATCGCATCGGCGATGTAGCGCTCGCGGACCTTCCCGACCGCGATCAGCCGAACGTTCAGGCCGCCGGGCTCCTCGCGGCCGCAGCGCGCAAGTCGTCCGGAAACGCGAGGCCGTTGTCCTCCGCGTACTCCCGCGCCATCGCAACCGCGTCGGCGCGGTCGACGTGGATGATCTCGAAGCCGATGATCTCGTCTTCGGGCGTTACGTCGATGTGTACGCCGTCCCAACGATAGTCGACGTCACAGAACGCGTGATCACGGACCACGCCGTCCGCGTCGCGCAGAAGCGGCAGCGACCCGTCGTCTTCGACGTCCTCGGGAAGGTAACGCAGGTAGACGATCGGCCATTCGGGATCGATCGTTACTTCAAGCGGATGCTTCATCAGTTAGAGCGGCGCTCTCGGCGCCGGCGTTGGCGGTCACGAGTCCGTTTGTGGACGTCGATGACGGTGATGACATAGTGCTCGGAAAGGTCGGTCACGACGTTGATGTAGCGGCCGTCCGCCGCATATCCGAAGTGTTCGATCGTGTCGTCGGGGTTTCGGTAGCGACGAGTCGGCCACTCGACAGCCGCCTCGGCGTCGTCTTCGAAAAAACCGTCAGCCTTCATTCGCTCAAGCGCATGACGCGAGTATTGCAGCGACTCGTCCTGCATGTCAATCCCGCGCTCGCCGGGCGAGCACGTAACCGTCGGCGGCGCTGACGATTCGGCCGGAAAGCTCAAGCTCGCTCAACGCGGCGAACGCCTGCGACGGTGCGAGGCCGAGCCGGTCCGCCAGCGTTCCCGCATCGCAAGCGCCATCGCGCAACGCCGCGAGGAGCCGCCGCGCCGTCGCGCCCTCGCCCTCCGCATGCGCGGCGGCGTCCAAATGATCACGGTCCGCCGGCTGCGGTGCGACCGCGCACGGCAGCGCCGCGAGGACGTCGTCGGCGTCGCGGATCAGGGTCGCGCCGTCGCGGATCAGCGCGTTGCAGCCCGCGGCTTTCGGGCGGTCGACGTCGCCCGGCATCGCGAGGACCGGGATCCCGCGGTCGCCGCCGTGGCCGGCGGTGTTCAGCGCGCCGCTGCGCGCCGCCGCTTCCACGACGACGACCGCATCGGCGAGCGCGGCGATCACCGCGTTCCGCGCGAGGAACTGCCAGGGCTGCGGGACGACGTCCGGCCCGAACGGGGAGACCACCGCGCCGCCGCCGGCCGCGATCCGGGCGCCCAGCTCGCGGTGGCGCGGCGGAAAGAAGTGCGCGTGCCCGCCGCCGAGCACTCCGATCGTCGGCGCGCCGGCCGCGAGCGCGCCCTCGTGCGCCGCGCCGTCGATCCCGAGCGCGAGCCCCGAGACGACACAGACGCCGGCGCGCGCCAGATCCTCCGCGAGCCGGCGCGCGCGCCGGCGGCCGCCGTCGGACGGCGCGCGCGCCCCGACGACCGCGACGCACGGCGCGCGCAGCCCGTCGAGCGCACCGGCGACCCACAGGCCGTCGAGCACGAAACCGCCGAGCCGTTCGCCGCACAGCGCGTCGAGCTCCGCGCGGGCGACCCAGCGCCGCGCGAGCCCGTCCTGGGCGTCTCCGAGAAGGTCCACGCCCGCCCATCACGCGCGCTCGCCAAGCCGGCAAGGGGGCCGCGACCTCCAAGGATTCCCCGTGCGGCCCCCGTAACGGGCCGTGCGTTCACAGCCCGCCTCAGCGGGTTGCCCGTCCACCAGGAGAGAGCGAGCGAGTAATGGCAGCCGAAGCTTACTGCGTCAAATGCAAGACCAAGCGCGAGATCAGCGACGCGCAGCAGATCACGATGAAGAACGGGCGGCCCGCGACCGAGGGCAAATGCCCCGTCTGCGGGACGAAGATGTTCAAGATCGGGGCCGCCTCCTAAGGGGCGGCTCGCTCACTTTCGGTTTCGCGCCGAAACGGGATATACTGGACGGGCACCACAACATGTAGGGGTCTGAGGTCGTCAGCGACCCCAGCCTCCGAGAGGACCGACCCGACCTGCTCTGTCCGCACTGCCGCAAGAACGAGACCCGTGTGGTCGACTCGCGCGACGACGACAACTCCGTCCGGCGGCGGCGCGAGTGTCTCGGCTGCAAGCACCGGTTCACGACCTACGAGCGCATGGAAGCGCCGCGCCTGTTCGTCATCAAGAAAGACGGCCGCCGCGAACAGTACAACCGCGACAAGGTGCTGGCCGGGCTGCGCCGCGCGACCGAGAAGCGCCCGGTCTCCGAGGCGCAACTCGACGAGGTGGTCACGTCGGTCGAGCGCGATCTCTTCGCGCGCGGCGAGACGGAGTTCGGGAGCAAGGTGATCGGCGAGAAGCTGATGGAGGCGCTGAAGAAAGTCGACGAGGTCGCGTACGTGCGCTTCGCGAGCGTCTACCGGGATTTCCGCGACGTCGCGAGCTTCCGCGCCGAGCTCGAGGACCTGCTCGCGAAGTGAGCGCGCCCGCGGTCGTCGCCGTGGTCCGCCTGCCCGACGGCGAAGGGCTGCCGCTGCCGGCGTACATGAGTGGCGGCGCGGCCGGCGCCGACGTGGTCGCCGCGGTCGGCGAAGATCTCGTTCTCGCCCCGGGCGAGCGCGCGCTGGTCCCGACCGGGTTCGCGCTCGAGGTGCCCGACGGCCTCGAGGTCCAGGTGCGCCCGCGCAGCGGCCTCGCGGTCAAGCACGGCGTGACGCTGCTGAACAGCCCCGGGACGATCGACAGCGACTACCGCGGCCCGGTCGGGGTCGTACTGGTGAACCTCGGTCGCGAGCCGTACACGGTGCGGCGCGGCGAGCGCATCGCGCAGCTCGTCGTCGCGCCGGTGGTGCGCGCGGCGTTCCGCGAGGTCGAGGCGCTCGGCGCGAGCGCGCGCGGCGAGGGCGGCTTCGGCAGCACCGGCAGATAAGAGACCGGCGTGAAGGTCTACGTCGTCGGCGAAGGCGCGGTGGGGACGTATCTCGGCGAGCTGCTGCGCGGGATCGGCAACGAGGTGACGTACGCGCCGCGCGCGCTGGACGACGTGGTGTCGGTCGATGCCGACCTGGCGCTGGTGACGGTCAAGGCCTACGACACGCCCTCCGCGGTCGAGACGCTGCGCCGCGCGCTGAAGGACCCGTCCGCGACGACGATCGTCACCCCGCAGAACGGCGTCGGCAACGAAGAGCTTCTCGCCGAGGCGTTCGGCGCCGACAACGTCGTCGCGGCCGCGCTCACCGTCCCGGTCGGCGTCGACGCGAGCGGGAAGGGCGTCGCGGCGAAGGGCGGCGGGATCGCGTTCGCGCCGGTCGGCTCGTCGAGCACGCACAACTGGCTGCTCGCCGCATTCGGCACGACCGGCTTGCCGACGACCGCCGTCGCCGATTACCGCGCGCTGAAGTGGTCGAAGCTCGCGCTGAACGTCGTGGCGAACGCGGCCTGCGCGATCCTCGACGTGCTGCCCGAGCGGCTGGTCCGCGAGGACGCGGTCTTCACGATGGAGATTCGGGCGATCCGCGAGGTGCGCGCGACGATGAAGGCGCTCGGGATCGCGCCGATCGACCTGCCGCGCTATCCGGTGCGGGCGCTGCTCGGGATCGCGTCGCTTCCTTCACCGGTCGCGCGCGCGGTGCTCGCATCGCGGATCGCGGGCGCGCGCGGCGAGAAGCCGCCGTCGCTGCTGGTCGACCTGCGCGGGTCGAAGCACCGGACCGAGGTGGAGGTTCTGAACGGCGCGGTCGCGCGCGCCGCGCGCGAGGCCGGCGTCCCGGCGCCCGTCAACGCGGCGTACGCGCGCATCTTGAGCGACCTCGCGCACATGCCGCAGCTCTGGGCGAAGTACCGCGAGCGGCCGGCCGCGCTCGTCGCCGAAGTGCAAGCGCAAGCGAACGTGCGGGGAACCTCGAAGAGCGCGACGTGAGGCATCCGAACGTACCGGAATCGCTCGACGGCTGGGCGATCCTGCACCGCATGTTCCGGCTCGACCGCCGTCGCTGGGACGGGCTCGATGCGGCGCGCCGGCGCGCGGTCGACGACGAGGCGAGCGCGTTCTTCGCGCCGCTCACCCGCGCCCCCGACGAAGACGCGGGCTTCGCGCAATTGCTCGGCCACAAGGGCGACCTGATGCTCACGCACTACGCGCGCTCGTTCGACCGGCTCGGCGAGGTGCAGGCCGCGGTCGACAAGCTCGCGCTGCGCGAGTACCTCGAGCCGCTCGAGTCCTACGTCTCGGTGCTCGAGCTCGGGCTCTACGAGCACACAGCGAAGATTCACGCCGAGCTGCGCGACCGCGGGCTGAAGCCGCATTCCGAAGCGTGGAACGCGGCGTTCGATGCGATGATGGACGAAGCGGCGCGCGAACCGCGCAACGCGGCGCGGCTGTGGGCGCGCATCCCGCGCCGCCGCTACGTCTGCTTCTACCCGATGAACAAGAAGCGGCTCGGCGACGACAACTGGTATTCGACGCCGTACGACGAGCGCGCGAAGATGATGCTCGAGCACGGTAAGATCGGGCGCTCGTTCCACGGCCACGTGACGCAGGTGATCTCCGGCTCGATCGGCTTCGACGACTGGGAGTGGGGCGTCGATCTGTACGCCGACGATCCGCTGGTCTTCAAGAAGCTCATCTACGCGATGCGCTTCGACGAGGCGTCGGCGAGGTTCGCCGAGTTCGGGCGGTTCTGGACCGGGATGCAGTTCTCGGTCTCGCAGCTCGGCGTCTTCCTCGCCGGCGAAGCGTCGCCGGCGCTGGTCGCCGAAGACGCCGCGCAGATGGTCTCGCGCTGACGATGGCGTTCGGCGGGATCGACCACGTCGACATGCGGGTTCCCGCGCTCGGCGCGGTCGAGCGGTTCTACGACGAGCTCGCGCGCCGCCTCGGGCTGACCGGGAAGCGCTACTGCACGGTCGAGTTCGGCGGGGCGTCGTGGAACGAAGGGACGCCGGACGCGTACAACGCGGTCGAGTACTTCGAGGAGCACGTGCACGGCCGACGAGGGATGTTCTTCGGCGTCATCGAGGAGGCGGGCTCGCAGCCTGCGCGCAGCCGGCTCGCGTTCGGGGTCGAGCGCGACACGCTCGACGAGTGGGCCCGCGCGCTGGCCGAGATGGGCGCGCGCGACGTCGAGCGCGAGCACGACGCGTCGTATCCGGCGATCTTCTTCACCGACCCGCTCGGCACGCGGCTCGAAGTCTGCGCGCGCCCTCCACGCGCGTGACCGCCGCGGCGAGGACGACGAAGCGCGACGCGCTGATTGCCGTGTGCACGCTCGCGCGCTCGCGCGCCGCCGGCGCGTGCGCGTGGTGCGGCGAGGACCTGCCGCCGCGGCGCAGGTCGTGGTGCAGCGACCGCTGCGGTGACGCGTTCTGGGCGAACCACTGGTGGTCGGTCGCGCGCCGCGCCGCGAAGCGCCGCGACCGCTATTGCTGCAAGCGGTGCGGCGCCGCGCCGCCGAAGCGGCCGGTGCTCTCCGCCTACGCGACGCGCGCGAAGTATCTCGCCGCCATGCGTGCCTGGCGCAAAGTGAAGCGCACGACTCGGCTCGAGGTCAACCACATCGTCCCGTGCCGCGGCAAGCACGCGGCGCTCGACTGCGCGCATCACCTCGACAATCTCGAGACGCTCTGCCCGCCGTGCCACAAGACGCACACCGCTGCGCTCGTGATTCGACGCGTCGCACGAACGGCGTTCCAGACCGCCCGGTCGGAAAGCCGCCCCGCGAAGTCCGTTCGACTCTCGCGATAGCGGCCTGCCTGGTGGGGAATCCTCGTGCCATGAGCACGACGGTCACGGCGTCCGCGCCGATCGAGACCCGCAATCCGGCGACGAACGAGACGCTCGAGCGGTATGAGGCGCACACGCCGGCCGAGATCGAGCGGCGGCTCGACGCCGCGGTCGCGGCGCAGCGGGCGTGGCGCACGACACCGTTCGCCGAGCGCGGCGAGCGGCTGCGTACTGCCGCGCGGTATCTGCGCGATCGCAAAGCCGAGCTCGCCGCGCTCGCGACACGCGAGATGGGGAAGCCGATCGCCGAGTCGGAGGCCGAGGTCGAGAAGTGCGCGGTCTCGTGCGACTGGTTCGCGGCGAACGCCGAACGGCTGCTCGCGCCCGAAGAGCACGCATCGAGCGCCGCGCGCAGCTACGTCGCGTTCCGTCCGCTCGGTGTGCTGCTCGCGATCATGCCGTGGAACTTTCCGTATTGGCAAGTCTTCCGAGCCGCGGCTCCCGCGCTCATGGCGGGGAACGTGCTCGTGCTCAAGCACGCGGCGAACGTGACCGGCGTCGCGCTGAAGATCGAGGAGATCTTCCACGCGAGCGGATTCCCGGCCGGAGCGTTCGCCACGCTGCTGATCGACAGCAAGAACATGGAACCGGTCGTGCTGGACGAGCGCGTCGCCGCGGTGACGCTGACCGGAAGCGAAGGCGCCGGCTCGTCGGTCGGCGCGGCGGCGGGGAAAGCGATCAAGAAGACGGTGCTGGAGCTCGGCGGCTCGGACTATTTCATCGTGCTCGCCGACGCGGATCTGGAGAAGGCGGCCGAGATCGGCGTGAAGGCGCGCTTCCAGAACACCGGGCAGAGCTGCATCGCAGCGAAGCGCTTCATCGTCGAGAACTCGGTGTACGACCGCTACGCGGAGCTGTTCGTCGACCGAACGCGCGCGCTGAAGGCCGGCGATCCGCTCGACCGCGCGACGCAGATCGGCCCGCTCGCCCGGCACGATCTTCGCGACGCGCTCGCCGAGCAGGTGCGCGATACCATCACCGCCGGCGCGGAGCTGCTGCTCGGCGGCGAGCCGCTCGGCGGGCCGGGTGCCTTCTACGCGCCGACGGTCGTCGGCGACGTGCGGCCCGGGATGCGGATGGCGGTGGAGGAGACGTTCGGTCCGGCGGCGGCGCTGATGCGTGCGCGCGACGCCGCGCACGCAGTCGAGCTCGCGAACGACTCGCGCTTCGGGCTCGGCGGCAACCTGTGGACGAAAGACGTCGCGAAGGCGGAGCGGCTCGCGGCCGATCTGGAGTCCGGCAACTGTTTCATCAACGGGATGACGGCCTCCGACCCGCGCCTGCCGTTCGGCGGCGTGAAGAAGAGCGGGATCGGCCGCGAGCTCTCGGAGTTCGGGGTCCGCGAGTTCGTCAACGTGCAGACGGTCTGGATCGGCCCGGACACGGGCGCGGCGGCGAGCGCGCGGCCCGCGGAATGAACGGGTAAGAGCGGGTCATGGCATGCGATCCGCAGACCTTCCAGCAGATCACCCCGCAAGTATGGACCTTCATCCAGAGCGAGGTTCTGAAGCAGCTCGGCATCACGATCACGACCAACAGCGGTGAGGCGAGTGCGAAAGGGTTCTCCGTCGGCTGGACCTACGATCCGGCGGCGCAGGCGCTGACGATCACCTGTCTCGACAAGCCGTTCTTCGTGCCGTGCGGCGTCATCAACGCGCAGATCGCGAAGGCGATCGACGAGGCGCGCTCGCGCGGTTAGCGTGTGTAGCGCGCGATCAGCGGCGCGAGATGCGGATACGCCGCCGTGAGCATCGAGCGCGTGGTGAGCTGAAACTCGGCGAACTCGAATCCGGGCGCGACGTCGCAGCCGACCAGCGCGTAACCGCCCGGCGCTTCGACGTGTGCGGCGAAGTGCGCGCCCGCCGGGATCGTCGTCTGCAGCGCGTCGCCGTCGCCCACGACGCGGGTCTCGTGGGTTCCGCTCGCGTCGATGACCTCGATCGTGACCGGGTCGCCGCGATAGAAGTGCCAGGTCTCGTCCGACGAGAGCCGGTGGAACGCCGAGAACGTCTCCGCGGTCAGCAGGAAGTAGATCGAGGTCGTCGCGCTGCGCACGCTGCCGCGTGAGGTCGTGACGCGCTCGGCGCTGCGATACGTCTCGCGGTACCAGCCGCCCTCGGGATGAGCCTGAAGGCGGAGAGCGGCGATGAGACGCTGCGCTTCGGGATGCACGCGCGTCTCTTCGCCGCACCGGCCGTCGTACCGCCGGCCCGCCTTGGCCGTGGGGCAGAGGACCCGGCGCATGCCGGTGGAACTCGGCTCACCGTTCGGAGGTGCTCATGGCGCGAACCGCTTATGCATTGGCCGCCACGGTGTTCGCTCTCGCGATTCTGCCGCTCGCGAGCGCCGCGCAAGACAGCTTCCCGGGGACGTGGCGCGCGACGTATCCGATGGCCGGGATGCGATGCGTCTTCGATCTCGTCATGACGCCGAGTGCGACGTACCACGAGATCGAGCGCTGCGGCACCGTCGCGACGAGCCAGTCCGGGACGTACCGCATCTTCCCGGACGGCGTGATCAGCCGCAGCGTCGAGGACTGGACGCCGAAGCAGCGCTACATCGTCGGCGCCCAGGTCGGCACCGGCCATTGGGAGACCAACACCAAACCGTCCGGCGGGACGTTCCGCTACCGGTTCACGTCACCGAACACGATGGAATGGCGCGACGTGAGCTTCGGCGGCGTGATCACGTTCTACCGGGTTCGCTGATCGCGGTAGAGCAGCGCTTCGGCGACGTGCTCGCGCGCGATCGTCTCGGCGCCGGCGAGATCGGCGATCGTCCGGGCGACGCGCGCGACGCGGTCGAACGCGCGCGCGCTCAGCGTGCCGCGCGTTACGGCGCTTTCCAACAGTGCCAGCGTCTCTGTGTCGAGCGGGCAGAGGCGGCGAACGTCGGCGGCGGAGATCGCGGCGTTGGTCGCGAGCCCCGTGCCGCGCAGGCGAATCGCCTGCCGTTCCCGCGCCGCTTCGACGCGCCCGCGGATCGTTGCCGAGGTCTCGGCAGGCGCGCGCTGCACGAGCTCGCCGAAGGAGACGCGCGAGACGGTCACGTGCAGGTCGATGCGGTCGAGCAGCGGACCCGAAAGCTTCGCGAGATACTTCTGTACCGCGGCGTCGTCGCAGCGGCAATCGGCTGACTTGTCGCCACGATAACCGCACGGGCACGGGTTCATCGAAGCGACGAGCGTGAACCGCGCCGGAAACGTCAGCGTGCCGGACGCACGCGCGATGGTGACGGCGCCTTCTTCGAGCGGCTGGCGCAGCACTTCCAGCGTCCCGCGCGGGAATTCGCCCAGCTCGTCGAGATAGAGCACCCCGTGGCTCGCGAGTGAGATCTCGCCCGTAGGGCAAACGGCAAACGGCGTTTCGTGCGCCATACGCGCGCGCGCGTGCGGCATTGGGACACTTCGTCCGCATAGAGTCGTCGAGCGAAGACCTAGTCGTAGTTGGGGGTGGCGCCGAGAGACTCCACGATGCGCCGGACGACCGGGCCGATGGGCTCGATCGGCATGTCGACGTGCTCGGACTTTCTCGGATTCAGACCGTTCCTGATCCTGACCCGGTCTCCGGAGAGCGGTTCGAGCAATACCGTGCGGTCGGCGTAGTTCCAGATCGGCGACCCGTCCGCGGTGAGGTCGCCAGAGTCCAATTCTTCGGGGTCGGCGACCGCTTCCGCGACGGCATTCCTGATGCGTTCGTAGATGGGCTGGTACACGTCGGCGAGGTTCGCGTCGTACATGGCGGGGTGGTTCGACGGCGCGAGGCGACCGCCGCGTGCTTCTACGGGGTGGAGAAGAGTGCCAGCGCCGCTCTGCCCGCCTTGGTGCGCCTGTCGTAGGCGTACGTGGGCACGTTGGCGGGAAACGCGACGGCTAGAATCCCGGCGCGGACCAGCCTGTCGAGCTGGAGTTGCACCCGGCGAGACTTGGTCGATAAGGAACGGGCGATGTCTGTGACGTCGCGAGGGTGTGCGACCAGCATGTCGAGGATCGCGAAGAAGCTCCGCTGCCGCCCTCTGAAAGCGGCGCTTGCGCGCCACGACGTGGCGGGCGCGGAGGGAAGGGCCGGTGCCGGTGAGCGCGATTTCGGGGCGGACGCCTTGGGGCAGACCCGCGCGAGGTAGCGGCCGAGGACTTTGCCAGCGGGCGTGAGCGAATACCATCGTTCGTTTCCCCTGCCCACGGGCGATACGGCGGAGGTCGCGAGCCCGGACTTCACAAGAGCGAGTCCGATCCGCCATGCCGATATTAGGTCGATTCCGAGCACGGCGCTGATCGCGGTGCTTCCTGCTGCACTGCGATGCGCCAGCAGCAGTATGACCTTGGCTTGCGATGGCGGCAGGAACGGTGCGAAGAACGGCGCGGCGTCGAGGCCGTGCGGCGCGGCTTCCCGTTCGGTGCGCGGCGCCGGCGGGCCCCGTTTGCCGCCGACCGCCCGTTGTGAAAGTCCGGCGCGCCGACGCATCTCGGGTGACGCGTCGAGGTGCGCGTCAAGGAGATCGCGCAGGGCTGTGGCGCCCTTCCAACCGCAGTCCAGAACGTACGGTTTGTGCTTCTTCGCGCTACGGGCGTTCAGGCGAAGCACGCCGAGCCTGACGAGCCGTTGGAGTACCCAGCGTACTCGCGGGCGGTCGCGCTTCGCGAGTAGTTCGGCAAGCTCTGCGGTGCTTGCCCCGCCGAGGGCGCGGATCAGTAACAACGCGCGGCCCGCGATGACCGACCCGAAAAGGCCGTCAAGGTCGATCGGGTGGGTGTCGCGATCCCGCGTGCGGTCCGGAAACGCGGTCTCCTTCCCGTCGCGTCGTAGGTCTCGCGTCACGCCGGGATCCGGTGTTACGGCGCGGATTAGCGCGCGCAACGCGTCGCTGCCGACGGCCGCGCGGTCGAGTGCGACGAACGAAGTTCTGCCGTCTACCGTGTGAACGTGGACTGCGCCGATGCGGACCAGTCGTCGTATCGTCGCGTAGGCGGGGGTACGGTGAAGTCCGAGCGCCGGCGCTACCTCTGATCGGCGCACGGGAGACGAACGGGCGAGGAGCCCGAGGATGCGGTCGACGGCGACATACCCAAAGACGGGTTCCGAGTTGCCGATCCCGCGCCGTTTCTTGCCCGCCATCCGCCGTGCACGGTTCGATCACGGCGCGGCATGTCCGGTCACCGCATACGGAACAGGTTTAACGCGGCCCGGCCCTGCGGTGTGCGGTCGTCGAAGGCGTACGTCGGAACGTTCGCTGGAAATGCGACCGCGAGGAGGCCAACGCGGACGAACGCGTCCAGGTGCGGTCGAACCCGACGGCCCTGCGTTCCGACGCGCCGCGCGATCTCGTTCATCGGGAGCGCACCGTCCACGAGCGTGTCGAGGGCTCGCAGCGCGGTGTATTGCGGCGTCGAGGGCACCGCCGTGCAGACCCGCCATGAGACGGTTGGGCCCTGCGGCAGACAGGGCGGAACGCCGCGTTGCTGCGGCCTGCGAACCGAACCGACGATCCCGACCAGATAGTCGCCTATCGCGGACCCCGCCGCGGTGAGGCCGTACCACCGTTCGACCCCCTTTGCGAACGGCGCGGTCGCGCTCGTCGCGAGGCGCCGCTCGCAAAGCGCGGCGCCGAGCGCGAGCGCCGTGCCGCGCCCGACGCGCAGCGCTGCCGCTATGCCCATCGTCCCGACGGGACCGTGTTTCGCGAGCAGCGCGACCGCCTTGGCGTGCGACGGCGGCATGAACGGTGCGAAGGCCGGCGCCGCGTCGAGGCCGTGCGGCGTCCGGTCGCGTACGGCTCGCGGCCCGCGGCGGCCGCGCCTGCCCTCCGGGATGCGGGCCGAGAGCGCGGCTCGTCGAGCGAGCTGTGGGACCGCATCGAGGTGCAGGTCTAGGAGCCGGGCGAGCGGCGCGGCGCCGGGCCAATCGGGTGCCAAGACGTATGGGCGGCGAAGTCCGCTCCGCGGGGCGATCCGCAGGACGCCCAGCGCGACGAAGCGCCGCAGCGCCCGGCGCACGACGGGGCGGCGGCGCTCTCCCAGGAGGTCGGCGAGTTCGGCGATGTCGGCGCCGCCTAGGCGCCGGATCAGCATGAGCGCGCGGCCGGCGATGCGCGAGCCGAAGAGCCCGTCGAGGTCCATCGGTAGCGCCTCGTCTCGGCGTCGCCGTCGGTTGGGATACGAACGGTGCCGCGACATCGCAGGATCTGCGGCCGGGACCGGGGCAGCCGTCGGACGGAAAGACAGCAGTGCGCGCAGGGCGTCGTGGCCGACCGCGCTCCGGTCGAGCGACACCAGCGACTTTCTCGTGCCGAGTCGTTCGATGTGTACTGCGCGGATGCGGACCAGGCGGCGCAGGAGCGCGTTCGTCGATCCCGAGTTGCGTCCCAGTGCTCTCGCGACGGCGCGTTGCGTGCGGGGACCGGACGTCGCGAGGATGCGCAGCGCCCGTTCGACTCCGGGCCGTCCGAAGATCGACGTGCCTCCGCTCATAGCGTAGGCTTAGTGCTCGAAGATGCCAGCCTGGTGGCAGTGATGGGAGTCGAAGGGAACGGACCCTGACGGGCCTGGTGGTGCGGGAACTACGCCGCCGTGATTCGGTGCCGTTCCTTGGCGAGCCGCACGATATCGGCCGGATCCGCGAGCGAGACGTCGCGCCGGGCGGGTTCGGGGGCGGCCTGGCCCGGGGACATTTCTTGCGGCATCGAGTCGGTCTCGTACTGGATCACGAACGTCGCCTCGCCGTTCGGCCCCGGCGCGCCCCTGCGGATCGAGAGCGTGTCTACGCCGACCAGGAACGTGTCGGCGGCGTGGTGCTCCTCGATCGGCCAGAGGGACTCGTCTTGGAGGGCCGCCAGAAAATCTTCAAGCCGACGCCGTATGTCCGGATACGCGGGCGCGGCGTAGCGGGCGATTTGCTCGGCGGCGGCCTCGACGGAGAACTCCTCAAGATCGATCGGCCGCAAGTCCGACCGGGTCGGCTCCCAGAACACGGTCCAGTGCGCCGCGTACTCGGGATGCGGTCCGGCACGCAGCTCTCCGCCGCGCAGTGTGAACGGGACGTGCGGTGGCGCAGTGAGCCCCATCCGCGTCAGGCGGTCGAGGATCTCACCGACTCGTGAGCGGGCGCGATCTGGTGTCATCGTGAGGTCTATAACCCGGCGCGGGTCGATTCGGCGTCAGCCGAACGTGGCGAACGATCCCATAATGGGATACCGCGGCTGCCTAGCGGCTCGACCCGGTTCGGTGGTAAGATGGGCGTCCCATGGACCAGGAAAAGCCCGGCAACGTCAAGGTTTCCGCCAAGCGTGCTGAATTGCGCGTATCGCTTGACGATGTGACCTTTTCGGTCGACCGGCCGGAGCGGAATCGTCCCACTCGGCGCTTCTCGCCTTGGAGCATCGTGCGGGCTACGGTCATGGCCTTCTGCGCGTTTGGCGGTTGCATTCAGTTTTATACTGGGGCGTCTTCGCCGGCCGACTTCGTCGCGCGTGTCCAGGTCGCAGTTATCCCGTTCGTGGACGAAGGGCGACAGCGCCTGTTTTCAGGACGGAGCAACGGGTCGCGAACCGACGCCCGTCGGATTTCGCAAAGCCGCT
>Ga0213878_10000477_pt1 | contig 15013 bp, 13 predicted proteins | sample VelepicoBEBS_R02_FD_161053 | JGI IMG/M metagenome (GOLD analysis project Ga0213878, IMG submission 161053) | Vellozia epidendroides bulk soil microbial communities from rupestrian grasslands, the National Park of Serra do Cipo, Brazil - BS_R02 | ecosystem: Environmental > Terrestrial > Soil >... | reverse complement strand
CATTCCGTATATTCCGGTGGATTGTATTTACCCGCAGGAGCGACTCAAAGAGATCTGCCATCTGGCAAATGCCCCTTACTACTACGACGTGGCGACCAGGCAGTTCATCGCCACCGGCGAGATGGGCAAGGTACTGGCCGAGCAGGATCTCGCTTATATCATGTTCACTTCTGGCAGCACGGGCAAACCGAAAGGCGTGCAGATTGGGCGTGAAAGCGTATGGCACTTCATGAAATGGGTAAGTCAGGACTTTTCACTGCCTGAAAAACCGGTGTTAATGAACCATGCGGTGTTCAGCTTCGACCTCTCCCTGATCCCATTACTGGCGAATCTGGCGATGGGGGGACATGTCGTTCTGAACGCAAAAGAAGATATCCTGAAAGAAGACTGGCTGGACCGGCTGAAAATGAATGCGGTTTCCGCCTGGGTTTCCACGCCGTCTTTTGCTTATCAGAAGTTGCTCTCGCCGCAGTTCAACAGTGAGTACTTGCCGGAGCTGAACGTCTTTATCTTCATTGGTGAAGTGTTAAACAAAGCGCTGGTGAAACAGTTACGCCGCCGTTTCCCACAGGCCAAAATTATCAATTCCTACGGACCCACGGAAGCGACGGTCGCGACCACGGTGGTAGAGATAACCGATGAGATCCTCGGAAGCGACAACGCGGTGCTGCCGGTTGGGGTGATGATGCCAGACAGCAGAATGGAAATTACCGCCGACGGCGAACTGATTATCTGGGGTAAAAACGTGATGCGCGGCTATCTCGGCTTACCGCAGGAGAACGCGACAAAATTACTGCGTCGGGAGAGTGAAGCGTTTCGCGGCTACCGGACCGGCGACCTGGGTTATGAAGAGGGATTAATCTATTGCCAGGGCCGCAACGACAGCCAGGTCAAACTGAACGGCTACCGTATTGAAATCAACGAGATTGAAAATCGCCTGCTGGCAATGTCTGGCATCAGCGAAGCGGTGGTTCTGCCGCTGATGAAATCCTGCGGCAGCGTGCTGCGCATTACCGCGTTCTGCGTGACGGACCTGGCGCCGGAGGCGATCAAAACCTCGCTGGCGAAGGTGGTTCCACACTACATGGTGCCTTCACAAATTATCATTAAAGACGCTTTGCCGCTGAATCCTAACGGCAAGATCGACCGTAAGTTGCTGGACTCTCATGCCCGCACACATTAATTACTCCAGGAAAAGTGATGGAACAAGATATTCTCGCGCTGTTTGAAAAAGTGTTATCCCGCAAAGTGGGCTTTCACGATGAACTGATTGAATCTGACATTCTCGACTCTATTCTGGCGGTCGACATGGTGCTGGAAGTGCAGGACGTTTACGGCTGTATGATCCCGCCGACTGAAGTTGCTACTGTGCTGAAAACCCCGGCAGACCTGGCTCGCTATATTGAAGAGAACCGCTAATCGCCATTGGCGTTAACGTTTCTGAGAAGGCCCTGGATGATTTCATTCAGGGTTTTCTATCAGACCAGTACCTGGCCTACGAGCGACCCCACCCCCATAGATAACGCCATCGCCATTGAACTCCAGAAGGTTACCCTGATGATGGCCTTTAGCGCAGGCGCCTTGCTCGCAACCGATGAGATATAACCCAGTACGGCCAGGGAAAAAAGCGTGGACAGGATAATGAACGGTAAAACCAGACCCGCAGGGCTTAACCATGCGACAAGGACGGGTAAAACCGCGCCGGCAGAAAAACTGAGCGCTGAAAATAGCGCCGCCTGAAAAGGCCGGGCCGAATTGATATCCGACAGTCCCAGCTCTTCCCGGGCGTGAGCGTCCAGAGCATCCTGCGCCATAAGCTGTTCGGCGGCCCTGCGGGCAAGGGCAGGCTCGAGACCTCTTTGTATATAGAGCGACGTCAGTTCTGTTACCTCTCCCTCATAATCGGTAGCCAGTTCATTTTTTTCCTGCGCCAGCGCCGCCGTTTCGGTGTCCGCCTGCGATGACACGGAGACATATTCTCCTGTTGCCATCGACATCGCTCCGGCAACCAGCCCGGCGCACCCCGCCAGCAATACCCCTGAGGATGACGTATTTGCCGACGCAACGCCCAAAACAAGGCTGGCCGTTGAAACGATACCGTCATTCGCCCCCAGAACCGCGGCCCTGAGCCATCCCACTCTACCGATACTGTGTCGTTCCCGGTGCATGGTTCTGTCTTCCTTCCTGTCAGTTAATGAGACATCTAACGCCGACGCATGACGGGAGGTCTCCTGATGTGGTTAACCCTCGGCTGTACGTTCGGTCTGTTAGGTGTCGCCAGCGAACCGGGGAGATGAGGTCTTTCCTGTATGCCCGCATTGTCCCGCGAAAATGGCGAAGGGGGCAGCGGGCGGTTTTCTCTGCTGACCGGCGTCACTGATTTATTATCCAGCGGTAAACGGGGAGAGCGATCCGGATTACTGACGCTGGGTCTGTTCAGCTGGTTATTGCGCAGCGTCTGTCTTTGCTCCGGGGTCATCGCATTCCAGTGGGTGGCAAGGTCGCCCCGCAGTTTAGAGACGTCCGCCTGGCCATTGTTATCGTGCCAGTTCTGATATTTATCTTTAATCTCCTGCTGACGCTGCTCGTCGAGCCCATTCCACCACTTGTTGATAAGCTCGTCGAAATCCTCCGGATTGTCACAGCACCACGGATAATAACTGCCCCAATAGACGAAATAATCGTCGTACCACCATGGGTAGCTCCCGTAGTGAACGCCATAGTAGCCCCCGGTGCCCGTACTGGCGCCGACGCCGACGCCAACCGAGGAGCTGTTGTTGCTACTGCAACCAGCAAGACCAAAGACCAGCAGGGGGAGGAGCAGGACGGCACGCATAAGAACTCCGGGAAAAGGAATGAGTTAGCGGTAATCGCGAACCCGTATATGTTTCAGTGTAAACATGTTTATCAGAAGAGACAGTCCTGGCGATCACCGAACGCAATATTAAGTTATGGGTACGGGACTCGGGGCCTTTCCAGGTCTGGACACAGTGGCATGGCGACTCACGCGCAGATGACTGAATAAATCCCCCCCCTTGGGTGTTTACTCCATACCAAACATCACGAGGGCGTTACTATGAACCGCATTGTCACTCGTTTACTTCCTGCCTTTTTTACTGGCGTGATGCTGTTTTCCGGCTATGCGCAGGCGATGGGAGGGGGAGGCAGTAATAACGAACCCACGCCGCCTACCTGCCCGAAAGGGCAAATCTATGACCAGAAAACCAAAACGTGCATGGTGGATAAAGGCGGAATGATTGACGATAAATCCCGTACCGAATACGCCTACGCGCTGGCGAAAGCAGGGCGCTATCAGGAAGCGCTGGATATGCTCAATACGCTCAAAGATCCCAACACCGCCGAGGCGCTGAATTATCGCGGTTATGCGACCCGCAAGCTGGGGCGCACTGATGAAGGGATCGGCTATTATTTAAAATCAGTCGCGCTCGATCCTCACTATCCGAAGGTGCGTGAGTATCTCGGCGAAGCCTACATGGTTAAAAATCGTCCCGACCTGGCCCGTGAACAGCTTGCCGTCATCAAAACCTTATGCGGCACCAGTTGTGAAGAGTACCGTGACCTGTCGGCCGCCATTGAGGGTCATCCTGAATCCTGACAGGAGGCAAAAATCAGCAGCGAAACGGTACGTCGTGAGATTGTGCAATATCTCCCCCGCCTGTGGCGCTACGGACTGGTGCTTTCCCACCGGCGGGATATTGCTGATGATTTAGTTCAGGCCACCTGCGTGCGGGCGCTTGAGCGTGCGGCGCAGTTTACGACCGGTAGCAGGATGGACAGCTGGCTGTTTTCCATCCTGCACTCTATCTGGCTCAATGAGGTACGGGCGCAGCTGATCCGTCGCGGGCAGGGCTTTGTCGATATCGACGAACTGAGCGGGGCAGGCGATAGCGAGGATCCGGTGTGGTCGAACGAGGTGATAAGACGCGTTAACCGCCTGCCGGAAGCTCAGCGTAACACCGTATTTCTGGTGTATGTGGAGGAGCTATCCTACCGTGAGGCCGCCGCAGTGCTTGATGTCCCGATTGGTACGGTGATGAGTCGTTTAGCGACAGCACGTCTGACGCTTGCTCAGGACAGCGCGCTGCAACCGGAATCGCCGCCGCGAAAAGGAGAAAGATCATGACGCTTCCCGCGGGATCGGATGAGCTGCTGGTGGCCTGGCTTGATAATGAGCTTGACCCGGCGCGACGTCGCGAGCTGGAAGCCCGTCTGGCGCTGGATGTTGAGCTGGCGCAGCGCCTTGCGCTGTTTAAACAAAGCTCGCTTCCCTTCAAAGCGGCGTTCGAGCCGCTGCTTAGCGTAGCGCCTGTTGGGCGCCTGCTGCCGCCTGATGTTCCTGCCTTTTCTCTGTCCCGCCGCCATTTGATTGCCGCCGCAGTGGGGTTCCTGGCGCTGGGCGTCGCGGGCGACAGGTTGCTGATGCGGGTGACCCGTGAAGAGGAGAACTGGCGTGACCTGGTGGCGCACTACATGGTGCTTTATACCCCGGAAACTCTGGCGGATACGCCGTCCCGCGCCTCACTGGAAACCCAACTGAAAATGGTCGGGCAGCAGTTGGGCCTGCCGCTTTCCGTCGACGCGCTGACTATCCCCCCTGCAATACTCAAAAATGCGCGGCTGCTTGCCTATGACGAACAGTTCATCGCGCAAATTACCTGGCTTTATCCGCAGTCAGGTCCACTGGCGCTGTGCATCACGCACAACCGGGATGCTCGTATTGCCGCCGGGAGCGAGCGGCGGTTGGGGATGAATATCGTGTACTGGGCGAGTGTCAGCCACCAGTTCATGGTCATTGGACACAATCCTGAGGGGCAAATACGTGAGCTTGCCACCGTCCTGCAGCAGCATATCCGGGGCTGATAGTGACTGCATTCCAACGATGTCAGTTTTCTTAAGGTTATTTTAATCTTTCATTACACATTGCTGATTGGCGGATTTTTATGATAAATAATGCCGTTTTTTTGGCATATTCCACTTTTATCCATTAATGGAAACTGTTTTTATTATCATTACCATTTCACTGTGATTTAATCCTTAGCGGCCATGCAATCTGTTGTTTTTTACTCATGTTTATTAAGGATTTGTTCATGACTTTTCGCTTATCAGCTTATTGTTCAATAGCTTTAGTGACTTCATCTCTTTTTCTTGCGCCGCAGGCGTTCGCGGCAGACAGCAGTGAAGGCATCGTGGTTTACAACGCCCAGCATGAAAATCTGGTGAAATCCTGGGTTGACGGTTTTACCAAAGAAACCGGGATTAAGGTGACGCTGCGCAACGGCGGCGACAGTGAGCTGGGCAACCAGCTGGTGCAGGAAGGGACTGCGTCTCCGGCCGACGTTTTCCTGACAGAAAACTCGCCGTCAATGGTGCTGGTCGATAACGCTAAACTGTTCGCGCCGCTGGATGAAGCCACGCTCAAGCAGGTTCCTGCTGAGTATCGCCCGGCGCATGGTCGCTGGATTGGTATTGCCGCCCGCAGCACCGTCTTCGTTTATAACCCGGAGAAGCTGAGTGATGCGCAGTTGCCGAAATCGCTGATGGATCTGGCAAAGCCGGAATGGAAAGGCCGCTGGGCCGCGTCACCGTCAGGGGCGGATTTCCAGGCTATCGTCAGCGCCATGCTTGAGCTGAAAGGTGAAAAAGCCACGCTCGAATGGTTAAAAGCCATGAAAGCTAACTTTACGGCGTATAAAGGCAACAGCACGGTCATGAAGGCGGTCAACGCAGGCCAGATCGATGCAGGCGTCATTTACCACTACTACCGTTTTGTCGATCAGGCAAAAACCGGTGAAAACAGCAAAAACACCAAACTGTATTACTTCAAACACCAGGATCCGGGCGCATTTGTCAGCCTCTCCGGCGGTGGCGTTCTGGCATCCAGCAAACATAAAGAGCAGGCTCAGGCCTTTATCAGGTGGATTACTGGCAAGCAGGGTCAGGAAGAGCTGCGCACCAACAACGCGTTTGAATACGCTGTTGGCGTCAATGCAGCTTCCAACCCGCAACTGGTGCCGCTGAAGGATCTCGACGCGCCGAAGGTTGAGCCTTCTGCGCTGAACAGTAAAAAAGTCATCGAACTGATGACGCAAGCGGGTCTGCTGTGATCCTTTACGTGAAGTGAATACCTTATGTCTGGTCTGAGTCTCACTCTCGGGAGAAATGCGGGGCGCCAGCCTGCCCGTCGGCGTCCCGCGCTGCCGATGGTAGCGTTAGCCGTTCTGTTTTCAGTATTGGCGCTAGTGCCATTGGGGTTTGTCATCTCTGTTGGCATTGAGACCGGCTGGGAGACGATTAAGGTGCTCGTCTTTCGTCCGCGTGTTGCTGAGCTACTCAGCAACACGCTGTGGCTGGCCGCGCTCACGGTACCGCTTTGCGTCGTGCTGGGCGTTGCTGTCGCCTGGCTGACCGAGCGGACGGCGCTGCCAGGACGTCGATGGTGGTCCGCGCTGGCGGTTGCGCCGCTGGCTATCCCGGCGTTTGTGCAAAGCTACGCCTGGATAAGCGTGGCGCCGTCGATGCACGGCCTCTCTGCTGGCGTTTTTATCTCCATTCTTGCTTATTACCCCTTTATTTATATGCCGGTGGCCGCCGTGCTGCGGCGTCTCGACCCGACGCTGGAAGATGTGGCGGCATCGATGGGCACGCCGCCGTGGGCGGTGTTTTTCCGCGTGGTGTTGCCGCAGTTGAAGCTGGCCATTTGGGGCGGCGCGCTGCTGGTGGCGCTGCATCTGCTGGCGGAATACGGCTTGTACGTCATGATCCGCTTCGACACTTTTACCACTGCGATTTATGACCAGTTCCAGTCCACCTTTAGCGGCCCGGCGGCGAATATGCTGGCTGGCGTGCTCGCACTGTGCTGCCTGGCTATCCTGCTGTTGGAAGGGGCTACGCGGGGGAAAGCGCGCTATGCGCGTATTGGCTCCGGGGCGGCGCGCGAGCAAAAACGCTGGCCGCTCGGCGCTGGCGCGATGCTCCTCGGACAGCTTCTGCTGGTCGCGCTGGTGGTGCTGGCTCTCGGCGTGCCGCTGGCCGTGCTGGGCCGCTGGCTGTGGCTTGGCGGCGTGGAAAACTGGATGCATGCCGATCTCTGGCAGTCGTTGCGCCAAACCCTGATGCTGGGCGCCGGAGGCGCTATCCTGACCACCGCCTGCGGGATCCCTATCGCCTGGCTCGGCGTGCGCTATCCGCGCCGCGTTTTTCGCCTGCTGGAAGGGTGCAATTACATCACCAGCTCGCTGCCAGGTATCGTTACCGCCCTGGCGCTGGTGACGGTGACCATCCATTATGCGCGACCGATTTACCAGACTGAGGTGACCCTCTTTCTGGCCTATCTGCTGATGTTTATGCCGCGGGCATTGATCAACCTGCGCGCGGGTATCGCCCAGGCGCCGGTCGAGCTCGAAAAGGTGGCGCGCAGCCTGGGAAGTACGCCGACGAAAGCGCTCTGGAGCGTCACGATGCGTCTTGCGGCGCCTGGCGCTGCGGCGGGCGCGGCGCTGGTATTCCTCGGGGTGAGCAATGAGCTGACCGCAACGCTGCTGCTGTCGCCGCTCGGCACCCGTACGCTTTCAACCGGTTTCTGGGCGTTGACCAGCGAGATTGATTATGTCGCCGCCGCGCCTTACGCGGTGCTGATGATCCTCATCTCACTGCCGCTGACCGGGATCCTCTACATGCAGTCGAAGAAAATCGCAGGTCTGTAACATGCTTGAATTGTCATCTGTCTCTAAAACGTTTGGTGATGCCCAGGTGTTGAACGCGCTGAACCTGACGGTAGCGCCGGGCAGCCGTACCGCCATTGTCGGGCCGTCCGGCTCCGGTAAAACGACGCTGCTGCGCATTCTGGCGGGTTTCGAAACACCGGATGCCGGGCGTATCGTCATGCAGGGGAAAACCCTGTTTGACGACGCTGTTTTTGTCCCAGCGCACCAGCGCGGCATTGGCTTTGTGCCGCAGGAAGGGGCGCTCTTCCCCCATCTGAATGTTGAGGACAACATCGCCTGGGGGCTGGAAGGGGCGCGTCAGGAGAAGCGCCGTCGGGTGGCGGCCCTGATGGAGATGGTTTCGCTGGACAGCCAGCTTGCCCACCACTGGCCTCACGAGATTTCCGGTGGGCAGCAGCAGCGCGTGGCGCTTGCCCGCGCGCTGGCGCAGCAGCCTTCACTGATGCTGCTGGACGAACCCTTTTCCGCGCTGGATACCGGGCTTCGCGCCGCAACACGTAAAGCAACGGCCGATCTGCTGGCCGAGGCCGGGGTGGCGTCGATTCTGGTGACGCACGATCAGAATGAAGCGCTCTCTTTCGCAAGCCAGGTGGCGGTGATGCGACAGGGGCGTTTTACGCAGGTTGGAACACCGTTTGAGGTTTACTCTCAGCCGGTCGATGAAGCGACTGCGCTGTTTCTGGGAGATGCCCTGGTGTTGCCTGCGCAACTGGCGGCGGGCAAGGCGCACTGTGCCCTTGGCGAGCTGCCGACTGATAACCCGCAGGCGGCCGGGCAGGGGCGGGTGATGCTGCGCCCGGAACAACTGCTCATTACGCCATGCCAGCGCCATGAGAGCGGCATTACTATTGCTGATGTGGATTTTGCTGGGCACCTGTCGACACTGACCCTGCAGGTTCCGGGGCAGGCGGAACCCATTGTATTGAAAACCATCAGCCAACCCGGCTGGATGTCAGGTGCGCCAGTCCGTATTGCTGTCGCCGGAACCGCTCGGGTATTTCGTTGAGTGTATCGCTCCCGCTTCCCTGCGTGGATGAAACACAGGGGAGCGTGCTTAACGATCACGCGTAAACGATGACTTTGTTTCTACCGGTGTTTTTTGCGGTATAAAGCGCGCAGTCAGCCAAATGTATCACTTCCGAGGACGATTTTTTCATGGGCGTTGAAAAATAGAGCCCAATGGAGATCGTCATTTGCTCAGGAAGATTGTAAAAACTTCCCGTTTGGGTTTTTTCCTCGACATTGACACGTATTCTTTCAGCAATATTCTTCGCCGTTTCTTTATTGATATCTTGCAGCAGAATGGCAAACTCTTCCCCGCCAATTCTGGCGAACAGATCTTCCTTGTGCAACGTGTCTGCGATGATCTGCGCAATAGCAATTATTGTTTTATCACCTTCGGCATGTCCATATTTATCATTGATTCTTTTAAAGTTGTCGATATCTACAATCATGGCGCAGTAGGGGCGAAAGTTCCATTCTGCAAGAAACCGATCGAATTCTGTGAAAAAGAATCGTCGGTTATGGATAGTAGTGAGTGGATCCCGAAAGGCTTTTTCACTGATGTTATTGAGGGTATGGAAGATACTGTACATCAGCGTGGTGATGACACACATTTTACTGATGGTTTCCAGCATCCGGCAGATATACCATATTGACAAATCATAGCGTAGCAGTGCAATCAGCAATAAATTATAACAAAAGCCGGACAGACATAGTACCGTAAGGCTGCGCCACATATCATCATGCAACCTCGTTTTATAAACGATGAGTAATAACGACAATGACCATGAGATCAGTAACAGGTAAACATAACTCATCACCCACATTTGTGATTTCAATGCGGCGTTATAATACGTGATGGTAATCGTCATTTCAGGGTTGTAGCTGCTGAGATTATGCGCCAGCACCGGCAGGATAAACATCGGGAAAAACGATAAAATAAGAAAGAATACTCTTCGCTTTTTACAGTTCTTATTGTTATGTGTATAACTGAACAACGCAATCAATAATAAGAGAATGAAACTCAATTGGCGAAAAAGATAGAATATAGCAATGTCATTGGATTTTATTTCTATCGCCGCGCAGGCTTCTATTGGTTTCTGTATCACCGCGATGGTTTCAGCAAAGTAGATTAGCCCGCTGAGAAATGAAAAGCCAAGAATAAGTATATAATAGTTGTTCTTATTGCATATATATTGCGTAAACATAAATATCGCGGCAATCGCATCAATAAAGAAGAGCGCCACAATGACGATCTGGTATGTAGACTGCGGGATAGCAGTGATGTTTATATCATCATATATAATTAAAGTTCCTGCGGCCAACAGTGATATTAAACTGATGGAGAGTGATATCAGACAGTTTTTGCTCAAAAGCAGAGGGCGCATAATAGAATAATCGATTAGGGGTGCAGGGGGTTATAGATAACATATACACCTGTTATCGACAATGAACAATGTGTGAATAATAAGTAAGTGAAAGCCGAAATATAACTGGAGGTGGTTTGCTATATATATTCAATATAATGTCTCTCCAGTGTTCAGAGAACTACGCAAAAGCATCATGATTTTCTTAATGCTGAGGGTTATTACTCAACCCTGCGGTCACAGGGTTGAGCATTGTCTTCGTTTGCCAACCGAATTACTCGTCACGCTGGCTCTCTTTCACCTTACGCATCAACAGCCACATACGTACCGTACGCGGCGAGCGACGGTTCGTTTTCGGATCGTCAGGGATAAGACCGGTATGCCTCTGATAACCGTTGAAAAACAGGTTGAGCATAACGGCGCTGAAGGTGGCCAGCATGATCCCGCTGTGCAGCAGAGGTTGCAGGACTTCAGGGAATTTGGAGAAAAAGTCGTGCGATAAGGTGGGCGTCATACCGACCCCTAAGCTGATTGCCACGATATACAGGTTATAGCGATTGGTGGTGTAGTTAATGCGCGCCAGGATGCGGATACCGGTGGCGAGCACCATCCCAAACATAACCAGCCCCGCGCCGCCCAGCACGAATTGGGGAATCGAGGCCACCAGCACCGCCATTTTCGGCACCATCCCAAACAGGATCAAAATCACGCCTGAGGCGACGCAGACCCAGCGGCTGTATACCCGGGTGACGCTGACCAGCCCCACGTTTTGTGAAAATGAGGTATGCGGGAAGCTGTTGAACAGGCCGCCAAACATCGTGCCGACGCCGTCAACGCGCAGACCGCGGATGATGTCCTGCGGCGTAAGTTTACGTCCGACGATTTCACCGAGAGCCAGAAACATCCCCATGGACTCAATAAAGACGATGATCAGCACGGCCGTCATGGTGAGAATGGATATCGGGTCGAAAACCGGCGTGCCCAGCGCCATCGGCGTGACAATGGCAAACCATTTGGCGTCATGCAGCCCGGAGAGATTCACCTCGTTCATCATCATCGACAGCACGAAACCGAAGACAATCCCCAGCAGCACCGCCACGTTGGACATAAAGCCTTTCGCAAAACGCGTGACCAGCAGAATAAACAGCAGGACGGCAAAAGAGATACCGAGATAGACCGGGCTACCGTAGTCCGGATTACCTTTGCCTCCGGCCGCCCAATCGATACCTACCTGAATAATGCTCAGGCCGATGGAGGTGATGACAACGCCGGTGACCAATGGTGGGAACAGCGGCATCAGGCGACCAATCAGCGGCGCCAGCAGCGTGGTGATACAGCCAGCGGCAATGGTGGCGCCGAAGATCCCCATCAGGCCGATATTGGGATTCATCCCGATAGCCAGCATCGGCGTGACGGCGGCGAAGGTAACGGACATAATGACCGGCAGACGGATCCCCATAAAGCGACCAACGCCGATGCACTGCAGCAACGTCACCACGCCGCAGCAAAACAGATCGGAGCTTATCAGCAGCGCGACCGTCTCCTTACTGAGTCCTAAGCGGTCGCCAATCATTAACGGCACGGCGACGGCGCCTGCGTACATAACCAGAACGTGTTGCAACCCCAAAATAACCAGTTTTCCCGGTGATAAAACGCGATCCACCTCATCTGTTGTATGGGGGCTGCCAGAGACCGATGGTGGCTGAGAATCAATGGCGCTCATAACGTTTCTCCTTGTTACCCAACAGCACGACCTCAGAGGGTCTGCTGCTTAGAGGGCTGAACGATGGTGTGAAAATGACCAGGATCTCCATGCTTAGGGAGTGCCAGTTTTGAACGTTAGGGCGGGAAAGTGACTGAATTGCGGTGATTATCACAGAAATTTGCACTATACACTTCATGAACAAGGGAAAAGTTGTTTCAGTCGGGGGTATGATTTCTCATATTGAGAGAGTATTAATCATTCTGAATCGCGAGATGATTCAGCCGTTTTTTTTAACCATGAGCCAGCACAACGGTGGAGACAATTTTTTGAGGTACCTCGCAAAAATGAACTCAGCCTGCGGGGTGACAGAGAAAAGCGCCTGATTATTGCATCGCGACCCTTGTCGAACTGATAACAAGAAAGAAAAGGGAAGCCTATGAACAAATTTATTGTCGCTGATGCCATGGAATGTATTGGCTGCCATGCCTGTGAAGTCGCCTGCGTTAGCGCGCATCATCAGGACGCCTGGCCGCAGAACCGCCGGGATTTTATGCCGCGCCTGCACGTCGTTTTTGGGAGTAACGCCAGCAATGCCGCTACCTGCCGTCACTGTAATGATGCCCCCTGCGTGGCGTCCTGCCCGACGCAGGCGCTGCGTTTTGATAACAACAGCGTTCAACTGAATCAGACGCTGTGTATCGGCTGTAAAAACTGCGCAATAGCCTGCCCGTTCGGCGCCATTGAGATGGTGTCGGAGGGCGGGAATGCGCCATCGCTCGCGCAAAAATGCGACCTGTGCCACGATCATCCCTCCGGCGAGCCTGCCTGTGTGGCAAATTGTCCGACTCAGGCGCTGCGACTGATGGATGATGATGCGCTGCGTCAGTTGCAACGGGAACGGCAAATTCGCGCCGCACAGGGTCAGCCGCTACAGGCGTATCTGCGCTCGCGGCGCGAGACGCTACTCGATAAAGCGCCGCGCAAAGGGGCTGCGAAATTGCCAGCCGACGTCCGAAAAGGGCATTTCCAGGAGATCTACTACGGTCTTGATCCGCAGGCGGCCGAATTTGAGAGCAGCCGCTGCCTCTACTGTGCGCAAAAAGCCTGGTGCAACTGGACCTGCCCGCTGCATAACCACATTCCGGATTTTATCCGTCTGGTGAACGAAGGAAAAATCCTCGAAGCGGCGGAGCTGTGCAACCAGAGCAGTTCACTGCCGGAAATTTGCGGCAGAGTATGTCCGCAGGATCGCCTGTGCGAAGGGGCCTGTACGATGAAAGGCCGTAACGGCGCGGTGGCTATCGGTAATCTTGAGCGCTACATCACCGATACCGCGCTGTCCATGGGATGGCGGCCTCGCGTGCCTGACGTCGTCTCTCGCGACGAACGGGTCGCCGTGATTGGCGCCGGTCCGGCTGGGCTGGGCTGTGCGGATATCCTGGCCCGCGCGGGCGTTAAGGTCGACGTTTTCGACAGGCATCCGGAAATTGGCGGGTTGTTAACCTTTGGGATTCCCCCTTTTAAGCTGGATAAAACCGTGCTCAGCGCCAGACGGGAAATTTTCAGCGAAATGGGCGTCCAGTTTCACCTGAATCAGGAAATTGGCCGCGATGTCGCGTTCGACGCCCTGGTTGCAGGCTACGACGCGGTTTTTCTCGGCGTTGGCACCTATGGCCTGATGTCGGCCGGGCTTGAGGGAGAAGATGCGCCTGGCGTTATCCAGGCGCTGCCGTTCCTCATTGCCAGTACCCGAGAGGTGATGGGGCTGGAGGAGAACCCGGAATATCCGCTGACGGAAATTAGCGGTAAACGGGTGGTGGTGCTGGGCGGTGGGGATACGGCGATGGACTGTCTGCGCACCGCCATTCGTCGCGGCGCCCAGAGCGTCACCTGCGCCTATCGTCGCGATGAACTCAGCATGCCGGGCTCGAAGAAAGAGGTGGTCAACGCCCGGGAGGAAGGCGTCGAGTTCCTGTTTAACGTTCAGCCACAGTATATTTCCCGCAATCGCAAGGGGCAGGTTAGCGCCATAGGGCTGATGCGTACCGAGATGGGCGAGCCGGGACCGGATGGCCGCCGCCGTCCGCGTCCCGTACCCGGGTCTGAGTTTGAGCTGCCAGCCGATGTGCTGGTCATGGCGTTCGGCTTCCAGTCGCATGAGATGCCGTGGCTGCGCGGGCAGGGCGTCCAGCTTGACCGCTGGGGGCAAATCCGCACCGGCGGTGATGGTCGCGGCGCGACGCAAACCAGCCATGACAAAATCTTCGCTGGCGGCGATGCGGTAACCGGCGCCGATCTGGTGGTTACCGCCATGGTCGCCGGGCGCCAGGCGGCGCGCGATATGCTGGCGCAGTTTGAGAAGAAGGAGGGGGTATGACGAGTTTTATCGTTGCCAGTTCACAGGACTGCATTGGTTGTCGAACCTGTGAAGTCGCCTGCGCGCTGGCGCATAGCGATGATGTCGCGCAGTTTTACCCGCGCCTGAAGGTGCTACGCCTCGACAGCCTCAGCGTACCGGTAATGTGCCATCAGTGCGAGAATGCGCCGTGCGTGGCGGCCTGTCCCGTCAGAGCGCTGACGATGGGCGAGGAGCGGGTGGAAGCCGATCCCTCCCGTTGTATCGGCTGTCAGGGCTGCGTGGTGGCCTGTCCGTTTGGGGTTATCACGATTGAAATGCAGGCGGCGAGCGCGCCAGTGATTGTGAAGTGCGATTTGTGTAACCACCGGGAACAGGGCCCGGCCTGCGTGGAGGTTTGCCCGACGTCCGCCTTGCAGAAAATGACTGACGAGATGCTGGCGGCGTTGCAAAAGCAACGCGCTGTCGCCAGCGCGTCGATGTTACAACGCTAAATCCTCTGCCCCCTCTCCCCGACTATACGGTCCGGGGAGAGGGGAGTTCCCCCTAAATTGCCCATCCCCCCGCATAGAAGGCGACCAGCACGACGGCTATCGCCACGGTGCCGAAATTGAGCTTATGCCACTCCCGGGCGAAGATACGGCCCACCACCAACGTGACGAAGCCCAGCATGATCCCGGTGACGATGTTGCAGGTCAGCACGATAAAGACCGCACATACCAGCCCCGACATCGCATCGATAAAGTCGTTGAAGTCCAGTTTCGACACGTTGCTCAGCATCAAAAGTCCGACATACATCAGCGCCGGAGCGGTTGCATAGCCGGGGATCAGGTAGGAG
>Ga0213878_10000476_pt1 | contig 15019 bp, 17 predicted proteins | sample VelepicoBEBS_R02_FD_161053 | JGI IMG/M metagenome (GOLD analysis project Ga0213878, IMG submission 161053) | Vellozia epidendroides bulk soil microbial communities from rupestrian grasslands, the National Park of Serra do Cipo, Brazil - BS_R02 | ecosystem: Environmental > Terrestrial > Soil >... | reverse complement strand
CGGCATGTCAGTCTCACTGTAGACCCTATCGACTGGAGAGCCGGATGCGGGAAAACCGCCTGTCCGGTTCGGAGGGAGGGGCGACTTTAATACAGTTGTCCCTACCCCTATCCATCAATTAGTCCCTTCGGGACAAAAACCGCTCAACGCGCTGTCCGCAAACTCGGCTCCACATCAGGGTGATGGAGTATTGCCGTAGTAGCCGCTTTGGAGCCGACAGGTTGCGATCCGGGGCTGAATCGCGTCTTTTAGTAGCCGTTATGCGTGGTCCTAGCTCTCATGCGCCTTCTGGGCAATTAACGTCGCGAACGGTGGCTCAATGTACTTCCGAGGAAGTAACGGCTGCGATGGTCCATTGTTTTCAAGGCTACCTGGTCCCGATGCGCTTAACCCCAGAAAGATACGAGATGCGTTCTCGAGCAGAGAATCTCGATCCATTTGCCAGCAAGATTTACTACAGCAAGGGGGCGCCGGCTGCGGTTGCGATGATCGCTCGCCGCGGTTGGACTTCCCGATTGGCGGCCATGGCGGTTGCGCCCGATTTTCGGGGGCGCGGAGTGGGGAAAAATGTAATGAAGATTGCGCTGGAAGAGGCTGTTCTTCGGAAAGATCGGACGATGATACTCGAAGTATTCGAGCAGAATCCGGCTGCTGTCTCGCTTTACACCGGGCTTGGTTTTCGTCCCGTTCGCAGGCTTTTCGGGTATGATTTTGATCCGCACGGCGAGAGCAAGCGCGCCTCGGACCTGGAACCGCTTCAGGAAATCGACCCAGCCATCATCGCGCGGTGCATCTCGCTAGAAGGGGAACCAGATTTGCCATGGATGCTCATGCCTGAGACCTTGGAGGCAGCCACGCGGCCGTACCAGGGTTTTCATCTCAACGAGACTGCTTTTGCGATCGTTGTCGATCCCAACCCCGACGCTGAAAAGGTCATCATCCGAGCGCTTCTGGTCAGGCAAGCGCACCGGAGGCAAGGGTGGGGATCGAGAATCTTAGGCGCTCTGGAAGCGCATTTCGCGGGTAGGCCGCTAACCATTCAGACTCATGTGCCAGAAAATATGGCGCCTGGCTTTTTCCACAGAGCCGGCTGGCGCCGGCAGGCTCTGAACCAGTTCGAAATGAAGGTCGAACTCTAGCCGCGGATGTAAAAACCGTGTCCTTTCACGCCGTCTTCAACACCTCCAGAACTCGATCGATTTCGTCCTCGGTATTGTAGAAATGCGGGCTGAACCGCAGATACTGGTTGCCTTGGCGATCTTGCCGGGGAGAACAGACGATCCCGTTTTCCAACAATCGTTTGTGCTCAGAAGAGATATCGCGGGTAGGATGCGCGGCCGTGATAATACCGGATTGATGCATCGGACTGTTGCTCTCTCCTAACACTGCAAAACCGAGTTCTGTCAGACCGGAGATTAACCGGCTTCTGATAGAAAGGATACGCTGGGCGATTTTATCGATGCCGATTTCGAGCAAAAAATCGATGGCAGCCTTCATCCCAGCAACTCCGGGGAGATTGAGAACGCCTGGCTCATAGCGTTGAGCACCTTCTACAAACTCGATCTGGTTTTCGGCGATGAAGTTTGGAGCCTTGATGTTCCATGCTCCCAGGAGGGTGGGCCGGCAGATATCGAACAATTCTTTCCTGACATAAACCACGCCGATTGCGAGGGGGCCAAGCAACCATTTGTGCGCGTCGGCGCTGAGAAAATCGACATACTCGACCGTGGTCGGAAACGCGCCCAGCGTCTGGATCGCGTCCAGACAAAAGAGAATGCGCCGTTCCCGCAGCAATTTACCAATCGCAGCGATATCGATTCGAAAGCCCGATAAGAAACTGCAGGAGGCAAGCGCTACTAATTTGGTTTTGGGTGTGAGCACGCGTTGCAGAGCCTCGATCGTCAGTTCTCCCACTTGAGCCGGCTCGACGAACCGGATTTGTACACCTTTGTCCCGGAGATTTATCCAGGGATAAACGTTGGCCGGGTAATCATCCAAATAGCAGACGACCTCATCGCCAAGCGCCCAGGTAATGCCATTCGCGACTAAACTGAGGCCTAAAGAAGTAGGTCCCAGGAGCGCGATTTCATCGGGAGACGCGTTAATAAGGCGAGCAGCCGATTCCCGAGTCCGCTGGATCAAGGCGAGTGTCTCAGAGAAATCTCGAAATTCTTCTGAACATCTCCGGATTAGCGTACTCATTGCTTCGGCGACTGGTCCCGGCAATACGGTCACCGCCGCATGCGCCATAAAAATCCGCGACTTGGTGATAGGAAAGAGCCGGTGGCGTAGCTCGGTATCCGATAGTAACGAAGTAAGCAAATCCATTGGAACAAAGGTGCACCGCGAATGGACACGAATAAACGCGAATAATGATTTAGCCTAACTGAGCGTGGAACAGCCTCAATCATGGGAGGCACTCATTCCGAGTGGACAAGGCTATGACCCACACTATCGTCCGGGCCGACGGGATCGCCAATCTAACAGCGCGAACGTCAGGGGCGGAAACAGCGGTTAGCAAAACACATGATAGATCGTCGGACATTTTTGGTTTCTGTGGCCGCTACCGCAGTCTTGACCGGACTCGGATCACGTTCGTCTGGTTCGGCCGGCTCGACTTTAAAGTTTCACCAGTCATTTTCATTCGATGGTCTTATCAATCGGGCTCAGGAGATGGCCCGCCAGCCTTATGTCGTCCCGGTTGGTCCTCCGAACGAAATCCTCGACGAAATCGATTATGATGCTCGCGCTCGGATTCGTTTCGATACGGATGCTGCACTGTTCGCGAACGGTCCCGGCCCCTATCCCGTTACTTTTTTTATCTTAGGCGGCCTCTACCGCTTACCGGTTCGGATTTATGTCGTCGAGGAAAGTCAGACCGGCCCAACCGCTAGGGAGATCGTATACGACGCTGGCTACTTTGAGATGGGTCCGGACAATCCCGCCAGAGGTCTGCCAAAGGATAGCGGTTTTGCCGGGTTTCGGTTCCAGGAGAGTCGGGTAAGAAACCAGACGACGTTGGATTGGCGAAATAATGATTGGGCGGTATTTCTGGGCGCTTCTTATTTTCGAGCGATTGGAGAACTGTATCAGTACGGGCTCTCGGCTCGCGGTGTTGCTATCGACACGGCGCTCCCGGACCGGCCGGAAGAATTTCCTCGGTTCAGCGAATTTTACATCGAAACGCCGGGAGCGGACGGCGACAACATGGTCGTTTACGCGCTGTTAGACGGGCCTATGCCCTGCTGTTCTCTGTCGATTTCATGAGCGAACTCGGACAGCGCTTTAATAAAGGCGACCAACCGGAGATTGATGTTGAGAAGTTTACCCGGTTAGAGTCGATCTTTGAAACGCTGGCGGATTAAAGCGACCGGCGATCCTAAAAAACATGCAAGGGACTTCAACCAAGGTTAAAACGCGGCTTGTCTTGTTCGATATCGGCGGCGTGATAATCGATCTCGATTTCCAGGACGCGCGGAGCACACTCGAGTCCGAATTTCTGATGGATCCAGGCACGTTTTCGGAGCTGACCAGATCCGGCTACACCGGCGAGGTCCTCTCCGTTACGGAAAAAGCGATGATTGGCGCGATCGGAACGCGCGAATATCTACTCGCTTTTCAGAATGGCTGTAAACGCCCGGTCCCCTTGGAAACCGTTCAACGACTCCGTGAGAGTATGCTTGGTCCTGAAAGACCGGAGATGTTGGAGCTTCTGGATCAACTGAGAAAACAGGCTGCGATTGCCGCGTTCACTAACACGATGGCCCTGCATTGGGACCTGCTAACTGATCCAAAGCGCTACCGTTTTCCGCAGCTGTTCCAGACAATTTTTGCTTCTCATTTGCTGGGAGACGCAAAACCCCGGGTAGAAGCGTTTAAGAAGGTATTGAATACCCTTAGCGTTAACCCGGAAGAGGTCGTTTTCGTTGATGATTCCGAGGTGAACGTTTCAGGCGCGTCTCAACTCGGTATCAAAGGAATCGTCTTCGAGAGTCCAGAGTCCCTGCGCGCGGAATTGCGGAGCTACGTGGATTTTTGAATGGGTTACGCTGAGATTCCGTTGCGCCCGGCCAACCAAGAGGACATGTCATTCTTGCTGAAGTTGCGCCAGCAAACGATGAACCCGCACTTTCTTGCCTCGGGTCTAATCCCGTCGTCAAAGAGACCACTACGCATACGAGATGCAGTTGCGGGAATGAGATTTAGACTGGCGGCAAACGCTCCTGGCTTTGGTCTAACATGCTCAAGCTCTCAACATCCAGAATCGCGCAAGTTGCTATCGGCATTCTTATACTTGCCGTCATCAGAACGGTCGCTGCACTGATCCCGATAACACCCGGTGACTCGCACTTGGGTAATCTGTATAGGGTTTACCTGGTAGGTGCGCTGATTGCGGCGACAGCTGCCTTACTCTGTCATGTACTCTATTCCTTCGGGAAACACCGGCTGGTTCTTCTTGTGGCCGCTACGACTATTGTGGGTTTGATTGTATTCAAGGTCGCGCAGCAGGGGTAAGGACATCTCTTAAGCAAAGCCACCTGCTCCGGATTAAGTTGAAACCGGAGTTGCGAAAGGTCCACGGCCCAACATTGGCGCGGGCCTAGACTTAGTGACGACGGGCGAAGTCACGCCCGTTCCCGGCGCTCACGCTCGTTCCTGGCGATGCCACGCTCGCCTTCCTCGATCAGTTTCCAAAAACCGCTGCTTTGCTCCAACTGTTCGTCCTCGGCCAATGGCAGCTTCGATCGGAAGAGAAAATCGCCGATGGTATTCTTGTGAAGGACCCGGTGGACGAGGATGCCTTCCGCCGTGCGAGCGAAGTAGATCCGATAATCGCTGGCTCGATACCGGTAGAGTTTTTTGCCTTCTCGTTCAATGACGCCAAAGGATTTCGAATCCAGATGATCGAGATTTTCCGGCAGAAACTGAAACTCCGCCAGCAATTCCAGCTGTAGCTTTTTCGGAATTTTGGCCATTTCTGCCGCGCTGATCTCGTTAAAAACAATCTGGTACATGGCGCCAGGGAAAGTAGCACAGTAAGGTTATAAGTTTTAGATTTTAAGTAATACGTTTCGGGTTGATCGGTGCGGAGGGCCATTCCACGTCCGCGGTAATGCAGGGTTATCTCTTCGTCATTCATTCGCCTGTCTTGCCGGCGCTGGCTCTAGCCAAACGTTCCCCGGCTTTCCTTCGCTGATTGCCGTACCAAATCGACCAACCTAGCAGGCTGAAAAAGATCGCGTAACTGATTATCGGTGAAACGACGAGGAACTGCCCAATCGGCATGGTAAACGCCAAAAAAATCTTCAGCGTTGCTTCGACTAGAAGACCGATCGCCCAGACGCCGGTCATCAGATAAAAATGTATCGAAAACCGGGAATCGACCAGCGAGATGCAAACTCTTCTTCACTCATTCCCTGTTTGGCGACTGTCGGTTTGGCGAGGTAGAACACTAAAGGTTTGGGGAAGAGTAAGGATCCCAGAAAAACCAAACCGAAGATTCCGGTGATAAATGATTCACGAACCAAGAGTAAGCGCGGGCTGCCGCCCAAGAGAGTAGCGACCAACGACAACGCGATTCCGGCGATCACCAATAGGCTGAGGGCATCGACTTTCCGGCTCCAAATCAGTTGTCCGATACTCCAAAGAATAGGCGGTGCTGACGACAGCATGAGCGCCGCGGTTTCTGACATGTGCCCGGCGACCAATTGATAGACCAGGAATGGCCCACCCAAGTTAACCAAGAAATCTAGCGCGACGAAGAATTTGCCCATGGGCGGAAAGAAAAACGCAAAGGAAGAATGAACCGATTTGGCCCTCTTATGATCGTATAGTTTTAACTCCAATCACTTTGGTGCGGAGGCTTTCGACAGCATAGACCGGCCCGCCGCCTTCTTTTCGCAGCCTGCGTGAAAATTTGTCATTTGCCATTTGTCATCTGTCATTTCTCTTTTCTCATGCATCTCTCCTTGCTGCTAAGCCTATTCCTGGCAATACCTGCTTTCGCTCAATTGAAATGGGATACCATGGAGCAAAGCCTCAAATCGAAACCAGGCGACCGTGAGGTTGTGGCCACTTATCGGTTCACCAACACCGGAACCACTCCAATTACGATCGACAATGTCCATACTTCTTGCGGATGCACGACGGCGGCTTTGGCGAAGAATGAATATGCGCCGGGCGAGTCCGGCCAAATCGTGGCCCGGATGGACATCGGCAGCAGAACCGGGCATCAGGAAAAGTCGATCTTGGTGACCACGAAGCAGAATCCGAAAACGCCCACGGTATTGCGGCTGATAGCCGATATTCCCGAGCCGCTGGTGATGAAACCGACGTTCGTGATGTGGGGGGTCGGAGAGAGTCCTAAATCGAAGACCATCGATATCAAAGTCACGGATGGATTCCCGATTAAATTGCTAAAAGTCGATTCCGATAATCCGGATATCAAAGTGGAAGTAAGCGAAGTTCAACCGGGCGTGGAGCTCGAGGTTCACGTAACCCCAAAAGACACCTCACGTCCGGAGATGGCCACTTTATTAATTCGGACCGACTACCCGTCCGACAACCCGCAAACCTATTACGCTTACGCGAAGGTCAAATGACCGCCTTGCGGCAGGCTGGATTAATCTTGTTGATCGCGGTCGGGTTAGCAGGTGTGACGGCCGCGGTTCATCCGAAGCGACCGCCGTTCTTAGCCCCCCCACGAGATCCAAATGAGGTCACGCTGGCTCAGGCGAAACCATGGGCAGGGAACATTTTATGGGTCGACGCGCGTTCTGAATCGGAGTTTGCCGCGGAGCATATTCCAGATGCCGTTTGTTTAAACTTTGAGAATTGGAACGAACAGTTCCCCAAGTTTCTCGACCGCTATAGTCCGGGGCAACGAGTCGTTGTGTACTGCAGCGCAACGTCGTGTCAATTGAGTCGCGAGATCGCGGCTAAACTAAAGGCTAGCGGTGTTGATGGTGCTTATTTTCTAGAGGGAGGCTGGGAAGCTTGGAAGCAGCAGAACCGCCCATGAGCACCGGGACCCAATCGATGGCTAGCCGGCCGATTTTGCGCATCGGTCGCTTATTACTGCGTCTGGTGATTGCAGCTCTTTTCTTGTTCGCTGCTATTACCAAGTTGGTTGATCCGAGCTCGTTTGCCCAGCAAATCGCGAATTATCAGCTGACGCCGTGGGCGGCAACCGCCGTGTTATCTGTTTTTCTTCCTGCTTTGGAGTTGTGCGTCGGAATTAGTCTTCTGCTCGGGCGATGGGAGAGCGGAGCGCTGGTGTGGGTGGCGATCTTGCTGACGGTATTTTCCGGTGCTTTGCTCAGCGCCATCATCCGCGGCTTGAGCATTGATTGCGGTTGTTTCGGACGATCAATTGAAAACACCGGGACGCTCTGGCCGCTGATTCGGAACCTGGCGTTGTTAGTTGTTACCGGGTTCCTTTGGTTTTCGCGACGTAGGAAATAGAATCCGGCGGAGAAGGACCCGAAAGGATCGATCGTCTTCCACGTCGGGCGTCCGGAGGGGAGCCACATTAGCGATCTCCAAGCTCCGGGCGACGATCCGGTCTATAGTGAGGTCCAACGAAAATTCGTATCCGGCCGTGGCTCCCATGCGCGTGGGACTACCCAAGACGCCTTGCAAGTCAGGTTGTTGAACATGCGCTGCTTCCAAGGGCGTCGCGTCGGGCCAAACGTGCGAGCGGGAAACGATTCCAGGTGTCGAGACATGGGCGAGGCAACAATGCGGAATGCGACGCCCCTCCGAATCTGGGCTGGAGCCCTCCTTCCTGCAGATTTAACCTTTTCCAACCGGATCAGCCGGTTTTTATTTGTCATCTGTCGTTTGTCATTTGTCATTCTCCCGCATGAATCCTCCTTGTCGCGGTTGGGCTGAAATTGACCTTGGCGCTTTAGCGTCGAATCTGGCCCAGCTAAAGAAAAGAGTTTCTGCCGGGGTGCAGTTTGCAGCAGTGATCAAGGCAGATGCTTACGGTCATGGTTTGCAGTCGGTGGCCGTTGCTCTAAAGGATCAAGTCGACCTCTTGGCCGTGGCTAACGCTGCTGAGGCCGAAGGCATCAGGGGGGCCGGCGTCAAGACGCCCGTCATGATCCTCGGCCCGGCTCTAGCCGAGGAGTTGCCTATCATTGTCCGGGAACGGTTTACCCCAACTCTTTCGACCGCCGACGAGGGACGTCGTCTGGCGGAGCTGGTGACGGGTCAACCATTGGATGTTCACTTTGTATTCGATACCGGGATGGGCCGGATCGGCCTGTGGAATGGAGAAGCGGCGGAAGAATTCCGGCAGCTGGCTAAGCTGCCTCAACTACGCGTTACCGCTCTTTCTTCGCACCTTCCGGTTGCCGACGAGGACCGCGAATACACGGCGGATCAGATCGAGCGGTTTCGTCGGGAGGCTGAAAATCTTTCCGGGACCTTGCCCGGGACTATCCTCAATAGTGCCGGCGTCTTGCGTTTTGGTGATACGGCGCGACCGAGAGATGTCGTGAGGACTGGGCTGGCTCTGTATGGGATTTGTCCACTTCCGGAATTTCAGCGGCTCTTTCGTCCGGTTCTATCTTTGAAGACCAGGGTGGTGCTGGTCCGGACTCTGCAGGCCGGCAGAACCGTGAGTTATGGGCGAACTTTTACGACGAGCCATGAAACCAAGGTAGCGACCCTTGGAGCAGGTTACGGCGACGGCTATCCGCGGCATTTATCGAATGTCGGGGCTGAGGTGCTAATCCGGGGCCGCCGTTGTCCGCTTTTAGGCAGAGTTACTATGGATCAAACTTTGGTTGATGTGACCGGCTTGCCGGAGGTGAACGCCGGCGACGAAGTTGTGCTCATCGGTCGGCAAGGAAACGAAGAGATCCTGGCCTCCGAGCTTGCACAGAAGTCCGGAACCATCGCTTGGGAGATTTTTACCGGCATCACCAAACGCGTCGTGAGGGTGTACCGTTAAGCGTTCCGCGTTCCGCGTTCGGAGTTTGGCGTTCGGCGTTCAGCGTTTGGCGTCGCTTCTCATAAGTCCCATTAGTCCTATAGGTCCCATCCGTGCCGGTTGCCTGACGCTACAACCGCGCAAATGTCCGCCACGGAGTAACACCGTGCGCTATTTCCCCGAAAATCTGGTTGACGTCCGTCCCTAATGAGATTGATTCTCAACAACAGACCATGAATGGCGAGCTTACCGTCCCTTATGTCCGTAACGAACGCCACGAAAAATCAAGGGTCCGTTTGCCGATCTGGTTCCTGATCGCGGCAGGGCTGGTCGTTGCTTCTATACTAGTATGGCAGGGGGTCGCTGCCCACGGCGCCCCAGACCCGACCGTTTCGAACACCAATCGCATTTCAGGGGTCTTTGACATCGGCGTCCTGGTCTTTCGGGAAGGCTTGGAATGTATCCTGGTCCTTTCCGCGATCATGGCGAACATGGTCGGTGAACGAGAGTCGCACCGCAAGCCCGTTGCTACTGGAGCGGGTATTGGCTTTCTCGTCACCATCGTTACTTGGTTTGTCGCGGTCGGCATCATTAACGACCTGAACCAAAGCATTCCCGCGCTCGACCTGCAGGCTGCTACCGGGTTGCTGGCGGTGATAGTGCTCCTGGTGGTGATGAATTGGTTCTTTCACAAGGTCTATTGGGGAGGGTGGATTTGTTTCCACAACCGCCGGAAGCGTGATTTGCAGGACGGTGCTAAGAACGCTCAAATCACGAAGCGCAGCTTGCTCTGGGGTCTCGGACTTCTTGGATTTTCCTCGTTGTATCGGGAAGGATTTGAGGTCGTTCTCTTCTTGCAGAGCTATTACCTGAAGATGGGGTGGAAACCCGTCCTTTTTGGAGCGGTGCTCGGTCTAATCTTTTCGGGCTTAGTTGGTGTATTGACTTTCGTCGCGCATCGCCGGCTTCCGTACCGGAAGATGCTGGTATTAACAGGAACTCTCCTCGGCGTGGTGCTGCTGGTGATGGTGGGAGAACAAGCGCAGGAAATGCAGCTCGCCCACTGGATTCCAACTACCAAGATCGACTGGCTCAGCGGTATTCCGGATTGGGCCGGCGTCTGGTTCTCGGTGTATCCCACGGTTGAGACCCTCGTAGCGCAGTTTCTAGCGGCTCTTGTTGTGGTCGGTTCTTATTTCTTTGCCCGAAGGGGTGGGGGAGAAGAGGCCAAGGAGCTCGCCGCGAGCGCCTAGACGCCAGGCGGCGTTCGCAATCGTACTCGTGGTCGTCCTCGTCCTCGATAGCTCTTCTGCGCGCTTCTAACTGTTGCGAGGTTTCATTGGAAAGGGCCCACGCATACACTCTTGTCGCGTTCGGCCCAAAAACCGAGGACGAGGACGACGACGAGTACGAGGACGATTACGAGCAGCGGCCCTAGCGATCGGCCAGCGTGAACTTCCTGTCTTGTCCGAGAGAACCTTCTAAGCCGGTCTTGATCCATTGTTCTCCGTTCTCGAATTGGGCGACGCGGGACGCGTCGATCTCGCCATTAAGATCGAGCGGCCTGGGTAGAAAATCGCCGGCGATAAGCAGCTCGCCGGAGCGCGTCTTGACGGAGGTATCCTTAACCGGTTCAACGTCGGCGCTCGATTCGAAGGAACGAGGCTCAATCCTGATTTTGACGTCGGCAAAGAATTCACCGACCCAGCGCGCGGTGCCCACGCTCTGATACTCGTTTAAGGAGCAGGCAGCCAATGGGACGTCCTGACCGAAGACGAGCTCTACATTGGCGAATTGCTGGCAACGCACAAAGAATTCAAGGCTCTCGGGAGGCAAAGGGGCGTCGATTACAAAGATCTTGTGCAGAGGCGACGAACTCTTGCGCAGGTAATGCAGAAGAAAGGCAGCGGGGGCTGTTACTCGCGCCGGTTGAAACTTCTCGACTTGCCGGCTGTGAGAACGCTGGGAGAGCAGTCCGGGTCTAACTGGGACAACGCTGGTGACACCGGCGCTCGCGTTTGCCAACAAGAGCAACGGCCAATCGCAAAGGTCGATCTCACCCGCCTTCATCTTCAGATAGCTCACCAAGCGTTGTACCGTGCGAGCGAGTTGTGACTGCGTCCATCCCCGAGCCTCGAGCCCTCCGAATCCGCCTCTTCTTAATTCGATCAATGCCAGATCCGTTTTAGCGAGCTCGACCGGCGTGCCGAACTTTCCGATACGCAAGATTCGGTTCTCGAATCGAAAGGCATGCGGGAAAAGTTTCTTTGGGATTAGCCGCAGCTGACGATGAAAGCGCTGCGCCAGCCAATTCGATTGGGGTAAGACGCAGGCTGCCGGCCGGCATTGCTCCACCCACTGACCAAAAGGTTTCAGGCCGGTTAACGCGTCTGCCAGGGTGGGCACCGCGCCAATTTGCAAAAGCGCCAGCAAGAACAGATAAAACTCTTGAGAGGGATCCAGCAGCATTAGCACCTGATCGCCTTTTTTGATCCCTTCTTCGTCCAGCCGGAGCGCCAGGAAATCGACGGACCGATTAAGCCCAGCGTAGCTCAGGACTCGGTCTCCGAAGAAAGTCCGGTCCATGATGGCTGGCACCCCAGGTTGAAGTTCAGCTCGATGCCGGAGAGTTTGAATGATGTTCATTATTTATCCGGGGGAAAGCAAGCTGCCGGAACCGGGTGAATGAATTTAAGCGGGCTGCCTTACAGGAACCGAAAACTACACTGACGAGTCAGTGTCCCTTGAGGCGGGATCACCTGGATGCCGACCTTTTTTTCGAAAAATTCTTGCTCCTTATGGTCCGGCAGGCCCCAGCACGGCTCAATACAAATGAAAGGATTGAGATCGCTCCAGATAGTAAAGAAAGGCGCTTCTGAAAGGTCTATTTGGACCTCCCGGCGTTCTTTCAGGTCCTGAAGTTTGACTACGTATTCATCGACATCGACAGCCTGTATCAGGAACGAGTCAGGCAGCTCAAATGGTTTGCAGGGGAATGAATCGCCTGCGGAAGTGAAATCCACGGTCTCGCCGCTCAAAAAATTACCCGGAGCCAGATAACGCCGGTAATTCCCTCGCGGGAGGATAATTCGAGCATCGTCGATGGAACTGACTCTGAACCCAGGATGAAGCCCGAAGCTGACATGCGCGGGCCGGTTTTGCTCCTGATTAACAAAGGAAAAGACCACGCCCAAATCCGCGCCGGACAAGACATACTCGATCTGGAATGCAACCCGGCGCGGGTACTCTATCTTATCGATAGCTTCGGCTGGGAGCCGGTAACGCAGGGTAGCGTTCTCCTCAGAAATGAGAACCTCGGGAGCGGCAAAGACCTTTGTTCGAATGAAACTATGGTTTCCGCCGCGGATTTCGTCCCCTTCATACAACGTACGTTCTCCTACCAAACGATGGATGTAATAGCCCATCACCGTCGCGTGGCTTTTCCATCCACTCGGCGGGACGGTCGTGTCCCCGTCCCGATACAGGTAACCCACCCAGTCTCCTCCGGGTGCGCGTTTCGCCGCGCTGACCAATTCAGCCCCGTGATCGCTAACGACGATCCGTGTCTCGTTCTTGAGATCGACTACCTCGTCGAGGTGCTGTCCGTTCTGTTCAAAGCTTCGATGCTCAAATCGCATATCCTTGTAAAACGCCGGAAATGCCAGTATCGCCGCGACCGCCGGGAACGGTGAAGCGGCGACTACCGGTTGCGAAAAACTTGGAGCAGTTTCCTACCGGCTACAAGTAGCTCTTCGGCAAAAATGGGCCTCAGGGTTTGAAAGCTGGCACTCTTTTCGTTCCCAGCGGTCCCGTGCGTTCTCGCTCGTTTCTACGAGCCTACGTATTCAACCGAGTAGCTGTCGTATTTCTGGATCTCGCCGTCTTTTGGAGCAGTCTTAACATCATAAACGCTGTTCCCGACCACCTGTTTCGATTCGGTGTCGTAGATCATCACGCTTTTGGCTCCTTTGTCGTTCTTTTCTTGAACGGTCGAAACTGCAATGTAACGGCGCTTCTGTACCCGAGCCTTACGCTCTGCGGACATTCTTTCGTAAGCTAGTCTGGCGCGCTCTTCCGCAATACGACGCTGTCTCTCCGTAGCCTCATGTTTGGCGATTACATAAGCAATTGCGCCGACAGCAGCGCCAGTACCCAGGCCGATTGCCGCAGCGGTGGCATTATTTGCACCGGCGGCTTTGGCCGCTCCTGCTGCTAGGGCTCCTGAAGTTACGCCAGCGATAACGCCGGTCGTTTCCGGCGACATGTTTTCACAGCTAGTGAATCCGATGCTGGCGATCAGGAGAAGGCAGGCGGATGTCGTTAAACTTAGTTTCATATAAGGTTCGAGGCGGGCTAGCCTAGCCAGGTGCTGCCTTGAGGCTCAAGCTCGTTTTGTCTGAACGGCGAAGGGAGAGGAGCTAGCAGCTAGAATCCAGGGGCGATAGGGAGTTGCCGCGGGCTGAGTAGAATGGCGCGTGCGGCTGGCGAACGGATGGGACCTATGGGACTTATAGGACTAATGAGTCTCCTCTGACCCATAGGTCGCATGAGTCCCATAAGTCCCATTCAGGTTAGCGGGCTGAAACGGGCCCCAAGCCCAAACGCCCCTCCTAGCTCCTACTGTGTACTGCTGGGCTGAGGAGCGCTCGATTCCTGATTGGGACCGAAGGGGACTTTATTCTTGCGGCACCATTCTATGGCTAACGGGTGTCCCATCTCTGCTGCCTTTCGAATGTATGGGGTGCCCGCGTTGCGGTTCTTGACGCCATTAATCCCTTCGGTTAGCGCGGTTCCGTAGAGATACAATCCAACCTCGTCGTTGCGGTCAGCAGCCAGCTTGAAAAGGTTCATCGCCCGCGGTCCATCTTTGGTAACCCCTTCGCCTAGGAGATACATCACTCCGAGATTGGCCATCGATCGAGAGTACTGCATGGCGATGGCTTGCTGGTAGTACGCGATAGCCGATTCGTAGTTGTGGATCTTGCGATAGTAAGATCCGAGGAGATCGATAGCGGGTGGGTTCCGCAATGCCGCCGCCTCTTGCAAATAGGTTAAAGCCTTATTCTCATCGGCTGGTACCAGCTTGCCGTAGTAATAACATTCGGCCACGCAGTATTTCGCGTAGGCGTCACCTGCGTCGGCTGCTTCCTTCAAATACTGGAAGGCTTTGGCGTCATCCGTTGCGTTGTGGTGCCGAGCGAGCAGCAGACCCGCTTCGCGTTTGGCCGTGACATTGCCTTTACCGGCTGCCTGTTCGAACCAATCAAGTGCATATGCAGTTTGAGTGGTAACCGTGTTCTCGGCCAAGAGCAGCATCGCCTGAACAACTCCAGCCTTAGCCGCTGCCTCTATATCCGGCTGAACAATGGGGAAGTTTTCGGGCGTGATCTTCGTCTTACTGGAGCGAACCTCTGACAGCAGGTTCTCCAGTCGTTTGCGTGTCTCTGCCGCGCCGGAGGGATATTGGGTAAGAATACTGTTAAACTGCTTCAGAGCACCTGCCCAGTCGCCCGCGTGCTCAAGATCGTCCGCAGATTTTAATGCGAGCGCTAACTTGTCGGTCGGTGGTTGCGCCGAAGGGGTTAAAACCGGGGTCAGGGTGGGCGTCAGAACCGGTGCCGCGGTTGGAGTGGGCGTTAACTGTCTCGGAGTTATCGGGGCAGGTGTCGGCGTAATGCGCCGGGGCGTTTCCACTGGAGTCGGCTTCGGGGTTGGCGTGACCTCGGCAATGTTCTGGCCTTGAAAGCTGTTAATTGTTTGCCACACGAAAAATCCGCCAAGGCCGAGCAACAGCAGGACAAAAAAGACCAGGGCGAGGATAAACACCAACCCGAAAATCGAGATTCTGGATCGTTTACGAGGTGGCTCCGTTGGAGTCTGGGACGGTAGCGGCGGTGGAGCAACGGTCGCTCCGCTGGAGGACATTGGGCCAGGATTTGTGACTCGGCTTGGGATCGAAACATCTTGGGTGCTCGGCGACTTTGTTGAATAGCTTGCCGGCGCCTGAGCGGCCGTCAGCGGGACAACCTCTGGAGTAGGGAGATTGGTTGGCGTTGGTGATTGCTTTGTGGCCGCTGA
>Ga0213878_10000475_pt1 | contig 15033 bp, 9 predicted proteins | sample VelepicoBEBS_R02_FD_161053 | JGI IMG/M metagenome (GOLD analysis project Ga0213878, IMG submission 161053) | Vellozia epidendroides bulk soil microbial communities from rupestrian grasslands, the National Park of Serra do Cipo, Brazil - BS_R02 | ecosystem: Environmental > Terrestrial > Soil >... | reverse complement strand
CCTTGGAGGACGTCCCGTATTCAACCGACTTTTGCAATCCAAAGACCGACTTTCTCTTGCCCGAACTGACGCCAAAACACTTCTCTTTTAACAGTCTTGCGGGCGCCTGTCCGGAATGCCAGGGACTCGGTTCCGAAGGATTTTTTGATCCGGACCTTGTCGTTCCAGACCAGACAAGGTCGCTGGCGGGCGGCGCGATCGCTCCATGGCGCAAAGCGCCGAAGCGAATGCAGGCGTACTATAACGCGCAGTTAAAAGCCTTGACGGGGGCGTTCGAGGTCAACTTGGACGTCCCTTTCGCAGAATTACCTGCAACTTTCAAGCAGGCATTGCTCTTTGGGGCGGCCGAGCGGATCATTCTATTCAGATTTGGCGAAAAGACAGTCGAGAAGGGATTTGAAGGTGTTATCGCGCAACTCGAAAATTTGTTTCGAGAAACTGCGAGCGAGTTCACGCGAACCCGACTAAAAAGTTACCAGGCGCGGCGTCCCTGCAGAATGTGCCGCGGAGCGCGATTGCGCCCGGAAATTCTTGCCGTCACGATTCGCGATTTGAGCGGAAAAGAACTGAACATTTACGATTTTTGCAGGCTTACGATCGATGAAGCGAAGCAGTTCATTGAAAATATTTTCTTAACCAAGCACCAGCGGACCATTGCTTTGGAGGTACTGCGAGAAATTCGGAACCGGCTCACGTTTCTTGTCGAAGTCGGTCTCGGATACCTCACTTTAAACCGCGAGAGCGGCACGCTTTCTGGCGGCGAAGCGCAACGGATACGGCTTGGGACGCAAATTGGATCCGGCCTTGCAGGTGTCCTGTATGTGCTGGATGAGCCTAGCATCGGTCTTCACCAGCGTGACAATGACCGACTCATCTCGACGCTCAAACACCTGCGCGATCTCGGAAACACGGTTGTCGTTGTTGAACATGACGAAGATACGATTCGGGCCGCCGATTACGTAATCGATCTTGGACCGGGCGCAGGGCCACGTGGCGGTCAAGTCGTCGCAGCCGGGTTCGTTCATGAAATACTGGCAAATCCTGAGTCGCTCACCGGGCAATATTTGTCCGGCCTTCTTCGAATTCCGGTACCACGAGCCAGAGTTCTTCCCAGGGGTCTCCTTTACAACCGTGATCGCGTTCCCGAGCCGGGAGCAGAAGGATGGCTGACGGTGGTCGGCGCCGCAGAAAACAATCTGCGCGACGTCACCGCATCGTTCCCACTGGGTTGCCTGGTCTGTGTAACCGGTGTCTCCGGGAGCGGTAAATCAACGCTGGTAGACGAGATCCTTCGAAAGGCGTTGTTTCGACATTTTTATAAAGCCAAGGACCGGCCGGGCGCACACCGTTCGATTGAAGGATTAGACCAAATCGACAAGGCGATTGTCATAGATCAAAGTCCCATTGGCAGGACTCCGAGATCGAATGCCGCGACATATTCGGGCGCGTTCGGGCCAATCCGCGAGCTCTTCAGCCAATTGCCAGCCTCTCGCGTTCGCGGCTACGACAGCGGCCGATTCAGTTTCAATCTGAAGGGAGGCAGATGCGAGAATTGTCAGGGAGACGGTGTGATCAAAATTGAAATGCATTTTCTGGCCGACGTTTATGTAGAATGCGAAGTCTGCCGGGGCGCCCGATACAATCGCGAAACATTGGAGATCACTTACCGCGGAAAGAACATTTCGGATATCCTGAAAATGTCAGTCGATGAGGCCGCCCGATTTTTCCGCAGTGTGCCGGCGATTTACGATAAGCTGGAGCCGCTCGTAGCAGTAGGTTTGGGTTACTTGACGCTTGGACAATCCGGTACACAACTTTCCGGAGGAGAGGCTCAGCGGGTAAAACTTGCGGCTGAACTTGCCAAGAAAGCGACCGGCAGAACGGTTTACATCCTGGATGAACCGACGACCGGGCTCCACTTCGCGGATATCCATCAACTACTCGAAGTGCTCATGAAATTGAGGGAACAGGGAAATACGCTGATCGTCATCGAGCATAATCTCGAGGTGATTAAGTCTGCGGATTGGGTCATCGATCTTGGGCCCGAGGGAGGCGCCGCGGGAGGCCGGGTCATCGCACAAGGTGCGCCCGAGCAGATTGTGCTGGTGGAAAGCAGCCATACCGGCCGGTATCTTAAACGCGCTCTCGCATCTGCATGAGATTTCTCTGCCCACTATTCTGTTCTCTGGCAATCGCCATAAGTTCTGCTCGTGCTGATCTGCTGGATGACGCGGTTAAGGCGTATCAAAGCGGGGTCCCGGAAGTTAGCATTACGAAACTCCGTCAGTATCTTGCAGCTCAACCCCCTGAAGGCCGGGCGGGCGTAGCCAAACTGCTTCTGGCGCGGTGCCTTCTTGAGACTCAGCAATTAGTCGAGGCAGGGCAAGCGCTCCAGAACACGACCGGACAAGAGGCGACCTATCTGAAAGCGCAACAAGCTTTGCGATCGGGACATTCTGCGGAAGCCGGGCGTTATTTTTTAGAGCTCATCGAGTCGGCAAGTGCGTATTCCGTCGAAGCGCGTCTGGGTCTGGCGGAGACGCAAAGAGCCGTCGGGCAGTTGGATGCCGCGCTTCAGACGCTCGGTCCGCTGATGTCGGATGAAACGTCGGCCGATCCACGCGCACAGCTGATGGCAGTCGAGATCCTCGTCTCGAAATCGAATATCTCGAAGGCCGCAGAGTTAGTATCACGCATCAAGGCGGCGTCTGCAAAAATCAAAATCGAAAAGACCTGTCTGGAGGGTGAGATTGCGTTGAAGCAGGGCCGCCTTTCGGAGGCTTCGACGTCGTTTGACAAGGTACTGGAAACGCCGGAAGACCGGACTTACCGCGTGATCGGTCTCGCACGTTTGGGACTCGCAAAAGTTCTCATGCAAAGAGAGCAATTCGAAGAAGCAGAAACTGAGTTGGAGAAACTGATCTCGGACCAGCCCAGAAGTGCGATTCTGGACGAGATGTTCGAGAATCTCTTTGAAATCTACTCGCGGGAGGACAACCCAGAGACTTCGGAGTTGGTTCGCTGGGCTGCGGAGGACCCGAAAGCATCCGGGCCAGATCGGCCTGCATATGCGCTTTACTATCTGATGCGGCTTCAAATCCAGGAGGGATTGGTGACGGATGCAGTACAGAACTGCCAAAAACTTTTAGATCGGTTTCCGGATCATCCCGCGGCCATTGAGAGTTCGCTCATTCTGAGTCGGCAACAAATTTCGAGCGGACGTTTCGATGATGCCAATAGCCTGCTTCAAAACGTGCTCGATCGCTCACACGACCTCTCGCCTGAGAATCGATCACGGGTCGAATACCTGCTGGGCGAGACGAACTATCTGCGCGGTAACGTAGCCGCGGCGAGAGAGATATTCGAAAAGCTGTCGCTTGTCTCGGACTACGACCGGCAGAATGTCCTCTTCAATTGGGCCGTCTGCAGCCTTCAACTCGGGGATGTTCGCACTTTCGAACGAGCTAGGGAAAAGTTCGAAGAGTTGAATCCGGACAAAGCGCTTATTTCGCAACTTCTCTTTGATCAGGCTTTGATTGAGGCGAAGTCTGGCAGTGGTGCGGCAGACGCAACTCTTGAAAGATTGATCCAGCGGTTTCCAGAAAGCCCGGAAACTACCCGGTCCCGACTCATTCAGGCAGAGGTTCGGATGATGCGGCGCCCCCCCGACCTCATCGGGGCTCAACAGGCGTTGCGTCAGATCTCGACGAACACTGATCCGGATCTGGAGGAGAAATCGGACCGAGTCAAATTTTTTGTGGCGGCAGATGATCCGTCTCAAAATGTCCGGTCGGTACAGGCCCTTGCGGAGGAGTATCTCCTGAAGTATCCCGACTCCCCGGCACGCGCAGAGGTGCGACTCAAACTGGGTGAGCTCTACTTTCGCCAGGCCGACTTTCCCAACGCGCAAACGCAATTCGAACTCGTACGCGAGGATTCGCCCGACTCCCCGTTTGTCGAGACGGCACTATTTCTCGCCGGAGAGGCGGCTCGAAAGAGCCTCAACTCGGCTTCCGTAGATCGTGCTATTTCTTTGTTTGAAGATGTCTACAAGCTGGGCGGCCCACTGAAGTTTCAGGCACGGCTTGAAGAGGCCACAACGATGCGCCAAACAAAACGGGAGAAAGAGGCCATCGTTTTGCTGGATGACTTGCTGGCTCAGAATCCCCCGAACGACATCCGATACGAGGCCCTTGATCAGAAGGGCGAAGCGCTGTTCACTTTAGGGCCCAACGACCAAAAGCTGTACCAACAGGCGATTGATACGTTTGACGCGTTGCTCCAAAGTGACGGTTTGCCGGTCCAATGGAAGCAGCAAGCGCTTTATCAGAAAGGAAAGTGCTTTGAAAAGCTTGGCCGCCAGGACGATGCGTTGGCCGCCTACTACGATGTACTCGCCACAGAGGGAGCTGAAAGTGACCAACTCTGGTTTTTCCGAGCCGGCTTTGACGCGGCTCAAATCCTCGAAGACCGCCGTTCCTGGAGTTCGGCTGCTGCAATCTATGAGAAGCTTGCAAATACAAGTGGTGCCCGTTCCGATGAAGCAAAAGAACACCTTACCCGACTCCGGCTGGAACACTTCCTCTGGTCCGGTTAGCGCGCCAACCATTAAACATCCGTCTGGCCGGATGTTTTTCATGGCCCGGGGTTCTGATGACTTCTGAGGAACTTGAAGTTCCTTCCCCCTGACAGATGCGCGCAAGCGTAACTGAACGGCTTCTGAGGAACTTGAAGGTTCCTTTCTCCTAACAGACGGCGCTTTGGCCGAGTGGGGGGGCTCTCCAGGAACTTGGGGTGGAAGTGCTTAACGTGAAAAGAGTTAGAACTTAACGAAGGTAGGGCCGGATCTCCGAGCCGGCCGTTCTTACGGGACGAACCCATGAACAGAGAGAAAAAAGCCGCATGATTGGCCTGTCTCGGCGGGCGGCTCGGAGATCCGCCACTACCGCGGGTTACGCACCAGCATGGGCGGATCCCAAGTTCCTGGCCCAAGTCACAAAGCCGCTGGTATTTGTGAGCGCTCGTTAGCATTTGGGTCACAGTTTAACATCCTATGATAATATACAACTTTTCCATTGCTGTGTTGTATGTTGAGACGTGACCCTAGCTTGCATCTCGGCATGCGGAGATCAGGACACGCTTCACCGGATAACAGTCTGCTGGATCTGGGGCTGGTTTGTCATGGCACTCGAGTGTTCTTACCCAGAAGGGTAATTTCCTTTAAAGGGCTATCTGACAAAGTCGTTTTCATAGGACTATCAGCGAGCTGGCCTGGTGAAACGAACATGGCTCAAACAATGCGGAGGGATAAACGATTATGCCAAAGCCCGATGAAATTGGTAGCAAAGCAAGCATGCATAAAGCTGCCGGGACTTTAGGGGAAGAGGGCGACGTTGTGCTGCAGCGGGCCTTGACCGGTGAGTGGTCCTCTGGGGACAAGTTAGCCCCGCAGCTGGTGGCCTCGTCCGGCCAGACCGAACCTGTAGCGCTCGCCGCCGGGGGTAGCACAACGGACGCTGACCCCCAAAGCGCGCCCGCGGACCCCTTGACAAAACGCCCCTTCCGGGAGAATCGTGCGCCGCGCCTGGCGTTTGCGCTCGGGTTGGTCGTTTTAGCCGGACTTGGCGACTATGCTTGGTACCGAGCGAACCTTTGTCCCTTTCCGGCAACAGAGACGCGGTTCCGGTTGACAGCGGCACCGGGCGCGAGTTCGTCGGCCCCATCGGCCGCCGGTTCTGTAACGCCAGAGTCGGACACGGCTTCGCCAACGGCCGTCAGCGACCCACAACCGGTGCCCGGCTCGAAGGAGGACGAGGAGAATTATGTCACGGTACAGCAACCTGCCCCCTCACCCGTTCAGACCGATCCGCCAACGCCTATCGACTCGGCGGCACCGGCCCCAAGCGCCGCTTTAGTCAAAGGGGATTTGACCTTACCACCCGCCCCGAGTCCCATTCCTTTGGTGGAGAAAACGCCCGTCGAAACAACGCTCCCCTCCGAAGGGGGCAGTGACGTGACCCCGGAGGCGCCGGGGCAGGAAGCGGACGGCGGGACGGTGACCGCCGACGGTGTTAGGGAGGGGGCCAGCGAGCGGCTGCAACGGGGCCCCGGGGCCGGCCACGGACGGCATAACTCGTCCGGCACCTTCACGGCGACTATCCTCAGGGCCAGCGAGCGATGGAGCCACGTTGACAGACCCCGGCCGCCAGCGCGGCCCTCGTTTTGGCAGTGGCTGTTTGGACACAAGGAAACCAGGAAAGCTAAGCCTAAGCCCGGCAAACCCCGGTACTAAGATGCCTGATGAGAGCGAGTGAAGAGCCTAAAGCCCCAAATATTCCGTCACCTCGGCACTGGGTATTTACGGCGGCCGAAAACCCGGCAGCAAGCGCGCCGGGCAAAACGCGGCGGCCATACGGAGCGGATCCACTTGGATTGGAAAGACGCTTAAGGCCGCGTCGCCCTTGAGCCCGCCGACCGGCTCACCCCGGAAACACTCGATTACTACTCCGTTAGGTTCGTCACGACAGCTTGAAAGCTGTTGCCAAAATGTGTAGTACGCTGACGCGCACTAAATGGTGCCTGAAATGCAAAGTCAACGGTCCAAGGTATTCATCAGTTATAGCCACGACTCGGCGGAACATCGGAAACGGGTGTTGTCCTTAGCCGAACGCCTCCGGGCAGATGGCGTCGACGCCCAAATTGACCAGTACGTTCAAGGGGTGCCCCTGGAAGGTTGGGCCCGCTGGGTGCGCAACCAACTGGCCAGTGCCGATTTTATCCTGTTGGTCTGCACCGAGACCTATTACCGGCGATTCTGTGGCCAGGGAAGCCCGGGCCAAGGTAGAGGGGTCGACTGGGAGGGGATGCTGGTGACGCTTGAGCTTTACCACGCCCGAAGTCGCACGGCAAAGTTCGTGCCCGTCGTCTTTGTCTCGAGCGACGAGCGATTTGTTCCCGAAGAACTGTCTGGCTATACCCATTACCTGCTGACTTCCGAGGATCAGTATTTTCAACTCTATGCGTTTCTAACGGGTCAGGCCGGGGTCGTCCCCGGAGAACTCGGGACCCTGAAGGCCTTTGCGCGGGAGCCCGTGGCGCCCCTTACATTCGGGCGCGCCGGCCTGAGTAAGCCGTTGGCAAGCCAGCTTGGCGGAACGCTTGAGAACCCGGCTAACGATCTTGAGGGGCCTGCGCATCCCCCGGTCGTCATTCGCCGCGGCCCTGCCGCCGCGCCGGGTGGCGAAACGAACGGCGGGGCGGTGGCCCAGGCATCCTTGCGAACCGCGAGCTTCCCATCTGCTCAGCCTGTAGCGGCGTCAAGACGCCGTCCACTCCCGCTGGCGGCGATGGCGTTGGCGGCCCTGCTGTTCACGGGTTTAGTGGGCGGATCACTGTGGTTCTTTGGCCAGGCATCGCGTGAAGTAACCGGTGAAATTCTCCAGGCACCGCCCTCGCCGAGGCCGGCCACGCCTGGCGATTTGCGCCGGCCATTGCAAGCCGGCAGGCCTTGGACGAATAGCCTCGAGATGCGCTTCGTGCCGCTTGGCCGCATCCACATGGCCGTGTGGCAGACGCGCGTCCGCGATTTCGAGGTGTTCGTGAAGGCAACCGGGTATGATGCCGTCGGTGTGATGTCATCGGCCATTACGCAGGACGGACTCGAGCTCACGACTATGAGCTGGAAGGATCCGGGATTTAGGCAAACGCCCGAGCACCCGGTCGTGGGGGTCAGTTGGGAGGACGCGGTCCAGTTCTGCGCTTGGCTGACAAAAAAGGAACGGTCGCAGGGCTTACTGACCGGCGCTCAAAGTTATCGCCTGCCGACGGATCAGGAATGGAGTGAAGCCGTAGGACTCGCGGAGGCGCCGGGTGCGACCCCTGAAGCTCGCAGCGGAAAGGTTGACGACGTTTACCCGTGGGGTCGCACCTTCCCGCCCCCCGTTGACGCGGCCAACTACGCAGGAAGTGAATCGAGCGTCGGCGCACCGGAGTGGTGGGCCGTCATACCAGGTTTCCACGACGCGTTCCCGCGCACGGCGCCGGTGGCGGCCTTCAAGCCGAACTCCCGCGGTCTCTGCAGTGTCGGCGGCAACGTCTGGGAATGGTGCACGGACAAATTCAACGATACGACGAATTGGCGCACGCTACGGGGTGGTTCCTGGGCCACCTCACGACCGGAAGAAATGCTCTCGTCCTATCGCCGCGGTTATGAGCCATTTTCACGTTGTGATGATGTTGGTTTCCGCTGCGTCATTACCGAAGGTTATGGACCGGGATGAAATTGCTTAAAGTTAATCTCATTTTCATCCCATTGCTCGCACTCTGCCTCGTTGCGGTCGGCTACGTCGCAAGAAAGATGGTGTTGGAAGATGCGCGCCAGCACGTACTCCAGAATGCACGGCTGCTGATAGAAACCGCTCTGTCGAGCCGAAAGTACACGATCAAATACATCACGCCGCTGATTCGGCAATACGATTATAATGCGGAGACCGGGCTCTCGGAATTCCGAAAATCGGTTGAAGAAATCCCGACGACGCCTAGCCCAGGGACTGCGAATAACGTTCCCGGAAGCCTAAGAAAAGGGTACCTGCTAGGCCAACAGCGCGCACTCGACGAAGAGAAGCGGTTCCTCGAATCTTTAGAACGTAGAGCTGAGGAGTTCCGCCCTGGTGGGTTTCACCCGCAAGCGGTATCGTTCTTCGCGGCACTCGAGATCCTGGCCGGTCTGCGCGAAAGGTATCCCGAATACTCCTACAGGGAAGCCGCGCTCAACCCGACCAACCCACGCAATCTTGCCAGCGATTGGGAGCGCTACGTGATCGAGCAATTCCGTTCCGGCGCGATGCAGAATGAATTTATCGGTACGTTCGAGACACCTTCAGGTGCATCGCTTTTTCTGGCTCAACCGATCAGGGTCAATAATGTGGGCTGCCTCGAGTGCCACAGCACGCCCGATAAGGCACCCCCGGAGATGGTCAAGCTCTACGGCGCGACCCACGGCTTTGGTTGGCACATGGACGACATTGTCGGCGCACAAATCGTCTCAATGCCGAAGGCGCTTCCTATGCACATGACCGAGCGCACCTTTCGCGCATTTGCCATCTGGCTGGCCGGTGCCTTTGCTGGAATCCTGCTTGTCGCAAACGCAAGCATCGTTATCGGGACTCGGTTGAAATCATAGGTGGTTCAGAAAACGGTCATTTCGGAGAAATGACCCTACCTAGCCTGCATCGCTCACAAATTTTTATAGAATTTGTGAGCGATCCAGGCTCAGGCAGCGGAATACTCCGGCTAAGCCGGACCATTCCGCTGCTTTTTGAGAGAAGATTTTAAAGACAGCTTGTTTCGATCGACTTTATTTTAAATCGGGCTCTTAAACTGACGCGGAGCGTCTGTTTAAGAGCTTTCTAGCCCGCAATGCACGCGTTGCTGCGATCCGGGGTGTGATTTTTGCGGGCTAGTTCTGCCGGGCGAATGTGGCAGGGCGCCGCATGTGCGCAGGCAGGATGCCTACGCTACCTTCCGCGGGCCGAATTGATTTGAGTTTTGCCGGAGGCTTCCGAGATTCAAAAATTACCGATGACCAAAAAGATCAAACTCTTCATTCCTGGCCCTGTGGAAGTCTCGCCGAAGACGTTGACCGCTATGGCGCAGCCGATGATCGGGCACCGCAGCAGTGACTTCAAAGCGCTCTACAAATCCATTTACCCGGGGCTACAGCAGCTCTTTCAAACCAAGCAGGCAGTATTCCTGTCCACCTCGTCGGCCTGGGGGATCATGGAAGGCGCTATTCGGAACCTGGTCAAGAAAGGCGTCCTGAACTGCATGTGCGGTGCGTTCTCCGACAAATGGTTCGATGTCTCAAAGAGGTGTGGGAAAGCGGCCACCCCTTTGCAGGTAGACTGGGGCCAACCGATCGATCCGAACGAAGTGGACGCGCAACTGGCTACCGGCAAGTTTGACGCGGTTACACTGATCCACAACGAAACTTCAACCGGGTTGATGAATCCTCTGAAGGAAATCAGCGAAATTGTCCGCAAATACCCCGACGTCATCTACATTGTTGACACCGTCTCTTCGTTTTCGGCGTTGCCTATCCCGATGGATGAACTCAGAATCGATTTGATGCTGACCGGTAGCCAGAAGGCGCTGGCTTTACCGCCTGGGTTGTCTGTGTTTGCCGCATCCGATGCAGCTTTCGAGCGAGCCGCCCAAGTCAGCGACCGCGGATACTATTTCGATCTATTCGAATTCAAGAAAAACGCGCAGGAATATATGACACCGAGTACTCCCACGATCCCACACATCTACGCGTTGCGATCGAAGCTCGAAGAGATTTTCGCCGAGGGCCTCGAGAACCGGTATCGGCGCCACCTGGAGACGAATCGTCTTGTTCACGATTGGGTGAACGACAACGGATTCGAGTTCTTCTCCAGAGACGGGTACCGATCCGTAACGCTCACCTGCGTGAAAAATAACCGTCAAATTGATGTTGCAGCTTTTGTCAAAGGAGTCCGCGACGAATACGGATTCCAGATCGATGGAGGTTACGGGAAAATTAAGGGTACAACGTTCCGGATCTCGAACATGGGAGATGAAACGTCCGCAACAACGAAGCCGTTATTGGATGCAATGACGGCGACTCTCGAGAAGCTTTAGGACAACGCGGTGGACATATGCCTGGAGAATCGGATTTGCACCGGCGCTTGAAGGAACAGGCATTTCTCTGGGCTTATGACCGTGGTTTCCGCTGCTGCGCGATGGAGGTCCGCGCACCGCGGTCAAGCTTCATCGTTGATCTAGCGGCCATCCGTTTTGATCGGTTGCAGAGCGAGCCGACGGTTGCAATCTTTGAATGTAAACAGAGCCGGCAGGACCTGGATCGCGACAATGGACGCCGGAATGAGCTCAAAGCGGCGTTGGTAACTCTGCAAGAACGCCGCGAGCGACTTGAACGTTTGCTCGCGGCTCACTATCCATCGCTTCGGACCTCGAATTGCCTGTTTCCAGAGTGGTCGACGTTTGATTTCACCTCGCTTGATCACAAACCTTACCGGCGAACGGTTGCGAAGATTGATCGCATCCAGCGGCAGCTCTTTGAGAACACAAAGTTTGATCTGATCAGCCGGTATAATCTCAGCAATCTCCATTATCTGGTGACGACCCCCGGTTTGCTGCACGAATCGGAAACACCACTCGGGTGGGGTTTGCTAGAAACCGACGGCAACGGTGAGATTGTGGAGAAACGGCTTCCAGTCCACGTCGAACGACGTGACACCGTTCAGTGGCTGGAACGAATCGCGAAGGCGGCGACACGTCATAACGAGCGGCCGATTCGTGAACGGTGGCGCAGCGCGGCATTAGCTGGATTCGTTCCGTCACATGACGTCGCGGCAGATCGGTAGGGTCGCCTCTCCGAGGCGACCGGAATGCTCAAGCTGCTAGCCTGAGTGACCCTCGGCCCGTCCCGAGTAAGATCGAACAAACAGCTCCTGTGGTTCTAAAAATAGTTCCACCTTCTTACTTCTTACTTCTTAATTTCCGAGCCTTAGTCCGTAACCGCGCCGACCGAGGCAGAACTGACTTGCCGCGCATACTTTGCCAGAACGCCTTTCGTGTATTTTGGCTTGGGCTGCTTCCACTGTTTAAGCCGCGCATCGAGCTCTGCTTTGGGAATTTTCAGTTCGATCCTCTTCTTTTCCGCATCGATTTCGATGGAATCCCCATTCTTAATAACTGCGATCGTCCCGCCAACAAAGGCCTCAGGGGTCACATGTCCGATCACAAAACCATGACTTCCTCCAGAAAACCGTCCATCCGTGATCAGTGCGACATCTTTTCCGAGACCCTTGCCCATGATCGCGGAAGTCGGTGCAAGCATCTCTCGCATTCCAGGTCCGCCCTTGGGACCTTCGTAGCGGATCACAATCACGTCCCCCTTTCGAATTTTGTCGTCCAGGATCGCTCGAAGCGCCTTTTCTTCCGACTCGAATACTCGGGCTTTGCCTTCAAATCGAAGCCCTTCTTTGCCGGAAATCTTTGCGACCGCCCCTTCGGACGCCAGGTTCCCGTAAAGAATGACCAGATGACTCTCGGGTTTGATCGGATCCTTGAAACTGCGGATGATGGTCTGTCCCTTTGGGTAATCCTGCACCTTCGCGAGATTCTGTTTCAGCGTTTTCCCGCTCACAGTGAGACAACCTCCGTGCAGCAGGCCATTAGACAGAAGCATCTTCATCAGCGGTATTATGCCGCCGATCTGCACGAGTTCCCACATCACGTATTTGCCGCTCGGTTTAAGATCTGCCAGCACCGGGACGTTTCTCCCGATGCGCGTCCAATCGTCCAGCTTCAGCTTGACGCCGGCGGCGTTCGCCATCGCGAGGAGGTGCAAAACGGCGTTGGTTGATCCCCCTAGCGCGATCACCACCGTCATCGCATTCTCAAACGCTTCCTTTGTCATAATGTCGGAAGGACGGATACCCCGTTTGATCAGTTCCACCACAGCCGCGCCGGCCGCTGCCGCGTCGTTGAGTTTTTCTTTAGAGACCGCCGCCTGTGCGGAACTGTTTGGCAGACTCATTCCAAGTGCTTCAATAGCTGACGCCATTGTGTTGGCCGTATACATTCCGCCGCAGGAACCTGCACCCGGGATGGCGCAAGATTCAACCTGGTCGAGTTCCGCATCAGACATTCTGCCATTGGAATGAGCGCCAACAGCTTCGAAGATCGAGACGATATCAAGATTTTGATTGCCAATGCAGCCGGGAAGTATCGTCCCTCCATAGACGAATACCGAAGGACGGTTCAGTCGCGCCATAGCGATCAGGCAGCCAGGCATATTTTTGTCGCAGCCACCAATCGCCACGACACCGTCGAAACCTTCACAAGCTGCGACCGTCTCGATTGAGTCAGCAATCACTTCGCGCGAGACCATGGAATATTTCATCCCTTCAGTCCCCATCGAAATGCCATCCGACACAGTGATTGTATTGAAAATGATAGACTTGCCGCCGGCTTCATCCGCGCCGCGGGCGGCTTCGCGCGCTAAGCCATCGATGTGCGCGTTGCATGGAGTGACCATGCTCCAAGTGGAAGCGATCCCGACGACGCTCTTCTGAAAATCTTCTTTTTTGAATCCTACAGCATACAACATCCCGCGACTGGGAGCTCTCTCTGGGCCGTCCAACATCGGTCCGGAGTACTGTCGAGGATTCGAGCCGTTGTTTTGTTTCATATGGGGTTCTTTCCTCTAAAACGCTTGGGCTCAACAGAAAAGCGAAAAAAGCCTGCGTCGCCTAAAAATCCTTCCGAATGTTTAAGCGACGCAGGCTGCTGGAATAAATTCGTACGCGGGCGCCTCTCAGGGCTCATAAGATATTGATTGGTCAATTCATCGTGGGTCACGAATTCAACCTCGAAGCGATTGCAGCCCGGTATTATGCGCCGCTCTACCGGTTCGCATTATCGCTGGCCAAAAACGAGGTTGAGGCCGGGGACTTGACCCAGCAGACATTCTTCGTCCTGGCGCAGCGATCGCACCAGATTCGCGACATTTCGAAGGTCAAATGCTGGTTGTTTACAACGCTGCGCCGCGAATTTCTGCGAACGCTTCGAGTCCAATCGGCCCACCCCCACGTCGAATTCAAGCCGGAAATCCACGATTCCCAGACTGTCTCTGCGGATGCGCTACGCGCGCTGGACGCAAAGACAGTTCTCGAGGCGCTCACAGAGGTCGAGCCGACATATCGAGCCGCCGTTGAATTGTTTTATCTGGGCGAGCTGTCCTACAGAGAGATCAGCGAAACGCTGGATATTCCGATCGGAACAGTCATGTCCAGGCTGTCGCGAGGCAAAGAACAATTAAAGGCACTGTTAGCAGCTGCCGTATCGGAGCGCAGCCAGAAAATTATTCCGTTGAAGCACGATGAAGAAGCCGAGCAGTGAAATGACGAATGAGGCAGCGAAGTTCCTCTTGAATACGTATCGGCCAAACGGGGCTGACGCACAGGATCCCGTATTTCGCGCGGCCCTCGATCAGGCCGCGCACGATCCCGAGTTGGCTACCTGGTTCAAAGAACAACGTTCATTCGATTCGCAGATCGCCGCCAAACTCGCCGGGATTCAGCCGCCGCCACATTTATACTCTGCAATCCTGGCCGGCATCGCGACTCGCTTACCAGCTCGCCGGTTCCCAATGCGGCCGATTCTAGCTTTGGCCGCAATGCTCATATTGTGCGGGACGATCCTAGTGACGTTTTTCGTGGAGCATCTGTCCAGGACGGCTTCCCTCGAAGCTTATCAAAAAGCCAACCTGACAATGCTCTCTGCTCCAAGCTGGCCACAATTAGATCTGGTAACTGACGATTTCTCCCGCACGCAGGAATACCTTGCCAGCATGAAAGCGCCGCGCGTCCCTGACCTGCCAGGGGCGCTGCTCAACCTGCCTACCGCGGGCTGCAAAGCGCTCTATTGGAATAACCAAATGCTTTCGCTGACCTGTTTTCGTCTTCCGGACGGTGAATTGCTTCACGTTTTCGTCATCGACGAGGAGGCATTTAAGTCGGTCAACCCCGCTGCCGACTTTAAAGAGATGGACGGTTGGCACGTCAAATTCGAGCGCTGCAACGGAATGCTGGTAATGTTCGTCAGCAGAGCTCCAATGGTCGAGATCAAAAAATACATATTGTGAGAGGCCTCCACGGAAGTCCAGCCATGCACATCCAATACGCCGAAGGCGGAACTTGGAAGCACAATATATTAAGGGAAATTAGTAGGCGAATTGCTCGATTTCCTCGGCTTGCGCCGAGATGACCCACGTCATTACGTCACGGATCGAGACGATCCCGATTATCTTCGTCCCCTCCAGGACTGGCAGATGGCGAACCCGCTTTTCGGCCATTACCCGCATACAATCCTCGATACTGTCGCTCGGACTCGCCGTCACCACCTCCCGCGTCATGATATCCCTCACTGACGTATCTTTTGAGGACAACCCCTTCAGGATAACCTTTCGTGTGTAGTCGCGCTCGG
>Ga0213878_10000473_pt1 | contig 15037 bp, 10 predicted proteins | sample VelepicoBEBS_R02_FD_161053 | JGI IMG/M metagenome (GOLD analysis project Ga0213878, IMG submission 161053) | Vellozia epidendroides bulk soil microbial communities from rupestrian grasslands, the National Park of Serra do Cipo, Brazil - BS_R02 | ecosystem: Environmental > Terrestrial > Soil >... | reverse complement strand
GATCGACGCCGGACATCATCCCGCTGCGGTGCTGTGGTCGGCGGACGGCCGCACGCTGTACGTCGCCGACCGCGGATCGGACACCGTCGAAGCGATCGCCGCGAACGGCGCGCGGCACCTGCGGATCACGGTGGGGCTGCACCCGGTCGCGCTCGCGAGCGACGGAAAGCGCCTGTACGCGGCGGTCAGCGACGACGACACCGTCGCCGTCGTCGATCTCGCGACGAACCGGCTGGTACAGCGCGCCCGCATCCCGTTCGCGCGCAGCGACGCCGTCGGCACGTCGCCGAACGCGCTCGCGCTCGCCGGAGACCGGCTCTACGTGCCGTGCGGCGCCGCGAATGCGGTCGCCGTCTTTCGCACGGGGGCGGGCGGGCTGACGCCGCTCGGCGCGATCCCGGCCGGCTGGTATCCGACCGCCGTCGCGGTCGACGGCGCGCACGGCGTGCTCTACATCGCGAACGGCAAGGGCGAGTCGAGCCACGCGAACCCGCGGTATACCGGTCGCGGCGACACGGACTTCATCGCCGCGAACCTCGCCGGCTCAATCCGCCGGATCGCGCTCCCGTCCGACGCCGCACTGGCGCGCGGGCTCGCCGAGGTCCGCGAGCTAGCGCAGCACGAGAAGGCTCCGGCGAACGCGGTCGTGCGCGCGAACGGCCCGATCCGGCACGTGATCTACGTGATCAAGGAGAACCGCTCGTACGACCAGATCCTCGGCGACGTCGCGGGCGCCGACGGCGATCCGTCGCTGGTGATGTACGGCGACAAGGTCACGCCGAACCAGCACGCGCTCGCGAAGCGCTTCGGCGTCTTCGACCGCTTCTTCGAGGACGCACACATCAGCGCCGACGGCCACAACTGGTCGACGGCCGCGTTCGCGAACGACTACCTCGAGCACATGTGGCCGCAGAACTACGCGAACCGGCGCGCGTTCTACGACTTCGAGGACGGTGCCGAGGCGTCGGTTCCGCACGCGGGCTATCTGTGGGACGACGCGGCGAGGCACGGCGTCTCGCTGCGCAATTACGGCGAGTTCGTCACCGCAGGCCCCAGCGCGCCGACCCCCGTCTCGTCGATGAACCGCGTGCTGAACGCGAACACCGATCGCAACTTCGCGACGTTCGACATGAGCGTCGAGGACATGGCGCGCTTCACCGAGTGGAAGCGTGAGTTCGACGCCTACGAAAGCTCGCGCACGCTGCCGGCGCTCGAGATCGTCCGCCTGCCGCGCGACCACACCTCCGGGACACGTGCCGGCGCGGTGACGCCGTCCGGGATGATCGCGGACAACGATCTGGCCGTCGGCAAGCTCGCGGAAGCGGTCTCGCACTCGCCCGACTGGGGCAGCACCGCGATCTTCGTCGTCGAGGACGATGCGCAGAACGGCCCCGACCACGTCGACGAGCAGCGCGCGCCGTTCTATTTGATCTCAGCTTATGCGGCGGGCGGCGTGCAGCACGCGGCGTACACGCAGGCCTCGGTGCTGCGCACGATCGAGATCCTGCTCGGGCTCTCGCCGATGTCCGCGTACGACGCGGGCGCGACGCCGCTGACCGCGGCGTTCACCGCGACGCCGAACCTCGCGCCGTTCGACGCGCTCCCCGCGCAGGTCGATCTCAAGGCGAAGAACGCGGCGACCGCCTACCGCGCGAGCGAGAGCGCGCGGCTCGACTTCGCGCACGCCGACGCCGCCGACGAGGGGACGCTCAACGAGATCCTCTGGCACGACGCCAAAGGCCCGCGAGCGACGCCCCCGCCGTACGGGATCTTTACTGCTGCGCGTGGATCTGGAAGCTGAAGTCCGACTTGTTCCCCGCCGGTTTGTCGTGCGCGAAGTTGTGGCAGCCCAGGCAGTTGTAGGGGACCGTCTGCTTCACGAACGTCTCGAGGATGGGGTTCCCGAGCGAGTGCGGCTTCGGACCGCCCAGGTTTCCCGACCACTGCGTACTGATCTCTTCGTAATGCGACCACGGTGAGTTCCCGAGCATCGCCTGGAACTTCGGATTGAGCTGTCCCGCGGTCGGCGGCGTCGCGGCGACGACCTGCACCGGCTTGTTGCGCGGCGTTCCGTTCGGGTTGAGCTCGATGTACGGGGTCGGCGCGGTCTGCACGTTCGGCGGGCACTGCGCGGCCGGGCAGTTCGGGTTGTTGAACCCTTTCTTGTAGTCCGTCTGCTCGAACGTCGTCCAGAGCCAGTTCGGCTGGCCCGCGGTCTTGTGCGTGATGTGGAGGCCGACCAGCCCGGCCTTCACCGGGTTCACCCCGGGGCTCGGCGCGCCGCTGTCGTCGTTGTAGACGATGGCCCACTGCCAGAAGAAATGGGTTGGGTCGTCGTTCTTGCCGAGGATCTTCCACGCCGCCTTGAACTCCATCGCACCGACCGGCCCGGAGGTTCCCGGGCGCGCGCCCTGCGGAAGCTTCAGAACGCCGGCGGCCTGCTGCCCCGACTTCGTCCAAAGCCGCTTCGCGATGATGTAGCGGTACTCGTCGAAGTTCATCGCGACCGTGTACCGGACGAAGCGCCCGTTCTGATCGGTCACCGGCTGGTCGGTGGCGTCGAGGATCCCTTTGAGGCCCGGGTCGGTGAGCGGCGCACCCCGCATGCCGCCGGTGAGATGACGGCGCTGCTCGACGTTCAGCGCCGTCACGAGATCGTGGCTCTTCGCGCTGTGATGCAGGAACAGCGTCACTTCGGGATGCTTCGCCGCCAGCGCGCGAACGCGCGGAGGAAGCTGCGCGAGCGCGGCGCTGCGCCCGCTGCCGTTGGCGCCGGTCGGCGTCCCGCACCAGCCGGCCGGACGTCCCGACGGAACGAACACCGCGTCCGGCTGGAGATAGCTTAGCCAAGTCGGATTCGCCGGTGCGGTCGCGATGTTCTTGGTGGAATCGGCGATGCAGCGGCCTTTCACGACGGGCCAGTTCATCGCGATGAACGTGAGCCAGCCGTACGTGTCCGCCGACGGCTGACCGGGCGTCCCGACCATGTCGAGCGGCGGCTGGGCGCAGGTCGGGTCGAGCGAGGTGGGCAGCGGCGGAAAATCGGTGCCGCCGCGATTGTACTGAGCGCAGGTGACGCTCGACGAACTCGGCTGCGGCGAGGCTGCGTTTGTGGCCAGCGTCCCGCTCGTGACGAGCGCGGCGCAGCCCAAGACAGCCAGAAGAGAAGCGTTCCGGAGGGCGGTCTGACGCATTCGAACTCCTTCACCCAAAAGACAAAGCAACCGCCCGTTCCCCGTACCGCACGGGTTCCCTTTCGGTCGCTTGCCGCCGAACGCGGGTCGGACGCTGCGGCCCTACGCCGGACGGCGCGCGAAACGCTCACGAAAAGGCGCTGAAGGTCTTGGAGCTGTTTCGTGAGGAGACGGCCAAACCGGTCGTCGCGTTCTATCGGGCAACGACGTACTTCGTGCTGAAGCGCAGCCGCGGCGCGGCGGAACAATTCGACGCGTTCTTCCAGCTGGAACAGACGAAATCGGTCGATGAAGAGATTCTTCCACGGGCGCGAGATCTTCGCGACACCGCACGAGCGATACGCTCACGCGTAACCGGCTCCAAACCGTGTTCGACGCCGCGCTTGCATCGGGGTCGTTGCCCCGCGCCCTAGCGCACATAGGCCCGACGGCCCAAATCGGCACGTTCGGAAGAGGACCCCCGCGCCGCGACCGAAACGTTTGCGACAAACGTCCACTTCGGGCGCCGTAGGGCTACGGCGTACCAGCCGCAAGGGAGTTCCGCATGGCATCTAACGCGTCGGCGGGTGGAAACCGCTGGGCAATCGCATTCGCCGGGGTCATCGTCATGATCTGCCTCGGCACCGTCTACTCGTGGAGCATCTTCACGCGTCCGCTGATCGCGACGCAGCACTGGTCAAATACCACGACCACCTGGGCGTTCGCCCTGGCGATCTTCTTCCTCGGCATCGGCGCCGTGATCGGCGGCCGCTGGCAGGACAAGTCGGGTCCACGCAACGTCACGATCGTGGGCGTCGTGCTCTGGGGGCTGGGCAACATCCTGGCCGGCATCGGGACCACCGCGCTGGGCGCGTGGTGGATCTACCTGACGTACGGCGTCATCGGCGGGCTGGGGCTGGGGATGGGCTACATCACCCCGGTCGCGACGGTGACGAAATGGTTCCCCGACAAACGCGGGCTCGCGAGCGGCATGGTCGTGATGGGGTTCGGCCTGGGGGCGTTCTTCTACAACCAAATCGTACCGCGCATCGGTTCGTTCGCGGACGCCGCGAAGCACGCCGGTGCGTACATCACCGCGAAGGACGCGGCGACGAAAGCCGGCACGGCGTTCGATCCCTCGCAGTTCCCGATCACGCCGGCAGACACGGCGGCGGTCATGTCGATCTTCATCTGGTCCGGCGTGATCTTCCTGATCATCGGCGGGATCTGCGCGACGTTCATCAAGAACCCGCCGGCCGGCTACACCGTCTCCGGCGCCGTCGCGCAAGCGGCACAGAGCGGCTACAGCTACACGCCGAGCGAGACGCTGCGCACGCCGCAGTTCTACCTGCTCTGGCTGATGCTGTTCCTGAACGTCACGGCCGGCATCCTGATCATCTCGAACGCCGTGCCGATCTACAGCGATCTCACCGGCGCAGCCGCCGCCGTCGCCGCGCCGATCTACGGCTTCTTGGCGGTCTTCAACGGGCGCTTCTTCTGGGGCGCCGTCTCCGATCGCATCGGCCGCAACTATGCCTACGTGCTGATCTTCGGGATCCAGGTCGTCGTGTTCTTCATCCTCGGCAACCTGCATAGCCTGTTCGCGGTCGGCCTCTGCTTCGCGATCGTGCTGCTCTGCTACGGCGGCGGGTTCGGAACGATGCCCTCGTTCAACGCCGACTACTTCGGAACGAAGTACCTGGGCCAGAACTACGGGATGATCTTGACGGCGTGGGGCTTCGCCGGGATCGTCGGCCCAATCGTCGCGGCGAAGGTCAAGGACGCGACGGGATCGTTCACCAACGCGCTCGTCCCCGTCGCGATCATGCTGCTCATCGCGGCGATCCTGCCGTTCATCACCAAGAAGCCGACCGCACCGGTGCGGACGGCGGTCGGAACGGCGTAGCTCCGGGCGCACGCATCCGAAATGGCGAGGACGTCGCGCGAGCGGCGTCCTCGTTCCGTTCGGCGCCTTCCTCGCCGGGGATCGTGCTGCTGCGCGCCGTATTCCCGGAGCATGATCCAGCGGGTGGAGTTCGTCCTCGGCGCGGCGTCTTTGCTCGCCGCGCTGCCGCTGACCGCGCGAGGCGATGAGCCGCCCGCGGCGCCGGTCGAACCGGATGAGGAGCCCTCAGCGTCGCCGGCGCCCGGCGCGCAGAAGAGCCCCGCGCCGAAACCGCGCCCGAGCAAGAAGCCGCACGTTCACGGCCCCAACGGCGTCGTCACGCTGCCGGAGCACCGTCCGATCGAATGGAGCCTCGAGGTGCTCGACGGTCCGCCGTTCCGGTTGAGCGCGTATCGCGGCAAGGTCGTGTTCGTCAACGTGTTCGCGACGTGGTGCCCGCCGTGCCGCCTCGAGCAGCCGGCCGTCGTCGCGTTCGCCGGCGAGCACCCTGACGACACCGTCGTCATCGGGATCGACGTCGACGAGGAGGACAACAAGGTGCGCGACTACCGCAAGAAGTTCGGTATCCCGTACCCGATCGCGATGGACCGGTACGACAAGATCGTCCGCCGCGTCTATCGCGAAGGCCGCATGGTCTTTCCGACGACGATCGTCTTCAAGCCCGACGGCACACTCTCGTGCGCGTGGGCGGGCGATGCGACCCAGGCGTGGTTCGAGTACGAGCGAAAGGTCGCCCTCGGCCTCGCGAACTGAGATCACGGCCGTGAAACGCCTCCTCGCGGCGCTCGGCATCCTCGCCGGCGGCGCGATGATCGTCTTGGGTCTCGGCTGGTCGTCGTCGCAATCGGAGCCGGTGTCGCAGGCCGTCTTCGAGCGGCTGCCGGCGTCGGTCGAGCTGCTCGTCTCGGCGTTCATCGGTGCGATCGTGATCGGCGGGATCACCGGGCTCGCGCGAGCACGCGCGCGCGCGGCCGTCGTGCGTGGAACCGTTGCGGCCGCTGTGCTGGTGTGCCGCGCGATCCCGGTCGCCACCGCGGTGCTGCTCGTGCAGCTGGCTATCATCTTCACGCCGCCGGCGCCACACGCCGGCACCGCGTCGCCGAACGCGTTCGACGACCGCGAGCTGATCTTGTTTCGCATCGCGCCGGTTCTCGTACTCGCAGTACTGTTCGGAGCGTGGGCATCGGTGATCTTCTACGACCGCTTTCGCGCGTCGCTCGACGTACGGATGCGCCGGCGCGACATCCTGACGACGATCGCAACCACGGCGGCGTTGCTCGGGCCGGCGCTGGCATCCGCGACGATTCTGGTCGAGCCGAGCTTTGCGTGGCCCGGAGTGCAGCGCGTCTTCGGCAGCGCGCTCCACCAGTTCGACGTCCGCCTCGGCGCGGGCTTCGTCGTGCTGTATCTCTCCGCGGTCATCGCGGTCGAGGTATGCACGGGCTCCGCGCATACCGAACAACCTGCCCCGCGCGATCCGCGTCGTCGCCTTTCGCCGGCCGGTGTAGCCGCGTGCGCGACGTTGCTCGCGGCGGTCCTCGCCGCCGCGGTCGCGCCGCTCGTGACACCGGCAGACCCGAACTCCATCGACCAGGCTCACTGGATGGGATACCCGCTCCCGCCGGGTACCGCCGGTCATGTCCTCGGCACCGACGAGAACGGGCGCGACCTGCTCGCGCGGCTCCTGTTCGGTCTGCGAACGTCGCTCGGCATCACCGCCGGAGCGGTCGTCATCGCGACCGTGCTCTCGGCGCTTGCCGCGTGGGCCTTTCGCTCCGTCCGGTGGATCGGCACGGAACGGGCGCTCGGCGTCGTCGCGATTCGTCCGTTCGGCGGATTTCCGCTGATTCTGGTCGCCGTCATGTTGCTCGTCGGAACGACGCGCTCGAGGGATCTTCCGAGCCCGTTCTTGCTGGCGGGCTTGATCGGTGCCGTTTCGTGGCCCGCGGGCATCGCGGCGTTTCGTGTCTCCGGCGCGCGCAGGCTCTCGGGTATCGTCGCGTTGACGGGGGGCGCATTCTTGCTCGAGACGACGATCTCGTCCATCGGCTTCGGCGTGCAGCCGCCGGCGCCGTCGCTCGGCAACATGCTCGTGAACGCATTCTCGAACCTTACCGTCGCGCCGGCCGTCACGCTGGCTCCTTGGATCACGATCACCGCGGTGCTCGGCGCGCTGTACGCGCTCGCCGACGCGTTGCGCGACATGCCGGAAAGGCGCTCCGAGCGTTCGGACTAGGGCCGCATGATGCCGGTGTGCCCGAGCGAGTACCGGCCGGGCTGCGGCCACACCGCGAGACCGTGCGGCTCGGCCCCGACGCGGATCTTACGAACCTTGCCGGTCCGCGTGTCGATCGCGTAGACGGTCGCATCGAAGCGGCCCGAGAGCCAGAGCGTGCGGCCGTCGGCGCTGACGTTCCCCATGTCGGGGCTGCCGCCGCCGGGGATCGCCCAGCGCCGCACGACGCGCCGCGTCGCGAAGTCGATCACGGAGACGCTGCCGTACGTGCTGTGCGGCTTGCCGCGCAGGGCGTGCGTTCCGCGGTTCGCGACGTAGAGCTGCGTGCCGTCACGGCTGGGGTATAGGCCGTGCGCGCCGACGCCGGTCGGGATGAAACCGACCTCCTCGAGATGGAGGCCGTCCACGATGAAGACGCCGTCCGCGTGCATGTCGGCGACGAAGAACGTGTTCCCGCCCGGGCCGACGCGAATGTCTTGCGGCATCCCGCCTTTCGAGAGCTTCAGGTAGCCGAGCACCTTGCGGCGCGCGACGTCGACCTTCGCGAGCCAGCCGTTGAACTCGCAGGTGAAGAGCGCGTAGCGGAGATCGCGCGCGTAGTCGCCGTGGTTGATTCCGACGCACAGCGGCACGCGCAGCGAGCCCTTCAGGCGCATCGTGCGCGGGTCGCGGAAATCGAGCCGCGCGCGCGCTTCCGCCACGATGATCGCCGACGAGCCGTCCGGCGTGAAATACATGTTGTACGGGTCGTCGACCGGGATCGTGCGGCCCGGCTTCGCGGTGCGCGGATCGATCGGCGTCAGGCTTCCGTCGGTCCGTCCGGCGCCGTTGCTGGTCACCCACAGCGTGCGCAAGTTCCACGCGGGGACGACGTGCTGCGGGCTTCGTCCGGTGGCGATGCGGCTCACCACGCGAAGCGTGCGCGGGTCGATCACCGAGACGTATCCCGACGCGCGGTTCGGCACGTAGATCCGCGCTAGGTCTCGTGCGACGGCGGGCAGCAGCTTCTGCTTCGCCGGTGCGGCGGAGAACGTCGCCTGCGGCCCGGGCGTCGCACGAACGGAGGCTCGGGGCGACGCGTTCGGCGCCGTGGTGCGCTCGGTGCGGCGCGGCGCGCAGCCGGTAGCGCTGCCGACCGCGGCGAGCACGCAGGCCGCCGCGACGATCCGAAAAGGGAACGGCACGTCCTAGCGCCGCCGTCCCGGTACGATGGCGCGCCGTATCGCGCGCACGGCCGCCGCGACTTGGGCGTCGGCCAAGGCACGCCCGCGTTCCGCGGTCGCCGCGCGGGGGTCGTCTCCGTAAACGCCGTCGGCTGCGCTCGGGCGCGGTGCGGAGCGCAGCTCGCGCAGCCGCACCATCGACGGATCGGTCGCGAGCATCAGCGAGGTGTCGTCGCGGTCGGCGTGCCCACCGGACGCGCGGTAATACTCCGGGATGAAATGCGCGCGCGCGGAAGTCGTCGCCCAGCGCGCGTTCAGCCGATCTGCCACCGCCCGGAGATTGGACTGATACCCTCCGTGATCCCCGAGGAGCACGACGTCGCGGAAACCGTGCGCGCGAAAGCTCTCCGCCGCCGATTCGATCGCCTGCTCGAACACCGCCGCCGGCACCGTGATCGTCCCCGGAAACCGCATGTGCTCGCTCGGCGGAGAGGTCGTCCCTTCAGGAACGTACGCGACCACCGGCGCGACCAGCGCGTTCCCGAGCTCGCGTGCGATCCGCTCCGAAAGTATTGCGACGCGCCGGTTGTGCTTCCCGAGCGCGACGTACGGCCCGCTCTGCTCGGTGCCCCCGACGGGGATGATCATGGTCGTCTTCCCCGCGCGCAGCGCGTCGCGGACTTCGGTCCACGTCAGCCGTTCCAGCACGACCGCGCCCGTCGCGGCCGGAGCCGACGCCACGGCAGCGCAGCGCGCCGTCGAAACCGCAGCCGCCATAAGCGCTGCGGCCGACAGCGCGCCCGTGACCAGAGATCGCAGACGAGTCAGATCGAAGAGCTAGGCGGACGCCGCCGCTCGCCGCGCGGACCGGGCGCGCAGCGCGCCGACCGTCGCACCGGTCAGCACGAAGCCGATGATCCCGTAGCCTCCGTCGATCAGCATCAGCGCGATCGACTGGCCCTGGAAGAAATACTCCGTCAGCATCATCGCCGCGAAGATGCAGACGCCGGTCAGAAGCCCGACCTGCGCGCCCTTCTTCGCGTCGCCGGTCTCGTAGTGCCACAGCATGTTGTCGAAGCAGTACGCGACGAGCAATCCCGCGGCGAACGAGACGACATACGGGAAGTACCCGTACCGCGTGAGCTGGTCGGTCGTCTTCCCGAGCGCCGCGAGCCACGCGTTCCCGAGCACCGTGTACCAGATCGCGCCCCACGCAAACATGACGATCGCACCCGCGACGATACCGAGATAGTTCGGACGCCGAGCGTTCATCGAAAATCCCTCCATCCAGCCAAGTAGGCTTGCGTCTAGCCTACACCGTCATTCAGGATGGCGCAAATATGCGCGGGGATCGTCGGCGGAGTCGCGGCCGGCGTAGACCACGCACTCGCGCAGGACGTACCCGCCGACGAGCGCGCAGGCCGCGGTGATCAGCGTGCGCAGCCGGTGGGGTTTTTCGGGGCGCCTCTTCGAGAGCACGGACGGCAGGGATAGCAGCGCCGGGACCGCGATGCCGAGGCCGAGCGTGTAGGTCTTGAGCTTGCGGCCGCGCGCGCCGCCGAAGAGCGCTTTCCCCGGGTCGCCGGCGGCGCGCTCGTAGTCCAAGAGCAGCGCGGCTTCGGCGAGCGAAGCGAGGACCTCGATCGTCTCGAGCTTCTTCGAGGTGCGCGCCGAGCCGCCGGAGAGCCCGATCAGCACGTTCTGGACAGCGCAGCCCGTCGACGCGCCGGAGAGCACGAAGATCGCCGGGATGTGGCGCCGCCCGCGGTACCACACCGGGATCGCGGTCGCCGACAGCAGCACGCCGGTGTAGCACGCCATGAACGCGGACGAGACCGCGTGCGCCGCGACGCGCGGGCGCTTCGGCACCCAGCCGAACGGGTCGAACGAGATCACGCCGTCGGCGCGCGCCTGCTCCATCGCGGCGAACCCCGACGTCGTCGCGAACGTCACCAGTGCGTAGACGCCGACCGACATCGGCGACTTCAGCTTGAAGATTCGCAGCATGTTCAAGAAGCGTTCGGGGCGGCCGAGGTCCTTGATCAGCAGCGCGGAGCTCAGTGCGGCGCCCGCGAGCGCGGTGTACCGCCCGTTGCGCACCAGCGCCTCGTCCTCGGCATCACCGAAGAGATGCGCGATCGAGGCGAGCGCCGCGCTCGCCGCGGCCGCGCCGCCGACGAAGAAGTACGAGACGATCTCCCATCGCCAGTGCGCCTTGCGCAGCACCGGGTGGTCGTAGTAGGTGTCCTGGCCGCGGCCGAAGCCGCCGTCGTTGCGCTGCATCGACGCGGCGACCGCGTCGGGCGAGAACTGTCCGGCGGCCTCGTAGCTCGTGCCGTGCCGTTGCGCCGGTTTCTCCGAAGCCTGCCCTGAGCCTGTCGAAGGGTCCACTACGCGGACTCCTCGCGGAAACCGCGGAACACCGAGATCCCGACGACCGCCATCGTCATCGCCGCGAGCAACCCGACGGCGTACGCCTCCGGCTGGAACTTCGAGGGCAGCACCGGCTTGGGCGGCAGGTTGAAGACCTCGGGACGGTCCGGGATCAGGAAGAACGCGTTCAGCGGCCCGACGTCGCGCGTCTCCTCGCCGTCGACGCCGTAGAGATGCGCCTCGCGGCCCTGGTCACGGAGCGCCGCGACGCGCGCTTTTGCCTTCGCGCGCAGCTCCTCGACGGGGCCGAACTGGATCGAGTCGGTCGGGCACGACTTCGCGCACGCCGGCTCCAGACCGTCCTTCTGGCGGTCGTAGCAGAGCGTGCACTTCTGCGCGACGCCAGACTTCTGCTGAACCGCCACGACGCCGAACGGGCACGACGGCACGCAGTAGCCGCAGCCGTTGCAGACGTCCGGCTGCACGTAGACGTCATCGAACTCGTTACGCACGATCGCGCCGGTCGGGCAGGCCTCGAAGCAGCCGGCGTTCGTGCAGTGCTTGCAGACGTCGGACATCATCATCCAGCGCGAGGCCTCGGGGGTCTCGCGGTCCATCTGCTCGACGAACGCGACGTGCCGCCACGTCGTCGACGAGAGCCGCCCGGTGTTGTCGTACGAATCGCCGCTCAGCGCGAACCCGTCCGACGGCAGCTGGTTCCACTGCTTGCACGCGACCTCGCACGCCTTGCACCCGATGCACAGCGTGACGTCGGTGAAGAAGCCCATCTCGGGGCCGGCGCTCACGCCGTCTTGCAATCGCTCGCTCACGCCTCGCTCTCCGTGTCCTCGGTGCGTTCGATCAGGTTCTCGCGCTGCTCCCACTCGCGCTCGCGCTGCGCGCCTGCCATGATGACCTCGGCCGGCACGATCGCATCGTCGGTCGTTTGCGCGGTGCCGGCTTCGACGCGTCCGCCGCGCTCGGGCTTTCCGAGCGGGGTCTGCTCGTCGGCCGGCACCGGCATCCAGGTCGGCCCTTCGTGCGCCGGTCCGCGGCGCCCGAGCCGGAGGTTGCACGTGAACGCCTTCGCCTCGTGGATCGAGACGTTCGGGTCGGCGACGAGCGGCGGCAGCACGTTCGCCGCGTCACCCGTGACCAAGCCCTGGTAGCCGTAGTGGATCGGCATTCCGATCTGGTGCACCCACTGCTTCGGACCGATCTTGAACGGCGCGATCCGCCCCGTCACGAGCGCCTTCGCCTCGACCTCGCCGCGCGCGGTGCTGATCGTGACCCAATCGCCGTTGCGAATCCCGAGCTCCACCGCGAGCTCCGGTGAGATCTCACAGAATGCCTCCGGCTGCAGTTCCGCCAGCCACGAGTTCCAGCGCGTCATCGCGCCGGTCAGGTGGTGCTCGGTGAGGCGGTACGTCGAGAGCACGTACGGATACTTCGGATCGCCGATCGCGTGGTACGGGTTGTCGCGCCGGCGCCACTCTTTGAGCACCGGGTTGTACTGCTGGTGCGGGTAGAGGAAGTTCGGCACCGGCGACTCGCGCGGCTCGTAGTGCACCGGGAACGGTCCGTCGACCGTCCCTTGCACGCCGAAGATCTCCGCGACGCCGTACTCCTGGATGATGAACGGCGCGGTCCCGTCGTGCGCGTCCATCCCCTTCGAGCCGGGCTGCGCGCGGAACGTGGGCGGCTTCGTCGCGGGAAAGTCGGGGACGTCGAGGCCGGTCCACTTCTTCGCCTCCTCGTCCCACCACACGTACTTCTTGCGCTCGCTCCACGGCTTGCCGTCGGGATCGGCCGACGCGCGGTTGTAGAGATTGCGGCGGTTCGCGGGCCACGCCCACGCCCACTCGAGCGAGACCCAGTCGTCGCCCTTGCGCCGGCGCGTGAGGTTCTTGTCCTTTTCCGGGAAGTAGCCCGTGTAGATCCACGCGCCGGCCGCGGTGCTGCCGTCGTCCTTGAGATCGACGAACGTCTTCACTTGCTCGCCGGTCTCGACGACGTAACCGTTGATCTCACGCATGATCTTCTCGACGTCCGGCTCGCCGCGCTCGCGCTCGTGCGGATCGTCCGAGTCGTAGTTCCACGTCATGTCGAGGATCGGCCGGTCGATCGCGCGGGTGGAGCCGGCGTAGAGCTTCTTGAGGCGCTTGCCGAGCTGGTGCGCGAGCGAAAGATCGCTGCGCGCATCACCCGGCGAGCCGACGGCTTTCTCGTGGAACTGCACGAGGCGCATCGTGTTCGTCAGCGTCCCGGCTTTCTCGGCGATCGCGGCCGAGGGCATGAAGAAGACCTCGGTGCCGATCGTCGAGGGATCGACGCCTTCGCGCTTCCAGAACGCCGCGGTCTCCGTCTCGAAGAGATCCTGGCAGACCATCCACTTGAGCCGGCCGAGCGCGGCGCGCTGCAGCGCGGCGTTCTGCCCGCCGACGGCGGGGTTTTGTCCCCACAGGATCAGCCCTTCGATCCCGCCGTCCTTCATCGTGAAGAACATCGGCTGGTGCGAGTGGTCGCCGGTGTTCTTCGGCAGGTAGTCGTAGGCCCAGCCGTTCTCGGCCGTCGCGGCCGCGCCGTACCACGCCTTCATCTGCGAGACCGCGTACTTCGGCCAGTTCGACCACCAGCCGGTCGGGTTCGCCCAGTTCTTCTTCCACTTCTCGAACGTGTCTTCACCGCGCTCGAGCGAGGGCGCCTTGATGTAGCCGGGGAGCAGGTCGTAGAGCGTCGCGATGTCGGTCGAGCCCTGGATCGACGCGTGCCCGCGCAGCGCCATGATTCCGCCGCCCGGGCGACCGGTGTTGCCGAGCAGCGCCTGCAGCGTCGCGGCGGCGCGGATGTTCTGCACGCCCACGGTGTGCTGCGCCCAGCCCATCGCGTAGCAGTACGTCATCGTGCGCTCGCGCCCGCTGTTCGCGACGACCAGCTTGCAGAGCTCGACGAACTGCTCTCTCGGCGCGCCGGTGATCCGCTCGACGATCTCGGGCGTGTAGCGCGAGAAGTGCTTCCTCAGCAGGTTGAGCGCGCAGCGCGGGTGCTGCAGCGTCTCGTCCTTCTTCGGGCGCTTCGTCCCGTGCTCGGCATGGCCGCCGGTCGTCGGCGACGTTCCGTCGCCCTGCGCGTCCTTGGCGCTTCCGGCGGCCTCGCCTGACTCGCCGCCCGTCTCCTCGAGCTCGTACTTCCAGGTCGCGGCGTCGTACGTTCCCTTCTCCGCGTTGAAGCCGGAGAAGATCCCGTCGAGATCCTCGGTGTCCGCGAACCGCTCATCGACGATGTAGCTCGCGTTGGTGTAGTTGAGGACGTACTCCTTGAAATACGCCTCGTTCTGCAGCACGTAGTTGATGATGCCGCCGGTGAACGCGATGTCGGTTCCGCTGCGGATCGGGATGTACTCGTCCGCGAGCGCGCTCGTGCGCGTGAAACGCGGGTCGATGTGGATCACCTTCGCGCCCCGCTCCTTCGCCTTCGTGACGAAGCGGAACCCGACGGGGTGGTTCTCGGCGAAGTTCGACCCTTGGATCAAAATGAGGTCGGCGTGCTGGAGGTCCATCAGGAACGTCGTCGCGCCGCCGCGGCCGTAGAGGGTGCCCAGACCGGGCACCGTCGAGCTATGTCAAATTCGGGCCTGGTTCTCGACGAAGACGACGCCCATCGAGCGCGCGAGCTTCGCGATCAGGTAGTTCTCTTCGCAGTCGAGCGTCGCGCCGCCGAGCGAAGCGATCGCGGTCGTCCGGGCGACGCGCCGGCCCTGATCGTCGAACTCGGTGAACGTCCGGTCGCGGGTCTCCTTGACGCGCTCGGCGATCTTCTCCATCGCCCATTCGTACGGGACGTCGGTCCACTCGGTCGCGAACGGCGCGCGGTACTTGCACGTCGTCCAGCGGTTCGGGTTGACGTGGAGCTGGAACGTCGCCGCGCCCTTCGGGCAGAGCGTCCCGCCGTTGATCGGCGAGTCGGGGTTGCCCTCGATGTCGAGGATCTCGTCGCCCTTGCTGTAGACCATCGTCCCGCAGCCGACCGCGCAGTACGGGCAGACGCTGGGCGTCTTCTTCGCGTCGGCGATCCGCGGGCGGAGCGTGCGCGAGCGTTTCGAGAGGACGTTCGGCAGCGGCGCGACGCGCTTGCCGATCTCGCCGGCGACGCCGGCGAGCAACGAGGTGAGGTCGATGACCGGACG
>Ga0213878_10000471_pt1 | contig 15048 bp, 13 predicted proteins | sample VelepicoBEBS_R02_FD_161053 | JGI IMG/M metagenome (GOLD analysis project Ga0213878, IMG submission 161053) | Vellozia epidendroides bulk soil microbial communities from rupestrian grasslands, the National Park of Serra do Cipo, Brazil - BS_R02 | ecosystem: Environmental > Terrestrial > Soil >... | reverse complement strand
AATACTGACAGGGCAACTGGCGCTATGGTACTGGAAGCCAGTGATTTCGTCACGCGTCAAAATAGCCCCAGTTGCCCTGTCAGTATTGTAGCAAAATCATCATCGACAAAGGGGAGTATTCCTTCCGCGACCGGTTCTAATTGTTTAGATAAATAGTGGTCATAGTCGAGCGGCGACTGCTGATAGCTTACCGGCTCTGGTCCGCCGGTGGTCCAGACGTATTTGATCGTGCCGCGCTGCTGGTACTGCAGGGGGCGCCCGCGTCTGGCGTTCTCGTCGTCAGCCAGTCTTGCGGCGCGCACGTGCGGCGGTATATTGCGCTGATATTCGGCGAGTGGGCGGCGAAGTTGCTTACGGTACACCAGTTGCTCATCAAGCCTGCCTGCCATCAGGTTGTCGATAGTCGTGCGGATGAAATCCTGATACGGCTCATGGCGAAAGATGCGGCGGTACAGCTCCTGCTGAAACTGTTGCGCCAGCGGCGTCCAGTCGGTGCGTACCGTTTCAAGCCCTTTGAACACCAGTCGTTGTTCATCGCCGTTCTGGATCATTCCGGCATAGCGCTTCTTGCTGCCAGTCTCCGTGCCACGGATGGTCGGCATCAGGAAGCGGCAGAAATGGGTTTCGAACTCCAGTTCCATGGCGCTGGTGAGCCCTTCTGCTGCCAGCGTTTTCGCCCACCAGTCGTTGACGAAAGCCACCAGTTGTCTGCCAATCGCCGCCGCTTCCTCTTCGCCATGGGCGCGTTTGAGCCAGACGAAGGTTGAGTCGGTGTCGCCGTAAATCACATCATAGCCCTGTGACTCAATCAGCGCTTTGGTCTGGCGCATGATCGCGTGCCCGCGCATGGTGATCGACGAGGCGAGGCGGGGATCGAAAAAACGGCAGGCGCTGGTGCCCAGCACGCCGTAAAAGGCGTTCATGATGATCTTCAGCGCCTGGGACAGCGGTTTGTTGTGGTGGGCTTTGGCATCGTCGCGCCCGTGCCAGATCTGGCTGACGATCCCCGGCAAACAGTGTTTGTCGCGTGAGAACCATGCCCCAAGAAAACCTTCGGTGCTGTGGGTGGGATCCGGCTGCGCCATCCCTTCAATAAGGCCGACGGGGTCGATAAGAAAGGTGCGAATGATCGACGGGTACAGGCTTTTATAATCCAGCACCAGTACGGAGTCGTATAGCCCTGGCCGCGAATCCATCACATAGCCGCCGGGGCTGGCCTGCGGCGGAACCTCGCCGAGATTTGGCGCAACATAGCCCAGCCGGTGCATGCGCGGAAAATAGAGGTGGCTAAAGGCGGCGACCGAGCCGCCGTGGCGATCGGCGGGCAGCCCGTTGACCGTGGCGCGCTCAAGCAAAAACGGCATGATTTCGGTTTTGTGGAAAATCCGCGTCACCAGCTCGCAGTCTTTCAGGTTATAGGTGGCGAGCGCTGGTTTATCTTCGGCGAAGCGACGGTCGATTTCGTCCATTCGGTCCCAGGGATTGTCGATCGATTTCCCTTCGCCGAGCAGTTCCTGCGACACCGACTCCAGTGAAAAGGAGGCGAAGCTCCAGAACGCCGACTTCAGCGCCTCAATGCCGTCGATAATGAGCCGACCATTGACCTGGGCAAAGAAGACGCCGTTTTTGAAACCGTGCTCGCGCCATTCAATCTCGGTATTGCCGCGCCCCAGCATCAGGGGAATTCGGTAACGTTCGGCATGTTTTTGCAGCACGCGGAGATCGAACTGCACCAGGTTCCAGCCAATGATGACGTCCGGGTCGTGGGTGGCGAACCAGGCGTTGAGTTTTTCCAGCAATTGCGGGCGGCTGGCGACGTACTCCAGCTGAAAATCGCAGCCCGCCGCATCGCCGTTTTCCGGCCCCAGCATATAGACGACCCGCTGACCGCAGCCTTCGAGACCGATGCAGTAGAGTTCGCCGTGGCGCGTTGTTTCGATATCCAGCGACGCCCATTTCAGCGGTGGGCGATAGTGGGGGTTGGGCTTGAGCCGGGCACCAGTCAGCACGTTATCCTGACGCTCGCCTTCCACCCACACCGGCGCGGTGATAAACCGCTCCATCAGATAGCGTTCCGGCGGGCGAATATCGGCTTCATAGACGGTGATGCCTGCTTCCCGCAGCAGCTTTTCGAGGCGCATCAACTGACGGTGCGAACGGCAGTAAAGACCAAAGACCGGCTGACGGTGAAAATCCTGCAACGCCAGCGGCGCCAGGCGGGCGTCCCGCTCGCTATGCAGCAGGCGTTCCGCCTGCGCGCGCTGGAATTCGGGAATAAAGGCCACAGACTCCTGCGGCGGCAGCGTCACCTGCAGCGGGCCGTCGTCGGTCGCCAGCCAGAATGACACCTCGGTGCCCTGCGGCGTATCCCGCCAGTGGCGGGTTAATAAAAAGCCTTCTCGCGCCTGGGTCACGTCGATCGCTCATTCAGCAAAAAACCAGGCCTGATTATAGCCTGGTTTGTCTGGTTTTGCTGTGGTTTTATACAGTTATTCTACTGGCCGTAATACGCTTTAGCGCCGTGCTTGCGCAGATAATGCTTGTCCAGCAGCGTCTGCTGCATCTCAGGTAACTGCGGCGTAAGCTGGTGGCAGAAGATCCCCATATAGGCGACCTCTTCCAGTACGATGGCGTTATGTACCGCATCTTCGGCGTTCTTGCCCCAGGCGAATGGACCGTGAGAATGCACCAGTACGCCAGGCATCTGTGCGGCATCGAGCCCCTGCGCGGCGAACGTTTCAACGATAACCTTACCGGTTTCCCATTCATACTCGCCGTTGATTTCCGTGTCGGTCATTTTGCGGGTGCAGGGGATAGCGCCGTAGAAATAGTCCGCATGCGTGGTGCCGGTGGCCGGAATGGCCAACCCCGCCTGCGCCCAGATGGTGGCATGGCGCGAGTGGGTATGCACAATGCCGCCAATCGTGGGAAACGCCTGGTACAGCAGCCGGTGCGTCGGCGTATCCGATGACGGTTTCTTGCGGCCTTCCACCACCTCGCCGGTCTCCAGACTGACGACCACTATATCGTCAGCGGTCATCTGACGGTAGTCGACGCCGGAGGGTTTAATAACGAAAACGCCGCGCGCGCGGTCGACGGCGCTGACGTTGCCCCACGTCAGCGTGACCAGGTGGTGTTCCGGTAGCGCCAGATTGGCGTCAAGGACCTGGCGTTTGAGATCTTCAAGCATGTTTTCCCCTCGCTCAGGCCCTCTCACGTAAGGGAGAGGGCGCCGGTTTACTGGCGTTTGCCGCCGTAATACACCTCATTCCAGCGCAGCGCATCTTTAAAGGCCGGTAGTCGGGTGTCGTTATCGATAACCGTCAGCTCAATGTCATGCAACTCGCTGAACTGACGCATATCCTCCAGCGTCAGCGCGTGGCTGAAGACGGTATGGTGCGCGCCGCCAGCGATGATCCAGGCTTCAGAGGCCGTTTGCAGGTCCGGCTGCGCTTTCCACAGGGCGTTCGCCACCGGCAGTTTCGGCAGGCTGTGCGGCGTTTTTACGGTTTCAATGGTGTTAACCAGCAGGCGGAAACGGTCGCCCAGATCGATAAGGCTGGCGACGATGCCCGGGCCGGTTTTGGTGTCGAAGATAAGGCGGGCCGGATCGGCCTTGCCGCCGATGCCGAGGTACTGCACGTCGAGGACCGGTTTCTCGTCGGTGGCGATTGTCGGACACACTTCCAGCATATGCGATCCCAGCACCAGATCGTTGCCGTGATCGAAGTGGTAGGTGTAGTCCTCCATAAACGAGGTGCCGCCCGGCAGGCTGGTCGACATCACTTTCATGATGCGCAGCAGGGCGGCGGTTTTCCAGTCGCCTTCACCGGCAAAGCCGTAACCTTGCTGCATTAAGCGCTGTACGGCGAGGCCGGGAAGCTGCTTCAGGCCATGGAGGTCTTCAAATGTGGTGGTAAAGGCATGGAAACCGCCCTGCTGCAAAAACCGCTTCATGCCGAGCTCAATGCGCGCCGCGTCCAGCACGTTCTGGCGCTTATCGCCTTTCACCTGCGCGGCAGGCGTCAGGCGGTAGCGGCTTTCATATTCATCCACCAGCGCGCTGACATCGCCATCGGCAATCTCGTTCACCACCTGCACCAGATCGCCAACGCCCCAGGTGTTGACTGAGAAGCCGAATTTGATCTGTGCGGCAACCTTATCGCCGTCGGTAACCGCCACTTCACGCATGTTGTCGCCAAAACGCACCACTTTCAGGTGACGGGTATCCTGAGTGGATACCGCCTGACGCATCCAGGAGCCGATGCGCTGTTGCGCCTGCGGGTCCTGCCAGTGGCCGGTGACCACGCTGTGGTTCAGGCGCATGCGCGCGCCGATGAAGCCGAATTCGCGGCCGCCATGCGCGGTTTGGTTCAGGTTCATAAAGTCCATGTCAATGCTGTCCCACGGCAGCGCGGCATTGAACTGGGTGTGGAACTGCAGCAGCGGTTTGTTGAGGATGCTCAGGCCGTTAATCCACATTTTCGCCGGTGAGAAGGTGTGGAGCCACACCACCAACCCCGCGCATTTGTCGCTGTAGTTGGCATCCCGGCAGATATGGGTAATTTCATCCGGCGTGGTGCCAAGCGGTTTCAGGACCAGTCTACAGGGTAGCTTGCCTTCCGCGTTCAGGGCATTCACCACGTGTTCCGCGTGCTGGGTAACCTTATGCAGCGCCTCAGGGCCGTACAGATGCTGACTGCCGATGACAAACCACACTTCATAGTCGTTAAAAATCGTCATGTTCCTGTCCTTAATGAGTCTGCGCGGCCGGTGCGTTTTTTACCGGCGCGGCGTCGGGGAGGTAATGCTGTTCTGCGCTGTTCGCCCACTGCAGATAGCGCTGGTAAAGCTGCTCAAAGCGCTGCGCCTGTACGGGACGAGGCTGCAGGGTGCTTTCGATTCGGCTGGCCATCTTCTGCTGCGCGGTGGGGATATCGGTGTGAACGCCAGCGGCGACGGCGGCGAAAATCGCGGCGCCCAGCGCACAGCACTGATCGGAGGCGACAATCTGCAGCGGTCGGTTGAGCACGTCGCAGCAGGTCTGCATGATGACCGGGTTTTTACGCGCAATGCCGCCCAGCGCCATCACGCCGTTGACGGTGATCGCCTGATGGGTAAAGCACTCCATGATGGCGCGAGCGCCAAACGCGGTCGCGGCGATAAGCCCGCCGAACAGCGCCGGAGCGTCTGTCGCCAGGTTAAGATCGGTAATGACGCCCTTCAGCCGTTGGTTCGCGTTGGGGGTGCGGCGGCCGTTAAACCAGTCGAGCACCACCGGCAGGTGCGCCAGCGACGGATTGTCGGCCCAGGCCTCGGTGAGGGCGGGTAGCAGCTGTTTCTGGCTTGCTTTGATTTGCTCGGCGAGCTCCGGATGCTGCGCGAGAAGCTGCTCAAGCGGCCAGCCAAGAAGGCGGCCAAACCAGGCATAGATATCGCCAAAGGCTGATTGCCCGGCCTCCAGCCCGATAAAGTCCGGTACGACGCTGCCGTCCACCTGCCCGCAAATCCCCTGAACCGCCCGTTCGCCGACGCTGGCCTTATCGGCGATCAGAATGTCGCAGGTCGAGGTGCCGATGACTTTTACCAGGGTGTTCGGCTGCGCGCCCGCGCCGACGGCGCCCATATGGCAGTCGAACGCGCCGCCGGAAATCACCACTGTCTCCGGTAATCCAAGCCGCTGCGCCCACTCGGCGCACAGGGTGCCGACTGGCACATCGGCGGTCCAGGTCTCGGTAAACAACGGGTAGTCGAGATGCTGATTAATTAACGGGTCCAGGCGGTCAAAGAAGCTGGCCGGAGGCAGGCCTCCCCAACTGTCGTGCCACAGGGATTTGTGCCCGGCGCTGCAGCGGCCGCGGCGAATATCCTGCGGGCGGGTGGTGCCGGAAAGCAGTGCCGGAACCCAGTCGCACAGCTCGATCCAGGAGGCGGCGGCCTGCGCCACCCGGCGGTCCTGACGGGTGACATGGAGAATTTTCGCCCAGAACCACTCGCTGGAATAAACGCCGCCGATATAGCGTGAGTAGTCCACGTCGCCCGGCTGGTGACACAGACGGGTGATCGCTTCGGCTTCCTCAACCGCCGTATGATCCTTCCACAGTACGAACATGGCGTTGGGGTTATCGGCAAACTCCGGGCGCAGCGCCAGCACGTTGCCGTGCTCGTCAATGGGTGCAGGCGTAGAGCCGGTGCTGTCGACGCCGATGCCGATGACGCTGGCGCGTCCGGGCTCGTCCAGTTCGCTGAGTACCTGCGTTAACGCCGCCTCCATCGCCTCAATGTAATCAAGGGGGTGATGGCGGAACTGGTTGTTGGGCGCATCGCAAAAGCGTCCCTCCTGCCAGCGGGGATACCATTCTACGGCGGTCGCTATTTCCTGGCCGGTGGCGCAATCCACCGCCAGCGCTCGCACCGAGTCACTGCCAAAATCGAGGCCTATCGCTATTGCCATCCTGGTTGCTCCCTACAAAAACGGACATGCAGCAACAGTAGATTTCGGCGGAAAAAAGCGTCAGGTTTGAACCGCTAATCTTATGGACGATATTGCTGTAACGAGGCAAAGTGTGACGTCGTGCAAATATTCTTTCAGGCTGCTTTTGCCTTTTACGCTTCGCTGGCAATATGGACAATTGATTTCCCCTGAGCGCGATGATGGAGATTTTTCATGGCTGAAACGCAAAATGATCCTCTGTTACCTGGCTACTCATTTAATGCCCACCTGGTCGCGGGATTAACGCCGATTGAGGCCGACGGCTATCTCGATTTTTTCATCGACCGACCGCTGGGTATGAAAGGCTATATTCTCAACCTGACCGTGCGCGGGGAGGGGGTTATCAACAACCAGGGGAATCAGTTCGTGTGCCGCCCCGGCGATATGGTGCTGTTTCCGCCGGGAGAAATTCACCACTATGGCCGCCATCCGCTGGCCCAGGAGTGGTATCACCAGTGGGTTTACTTTCGCCCGCGCGCCTACTGGCATGAATGGCTGACATGGCCGACGCTGTTCGCGCAGACCGGGTTTTACCGCCCCAACGAGGCGCATCAGGCGCAGTTTGCCGGGTTATTCGGGCAAATTATCGAGGCCGGGCAGGGGGCCGGGCGCTATTCCGAACTGCTGGCGATCAACCTGCTGGAACAGCTGCTGCTGCGGCGGGTGGAGGCCATCAATGAATCCCTGCATCCGCCGATGGACAACCGCGTCCGCGACGCCTGTCAGTACATTAGCGATCATCTGGCGGACAGCCAGTTTGATATCGCAAGCGTCGCGCAGCACGTCTGCCTGTCTCCGTCGCGCCTGTCCCATCTTTTCCGCCAGCAGCTTGGCGTCAGCGTGCTGAGCTGGCGCGAAGACCAGCGTATCAGCCAGGCCAAACTGCTGCTCAGCACCACCCGCATGCCGATCGCCAGCGTCGGGCGCAACGTCGGGTTTGAAGATCAGCTCTACTTTTCCCGCGTATTTAAAAAATGCACCGGCGCCAGCCCCAGCGAATTCCGCGCTGGTGTTAGTAACGTGTGAAAAAAAAGTGAACCAGAAAGCCAGTTCCGGCATCGAACCTGTAAACTATTCAGACAATTGATGGCTTGACGATGTCGCCATCGCTCTGGAAAATCCCTGCTTCTTTTACCAACCGGATGCCTTATGCAAGCTTTGCTGGAACATTTTATCACCCAGTCGGTGATGTACTCGTTGATTGCTGTGGCGCTGGTCGCGTTTCTGGAATCACTGGCGCTGGTGGGGCTTATCCTGCCGGGCACCGTGATGATGGCGGGACTCGGGGCGCTTATCGGCAGCGGCGATGTAAACTTCTGGCAGGCGTGGCTGGCAGGCATGACCGGCTGTCTGATGGGCGACTGGATCTCCTTCTGGCTCGGCTGGCGCTTTAAAAAACCGCTGCACCGCTTGTCGTTCATGAAAAAGAACAAAGCGTTGCTTGATAAAACCGAGCATGCCCTGCATCAGCACAGCATGGTGACTATCCTGATTGGCCGTTTTGTCGGGCCAACGCGTCCGCTGGTGCCGATGGTGGCCGGGATGCTCAGTCTGCCGGTCATGAAATTCGTGCTGCCCAATATCATTGGCTGCTTGCTCTGGCCGCCGGTCTACTTTTTGCCGGGGATCCTCGCCGGGGCCGCCATCGGTATTCCGGCGGACGCGCACAGCGGCAGCTTTAAGTGGCTGCTGCTGCTGGCGGCGCTGCTGCTGTGGCTCGCGGTCTGGCTTTGCTGGCGCCTGTGGCGCAGCGGCAAATCCGGTATCGACAAGCTGACCCGTTATCTGCCCCGCGCCCGGCTGCTGTGGCTCTCGCCGCTGATGCTCGGGTTGGGCGCGGCGGCGCTGGTGGCGCTGCTGCGCCACCCGCTCATGCCGGTTTATCTTGAAATTTTAGGCAAGGTCGTCAGCCGCTGAGGCTGCGTCACAGCCCCAGGAGCGGCGAGGCGCTGGCCTTTCCGCTTAACAGGTCGGCGGTGGGGCCGTCCCAGGCGATGCGTCCTTCAGCCACCACCAGCGAGCGCGCGGCGATGCGCGCGGCGTCCTCGACGCTGTGGGAGACCATCAGCAGCGTTAACTGCTGGCGGCGGCAAACATCGCCGACCAGCTGCAGCATCTCCTGACGCAGCGCCGGGTCGAGCGCGGAAAACGGTTCATCCAGCAGCAGCACCGGCTGTTCGCGCACCAGACAGCGCGCCAGCGCCGCCCGTTGCCGCTGCCCGCCGGAAAGCTCACCCGGCAGCCTGTCCAGCAGTGTGGTAATGTTCATCTGCGCGGCGATCGTCTCCAGCGTGTTCCGCTGCTGCGCGCTGAGGCGTAAGCCTGGTGTCATCCCCAGCCCGATGTTCTGATGAATGGTCAGGTGGCTGAACAGATTATTTTCCTGAAACAGCATGGATACCGGTCGTTTCGACGGCGGGGTATGGGTGTGGTCCTGTCCCGCTATCGTCAGCGTGCCGCTGGCCGGCGCCAGAAAACCGGCAATCAGGTTCAGCAGCGTGCTTTTCCCCGCGCCGCTGGGGCCAAGCACGGCAATCTGCTCGCCGGGGTTCGCTGCGAAGGTAAAACGCATCGGCAAATGTTGATACAGCCAGGTGATATCATTGAGTTTTAGCATCGCGGCCCGGTAGTTTCTCGATCACGGTAAAAAGCACGAAGCAGAGCAGCAGCAGCAGGAGAGCCGTTACGGCGCCGTCCTGGCTGCGGTAAGCGCCAATCTGCTGATAAAGATAGAAGGGCAGCGTGCGGAAGTCATCGTTGCCGAACAGCGCCACAACGCCGAAATCGCCAATCGACAGTACGCAGGCAAACGCCAGCGCCTGCGCCAGCGGCCGCTTGAGGGCGCGCAGCTCCACAACCCGCAGGCGGTTGAGCCCCTGCATGCCCAGCGACTGGCACAGCGGGCCATAGCGGGCGGTGATGTCCCGCATGGGGGTTTCCAGCACCTTCAGCGCATAGGGGATAGCCATCAGCGCGTTGGTGAAGATGACGATGCCGTCAGCCGAAGCGGGAAGCCCAATGCTGTTGGTGAGCAGCAGGAAAAAGCCGGTGGCCAGCACGATGCCGGGCATCGCCAGAATCAGCGTGCCGCTGAGCTCCATGGTCTGACCGGCCAGCGGATAATGACGCGCGCGAAGCTCGCGGCTGCTCCACAACAGCATCACGGTGAGGATCAGGCTAAGCAGTCCGGCCGCAATGGCGATACGCAGCGAAGTCCAGAGCGCCCGCCAGAGCACCGGGCGCGAAAGCACGTCCGGCAGGTTGCCGTTCACGCCGTCGACCACTACCGCCAGCAGCGGCGGAATGAGCAACAGCAGGGCGAGCGCGATCAACACGCTGTCGGCGATGCGGCTGTGCAGGCGATCGTCAGGATCGCGCCAGCCGCTGTGGTGGGTAAATCCGGGCGCCACCGCTTTGCTCAGCCGCTGGCTGAGCAGCATCAGCCCGAGGCAGCACAGCATCTGGATGAGCGCCAGCATGGCCGCGCGCCCCGGATCGTAGTCAAAACTTAGCGCCTGATAGATGGCAAGCTCAATGGTGGTGGCGTGCGGACCTCCGCCGAGCGACAGCACCGTTGCGAAGCTGGCGAAACAGAGCATAAAAATGAGCGCCGCGACGGGCGGAAGCTGGCGTCGCATCCACGGCCACTCGACGAAGCGGAAGAAGGCGAAACCGCGCATGCCGAGCTGGGCGGCCAGCTGCCGCTGCTCGCCGGGGATCTGCTCAAGCGCCTGCAACAGCAGGCGCGTCGCCATCGGCATATTGAAGAAGACGTGCGCCAGCAGGATGCCCTGCAGGCCATAGGGCGAAAACGTCCATTGCCAACCGGCGGCGTGGAACAGCTGCGCCAGCCAGCCTTGACGGCCATAGACGCTCAGGATGCCGAAGACCGCGACCAGCACCGGCAGAATAAGCGTCATTGCGCACAGGCGCAGCAGCGCCTGACGTCCGGGAAAACGGCGCCGGTAAAGGGCGCGGGCGAGGAATATCGCCGGGAGCACCGACAGCAGCGCCGACAAAAACGCCTGCCAGAAGGAGAAACGCACCACGTGCCAGAGATAGCTGTCCTGCATCAACGCGCCCCACTCTGCCTGCGGCGCATTCATCCAGAGCGCCAGAAAGGCCGCCAGCGCAACGGCCACCATCAGGAGGGTGACCGTCAGTCCCGGGATAAGCCAGCTGGCGATCAGCGGCTGGCGGCGCGAAGCCATGCGTTAATCCAGTTCTGGCGCTCGCTGGCAACCTGCTGTGGCGTATATTCAAGCGTTGTGGCGGGTTTTACCAGGCCGTTAAAGCCTTTCGGCATCGCGACCTGCGTCACCGGGTACATCCAGTTACCGGTCGGGATTGCCGTCTGGAAAGCGGGGGAAACCATAAATTTCAAGAATTTCTCCGCCAGCTCCGGCTGTTTGCTGGCGGCGGTACGGGCGGCGACCTCCACCTGCAGGTAGTGGCCTTCCGCGAAGTTGGCCGCCGCGTAGTTATCTTTCTTCTCTTCGATGATGTGGTAGGCTGGAGAGGTGGTATAGCTTAACACCAGGTCGCTCTCGCCTTTCAGGAACAGGCCGTACGCTTCGCTCCAGCCCTTCGTTACGGTAACGGTTTTCGCGGCCAGCTTTTGCCAGGCGTCCGGCGTCTTATCGCCATACACTTTCTGCATCCACAGCAGCAGGCCAAGGCCCGGGGTGCTGGTGCGCGGATCTTCGTAAATTACCCGCCATTTCTGGTCGCTTTCGACCAGCTCTTTTAAGCTTTTCGGCGGGTTTTTGAGTTTGTTCTTGTCGTAGACAAACGCGAAGTAGCCGTAATCGAACGGTACGAAAGTGTCATTGTTCCAGCCGCCCGGCACGGTGACCGAGGAGGCGGGAACGCCGCTTTTCGCGAACAACCCGGTATCGGTCGCTGCCTGCAGCAGGTTGTTATCCAGCCCCAGTACGATATCCGCTTTGCTGTTTTTGCCCTCCATGCGCAGGCGATTGAGCAGCGATACGCCGTCTTCCAGCGCCACGTACTTCAGCTCACAGCTGCAGTCGGCTTCAAACGCTTTTTTCACCGCAGGCCCCGGCCCCCAGTCGGCGGAAAAGGAGTCATAGGTATAGACGGTCAGAACAGGTTTAGCGAAAACGGGCACGCTTACGATCGCCAGCAACGGCAGGAGTTTTTTCAGCACTTTGCACCTCAGAAATTGGGTGGCAAAGGATTTTGAGTGAGCCTCAAATCCCTTCGCCGAAAAGCAAGTAGTTATTTTGAATCAATAGATTACGCGATTTTTCCAAACACTGTGATAAAGAGCGTACCAACATGAGTATCAGATTCAAAGCAGAAAACTTGCGTTATACCTACCTCCGCAAAGGGATCTACTATGTGCAGATTCCCCTTACTAACGGCAAGCTTTACCGTAAATCCTTACTCACTGACAGCTTGCGCAAAGCGAGTGATCTTATGGCTATTATCCGTCCTCAGATCATGCTTGTGAAGCGTTCCAGAGTAAGTATTGATTCTCTCAATACCCTTGATTGGCTACTTGATCACTCGTCAGATTGGAGAATGGGAGATTAGAAGTAAGTTCAAGAAAGTGAAATAATGAAAGCCAACAAAAACAACATGCTGGCTATCATTTTATTGCTATTGTTTTATGAAATAAACAAAAAACATATAGTCAGGGATTACTAGAAGTAGTCCAATAATCAAAAGAGAAAATTTTATTTTTATCCAAGACGTTTCTTTTTTAGAAAGCCCATGAACGAAAGTATAGTAATCCTTGTTGATGTTTCTAACAAAGAAACTACCTTCTTTGAATATCAGCGGAAGTAGAAAGTAAAGGTCTTTCTGAAAAGTAAAAAGCATTCCACCACTGCGAAACAAAGTGATTTCATTAGGCACATAACCAAACTGTTTATGAAATTTGTCGCATAAGTCCTTATGCTGTTTGTTCTTTAACGTCGAATATGCAAATGCTGAAACAATCATCAACATGCAAAATAACGATAAGGCCACAAAGAAAAATTTCATACTAGTTGCCTTGTGATTCATAAAGAATAGTACCTAGACCTTCACCAACAGATGATAATGCTTCTCCTGTTACATAGCCTCCACCAGTACCAACGATTACACCACAAGCTAATGCACCTACTCCAGCAGCTTCAATTGTTAATGCACCTAAAACGAGAGAACAAATACCAACACCAGCCGCACCACCTGCATAGTTGCCAATGAGCCCCCCTGCAAAGCTACCTACTTCAGTGTATTTCTTTTTAGTACACTCATCTTCACGACCAACAGAACAAGCCTCATTTATTTCATTAATTGAATGAAGGGCACTAAAGCCAATACTCACATAACCAGCGTAGCGCATAGCCTGAATATATTTAGCTGCCCGTTCTAAGTGAGTTGCATAACCTTCAATATCACTGATCCCTGTCTCATTCCATTTATGAGTTATGGATTTAGTTGAAAGACCAAGAGCATTTTTTAAGTTAGTGTATTCACCAAGCTTCATGCCTTTATTAAGGAATCCAACTTTCAGAACACGATCAAGCTCTTTGAACAGTTGAGCACGTCTTACATGGAATTGCTCACCAATCAAAGCGCCTCTTGTCATGTAGGTATTCTTGTAAGTTTCCTGAGTCTCTTTCAGGATCTTCTCTATATTTTCGAAATACTTTCCTACAGGTTCGGCTGATAGGCCAATCCCTTTATCAGCGATGTTAGAGAAGTTAGCTATAGTTGCATAGTGATTATGCAGGAAGTTAGCTTCCTTATGAGTAAGAGGCTCTAACGCTGTATCAATACGTTGTTTAGCTGCTTGCATGTGGGCGATCTGATCACTGTCTTGTTTTTCTGGATCAACCAGAAGCATGATAGAACCCGCTTTATATTTCTTACTCTCTCCATTCAATGAACGGTAAAGTTCTTTTGTTCCCGTTGGCGGTTCACCTTCAAACAAATATCTTTCATAAGCTCCAGTTTCAGCACCATATGGAAGAACACAAAAACCAGCGTCCACTGGTTCACGTTTTTCTTTATGTGGCTTTTTAGTTGTCTGAGCGTGTTGTACTGGTTCCTCTGCCTTAGTTGGTGCTGCCAATGGAGCGGCAGCTACTACAGGAGCAGATTTAACTACTTTCTTCTCTGTATCAAGCCAATATGTAGCATTGAGAAATGACGGAATGAAACTTGAATTACAAGGGCATGTACTACGACTATTCAAAGTACCCGCTGCTGCAACTCCATGAATTGTGTAAGTAGGTATGCCACCTGCTATGTGATAAGTTTTCCCATCTTTACCACACGATACAGAATCACCATTTCTAGCCGTCGCAATTCCACCAAAGCTATGATTAGGTGAACCTGAAAGGATACTACCGCCGCATGTTGTCTTATCCCCAATTCGTAGAAAATGACCAGTCGCCATATTATTATCCTTAATGAGGATTGTTATCTGGTTTAGTTCCGTGAATAGCTGATGATGATACAATCCACATCTGTTTTTCTATAGAGTAAGTGCTAACACATAATTGTGATTTAGAACTCGCAACAGGAGTTTTGGTTACTTGTGCAGATTCTACAGCGTGGTTGGCATGTTCTTTAATATAATCGAAAGGTTGAGCATTGAGAACTTCGATAGATTCACAGTAATTCGAAAATTCTTCATGCCAGTAATCATTCATATACTCAAAATTAGATGTGTCAAAATTAAGAATTACTTTGTTATTTACAGGATCTAATCCATCACTGATTGGGAATGATTCAGGGAATTGCAGGCTACGATAAAGGTCTGTATATAGTTCAAGATTCCTGAAATCGTCTAGTGAGTATCCAAATACAATCATAACATTGTAATGTTCTTTCTGACGGGCTTTCATTGAAATCATCATTTCAGTGACGTTTAGATCAGAGAGAGGATAAACTTTCCACTCTGAATGTGTATCACTTTTATTTAGCACCTCTGCCGCTATTGCTGCATCCAGAACAGAGGTGTAAAGGGCTAGCCCTTGAAAATCACCACCTCCTACCCACTGAGTTTCTAACCACTTAGCACCATCTGGATTCACTGTCATTCGAGCTACTGACCAAAGCAGAGTAGGGCTAATGTAATCGTGTGAACCGGGTGCATAGAAATGAATTTTTTCGCTCATAACTTCCTGTCTTATGCTGATTTTTATTGATTGTTAATCGTACTCCTAAGCAATAGGAATGAGGAAAGAATCATTCCAAGAAACCTCTCAAAGATTAAGGCAATGCTTCTATCCGTGATCTGGTTAACATTGTTTTTCTTGAGAGTTAAAAATTACTTACAGTGGGCTAAATGGTGTGATAATCGGTGTGATTGATTTCGTAGGTAAACTATTTCTTGCAAGTTATGTCTTTGGCGAGTAAACTGCGCCTAAGTTAATGATTCCAGCGTAATTATTCCTTTCAAGTAACTTACTTTGCACCTCAGAATTTAGGGGGGCAAAGGATTTTGAGTGAGCCTCAAATCCCTTCGCCGGCGTTATCCGGATCAGGTTCGACGGGTATCTTCTCAGCACGCACGCCTGTTGGCCTGCAGCACC
>Ga0213878_10000470_pt1 | contig 15048 bp, 15 predicted proteins | sample VelepicoBEBS_R02_FD_161053 | JGI IMG/M metagenome (GOLD analysis project Ga0213878, IMG submission 161053) | Vellozia epidendroides bulk soil microbial communities from rupestrian grasslands, the National Park of Serra do Cipo, Brazil - BS_R02 | ecosystem: Environmental > Terrestrial > Soil >... | reverse complement strand
TGTTCCTGCTCCACAGATAGGCCCTTGGCTTGACAACCCGAACCCGACTTTCGAAGGTTCGGCACCGCTTCAGGTGATCGAACGAGGTGAATCTGATCGGCTGTGGCGGACGATTTGGCCTGCTGTCAATTGTCCAGGTAACAACGATGGCACGGGGACCCTGACGGTGTGGGATAACAATTACGCCAACCAGAGCCGGGAACTGGCGCTGGATTTCCGAGGAGACGAGCTACAAGTGGGCAATTCCAACAGACCCCTCAAAGGTATCTTTTTGGAGAAATACTCGTCCCATCAACCGCCCGACAACCCGCGACTGTGTTAAACGATCAGCTCAGGAAACGGAAAGTATTCCGTTAACGGAATACTTTCCGTTTCGTGTGGTGACCCGAAATGGGGCATAGCTGCTCTACGATCTAAATGCAAATTATCCGATTTAAGTGCAAAATCTTTTTTCATTTAATCGGATAGCCCAAGGAGGAAAATCTCAGCCTGCTCTACGATTTAACTGAAAACGACAGTGATCTGTGCAGCGAATTGCTTTTACGGGCTCAACCACAGCGTAAAGTTATTGCAGCGTCGAATCTCTCGCATTTGACTGCAGTCCCTAAATTAACATTGGTGATACGAATGTTTTTATTAGGCCTTTAACTTTACCGATCGTGCGTCGTGTATTCCCTCGTACACGAAACGATCCTGGGCAAATTCCGAGCGATTTGCATCCGGTAAAGACAGCCGATCTCTGGAGGCGGGAGCGGGTTATGTTCCTGAAGCGCGAGGATAAGATTATCAGGATTGCGGTCCCAGAGTACCTCGAAACACACGGCCGAGTCAGCGCGGACCTTCAAAAGAGCAAGCTCAAATTGTGACACAGCGCGGATCAGCCAATCGGGGTGGTCGCGGAGCGAATCAAGAAAATCCTGGCTGAGCTCCTCGATGAAAGGAGACGTCCGATGGTTGTTGAAATAGTTTATGACAACATCCTCGAAGCACTCTAGACGTTTCAGAAGTCGCGAGGTGAAGCGACATTGATCTTCAATTTGAAACGCTCGCCACCAGACCGCAATCTCGCGCACCATCGTGAGTTGACGAGAGTTTGCAACTTGCCGCAAATAGACATCTTCAGGTGGAGCGCCGCGCTTCTTGATAAGATCGAGTAAGGCGCGTTGCTGCCGTTCAAGTTGTGTCATTGTTGATAGCCTGTCGGATTCTTGCGAGCTCGTTACAGATGCCATCGTGGCCGAGTAATACTACTGCTTCTTTTAAAAATTCGTATGTGGCAACGCGCAGGTTTGGGGCACGCCTAATAATGTCGAGGCCAAGGGCCAGAGTAGTATCACTTGTCGGGTTCGAGTGAATGTCAAGGTAGAATCCTCTGTGTTGTACGCCGCCGGCAAGATGCAGTTCACGGACTGGTGCAAGATCCAGTTCGTCGAGAAATGCGGATATATCCAAACCCTGATTAAACACATCGCATTCAAGGTTATATGCATCGAGAATCAGGCCACAACCAGTTCGCGAGGTGATCGCGTTAATGAAGCCGGCTGGGGTATAAACTCCAGGCATGTCAGGCAGAAGGCAAATCACGTGCTCAAGCAGGAAGGGAACCGCATAGCGCTTCTGAAGCGCCTCTACGCGTGTGCAGATTAGATCAAGAGCCTCTTCGGTTCGGGGCAGCGGCAACATCGTACCGACATTTTCATCGGCTACCTGAGTGCACGCTAAATGTTCGCTGTGCCACTCCAGCTTTAAACTTTCGAAAAGTTCGTCAAGTAGGCGCAAGTAGCCTTCGTTCCAGTGATCGAAAGAGCCAATAGAAAGACCGACTCCGTGCGCGACGAAATTGACGTGCGGAAGCACGGACGCATACTCTTTAAGAATTTCTAGGCGCAAGCACGCCTGTTTGCCCGCCGAACGCGCTATGGCGTCAGGGGATATCTCAATTGTGTCGATGAGGGGGATGATTCGCTCTAGAAGAACCGGATCATCCCCTTCGTAGGTAGTAGCCAGCGCCGGCAGAGGACGCGCACGGCCCACCTTATCAGCGCTAGCCATGCTTTCCTCCGCTCATTTTATCCCGGCGGTAAAGGCTGGGGATTCAAAAAGATCGCGGACCCTACGCCCGGCAGTTTCCTAATTTGTTCTAACTCCACCGGCTCGCCGCTCAGTCGGAGGTCGACACCCATAATGCCACATGTCCGGCAACCACTCATGCCTGCTATCTGATCGATAAGGCCATGAAGTTGTTCAAGACTCACGTCTTGTTTCACCGTGATGTTTAGTACACCTTGTAGTTTAGATTGTTGTGCCATGAATCTCTCCTCAGATAAAGCTTAGGTTATGCTCTCGAGTTGCCAAGAGCAAAGTGGCCATATTCAGTCAAAATTACCCGAATGGGTAATGCGCACTGATCAAAGACACATCGACCAGCGGCGATCAGCCCGGATACCGCTCGGTTGTCACCGGGCCGCTTGCCGGACAATCGAATCCTTTATCCGCCGCGACGTGCCGCTAAAATGTCCAAATAAATCTGTTGATCGTTCAAAACTTAATAACATATAATTAATCTATAATACTAATATCATGCCACGAGAGTAATATTAAATAGAAAGGGGGCACGCCTGCCCCCAGCTAAGAGCCCGTCGCGGATACCTTTGTTACACTCTCTGCTTCAACAGCAGGTCCTCTGCGGCTGCTCATTGCCCATAGTAAGACCGAAGCCACCTCGATCGACATCATCCCGATTGCCATGAGCAGCGGGCTGATCGAAAGAATTGGTGAGAGCAAACCTGAAATCAATGTCATGAGAACCAGACCAAACAGCGCCTGTACCGCAGACGCGGAGCCGCGATGAGAGGGAAACCGATCCAGCGCAAGCAGAATAAGGCCAGGTTGGGTTAGCGCCATGCCGAAGGCTTGAAGGGCCAGAGGAAGAACTGCCCACGGTAGGCGAGGCTGTGGAAGGATCCAGTTGAGCAGCAGGTTCATGGTGCAAGCAAGCATCATCAGAATGTAACCGGTGCCAAGGGTCCGGTTAATAGGCCAACGCATTGAGACGCGGCCGGAAGCCCATGCACCTGTCATCATGCCGACAACAATTGGCACAAAAAGCATGTAAAAATCATTCGGCGATCGATGCAGAAAGTCGAAGATCAACCGGGGTGCGGAGGAAATGTAAACGAAGATCGCTCCAAAGTTGAGGCTTGGCATAATTGCAAGAATCAGGAATCGCAGATCAGCGCCTATTTGCCCATAAGTGGCCAACAATTCATCTGGACGGAAGCGCGCCCGATTTTCTTTCGGTAAGGATTCATGAAGTCGAAAGACAGCGTACGCGAGCAGGATAGCCGCGAAGAGGGCAGCACCAAGCAAGATCAGGCGCCAGCTACCAAACGAGAGCAATATCGCACCGACAACAGGGGCGATGGTCGGCGCTAAGCCGAAGATCAGCATGACGTTTGAAAGCATCTTCTGTGCAGAAGCTCCGCTGGCCACATCGCGAATCATTGCGCGGCCAACAACAACACCGCCTCCGGCAGAGCACCCCTGAATCACCCGGCACATCAGCAGAAACCAGACATTCGGACTGAGAGCCGCGGCGATGGAAGAAAGGACGAAGAGCGCTGTGGACGCAATGATGACCGGCCGCCGGCCGAATGCGTCGGATAGTGGGCCATGAAAAAGACTCATTGCCGCAAATCCAGCGAGATAACAGCTGATCAATTGCTGCATCAGAACGGAATTTACGCCGAGCTCATTAGCGATCGCTGGAAACCCAGGAAAGATCGCATCGACCGAAAACGGACCAAACATCGCCAGTCCGGCAACGAATGCTGCGATCGGCCAGGAGGGTTTGTTTGGTTCGGGACGCATGGTATTCTCAGTCAGTCGATTATCGTCGCGTTGGCCAATAGCCGCCAAAGATATCGTAGGTTCGGCGGCCCAGCAGCAGATCGAAAGCGTCGCCCTGAGCCCCGACGATGGCCTCTCCCGCAGCGTCATCATGATGCGGCACCGCCCATCCGCCGTAGGGGTAGTTGTCTTCGTTTGGCCCGCCGGGGGCCTGGATCACGCCGTCTAGCGAGATATATTCAATGATCCTGATCTTCCTCATTGGATTCCGTTGCGTACTCATAGTCGGTGTTATTTTTTTGAGGTGGATTCAAACACTCAACGAACGAGCGGGCCGTGCTCGGACATGAATTCCGAATTTTTCTTATTCGATCGTCCTAACCAATTCCGCCACCTTTCCCAATTTCTCAGCCGGCCTTACGGGCATTAGTCTCCCCTAATCCTTACCCGTCATACCTCCTTTATGTGATATGATAGGGGACCACTTTTTGACGCCAGAATAGAAATGTGACTTTCCAAATTATTTTAGGCGATTCTTCCCCGATAAGTAAGCTCGCCGGAAACTGCGCCAACAAGGTCCGGACGTAAGAGATGATTGGACGGTTACTGACTGCACATCCGCCGACTGACTGACCTTGTGAACCGACCGCTATTTTCGACGGCACTGACTTTCATTGACACCTCGGCATTACGTCTAAGTAAGCAATCGTCGCGCATCATGAGCTCCCCTCTGAAAGACGTTTGGGTGGCACTAGACCACGTTCAGCTCGCGATTCCGCCAGATTCCGAAGCGGCATGTCGCGAATTCTACGTCGGCATCCTCGGAATGGCGGAGGTTGAGAAGCCGGCGAATCTTGCAAAACGCGGAGGCCTATGGCTGCGCACACGAAATGTGCAGATTCATTTAGGCGTCGATGCAGATTTCCATCCTGCACGAAAGGCTCATCCTGCAATTGTGGCGAGCGATGTCACTGCAGTTGCAACTCATCTTTCCGCCAAGGGAATTGAGGTTGTGTGGGACGAAAGTCTTTCTGACCGAAAGCGCTTTTACGTCTACGATAACGTTGGGAATCGACTGGAAATCGTTCAGGCCATCGAGCTTGAAATTTCGATCGGGCACGTCCTCAAAAAGGATCCATAACGATCTGACGAAGGTGTCTGCGGAAGTGCGCGGGCCGACACGAATGCGAGCAGTTTTTAGACGCCAGAGGTCGAAATCGCAATAGTAGGCAATTGCAGTTTAGACTGAGAGCCGCTCTTGTTCCGACATCAAAACCTGGTTCATGATCGTCGACCTCATCAGGGCTTCGATCCCAGTCGATCCCAGGCGCGCAAATTCGTTAATGCATGAAGTGCGGCTGCGGCTGCGCCTCAATTCAAAGACGAGATCACAATCGGCTAGGTCGAACGGATAAGAGGCGACGATCAGGCTGCGCCGTTATCCCAGATCATTCGCGTGAACCACTGGGTCCCAGGCCGCCATCGCGCAATGCACAGCAAAATTCAGGGCCTTGCGCGGCACACCATCTCGGGCCTGAATGGCCAGCCCGTCTACCACCGTCGTATAGAATGCGGCCAGAGCGACGACATCCAAGCCAGCCGGCAGTTCGCCTTCGGCGACGCCACGCTGCAACCGCTGCTGGATGAGCTTTTGCCGGCGCACGCGCAGACTGCGCACATAATCCTGTACGGCTTTATTAGCGGGCGCGCTATTAATTGCGCCGAAGACCAGGAAACAGCCGCGGGGCAGGCCAGGCTTACAGAAAGATTCCACCGCCGCATGCAACAATGCGTCGACGGAGGCCCGCGCGCTCGGTCCCTCCTCGAGCGCCTTCATCATCGGAACACCGAGAGTCCGGCTGTATAGCTCGACTGCTTCCCGGAAGAGGCTCTCTTTGGAGCCGAAAGCGGCATAGAAACTGGGCGGGCTGATACCGCCCATGGCTTCCTGAAGCTTCTCCAGCGTGGCACCCTCGTAGCTAAGCGCCCAGAATACCTCCATCGCCCGCCGGAGAGCCGCTTTCCGGTCGAAACTGCGAGGACGGCCTAGTTGCGTCATAGTTTTCTGTCTTTATGTAGGATTGACTATATAACTCTTGACAGGGCGGAGCAAGCGTGAAATTATTTATATAGTGTACACTACGGAAGTCTGGTTGTGTTTGAGTGCTCTTTACCGCAGTTGAGGAAAAATACCGATGACAATACTATCCGTTCCGCCGGAACCTCTTACGCTACGAGCAGCCGACGGATATCGGCTGAAGGGCTTTCTCTGGAGGCACGCCGGAACTGCTTCGGCCACTAGGTCGGTGGTGATCATCAATGCGGCAACCTCGGTCCGTTGCCACTACTACTGCCGGTTCGCCGGCTTTCTGTTCGAACACGGGTTCGATGTCATCGCATATGATTATCGCGGCGTTGGAGAGTCACGCCCTGCCACGCTGCGAGGCTTCGACGCCTGTTGGATCGACTGGGGTTGTCTTGATTTTGACGCCGTGCTGCGGTATGCCCAGGAGTCGTTTTCGGGCCGACCGATTGATGTAGTCGCGCATAGCGTTGGCGGTTTTGTATTAGGTCTCGCCAAATCGAACCACGTAATTCGCCGCGTCTTCACCATGGGCGCCCAATACGCCTACTGCTCGGAGCCGGCGATTGGCCATTTCCGATTCTTCAACAGCCGGTTCGAACAGAAATTGTGGCACGTTCCGCTTGAATGGCTTAAGTCCGGGCGGCTTCCCGCGGGCTTTCCGGGAGTGCTGATCTGGCACGGCCCGCGTAGTGACGGTGACGTAACGGGACCAAGTCCGTCTGTTCTGAAAATGCCGACCATAGATGACAAGAACCGCCGGCCATCAGTCAGGCATCAGCGTGAACTACCATCACCGTGAAAACGCCAGCGACTCAAGAGCAGCGGGTCATCGGTCGTGCCCAGGCCCAAGGCTTACCCGTATTCTCCGACGGTGCGGCGCGTCGCACGCTTTACGCGATTTGCTTCGGCTTCTTTCTCGTTGTGCTCGACACGACCGCTCTGAATGTCGCTATCGCATCCATACAGCGTGAGTTTGGTGGCACGATCACCGGCCTGCAGTGGGTGGTAAACAGTTACACAATGGTTTTCGCTAGCCTGTTGTTGACCTGCGGCGCGCTAGGAGACAGGGTTGGAGCGAGGCTTTTCTACCAAATCGGTTTGGCTCTTTTTACCGCCACCTCGCTTCTCTGTGCGCTAGCTCCTGGAGCAGGCTTTCTCATTGCTATGCGAATCATGCAAGGCCTCGGTGCAGCCATCATGGTTCCGGCCTCCCTCTCTCTCCTCAGCCACTCGTTTCCTCATCCGGATGAACGGACAAAAGCTGTTACCTATTGGGCGGCTGTCGTTAGCCTTGGTTTCGCCGCCGGTCCGCTTCTGGGAGGCGTATTAACCGCCTCCATCGGCTGGCGTAGCATCTTCTGCATCAATGTCCCCGTCGGAATCGTTGCGCTCTGTATGGTTCGGGCCTATGTGAAGGAGGCGCCGATAAAAAATTTGCGCCACATCGATTGGCTGGGCCAAGCCTTCGTGTCGTCGGCCTTGTTCTGCCTGACCTACTCCCTCATCGAAGTCGGTCGTTTCGGCTGGACTGCGCCCCCCATTTTGATCGGCTTTGCTGCATCGATCCTACTTACTGGGACGTTCGTTCTCGTGGAAAAATCCAGTTCGTCGCCAGTTTTGCCTGCATCGCTCTTTTCCAACTCAACCTTTTCCGTTTGTGTTGCGATCGGTCTCGTTTTGAATTTCGGCGCGTATGGAACTTTGTTCATCGAATCGATCTATCTGCAAAACATCCGGCATTTGAATTCCTTTGTGACCGGGTTGGTGATTCTTCCGCTTACCGTCTTGCCCACAGTTACAACCAGGCTGATTGTCAACCATAGCAGGCGCAGACATATCAAAGGCCGGCTCATCATCGGTCAGCTGATCGGGGCGTCTGCAGCCGTCATGCTAGCGCTGGCCTTCTGGGATTCCGGTTACTGGGAAATTCTCATAGGCCTGGCATTGATGGGGGTCAGCATGGGGTGCGTCATGCCAGCCATAACCGCAGGCGTCCTCGCTTCCTCACCTACGAATACCTCCGGCGTTGCCGCGGGAATCCTCAACTCTGCACGGCAGGTCGGAGGAACACTCGGTGTCGCGCTGATGGGCTCACTCTTTCAAAGGCTCGACATGGAAGGTCTGCTTTTCTGCTTTGCGTTGATGCTGGTCTGCTTCCTGGTCATGGCCGCCGTCACGCTACAAACCATGCAGGAATGCACATGACTTCTGCGCGGCGGATGCGAGCTACAATTACATTCTAAGGAGTCTGCATGGATCCAAACAAAACCATATTCATACTAGGTTCCGGGGCGGTCGGACTCCCATTGGCCGCTTACCTCAAAAATGCCGGAAGGTCCGTGGTTGCGGTGCAAACCAGCAAGAATGATGTACCCAAAACCACCATCACGGTTACCGTGCACGATCGCACAAACCGCGTAAGCACTCTCATCGAAACGATCTCGTTGTCCAACCTCAATCATCTCGATGGGATCCTCGTAATAGCCACGAAGTCTTACGTAAACAAGACCATTGCACTTGAGCTCAAAGAGAAAGGAGCAACTGGTCCGTTTGTGATCATGCAGAATGGCGTCGGTATCGAAAAGCCCTTTCTCGATGCAGGTTTTTCTCCGATCGCCCGGTGCGTTCTTTATGTGACCAGCGAGGCAGCGTCGGAAAACAGCTTCACGTTTCGCCCGATCGCGCCGTCGCCAATGGGCATGGTACAAGGTACCGAATCAGGGCTCAAGGAATACGTGGGATATTTGAGTACCGCTGAATTTCCATTTCGTGCGGAGACGAACATACAAAGGGAAATATGGAAGAAGGCGATTATAAACGCTGTCTTCAATTCCGTATGCCCCCTTCTTGACGTTGACAATGGGGTATTTGCCCGGGATGAAGAAGCAGCGAGCCTCGCGCAGCAGCTGGTCAGGGAGTGTATCATGCTAACCAGCAGGCTCAATATCGGGCTAAGCGAAACCGATGTCATGCAACAGATAATGTTGATAAGCAAGGGATCGCGACAACGGATATCAACCCTTCAGGATATTAGAACCGGCAGACAAACCGAAATAGAATTTCTAAACCTCGAGATAGTGCGCGTTGCCGCTTCGCTGCAACCTGCGCTTCATCTTCCTCGAATCGAGTTATTAGGGAGGATGATTTTAGCAAAATCCTTCGAACACCGCAGTAAGAGCGGCTAAACGTTAACTGCACCCGCTGCCGCGGTCCTACGTTTCCATCTTCGACGAAAATCGACTCAGACTGGCCCGGCCGACTTGAGGTTGATGATTCCGCGGGGACTCTTGCGTCCGCATTTGAAGCTCGTTCTCAATTAATTTGGGCCGGAAACGAGCGATGTTTTCGAGACGGAGTGCTTACGCTCTCGAGCCGCTACCGGTAGGCAGGTCTTCTCAGCTCCGGCAGGCAGGTCACCTCCTCTTCCAATCTCCACATCTGCACGAAAAGATATAGGTAATCCATTGACAATGCGGTCTAAGAGAACTGTAATCCTGTGGGTGGAGGAGAGCCACTCGGCTTGTCCCTAGGGGATACTTCTAAACCTCAACTCATAAATGAAGTCATGGATAGATTTCACACCCTATTACGGATGTACCGTTCAGCTGCGATTACGCGCTCCCACATGCGCGCCCTCAATACTTGGTTGTTCTGCTTGGCTATAGCCGTAACGTTCTTGCCAGCGCCGCGTGCGCGAGCACAAGAATGGGGAAAAAAGTGGGTCGCCACCTGGGCGACCGCTCCGGCGACCTTCTTCGTCTATACTCCGCCGGTTCCGCCGGTCTATCCGCCCGGTGCGCCCACCACCTTCGCCCCGGCCAACATTCAACCCGACCAGGGCTTCCCTTTTCCTGACGCCGACAACAATCAGGCGCTTAACCAGACCTTCCGCTCCATCGTCAAGCCCGACCTCTGGGGCGACAAGATGCGGTTTCGTTTTTCCAACGTCTTCGGCAGCCAGCCCGTTACCTTCAGCAGCGTAACCGTGGGTCTCCAGGAATACTCGGGCAACGTCGTCGAGCACACCCTGGCCCAGGTGACTTTCGGCGGCAAAAAGTCGGTTACGATTCCGGTCGGCCTGGAGATGTGGAGTGACGGGATCAACCTGCCTTGGGGCGGGCGTCCGGACGACCCGAGGCTCCAGGGGCGCAACCTAGCGGTCAGCTACGCGATTGCGGGCAGCAGCGGGCCGATGACCTATCACAGCAGTGGCTTCGTGACTTCCTACGTCACCGCGCCGGGCAGCGGCGATCATACCGGCGATCTCGACGTCTTCGCCTATGAGTTCACCACCCAATCCTACTTCTTCCTGGACGCGGTGGACGTCATGGCACCGTCGAACACGGTCGTAATTTGCGCCTTCGGCGACTCCATCACCGACGGCACGCACAGCACCTTGAACGGCAGTGATCGCTGGGCCAACGCGCTTTCCCGGCGGCTGCATAATGCCTATGGCAACCGGGTCAGCATCGTCAACGAGGCGATCGCCGGCAATCGGGTGGTGAACCCGGTCGTGGCAAACTCCACCGCCGGCCCGGCCGCAACCGATCGGCTTAACCGCGACGTGCTGGGGCTCTCGGGCCTCACCGACGTGATCTGGCTCGAGGGCATCAACGACCTGGGCGCCAGCCACACTGTGGCGGCGATCGAGGCAGGCTACCAGAGCATCGTCGCTACGCTCCATGCCCACGGCATCAAGGTCTACGGGGCGACGATGACCTCTTCACTGGGCTTGTTGAATCCCGCAGAGGGATGGCACCCCGGCTACGCTGGCGGGGCGGACAACGGTCCAGTCGTTACCGCCAATCGGCTGATCCTCAACAACTACATTCGCACCTCCGGGCTCTTCGACGGGGTAGAAGACTTCGACGCGGCGACACTCGACCCGTCCACAGGAAACATGAAGGCGGAGTATTTACCCAACAGCACGCTCACCCAGCTCCCGTGGGATTATCTCCATCCCAACCATGCCGGCTACACGGCCATGGCGGAGGCCGTCGACCTGGCACCCTTCGCGCCTCATCGTTAGTCGCAGCTCCCAGGGAGCGGGTGCCTCGCCCGCTCCGCGCCTGCGCCGCCCACCACCTGGGAACCCTCTCGGGGGGTCATCGCAGAATCTGTTCTAAATCGTACGGTAAGGATCCAGGCACGATCTTGCGCCTAGATTTCGCAATAGAGTGTGGAGGGTCCAAGCCCGGTTTGGCGGGCGGCTCTGGTGGGACCATTTCACCACCCGCCCACATCGCTTTGCGCGCGTTTCGGCTAAGCCCAGCGCCGCGCCATGCGCCTCCTCGACCCAATCGGACACATGTACATGGGCGATATGGTTCCTGAGACGGCGGGCCAAGTCGGCGGGCGAATCTTTGCGCTCGACTCTCGCCGAACAGATCAATAAGGAGTGACAAGTGCCATCAGCTATTCCACAGCCGGTCGCCGCGCAGCTCTCGCGCGCCGCCATTTTTCTCGTCGTGACAGTGAACGCGGGACCGGAATGTAATGCCGCTGTGCGGGCCATGTGTGGTGATCTGGCTGGTCTCCTGCGCGCCGTGGGTTTCCGAGATCTCGAGGGGCGGCTGTCATGTGTTATGGCGTTTGGCTCGGACGCATGGGACCGGCTCTTCGGAGGCCTGAAGCCGAAAGAATTGCATCCGTTCCGTGAGATCCGCGGCCGCCACCACGCCGTCTCCACGCCAGGCGACATCCTCTTTCATATCCGATCCACGCGTATGGATCTGTGCTTCGAACTGGCGACACATATTATGTCGCGACTCAGCGGCGCAGTCTCCACGGTGGACGAAGTGCATGGCTTCAACTACTTCGATGATCGCGACCTGATCGGTTTCGTCGACGGGACGGAGAACCCAGTGGGACAGGCTGCTGTCGACGCTACTATCATCGGCGAGGAGGACGCGGCGTTTGCCGGCGGGAGCTACGTGATCGTTCAGAAGTACCTTCACGACCTGACGAGATGGAACGCGCTGCCCATAGAGGAACAAGAGAGAATTATCGGTAGAACCAAGCTGTCCGATATCGAACTGGACGATGCGGTGAAACCATCCTCAGCACACAATGCCTTGACGACGATTATTGAAGACGGAGAACAGCTGGAGATCGTGCGTGACAACATGCCCTTCGGCGAAGTGGGGAAGGGGGAGTTCGGCACCTATTTCATCGGCTATGCCCGGTCCCCGCACAGGATCGAGCAAATGCTCGTCAACATGTTTGTCGGGCAGCCACCTGGCAACTATGACCGGCTGTTAGATTTCAGCCGCGCCGTCACCGGCACGCTGTTTTTTGTGCCGTCAGCGACATTTTTAGAGGATGTTGCGGCCGAGGGAACGCCTCCGTCGATCGCTGACCCGACCTCGCTTGGAGGTGACACTGAGGCCAAATCCCAAGCGTCTTCACCTGATGGTTCACTCGGTATCGGTTCGCTGAAAAAAGAGGCAAGACATGAATAATCTGCATCGGGAACTCGCCCCTATCTCTAGAGCTGCTTGGGATCAAATCGAGGAGGAAGCGTCTCGCACCCTCAAGCGCCACTTGGCGGCGCGTCATGTCGTGGACGTGCAGGGCCCGAAGGGCGTCGAATTTTCGGCGGTCGGCACTGGTCATCTCCGGCAGATCACATCGCCGGGCGACCAGATCCAGGCTGCGGCACGCGAGACGAAGGCGCTCGTGGAATTCCGCGTTCCGTTCGAACTGACGCGCCAGGCAATTGACGATGTAGAACGCGGCGCACTGGATTCAGACTGGTCACCACTGAAAGACGCAGCGCGCAAAATCGCCTTCGCAGAGGATCGTGCTGTCTTCGAAGGATACGCCCCTGGTCAGATTCAGGGTGTCTCTCAAGGCACCAGCAACCCGGTGCTGACCCTCCCTGCCGATGTAAAAGGTTATCCAGATACGATTACACAGGCGGTGAGCCAATTGCGCCTCGCCGGTGTCAATGGCCCGTACGCGCTCTTGCTGAGCGCGGAAGCATACACTGCCGTCGGTGGAGTTAGCGATAATGGGTATCCAGTCGTGGAGCACATCCACCGTCTTGTGGACGGAGAGATCGTTTGGGCCCCAGCCATCAAAGGAGGCTTGGTACTTACTACCCGTGGCGGTGATTTTGCGTTACACCTCGGTCAGGACATCTCTATCGGTTATCTGAGCCATTCTGAAAGCACTGTCCGACTGTATCTGCAGGAGACTTTCACATTCCTGATGCTGACAGCGGAAGCGGCCGTCGTCCTCGCGCCTTCGGAGCGCTGACGGAGCCGGTTCATCATGCTCGCATCGTGATGTAACCGACGGCGCATCGTCGTACGTCTGTAATCGGGTGCGACTTCGAGCCACGAAGACTTTCTGGATCCTCGCGGCAATCGTCCTGCTCGCCTGTATTGCGTTGGGGTTCGCTTGCTTCTGCACCTAGCCTGCATCGCTCAAAAATCCTTAGAGATTTTTGAGCGATGCAGGCTCAGGCGGCAGAATCCCGCCGTCGCTTCGCTATGGCGCGACTTTTCAGCTTTGCGGGCGCGCCGTAGCTCGTAGAGCGAAGGTGGCCTCCGGCTACGCCGGACAATTCCGCTGCTTTTAGAAGAAACGATTCAGGCGACGGGAGCGGGTAGTGGACTTGAAACCCATCGCCTGAATCTCTTTAGCCTTGGTTTGTCTCTAATGACTGCGCAAATGATTCGCGGCAGATCAAGAGACTGGATGTAGAAATTTTTGATCGTAGTAGCTTTTGAGGGATTCGGGTTAGCCGAAAAGCCTTCATCCGCGCCAACAATTTCATCACCTTACGGTCAAGCTCCCATCTCGAGGACTACGCGAAAACGCGCTTTGCCGCTCATCATGCGGTCGTAAGCTTCCGCCGCACGGTCCAGGGGGTATTTTTCGATCAACGGCAGCGCTCCGCTCATCTCGCTGAACTTAAGCGTGTCTTCCGAGTCAATGGACGTACCACTCGGCCAGCCGTGAATGGACTGCCGCTGCATGATCAATCCGAGCACGGGCGCTTGAATCGGCTTGCCGGGAACACCCACAATCACAAACTCCCCTTTGAATCCGAGGCCCCCAATCGCGGCTGACATCGCGTCGGCATCGGTCACCGTTGCCAGAATCACTCTGGCGCCGCCCAGCTTTTGCAGCGATGCGGCCACATCGGCGCTGGTACTGTCGACGTAATGCCGGGCGCCGAGATCGTGCGCAAATTTTTCTTTGTCCGCTCCGCGCGCAATTGCGACCGTGTTAAACCCCATCTTCGCCGCAAACTGCACTCCAAGGTGGCCCAAGCCACCCATGCCCAGGATCGCCACGGTGTCGGGAGGCTTGGCGCCGGTATTGCGCAGCGCGTTGAACGTTGTGATTCCGGCGCACAGCAATGGAGCCGCCTCGGCGCTTTTCAATGCATCAGGAACCGCAGCGAGCGCCTCTGCAGGGGCAACCACGAAATCGGCATAACCGCCATCGTAAACAATGCCGGGAATCAATAAATTTTGACACGCGACCAGGTCGCCGCGCCGGCAGGGTTCACACCTGCGACAGTGTCCACCGTACCAACCGATACCGACACGCTGACCGGGCTTCCACTGCGGCACACCCTCCCCGACAGAATCCACTATGCCCACAACCTCGTGCCCCGGCACTCGAGGATAGCTTATGCCAGGGAACAAACCGGCAACTGTTATCGAATCGCTGTGACAAACCCCGCACGCTTCGACTCGGACCCTCACTTCGCCTGCTTTTGGTCCGGGAACCTCCCGCGTCACAAGCTTCAGGGGCGCACCAGCTTTCTCCACTTGGACATATCTCGCTTTCATAGCAGTAGCTCTACCGCAGACCTTAGCAAATATTCCAGCCGAATGTGAGCCGAGCCCGGGTAGCGAACACCTTACCATTATGGGTTCGTTTCGAGCTAGTGCACCGTCTCGCATATAATGGTGACGTCGTTGCGTTCAAAATGGGCCGTCGGCAAGGCGGTCCGAGCCGGACTGGCGGTAGAGGGCGCATATCTGAATCGATACGTAACCGACGAGCAACGCAGCCGCCGGCCCATTTTCAACGCAACCCTCCGGGCCGCGGCCAGTTGGCTGTTTTTCCGCGTTGCTCGCTCGACCCGTATG
>Ga0213878_10000469_pt1 | contig 15077 bp, 12 predicted proteins | sample VelepicoBEBS_R02_FD_161053 | JGI IMG/M metagenome (GOLD analysis project Ga0213878, IMG submission 161053) | Vellozia epidendroides bulk soil microbial communities from rupestrian grasslands, the National Park of Serra do Cipo, Brazil - BS_R02 | ecosystem: Environmental > Terrestrial > Soil >... | reverse complement strand
AGTCGCAGGTCCGCGCGACCTTCAAGTACGGCACCGACATCAACGTCGCCGCGACCGACATCCAGCAGCAGATCGCGCGCATCGCGACGCAGCTCCCGAACGACCCGCTCCTCCAGCAGCCGCAGATCCAGAAAGCCGACCCGAACGCGCTCCCGGTCGTCCGCCTCTCGGTCACCGACCAGGCTCGGCCGCTCCGCGACCTCTACGACCTCTTCAACAACACGCTCGCCGACGAGTTCGCCGGCGTCTCCGGCGTCGGCTCGGTCAGCGTCTTCGGCGGCGCGCAGCGCGCGATCATGGTCGAGCCGAACGAGGCGGTCCTCTCCGGCTACGGGCTCGACACGAACGCGGTCGTCAACAAGATCAAGAACGAGAACGTCGACGCCCCGGCCGGCGTGCTCGCGATCGGGCCGAAAGAGTTCATCATTCGCGCCAACTCGCTCTACAAGAGCGCGGACGAGGTCGCGAACACCGTGCTGACGGTGAAGAACGGCGCACCGATCTACATCCGCGACGTCGCCAAGGTCAGCGACAGTATCGAGGAGGTCCGCTCGTACTCGCGCCTCGACGGCGTGGACTCGATCTCGCTCTCGATCACCGCGCAGCCCGACGCGAACGTCCTCGCGGTCTCGCAGGGCGTCTACCAGAAGATCGCCGACTTCCAGAACCGCTATCCGACCATGCACTTCGGCGTCGTCTTCGACCAGCAAGGCTTCATCACGCTGGCGGTCGACGCGCTCGTCCACACCGCGATCTACGGCGCGATCCTCGCCGTCCTCATCATCCTGCTCTTCCTGCACTCGCTGCGCTCGACGCTGATCGTCGCCGTCTCGCTCCCGATCTCGGTGCTGGGGACGTTCTTCGCGTCGTACATGCTCAAGCAGTCGCTCAACATCATGACGCTGGGCGGCCTCGCGCTCGCGGTCGGGCTGATCGTCGACGACGCGGTCGTCGTCATCGAGAACATCTACCGCCATCTCCACGACGGTGAGAGCCCGCGCGAAGCCGCGCGCAACGCGACCTCGCAGATCTTCATGGCGGTCCTCGCTTCGACGGTCACCGTCGTGACGGTGTTCGTCCCGCTGCTGCTGATCCCGGGGCTGCAGGGGCTGATCTTCGGGCCGTTCGCGCTCGTGATCATCGTCGGCGTCGCGATCTCACTGCTCGTCGCGACGACCACCGTGCCGATGCTCTCGAGCTTCATGCTCGAGGCCGAGACGAACGCCGCGGCGGCCGGCGCGAAGCCGAACTTCTACAAGCGGTTCGGGGCCGGGTTCGACCGCCAGTACGCGCGTTTCGAGAACCAGTACCGCCGCGTGCTCGGCGCCGCCGTCGACCGGCCGCTGCTCGTGGCGGGGATCGGCGTCGTGCTGCTCGGGCTCTCGCTCGCCGCCGTGATGGCCGGCGTCGTGAAGACCGAGACGTTCCCCGCCTCGCCCTCGCGCTTCGTGCGGCTCAACATCCGCACGCCGAACGGCACCTCCGTCGCGGTGACGAACCAAGTCTCGCAGGCCGCCGAGAACGCGATCCGCCAGGATCCGCGGGTCGCGGCCGTCGCCTCGACGGTCGGTTCAGCGTTCGCCGGCGGCACGACGCGCATCGTCACCAATCAGGCGAGTCTTTCGATCGCGCTCAAGCCCGGGATCGTCGGCGCGGCCGCGGACCAGTTCGTTGCACAGTGGCAAGCGCGTCTGGGCGGCCAGGCGCGCACGCGCTCGCAAGCGGCGGCGGCCAACGCGAACCAGAACCCGAGCACCATCTCGCCGGAGCAGCGCGCGCGATTCCGCGCGCTGCGCAAGGCGATGACGGGAACTCAGGTCTTCGCGAGCAGCATCGACATCGTGCAGCAGACCGTGAGCCAGGGATCGACCGCGATCGAGATCCAGCTCTATGGCCCCGACATCAACAAGCTCTACACGCTGGCGCAAGGCGCGATTCCGTCCATCGCACAGATCCCCGGCGTCGGCCGGCCCGACACGAACGTCACGCCCTCGCAGCCGGAAGTCGACGTCAACGTCGATCGCCGCGTCGCGGCGCAGCTCGGTCTCTCGACCGGCGACATCGCGAACGTCATCTCGACCGCGACCGGCGGCACGATCGCGTCGTACTGGCAGACCAACGGGACGCAGTACCCGATCATGGTTCAGCTTCCGGCGAACGAGCGCCGCAGTTTCGAGTCGCTCGGCTCGCTGCTGATCATGCCGAACTCCGGCACCGCCGGCGTCGTCGGAATCCCGGGCCAAGCGGGCGCCGGCGGAGCGACCTCGTCCGCGAACGAGACGACCGCCGCGACCGGTCCGTCGTCGCAGTCGCTGAACGCGGTTCCGCTCTCCGGCGTGGCGCAGCTGACGCTCGGGCAAGGACCTTCGCAGATCCCGCGCCAGAACAAGGCGCGCCGGGTCGACATCGACGCACCGCTGCTCGGCGGCACGCCGCTCGGCGAGGTGCTGAACGACGTCACGGCAGCGATGAACCGTTATCCCCTGCCGACGGGATACCGCTGGCAATACGGCCCGGCGATCACGCAGAACCAGGGGCAGTTCCAGGCGCTGACGATCGTCGTCATCCTGGCGATCGCGCTGATCTACATGCTGCTCGCCTCGCAGTTCGAGTCGTTCCTCGACCCGCTCGTGATCATGATGGCGGTTCCGTTCGCGGTGATCGGGATCATCGGGTCGCTGTGGATCACCCACCGCGCGTTCGGCCTCACGGCGTTCATCGGCTCGCTGATGCTCGTCGGTATCGCGGTGAAGAACGCCATCCTCGTGGTGGAGTTCACCAAGCAGCTCCGGCGCGACGAAGGGCTCGACCCGCGCGAGGCGCTCATGCACGCCGGGCCGATGCGCCTGCGGCCGATCCTCATGACGACGCTGGCGACGCTCGGCGGCATGCTGCCGATCGCGATCGGGATCGAGGCCGGCTCGGAGACGCAGGCGCCGCTCGGCACCGTCGTCATCGGCGGCCTGCTGACCTCGACCGTGCTCTCGCTGATCGTCGTCCCGACGTTCTACCTCTGGGTCGCGCGCCACATCGAGCCGCGCTTCGCGCCGAAGCCGCCCTCGCTGCGCCGCCGCCCCCGCACCGACGGCCGCGCCACCGTGGAGGAGCCGAAGGCGATCCCTGCGACCTAGCGCCAAGGAGACCCCCGCATCCTTATGGCGAAAGCGCGGGCCAAAGCGTGCGTCCGTCCGCCTGCTTCATGCAATTCGAAGAAGCAAAGGGAGCAGCCCCATGACGGTCTAACAGTGCAAGCCGAAGGCGGTCGGCGCTGTCAAGGGGGCGTCCTCGATGAAAAAGCGATTGCTGGCCTTGGTTGGGGCGTTCGCGCTCACGTGTTCCGTTCGCGGTCCCGCGCAAGCGGACGCGGGCTCCATTTTAGTATTCAGCCCCGCCTCCGCCAAGGCGGACAAAAAGTATCTTGGCACGATCGAAGACATCGCCAAGGCTCTAGGCAAGTGCGCAGGCTGGTCTGCGTCGGTCGTAGACCTCGGCAAAGCGCTGCCGTCGGGTTTTGGAGCGGAATCTGCGGACGTTTTCGTATCAACGGCGAGTGGAAATCCACCGCAGGTCTCAGCGACGTTTACCGATGGAAGCCACCAGCGAGTGGGCGTCGCGACTATCAAAACGGACCAAATCGGTGCGACGAATCTCTGTGACTACTTACCGCCTTTGACGAGTGCAGTAGATACAGAGCCGCTTCGCACAGCAAATTTCTACACTGTTATCCCAGATGCGGATACGGATCGGCCCTTTGCTGACCTATTGCTCTTTCGGCTCCGTCAATTCGGATACGATGGTCAGCTTGCAGCGCAGAATTTTGATCAAAGCCTGAACCTTTTGACTTCTCTCTGCGCGTCGAAGCGCCACGCGTTGCGCTATCATGTGATCCAAGACAGCAACGAGATTAAAGTGCGTGGAAGCACCGACGTCACCACTGCGGTCGGCGCATCGGTGCTGAGTTGTGGGAGCCCGACTGGTGCCGGGAAGTTAGACAGCCAACCGCTGGACACGATCTCAGCTGCTCCGAAAAGCCAACGACACTATGTTAGCTTTGGCACGCTCGTGAGTTCGTTGGTCGCAGTAGCGGTCGCACTGAAGCCGAAGATCTCGACGCCTCAGCTCACGACGGCGGAGCCCCTGGTGACGGCGCTCATCGACCAACCAAACACACTGACGAAAGCGAACCGTGACGCTGTTTCCGAAAGTTTTCGGTACATGCTTTGTACACTAAAATATACAGGGCCAAATCATACGTACGTTACTCCAACGCCGCCACCGCGCGGACAGACTTCGCCAGAATATGACGCCGCCGACCGGCTGGGGTGCGTCGGCTCGCGGTTCACGCGGAAGCCGACCGGAGCTTTCCAGAGCTTCTAGCGCTACCCGTCTAGGTCGTCGGTGTTAGTATGAGTTGTCACAATTCGAGGCGCCAACCATGAGCAACAAGGTCTGGTACGCCAGCTATGGGTCGAATCTCAACAAGGCCCGCTTCATGTGCTATATCGTCGGTGGCAAGCCGCCGGGTGCGAAGAAATCCAATCCTGGCTGCGCGGACCGGACGCCGCCCTCGGATAGCAGGCCTGTGCCGCTAGAGCTCGAGCTTTATTTCGCCCGCTACTCTACATCGTGGGGCGGCGCGGCGGCTTTCGTTCGCCCGTTAGCGGATTCAATCACGCACGGCCGGATGTATCTGATCACGGACGAGCAATTCAACGACGTAGTGCGCCAAGAGAACGATCTTCCGGTAAACGGACAGCGCTTCGTGCCGCCCTTCGGCGATTTGCAGAAGATCAACCAATTCGTGCTGCCCGGCAACCATTGGTACGGCTTGTTGTTGAACGTTGGAAATATCGATGGGTCGCCGATGATTACGTTTACGGAGGCCGAAAAGTCGCCCGCCGAGCGACCGAGCGACGCCTATCTCAAGGTCATCATCAGCGGGCTGAAAGAGACATACCCCGCGATGACGCCGCACGCGATCTGCGACTATTTGCTGGCAGCCGAAGGGATTCGCAACAACATCCCAGCCGCCGACCTCGTATCCCTCTGCTGAGGTTGGCGCAGTAGGCTGCGCCACCGCCGCTCCAAAATTGGCCGTCAGGCGAACGGGAACTGCATCTTCCGCGGGGTAGACCCGCGGGAGATGCGCTCGATCCTCGATCGGTACGCACCCGCCCCGGCGTTCGATGAGTTCGCCGGCGATGACGGCCGCCCGCGCCCGTATTACGAGGCGCTGGCGGCGACGCTCGAGGGGATCTCGTCGACCGACTTCCGGCACCGCGTCACCCGGATCAACGACGTGCTGCTGCGCCGCGGCGTGACCTTCACGGTCTACAGCGACGCGCGCGGGACGGAGCGGATCCTGCCGTTCGACCTGATCCCGCGGATCGTCCCAGCGAGCGACTGGAACGGCATCTCGCGCGGCATCGCGCAGCGCGTGCGCGCACTCAACGCGTTCCTGGTCGACGTCTACGGCGAGGCGCGCTGCCTGCGCGACGGCGTCGTGCCGCGCGAGCTGGTCTACTCCTGCCCGCACTACGAACGCGAGTCGATCGGCGTGCGGCCGCCGCGCGACGTCTACATCCACGTCTCGGGGATCGACTTGATCCGCGACGCGCACGGGAGATTTCTCGTGCTCGAGGACAACGTCCGCACGCCCTCCGGGATCTCGTACGTGCTGGAGAACCGTGACGTGCTGAAACGCTCGTTCCCGCGGCTCTTCGAGGGCTACGACCCGCTCCCGGTCGACGACTACCCGCGGCGATTGCGCGACGCGCTCCTCGCCTCCGCGCCGGCGCACGTCGGCGACCCGGTCATCGCGCTGCTGACCCCGGGAATCTACAACAGCGCGTACTTCGAGCACACGCTGCTCGCGCGCCGCATGGGCGTCGAACTCGTCGAGGGCAGCGATCTCTTCGTGCGCGACAACATGGTGTACGCGAAGACCACGCGCGGTCCGCAGCGGGTCGACGTGATCTACCGCCGCGTGGACGACGACTTCATCGACCCGCTCTACTTCCGCGCCGACTCCACGCTCGGCGTGCCCGGGCTCTTCGACGCCTACCGCGCCGGGAACGTGACGCTCGCGAACGCGGTCGGCACGGGCGTCGCGGACGACAAGGCGATCTACATGTACGTCCCGGCGATGATCCGGTACTATCTCGGCGAAGAGCCCGTGCTCGAGAACGTTCCGACGTACGACTGCTCGGTGGACGAGCAGCGCTCACACGTGCTGGCGAACCTCGACTCGCTGGTGGTGAAGCGCACGTCCGCGTCGGGCGGCTACGGGATGCTGATCGGGCCGATGAGCACGGCGGCACAGCGCGCGGAGTTCGCCGACGCGATCCGCGCGAAGCCGCGCGAGTTCATCGCGCAGCCGGTCGTCACGCTGAGCGCGCACCCGACGGTCGTCGAAGACGGGCTCGCGCCGCGGCACGTCGATCTCCGCCCGTTCGCGCTGCTCGCGGGCGACCGCGTCGACGTCCCGCCCGCCGCGCTCACGCGCGTCGCGCTGGTCGAAGGCTCGCTGGTCGTGAACTCCTCGCAAGGCGGCGGCTCGAAAGACACCTGGGTGCTGGGCGACTGATGCTGAGCCGGCTGGCGGAATCGCTGTACTGGGCCGCGCGCAACGTCGAGCGCGCCGAGGATCTCGCGCGCCTGATCGACGTCACGGCGGCGCGCTCGGTCGACCGCGCGATCGACGCGGAGAGCCGCTGGCAGGCGGTGTACGACGTCGCCGGAATCGTGCCGCATTCGGACGACGGGCCCGACCGCGGCGGCGCGATCGAGCGGATCGTCTTCGACGGCGACTCGTCCGCGTCGATCGCGGGCTGCATCCGGATCGCGCGGCGCAACGCGATCGGCGTGCGCGCGGAGCTGACCACCGAGATCTGGGAGTGCGTCAACACGCTCTACCTCTTCGCGGAGTCGCAGTCAGCGCGCGCGGTCGGGCCGGACGGCGTCTCGTCGTTCCTGCGCGCGATCCGCGAGAGCGCGCAGGCGTTCGGCGGGATCTGCGACGCGACGCTCGCGCACGAGGACACCTGGCTGTTCCTGCGCATCGGGCGCTTTCTCGAACGCGCCGCGATGACGACGCGCGTCCTGCGCGGGCTCGAGGACGATGCCGGCCCGCACGTCTGGCAGCTCGTCCTCGAAGCGTGCTGCGCGAGCGAGCCGTACGCCCGCGCGCGTCAGCAGTCGTTCGATCCGGCCGAGGCGCTCGGGTTCCTCGTCCTCAGCGCGAGCTTCCCGCGCTCCGTGCGCTTCTGCGTGCGCGAGGTCGACGAAGCGCTCCACCGGCTCTCCGGCGCGCCGTCCGGCACGTTCGCGAACGCGGCGGAGCGCACGTCGGGTCGGCTCGCGTCCTCGCTCGCGTTCACCGGCACCGCCGAGCTGTGCGCCGAAGGCGCGGCGGGCGCCGCGGCGCGGATCGGGCGCGAGCTCGAGGAGCTCGGCGCGGCGATCACGGCGGCGTACTTCCCACGGATCCCGGTCGGCTGATGCGGTTCACGATCGCGCACCGCACGCGCTACCGCTATCCCGCCCCGGTGCACGAGAGCCACACCATCCTGCACCTGCAGCCGCGCAGCGACGTCTCGCAGTACTGCACGCGCTACGAGCTGACCGTCTCGCCGCGCGCGCGCGTCTTCAGCTACGCCGACCGCTTCGGCAACGACGTGCAGCATTTCGCGGTGCTCCCCGAGCACGACACGCTCGAGGTGATCGCGCGCTCGCAAGTCGTCACCGCGCGCGGCAGGCCCAAGGCGCCGCCGCCCGTCCGCCGCGCCGACGTCGACGCCGATCCGGCGCTGCTCGACCTGTGGGACTTCCTGCACGAGAGCCGCTACGTGCGGTTCGGCACCGAGCTCGACGCGCTCGCGGACGCGATCGGGACGCCGGAACCCGACCACGATCTCGTCGCGTGGTTCCGCGCAGCCTCGAAAGCGATCCACGACGGCTTCACCTACGAGACCGGGACGACGACGGTGCGGACGACGGTCGACGAGTCGATCGCGATGCGGCGCGGCGTCTGTCAGGACTTCGCGCACGTGCTGATCGCGCTGTGCCGGCGTGCCGGCGTCGCCGCCCGGTACGTGAGCGGCTACGTGCACTCGGGCGGCGGCGAGACGCTCGGCGCGGAGGCTTCCCACGCGTGGGCCGAGGCGTATCTCGGGCCGCACGGCTGGGTCGGGATCGACCCGACGAACGACACCTGGATCGGCGATCAGTTCGTGCGCATCGCGACCGGCCGCGACTACCGCGACGTGAGCCCGGTGCGCGGGACGTACGTCGGCGCGTCGTCCAGCACGATGGCGGTCGACGTCGCGGTCGAGGCGCTCTCGCCGGCGCAGCAGCGGGAACCCTCGCTGCACGAGCAGCAAGAACAGCAGCAGCAATGAGCATCGCATCGCGCTTGGCGATCCGGGTCGGCTGCGAGTTCGTCTACGAAGCCGACTGGCCGACGCCCGCGGTCTTCCTCGTGCAGCCCGACGAGCGCGCGCAGCCGGTCCGCGGCGTCACGTGGACGAGCGATCCGCCGACCGCGCATCACGACTACCGCGATCTGTACGGCAACGTCTGCCGGCGGCTGACCTTCGCGCCCGGCACGACGACGCTGCGCTACGACGCGCTGGCCGACGTCCCGCCCACACCCGCCGAGACCGACTGGTCGGCACGCGAAGTTCCCGTCGAGGAGCTGCCGGACGAGACGCTGCTCTACACGCTGCCGAGCCGGCTCTGCCCGTCCGATCTGCTCGCCGACCGTGCATGGGAGCTCTTCGGCGACGTCGAGCCCGGTTGGGCGCGGGTGCAGGCGATCTGCGACTGGGTGCACGGCAACACGAAGTTCTCGTACGGCACGAGCCGCCCGCACACGACCGCCGCGGACGTGCTGGAAGCGGGGACCGGCGTCTGCCGGGACTTCGCGCAGCTGTCGGTCACGTTCTGCCGCGCATTGAACATCCCGGCGCGCTACTGCTTCGGCTACCTGCCCGACATCGGCGTTCCGCCGGTCGATGCGGCGATGGATTTCTGCGCCTGGTTCGAGGCGTATCTCGGCGAGCGCTGGTGGACGTTCGACCCGCGCAACAACCAGCGGCGGATCGGCCACATCCCGATCGCGCGCGGACGCGACGCGGTCGACGTCGCGATGGTGACGACGTACGGTTCCGCCCAGTTGAAGAAAATGACCGTTTGGGCCGATCAATCGAAGTGAACGTGGAACGAATGATCGAGCTCGGCGCGGAGCGGGTCGTCCGCGCGGACTACGTGCTGCGCCAGCAGTTCCGGTACGAGTACCCCGGACCGATCGAGCACCTTCGCCACCGCTTGGTCGTCGCACCGCCGCCGGTGTACGGCGATCAGATTCGGCTCGAGCACCGGTTGGTCGCCAGCCCGGGCTTGCGCGTGCTGTGGGAGAACGACGCCTTCGGCAACCGCGTCGCGACGATCCACGCGCCGTGGGTCGAGCGTGAGGTGCAGTTCGACTACGAGGCGACGATCCGGCGCAGCGATGACGCGTCGCCGTTCATCGAAGCGACGTGGTTCGCCGACGCACGTTTCCGCCAGCCGTCCCGGCTCACGTATCCGAGCCTCGCGCTGCGCGAGGCCGCCGAGGCGCTGATGGCCGCCGACGACGGCTGCGGCCGGCTGGCGAGCAGCATCAACAGCTTCGTCGCGCAGCACATGCGCTACGTGCCGGAGGCGACGGGCGTCGAGACGACCGCCGCCGAGGCGTTCGCGCAAGGGACCGGCGTCTGCCAGGACTACGCGCACGTCATGATCACGCTCTGCCGGCTTTGCGGGATCCCCGCGCGCTACGTCTCCGGCCATCTGCTTGGCGAAGGCGGCACGCACGCGTGGCTCGAGGTGATCGAGCCGGCGCCCGGCACCGGCACCGCGCGCGTCGCCGGCTTCGACCCGACCCACGACCGCCGCACCACGATGAAGTACGTCTTCGTCGCCGCCGGCCGCGACTACACCGACGTCGCGCCGACCTCCGGCCAGTTCGTCGCCCCGTACCTCGGCCGCTTCACGACGACCCGCCGCGTCGACGTCGTGGACGTGGAGTACGCGGCCTGACCTTCGGCCGTTCGGACGTAGCCGTTCGGACGGGGTTGACACGCGAGCGTACAATGTCGGTGGACATCCTCGTTAGGTGAGGCGTCCGCGCGATCAACACGCTGCTGCCCGGAAACGTCGAGAGACGCCAATGGGTCACCAGGCCCCGTCGACATCAAGGCGGGATCTAATGCAGCCGAGCAGGGAGCTCGCTCCCCGCTCTACGGCGCGCGGTGCCGAACCCTCGACGTTGAGGAGTACCGCGGACCCGTCCGCAGCACTGTTCGGCCGTCGAGATCGCGAGGCGATCCGGCGGTTTTTTATCGTTCCGGCCAGGCAGGCCGCGAGGGGAGGTGAGGTTCGGCAGATGGACGGCGGCAGTAGTTGTAGTTGCACTTTTTCGCGCGTCGTCGTCCGCGATGACGCGCATCCCACCTGAGGAGTAGCGTCATGCTGAACTTCGTTCTGACGCGCGTTCGCGCGGTCATTTCCCTCGGCTCGCCCGCGGCGCGGAAGGTCCGCCGCGACGAGCCGGCATTCTGGATCCTCTTCGCGCGATGATCGTGCGGGATTCGGTCGTGAACGCGGCCACGGAGCCGCGTGCGGGCACGCACGCGGGCGAGATCCGCGGCGCGCTGGGCACGATCCGCCACGACGACGCTCCGCGCACGTCGTGGCGGGCCCGCGTCCTGACGCTCCTCGCGGTGCTCGGGCCGGGGCTCATCGTGATGTTCGGCGACAACGACGCCGGCGCGTTCGGGACCTACACCCAGGCGGCGCAGAACTACGGCACCACGTTGATGTGGACGCTGCTGTTGCTCGTCCCGGTGCTGTACGTCAACCAGGAGATGGTGCTGCGGCTCGGCGCCGTCTCGCGCGTCGGCCACGCGCGGCTCATCCTGGCGCGGTTCGGCACCTTCTGGGGAGCGTTCAGCGTCATCGACCTGTTCTTGCTCAATGCGCTGACGATCGTCACCGAGTTCATCGGGATCAGCCTCGGCCTCGACTACTTCGGCTTGCCGAAAGTCGCCGGCGTCGCGATCGCGGCGCTGCTCGTGATGGCCGCCGCGACGACGGGGAGCTTCCGGCGGTTCGAGCGGTTCGCGGTGGTCCTGTGCGCCGGCAGCCTCTCGCTGCTGCCGGTCCTGCTCTACGTGCACGCGCCGCTCGGGACGTCGGTCCACGACCTCTTCGTCCCCGGGCTTCCGCGCCACGCCGAGCTCTCGACGGTGATGCTGCTGATCATCGCGATCGTCGGGACGACGATCGCGCCGTGGCAGCTCTTCTTCCAGCAGAGCTACGTGATCGACAAGCGGATCACCACGCGGTTCCTGAACTACGAGCGCTGGGACCTCGTGATCGGGATCGTGTTCGTGATGATCGGCGCGCTGGCGATGATCTCGTTCACCGCCGGGGCGTTCGCCGGGCGGCCGGAGTTCGGGCAGTTCCAGGACGCCGGCGCGGTCGCGCACGGTATCGCGAAGTACGCGGGGCGGCTCCCCGGCGCGCTGTTCGCGATCGCGCTGATCGACGCGAGCATCCTCGGCGCGGCGGCGGTCTCGCTCTCGACCGCGTACGCGATCGGCGACGTGCTGCGGTTCCGGCACTCGCTCCACACGAACGTTACCGAGGCGCCGCTGTTCTACCTCATCTACGCGGGGCTGGTCGCGCTCGCGGCGGCACTCGTCGTCGTCCCCGGCACGCCGCTGGGACTGCTGACGAACGCGGTGCAGACGCTCGCGGGGATCCTGCTGCCGAGCGCGACGGTGTTCTTGCTGCTGCTGTCGAACGACCGCGCCGTGCTGGGGCCGTGGGCGAACACCCGCCGCACGAACGTCTTCACCGCGATCGTGATCGCGGCGCTGGTGATGCTCTCGGTGATCTTGACCGCCTCGGTGCTGTATCCGTCGATCTCCGGCTCGCAGATCGTGACGATCCTGGTCGCGGGGACCGCGTTCACGGTGGCGATCGGCGTTTGGATGGCCGCGAGCCGCACCGGGCGTCTCCACGCCGCGCGCACGAGACATGCCCGCGCGAGGCGCGACACCTGGCAGATGCCGCCGCTCGAGAAGCTTCCGCCGGCGCAGCTGACACCGCTGAACCGGCTGTGGCTGATCGTCCTGCGCGGGTATCTCATCGTCGCGGTCGCGCTCGTCGTCGTGCGCGTCGTGCAGATCGCGCTGCACCAAGGCTGATGCGACCGCCGTTGTCGTCCCGCAGAGTCGTCGCTCTATGCGCCGGGGCCTTCGTGGTACTGGTCGCGCTCGGTGCGACGGTGTTTCGCCAGTCCACGCCGGTGACGACCGTCGTGCACGCCGTCGAGAGCGCTTTCGTACCGGAGCCGCAGAAACTGTTTGGGAAAGACCGTTTGAGCGTGCTCGTGATCGGGCTCGACTACGACTACGACAAGCTCGACCAAGAGACGTCGAAGTCGTCGCGCAGCGACGTCATCATGGCGCTGAACGTCGATTTCAAGCAGCATCGTATCAGCGAACTCTCCATTCCGCGCGACATGATCGCGACGCTACCCAACGGACAGCGAGCGAAGATCAATCAGGCGCAGTCGGATGGCGGGATCAAGGAATCGAGAGCGGTCATCGCGGACTGGCTCGGGATCCCGCCGTTCGACCGCTACGTGGTGATGCGGATCGATACGTCGAAAGACGTCATCAACGCGATCGGCGGCATCGACGTCGACGTGAAGAACTCGGACGCGCTCAAGGGGACGGGCCCCAACGGACCGCTGGACTACGACGACAATTGGGGACATCTGCACATCCATCTGAAGCCCGGGTTCCAGCACCTGGACGGCGAGCACGCCGTCGGGTACGCGCGCTTCCGGCACGACTGGTGCAGCGACCCGTGCCGCATCATGCGCCAACAGCAAGTCGTGCGCGCGATCGTCGACCGCGTCACGCGCGATAAGGTGAACACGCTGGCGCACGCCCAATCGCTCCTCGACGTCATCCGCAAGGACATCGAAACGGACTTTACGCCGCAAGAGGAAGTGTCGTCGGTCGTCGCGCTCTCCCACCTCAGCTCCCGCGATGTCCGAACTGCACAAGTGCCGTACACCGGGAGCGTCATGCTGCCGGATTACGGTGACTCGCTCGTTCCGGACGAAGCCGGGAAAGCGCGCCTCGTCGCCGAGCTGCTGCGGCCGGCGAACGACGTAGCGGCGACCGCACCGGGCGCGCCGCCGCGAAGCGTCCGCATTCGCATCGAGAACGGGACCGATGTGGCCGGCCTGGCCGCGAGGGTCGCGGGCGATTTGCGCCGCAAGGGTTTCAACGTCTCCGAGATCCGCAACGCCCCGACGGACAATTACGGCGTCACGCGCATCGAAAGCGATCCGTCAGCGGCGCCGGCGTCGCAGCTGGTGCAGAAAGCGCTGGGGCCGAAGGGAACCATCGTCTCCGTGCCGCGAACAGAGCCCAACGGTCCAGACGTTACGATCGTGCTGGGCAGAGACCTCGTCGGGCCGAGCCGCTGACATGATCATCGCGTTGGTGCGCCGTACCTTGGCGAGCGTCGCATTCGCTGCGACGCTGAGTGCATCGCCGTGCGCCGCGAGCGAACGCGGTTACGACGTATGGTTTGCCGGTCAGGTGCTCGCCGTGGACGCGCATCACGAGCGCCTCCGCATCGCGCGCGGGCCGACCGAAACGGCGGGGCGCGGCATCGAGGAGTGCGTCGTGGTCGGCGCTGCACTGAAGCAGCTTCGCCCCGGGATGCTGATCGAAGCGCAAGCGGACACGCGCCGCCGGCCTTGGAGGATCCTCCATCTGCGAGTGATGCTGGAACGCACGCGGACGCACCTCGACGGTCCGACGCTCGCGACCGTGACATGACGGTCCTCGAGTTCACGCTTCGGTTGGCGGTCGCGCTCGTGCTCGGCTCCGTCGTCGGCCTCGAGCGCCAGTACCGTCAGCGGATGGCGGGCTTGCGGACGAACGCGCTCGTGTCGATCGGCGCGGCATTGTTCGTAATGCTGTCATCATTCAGCACTTTAGGCGATCCCACGCGCATCGCGGCGCAAATCGTCTCGGGGATCGGCTTCCTCGCGGGCGCCGTCATCTTTCGCGAAGGGCTCAGCGTGAGCGGTTTGAACACCGCGGCGACACTGTGGGCCACCGCTGCGGTCGGCACGCTGGCGGGGTTCGGGCTCCTGTACCAGGCCGCGATCGGCGCGGTCGCCATACTCGCCGCGAATGTGCTACTGCGCCCGATCGTGCAGCGCATCAATCGAGCGCCCGTCGACGGGACCGAGGTCGTCACGAGCTACGAAGTGCGCGCCGTGTGCCGCCAGGACGTCGAGGACCGCGTACGGCAGACGATGATCGCTTCGGTGCGCGGCAACGCCATCACCCTGCACGCAGTGTACAGCGAGGACATCGAGGCAACGAACCGCGCTGAGGTGATCGCCGACGTTGCGGTCGCCGGCCGTGCCGACGCACGGCTCGAGAAGATCGTCTCGCGCCTCGGCGTCGAGCCCGGCGTCAGCGCCGTGAGCTGGAAGACTGTTCCGACCGACCCGGACGAGCAGCCGATGATATCCGAGGAGTAACGCGTAAAGTGCATTTCGTGCCCTGGACCGCTCCGCTCGCGGCTGCGGCGGCCGCCGTTTGCATCCTCGGGTGCCTTGCGATGGCGTCATCCGCGTCCGCCCAATCCGCGTCGCCGCAGCCGTCGCCGCAGCCGTCGCCCCCTGCCGTGCCGTCACCCTCACCGTCCCCGTCGCCGCGGCCCGGCACGCTGCGGTTGGCGATCGACGCGCATACGACGTTCGTGTCGAACGCTGCCGGCGGCCCTGGAGTCGCGCCGCCGGAGGCGGCCGGGTTCGCGAACGGTAGTCCGCTCTCGCCGCTCACGCCGTACGACGTCTTCTCGAGCGCGCCGCTCGTCTCGGGAAACGCGTCGGAGTCGGCGCTGTATTTTCGCCCGGCGTATTACGGGCGTACCTTCGACGTTTCGCTCGTGCTCGGCGCGGGGTTCGTGCGCGGCAGCGCGACGAATGC
>Ga0213878_10000468_pt1 | contig 15089 bp, 13 predicted proteins | sample VelepicoBEBS_R02_FD_161053 | JGI IMG/M metagenome (GOLD analysis project Ga0213878, IMG submission 161053) | Vellozia epidendroides bulk soil microbial communities from rupestrian grasslands, the National Park of Serra do Cipo, Brazil - BS_R02 | ecosystem: Environmental > Terrestrial > Soil >... | reverse complement strand
CTCGCCGAAGAAACCGCCGCACAGCTGCGCGAGTTCTTCGCTACGAAGCGGCGCGCGGAGAGGTGGTCGAGTGGTTGAAGGCACCCGCCTCGAAAGCGGGCGTACGTTGATAGCGTACCGTGAGTTCGAATCTCACCCTCTCCGCCACGAACGCGAAGCGCCGGCCGATCGACCGGCGCTTCGCCGTTTCAGCCCGCGAGCTTCGGGTCGCTCGGGGCCGCGGGGAAACTGAAATCGTGGTACGTCGCGTCGGCCGAGCCGGTGACGCGCCCGACATGGAGCGGCCCGTAGAACGTCTGCACGTAATAGGCGTGGCTCACCAGCCAGTGGCCCTGCACCACCTGGTAGTCGACCGTGAACTGCGTCTTCGGGCCGACGTACACCACGCGCGTCGGCAGATTCGAGGCCGTGTCGACGTAGACGTCGTGCAGGTAGAAGTCGGAGTTGTTGTTGGTCGTGAGCGACTGCAGCGGGTCCATGGTAATGTGCGCGATGCGGTCGTTCGTGTCGGGCGCGTACGAGGCGTGATAATACTTGAGCGAGACGACGACGACGTCGGCGTGCGAGGTCGCGCGCGGATCGGTGAACGTGATCGGCGCGCCGGGCTCGACGTAGCTCAGCGTGTTGCGCTCGCTGCCGTTGAAGGTGACGCGGAAGTAGGAGATCGCGTCGAAGGTCGGGTTCAGCGGGAAGCTGTGACCGTACTGCCGGTTCCCGCGCGGCAGGTCCTGGAGCACCGCGTAGTCGTCCTTCGTGCGGGCTTCGACCTCGCGCGCGATCACCTTGTGCCGGCGCAGCGAGGGCACGTCGACGACGACCTCGGTCTTGTACGCGACATAGGGCGGCGACTGCGCGAACGCGGCGGCCGCGGCGTTCGCCGTCGTGCGGAACTGAACGTCGGCGGCGATCACGCGAGCTCGAACAGGAGGGAGGGAGGAACGATCAAAAGCGGCGTCATCGTGTCGGACTCTTCGCGAAGAACGTACGCCGTCACCGCTCGGTTCCTGCTCGCCGCGTGAAGCGCTTCACCGACCGCTATACCTACGCGTTCGACGTCGCGCCCGAAGCGCTCTGGCGCCAAGTCTCGAACACGGACGCGGTCAACCGCGATGCCGGGCTGCCGGCAGTGCGCTACACCTTCGAAGACCGCCCGGGCGGCGCGCCGGCGACCGTGGCGCACGCGCGGCTCGGCCCGCTCGCGGTCGAATGGGAAGAGCCGCCCTTCATCTGGGAGTCGCCGTACCGGGTCGCAGTCGAGCGCCGCTTCCGCGGCTCGCCCTTCGCCCGCTTTCTGAGCGACGTCCGCGTCGTGCCGGACGGTTCGGGCTCGCGGCTCGAGCACACCGTCGAACTGGATGCGCGCGGGTCGCTGGGCGAGCTCCTCGCCCCGCTCGTCCTCGCGCGCGGCCGGGCGGGGGCGGCGCGTGCGTACGAGCGTGCGGCGAAGCGGGCGCGCGAAGAAGGCGTCCCGGCGGCGCCGTCCGCCGGCGGCGTCCCCGAGGTTGCGGACGGCTCGATCGCGGGCGTCGCGAAGTTCGTCGACGCGCTCGAGGTGCTGCGGCCGCACACCGAGCACGAGCCGCGGATCGCGGCGCGGCTCGCTTCGCTGGTGGAGCACGGCGACGACGCCGCCGTCGCGCGGATGCGGCCGTACGCGCTCGCCGACGGCTGGCAGCTCCCGCGCGACCGCGTGCTGGCGGCGATGCTCGCCGCGACCCGCGGCGGACTGCTCGATCTGTCGTGGACGCTGATCTGCCCGAGCTGCCGCGGGCAGAAGAACCGCTTCGCGACGCTCGCGGCGGTGAGCGGGAAAGCGCACTGCGAGCAGTGCGGGATCACCTACGGCGCCGAATTCGACCGCAACGTCGAGGTCACGTTCGACGCGCGCCCCTCGGGGCGCACGGCGGACCCGCCGGTGTTCTGCATCGCGGGGCCGCAGAGCGCCCGGCAGAGCTTCGCGCAGACGACCGTCGCGGCCGACGCGGTCGTGACCGTCGATATGGTGCTGCGGCCGGGCGCATACGTCGTGCAGGCGCTCCCCGACCGCGCGGCGCGGTTCGCCGTGGAGAGCGACGCCGGCGCGGCGGATCTCGACGCGCAGGTCGAAGGCGGCCGCGTGCGCGTCGCGAGCTCGGTCGTGCGCGCGGGGCGCGTGCGGGTGCGGGTGGCGAACCTCTCGCCGCGCGACGCGATCGTGCGCGTGACCGAGGCGGAGCTCTCCAACCAGATCGCCACCGCGGCCGACGTCACCGCGCTGCAGGCGTTCCGCGATCTGTTCTCCAGCGAGGTCTTGGCGGAAGGGCTCGAGCTCGGGATCCGGTCGCTGACGATCGCGTTCACCGACGTCGTCGGCTCGACACAGATGTACGCGCAGACCGGCGACGCGCGCGCGTTTCGCCTGGTGCGCGAGCACTTCGACGCGCTCCACGAGGTGATCGCGCTGCGCCGCGGCGCGATCGTGAAGACGATCGGCGATGCGGTGATGGCGGTCTTCGCCGACCCGGTCGATGCGGTGGAAGCGGCGCTGTGCTTCGGTGAGGCGGCGGCGCCGCTGCAGCTGCGGATCGGCCTGCACCGCGGACCGTGCATCGCGATGCGCTCGAACGACCGGCTCGACTATTTCGGCGCGACGGTGAATCTCGCATCGCGCGTGGGGCACGCGGCCGGCCCGGGCGAGATGCTCATGACGGCCGCGGTCGCGGACGATCCGCGCGTCGCCGACGTGCTCCCGAGCGGCGAGCGCGGGACGGTGACGCTGCGCGGGATCGCCGAGCCGGTCGAGGTGGTGCGGATCCGCGAGCCGCGCCCGCTCTCCGAAGCCGTGCGATGAGCGGCCGCAGCCCGCTCTACGACGATCCGGAGCTGGCGGCGTCGTACGCGCGCGTCACCGCGGCGAACGCGGCGAACGCCGCGTACGAACGGCCGGCGGTGCGCGCGCTGCTCGGCGAGGTGCGGGGGCTCGACGTCCTCGACGCCGGCTGCGCGGCGGGCGAGCACAGCGCCTGGCTCGTGGAGAACGGTGCGCGCGTCGTCGCCGTCGACGGCAGCGAAGCGATGGTGCGGCTCGCGCGCGAACGGCTGGACCGCGCCGGCGGTGCGCGCGTGCTGCAAGCGGATTTGGCCGAACCGCTTCCGTTCGCTGATGCTTCGTTCGACGTCGTGCTGTCCTCGCTGACGCTGCACTATCTCGCGGATTGGTCGGGTCCGTTCGGCGAGCTCGCGCGCGTGCTGCGCGGCGGCGGCCGGTTGGTGTTTTCGATCCATCATCCGTTCATGACGGCCGCGGACGTAGCGGACTATCACGGCGTCTCGCTGATCGAGGAGACGTGGAAGGGCTTCGCGGAGAGGCCGGTGCCGGTGCGGTTCTACCATCGCCCGCTCCAGCGCGTGCTGGACGACGTGCTCGGCGCGGGATTCACGCTGCGCGGGGTCGTCGAGCCGCAGCCGACGGCCGAGGCCGACGCGCGCGATCCGCAGCTCGCGGCGCGGTTCCGCACCGAGCCGGGGTTCCTGATCGTGGACGCGGAAAAGCCCGCGCGATGAGCTACGGAGAGAAGCCGTTCGAGGCGTTTCGAGTCGGCGATACGACCACGTTCTCGAAGACGGTCTCGGAGGCCGACATCCTGCTCTTCGCGGCGGTGAGCGGCGACAACTATCCGCTGCACGTCGACGCAGAGTACGCGAAGCAGACGCGCTTCGGCCGGCGCGCCGCGCACGGGATGCTGACCGCGTCGCTGCTCTCGACCGTCGTCGGCTTGATGCTGCAGAAGCCCGGCGGGATCTACGTCGAGCAGTCGCTGCGCTTTCGCGCGCCGGTGTTCATCGGCGACACGCTGACGGCGACCGCGGAGGTGACCGAGCTCATCCCGCAGCGCCGCCGGATGCGCGTGCGCGCGAGCGTGGTGAACCAGCGCGGCGAGACGGTGCTCGACGGCGACGGCCTGATCCAGAAGGACGAGCGCTAGAAGAGCGCGAGCGGTTCGATCGGCTCGATGCAGCGCGGGTCTTCGAACGCGTGGTGGTTCATCTCGGGCGTCACCGCGTGGCGGTGCATTCGCTCAGCGTCGTGGGGGACGACGGCGGAGAGCGCGTCGGCCGCGTCGCCGTGCAGCCACAGGTCGATCGCGGCGTCGTCGAGGATCGCCGGCATGCGGTCGTGGATCGCCGCGAGCAGCTCGTTCGGCGAGCAGGTGACGATCGCGCACGTCGTGACCGGCGCGTCCTTCGGCCCCCACCGCTCCCATAGCCCGGCGAACGCGAACGGCGCGCCGCCGTCGACCGTGAAGCGGTGCGGCTGCTTCTTGCCTTTCGCGCCGGTCCACTCGTAGAAGCCGTCGGCGAAGATGATGCAGCGGCGCTTCTGCAGCGCGCTGCGGAACGCCGGTTTCTCGGCCAGCGTCTCGGCGCGCGCGTTGATCAGCTTCTGGCCGATCCCGAGGTCCTTGGCCCAGAACGGCACCAGCCCCCAGCGCAGCGGCTCGATCTCGCCGCCGCCCTCGTTGCGCACGGCGAGCACGTCCTGGGTCGGCGCGATGTTGTAGCGGCGCGGCCAGCTGCGGTGCAGCTTGAACTGCGGATAGCGGTCGGCGATCCGTTCGGGGCCGGCGAGCGAGAACCGGGCGCACATATCGGTGAGCCGTGATTCGACGGTGCCGAGCCGGGCACCGCTCCCGGTATGGTGGTCACGCGTGTCGTGGTCGCGGAGGACGATGCGCCGATCCGCGAGCTCTTGGTTCATCATCTCGAACGCGACGGATTTCATTGCAACGCGGCCGCGGACGGTCCGGCGGCGCTGCGCCTCGCGCGCGGCGGCGGCGACGTGCTGGTCCTCGACGTCGGCCTCCCGGTGATGGACGGCTTCGACGTGGTGCGAACGCTGCGGCGCGAAGGGCGCGACGTCCCGATCCTGCTGCTGACCGCGCGCGCCGAGGAGATCGACCGCGTCGTGGGACTCGAGATCGGCGCGGACGACTACGTCGTGAAGCCGTTCTCGCCGCGCGAGGTCGTCGCGCGAGTGAAGGCGATCGCGCGGCGCGCGCGCCCGCCGTCCGCGCACGTCCCGGTGCTGCTGACGTTCGACCGCCTGGAGATCGACGAAGCGGCCCGCGAGGTGCGCGTCGACGGCGTCGACGTGCGGCTCAAGCCGCGCGAGTTCGAGCTGCTGCTCGTGCTGGCGACGAACGCCGGCGTGGCGTTCTCTCGCGCATCGCTGCTGCAGCGGATCTGGGGACCGGGATACGAGGGCGACGACCGCACCGTCGACGTGCACGTGCGGCGCATTCGCCGGCGGCTCGAGGACGGCGGCAAGCTGCCGCCGATGTTGCACACGATCCACGGCTACGGATACAAGTTTGCACGCGCCTGAGATTCGCGGGCTGCTCCCGCGGCTCGACGTCTTCGACCGCCGGCTCGCGGAGCTGCCGCAGGCGCAGCGCCCGGTGCTGGTCGTGCGGCTGCCGGAGTTGGAGCGTGTCGCGTGGCGCCGCGGCCTGCGCGCGGCGCGCGCGCTGGAGCGCTCGGCGACCGCGGCGTTCTCGACGGCGGTCTCGAAGGTGCTGCGCGGCGACGATCTGGTCGCGCACGACGGCGGGAGCGACGTGTTCGTCGCGGCGCTGCTCGTGCCGACGCGGGACGGCAGCGTCCCGGCGCCGGTCGACGCACGCTCGGCGCTCGCGCGGATCGCCGCGACGATGGAGGCCGCGACCCGGCTCGAGGTGCGGACCGGCTGGACGACGTACGACCGCGCCGCCGACGTCGGCAACGTTGCCGCGCTCGTCGAACGCGCGCTCGAGCGCGGTCGCCAGGAGCGCGAGCGGTACGCGTTCTTCTCGTCGCTCGGCCACGAGCTGCGCACGCCGCTCTCGTCGATACGCGGCTATTTGGAGACGCTGCTGGATGAGGGCGTCGACGCGCCGACGCGCGAGCGCTTCGTGCGGATCGCGTACAACGAGTCGCTGCGGCTGAGCCGGTTGGTCGAAGGGATGTTCGAGATCTCGCTGCTCGATCTGCACGCGCAGTTCCCGGCGCGCGCCCACGGCTCGCTCGCGCACGCGCTGCGCGCCGCGCACGACGCGTGCGCCGGTGCGGCGGCATCGCGCGGTGTGGCGATCGTAGTCGACGACGCGCCCGCGCTGGGCGTCGCGATCGACGGCGACCGCCTGACGCTGGTTCTCGTAAACTTGATCGACAACGCGGTCAAGCATGGCCGCCGCGGCGGCGGCGTCTTCGTCGGGGTGGACTTGGGCGATTTGCGGGTCGTCAGGATCACCGTCGACGACGACGGGCCCGGGATCGCAGCGTGCGATCGCGAGCGGGTGTTCGTCCTCGGCGAGCGCGGTGCGACGAGCGCGAACGGCAACGGGATCGGCCTCGCGCTCGTCCGCCTGATGGTCGAGCGCGCGGGCGGCCGGGTCGAGCTGAGCCCCTCTCCGCTCGGCGGAGCGCGCTTCATCGTGACGGTGCCTCGCGGATAGACCCGGGCTGCTTCTTCGCGGGAAGTCCTTGCCGTGCGGGAATGGGCATGATGTGGATGCACGGATAGGAACGGCCGGGTGGGCGATCCCCGCTACGGTGCGCGAGCGGTTCGAAGGCGAAGGAACGCATCTGCAGCGGTATGCGCGGCGGTTCTCGTGCGTCGAGATCAATTCGTCGTTCTACCGGCCGCACCGCCCTTCGACGTACGCGCGCTGGGCGGCGAGCGTGCCCGACGATTTCCGGTTCTCGCTGAAGGTCCCGAAGGAGATCACGCACGCCCGGCGGTTCGTCGACTGCGACGAGCCGTTGGAGCAGTTTCTTGCGGAGAGTGCGCACCTCGGCGACAAGCGCGGCGTCCTACTCGTGCAGTTGCCGCCGAGCTTCGCGTACGATGCGGAGCTCGTGCGTGGGTTCTTCGGCGCGTTTCGAGACCGCTACGACGGTCTGCTCGCGTGCGAGCCGCGTCATCCGACGTGGTTCTCGTCCGAGGCCGACACGTCGCTGCGCGCGTTCGAGGTTGCGCGCGTCGCTGCCGATCCGGCTGTGGTGCCGAACGCCGCCGAACCGGGCGGCTGGAATGGTTTCGTCTACTACCGTCTGCACGGCTCGCCGCGCGTCTACTACTCGAGTTACGACGCCGCCGCGCTGGAGGCGATCGCCGAGCGGCTGCACCGGGCGACCGCGCCGGCGTGGTGCATCTTCGACAACACCGCGATGGACGCCGCAGCGGCGAACGCGCTGGAGACGCTCACCAAGCTCGATCAGCGCTTGGGCGGCAATTGAGCATACGGCGGTAACAATGCGCGTCCGATGAATTCCACGGGCTGCTTAGAAGCAGGCGCCGTGCGGCCGGGGCAGGCGAAGCCCCAGACGTGCGAGTCCTCGGAATTGTTGCGATTGTCGCCGAGCATGACGTAGCAGCCGTTCGGGACCGTGTCCTGGGCGGTCCAGTCAGACCGCGGCGGGATCATCGCCGTGGCCGGATCGAGGGGACTGCCGTCGACCACAACGCGGTAGCCGCGGATCGCCAGCTCGTAGCCGGTCCGTTCCTTGACGTACGGTTCGCGAACGGCGGTGCCGTTCAGCACCGCACGGCCGCCATGGATGGCGAAGCGGTCGCCCGGAACCGCTAGGATACGTTTTACGAACGGGTTCGGCGAGACGATCGGAGGGACGAACACCACGACGTCGCCGCGCTGCGGGGCCGCGGACCGGTACGCGAAGCGGTCGACGAAGAACGCCTCACGCGCGCGGATCGTCGGCGCCATCGTCTCGGAGGGCATGAAATAGCTCTTGTAGCGAAGCGCCGCGTACACGGCGGCCGACGCGCACGCGACGAAGAACAGCACGACGATCGCGCCGGCGATGACCCAGGGGCGTCTCACTCCGGCAGCGCCAGCTTGACCGGGTCGCTGCCGTCGGCGAAGTGCAGCACGATCTCGCCGTCGGGGTTGCGGTGCACGGAGACGGGGACGCTGCCCGCGGGGCCGTGGCCGTTCGCGTGCGCGGGCTGCGGCGCGCGCTTGCGGCGCACGAAGCGCTCGCGCACGCCGGCGAGCGCGACGTAGACGACCGGCACGACGAAGAGGTTCAGCACCGTCGAGAGGATCATCCCGCCGAACACCGCGGTCCCCAGCGAACGCCGGCTCGCGGCGCCCGCGCCGGACGCGAGCACCAGCGGAACCGTCGCCAGGATGAACGCGAGCGAGGTCATCAGGATCGGACGCAACCGCGTCTGCGCGGCGTCGCGCACCGCTTCGGCGGCGCTAAGGCCCTGCCGGCGCCGCTGGTTCGCGAACTCCACGATCAAAATCGCGTTCTTCGAGGCGAGCGCGATCAGCATCAGATAGCCGACCTGCGCGTACAGATCGCTCGGCAGCGAGCGGATGTCGAGCGCCAGGATCGCGCCCAAGATCGCGAGCGGCACCGAGACCAGGATGATCACAGGATCGGTGTAGTTCTCGTAGTTCGCGGCGAGGACGAGGAACACGCACAGCAGGCCGAGCCCGAAGATCAGCAGCGCCTGGCTGCCGAACTCGATTTGCTCGAGCGAGATCCCGGTCCACTCGTACGCCATCCCCGGCGGAAGCGTCTGCGCGGCGTTCGTCATCGCCGCTAGCGCCTGACCCGAACCGTACCCCGTCGCCGGGACGCCGTTGATCTCGATCGAGCGCATCAGGTTGTAGTGCGTGATGATCGGCGCGACTCGGTCCGTATGCGTCGTCACCAGGCTCGAGAGCGGGATCGTCGCGGCCAGCTGCGGCCCCGCACCGCCGGTGCGCACGTAGATGCGGTCGAGCGCCTGGAGCCGGTCGCGGAACTTCGTGTCGGCCTGCACGTAGACGCGGTACGAGCGGTTCAAGTAGTCGAAGTCGTTGACGTACTGCGACCCCAGGTAGACCTGCATCGCGGAGAACACGTCCTGCAGCGGGATGCCGAGTGCCGCGATCTTGTCGCGGTTGATCTCGACGACGTACTGCGGCGCGTCGTCGCGGAACGTTGTGGAGACGTTCCGCAGCGTGCGGTCGGCGCGCGCCGTCGTGATGAGGTCGTGCGCCGCGGCGGTGAGCGCCGGGATCCCGGCGTTGTCCTGGTCCTGCAGCTCGAACTGGAACCCGGCCAGGTTCCCGATCCCGCGGATCGCCGGCGGGTTGAACGCCAGCACCGAGGCGTTGTGGATCTCCGCCAGCTGCGGGCGCAGCCGCCGCATCACGCCGTCGGCCGACTCGCTCGCCGATTTGCGCTCGTCCCACGGCTTGAGCGAGACGAACATGATCGCACGGTTCGGCGCGTTGACGCCGAACTGCGTCCCGTTCGGCTCGAAGACGACCGAGATCTCGGGGAACGTTGCGAGGATGCCCTCGATCCGCCGCGTCACGCGCTCGGTGTCGGCGAGCGACGAGCCCTCGGGCAACTGCACCGTGACGTAGAAGTAGCCGAGGTCCTCGTCGGGGAGGAAGCCCGTCGGGATCGTCTGGTACGCGACGTACGTCCCCATCAGCGCGAGCGCGAACAATCCGAGCACCAGCGCGCGCCGGCGCACCAGCGCAGGGAGGATCCCGTGGTAGCCGTTGCGCGTGGCGTCGATCACGCGGTTGATCGCGCCGTAGAAGCCGGTCCGGTGCACGGTGTGCTTCCCGAGCAGCAGCGCGGAGAGCGTCGGCGTGAGGGTCAGCGCGTTGAAGAGCGAGATCGTGATCGCGCACGCGATCGTCAGCGCGAACTGCTTGTAGAGCTGGCCCGTCGTGCCGCCGAAGAATGCGACCGGGACGAAGACGGCGAGCAGGACCAGCGAGCTCGCCACCACCGCGCTGGTGATCTCTTTCATCGCGGCCGAGGCGCCGGCGTACGACTCCATCCCCTTCTCATTGATGAAGCGCGCGATGTTCTCGATGACGACGATCGCGTCGTCGACGACCAGCCCGGTCGCCAGCGTCAGCCCGAACAGCGTCAGCGTGTTGATCGAGAAGCCGAGCACCTTCATCAGCGCGAAGGTGCCGATCAGCGAGACCGGGATCGTGATCGCGGGAATCAGCGTCGTCCGCCACGACTGCAGGAACAGGAAGATCACCGCGATGACCAGCACGATCGAGATCGACAGCGTCTTGATCACCTCGCGGATCGACTCGGCGACGAACGGGGTCGCGTCGAAGCCGAACTTGTAGGTGATCCCCTGCGGGAACCGGCTTTGGAGCCGGTTCATCGTGGCACGCACGTCGCTCGCGACCTGCAGCGCGTTCGCGGTCGGCAGCGTCAGCACCGCGATCCCGATCGCGTCCTGCCCGGAGAGCCGCAGATCCTGCGCGTAACTCTCCGCGCCGAGCTCGACGCGCCCGACGTCGCGCAGCCGCACGAAACCCGCGTCCGGGTTCGAGCGCAGGATGAGATTCCCGAACTCGTCTTGCGTGCGCAGCCGCCCGATCGCGCGGACGGAGATCTGGTACGGCTGGTCGCTCTTGATCGGCGCCGAGCCGATCGAGCCGGCGGCGATCTGCACGTTCTGCGTCTGCAGCGCCGAGACGACGTCCGAGGCGGTGAGGTGGTTCTGGTTCAGGCGCGTCGGGTCGAGCCAGAGCCGCATCGCGTAGCGCCGCTCGCCGAAGATGCGCACGTCGTTGACGCCCTTGATCCGCTTGAGCACGTCGACGATGTTGTTCGCGGCGTAGTTGCTGATGAAGACGCGGTCGTAACGCGGGTCGCTCGACGCGAGCCCCATCGCGAGCACGAACGTCCCGCTGTTCTTCGTGACCGTCACGCCGGTGGCGCGGACCTCGGCCGGGAGCCGGCCGAACGTGTTGTTGACCTGGTTCTGCACGTCGTTCGCCGCGAGATCGAGATCGCGGTCGAGCCGGAAGGTGCAGACGATCGTGCTCGTCCCGTCGCTGGTCGTGCTCGAGCTGATGTAGCGCAGGCCATCGACGCCGTTGATCGCCTCTTCGAGCGGCGTCGTGACCGACGACTCCGCGGCTTGCGCGTTCGCGCCGATGTAGTTCGCCGTCACCGTGACGACCGGCGGCGCGACCTGCGGGAACTGCGAGACCGGCAGCGTCGGGATGCAGATCAGACCCGCAAGGACGATGAACAGCGCACAGACCGAAGCGAACACCGGCCGGTGCAGGAAGAACTCGATCACGGACCCTCTCCTTCGAGCAGGACGGGAGCGTCCCCCGGCGACACAGGGCGTCCATGCTCGGCACGAACCTGGCAATTCGCTGGCAATCGCGGCGCACGGACGGAGCGGCGTAGTGCAACAGCTCCGGCGTACCGCCGCGGTGACGATCGCGATCCTCGAGGCGCCGCCGCACGGCGTGATCTTCGTCGAACGCGCATCGCATCTGCGCGATCACCCGGGTCAGATCGCGCTTCCCGGCGGCTCGGTCGATCCCACCGACGGCGGTGACCTGCGGCGCACCGCGCTGCGCGAGATGTGGGAAGAGGTCGGCGTCGCGAGCGAGCGGGTGAGGATCGTCGGCGAGCTGCCGGTCGTCCGCCAGCGCCGCGCGAACAACTTCGACGTCACACCGTTCGTCGCGACGGTCGCGCCTGGTCCGCTCACGATCGACGGCAGCGAGACGGCGGCCGTCTTCACGATCCCGCTCGCGGTCGTCGTCGAGACGCTGCAGAGCGGCGTCGTGCATGTCGGCGAGCTCAGCGTCGAGACCTACATCCTCGACTACGAGAGCCGCCGTATCTGGGGGCTGACGGGGAGCATCCTGCGCGCGTTCATCGAGGCCTGGAACGACGCGTCGAACCCGCTCCGCGCGTCGGTCGAAGGCGCGCTCGCCGCGTGAGAATCGCTCTGCCGATCGCACTCGCGGTCGCCTGCGCCGCGCTGCTCGGCGGGCGCGCATCCGCCGCATGGCAACCGCCTGATCTGCGGCCGACGAATGCCCGGCTCGCCGACGTGATCGCCGCGTACCGGGCCGCCGCGGGAGCGCCGGACGCGCGCTACGCGCAGCGGCGCGAGCGCTGGACGTACACCAACGGTGCGCATAAGCTCGCCGTCCGCGTGAACGTGCGCGGCGACGACTTTCGCGCGACGGTGCCCCTCGGCGGCGCGGAGTACGCGGGCGGCCGCTCGGAGGGCGTGCGCTGGCGCGCCGACGCGAACGGGATCTCGCACGCTACGCTTTCCGAGAACCAGGGCGACGCGATCGACCGCCTCCCGCAGAGCGTCTTCCCGTTCGCGGTCGGGGACTGCGTGCTCGCCGGCGAGTCCGCGCGGTTCGGGCCCGCGTGGGTGCTGGTCGACCGGGCGCCGCGCGACAAGCCGCACTGGTTCTACGTCGACAAGGCCACCGGCGCAATCGCGCACGAGATCACCCGCGAAGGGCGGCATCCGATCGTGACGTCGTTCGACCGCTTCGAGCCGCTCGGGACGATGCGCCGTGCGCGGCACTGGCACGTCTCGGACGGCGTCGCGGAGAACGATCTCGACGTCACCGTCGACGCGGTCGAGCCGCAAGCGCTCGGTGAAGTCGACGTCGCGATCCCGCAGACGCAGCGCACGTTCGGGTTCGCGAGCCCGCCGCCGAACGGCGTCGCGCTGCTCCCCGGGCACTTCCAGGGCCGCACCATCTTCCTCGACGTCGGTATCGCGGGCCGCCGCGGCTCGTTCGTCCTCGACACCGGAACTGCGGGGATCTTCCTGGACCGGGGCCTCGCGCAGCAGCGCGGCTGGAACCCGGTGCTGGAGCACGCGACGGTTCCGCGGCTCACGGTCGGACCGCTCGCGCTCGCGGACGCATCGACGCTCGCGATCCCGCTCGAGATCGGATACCGGCTCGATGGGATCCTCGGCTACGATTTCTTCTTCGGGCACGTGATCCACATCGACTACGAGCACGAACGCGTGGAGGCGCTGACGCCGGCGGCCGCCGAGCGCGTCTTCGCCGATCGGAGGAATACCGTGATGCCGGCGTACGTCGACGAAGGGCTCCCGCTCGTCAGCGCGGCGTTCGGGAACGCCGCCGGTGAGCGGTTCGCGCTTGACAGCGGCTCGCCGCACCTGTTCGTGCTGACGCCGTTCGAGCGCGCGCACCCGAAGGAAGTCGCGAGCTGGTCACCCGCGTCGTTCGGCGGTTTGCGCTCGCCGATGGACGCCGACTATCTCGAAGGCGCGATCCGCGTCCAGGCCCGCATGGCGCCGCCGTTCGTTCTCGGCCCGCAGCGCTTCGTGGGACTGCGCGTCGGCGTGGAGGAGCCCAGCGACCGCCCCGACGCGATCGACGTCGATCTCGACGCGATCGTCGGCACGGACCAGATGAAGTACTTCGACTGGTGGTTCGACTACGACGACGGCCGGATCGCGGTGCGGCGGAACGGGTTGCGCTGACCGCGAAGGACCGGCCGTCCGTGTATGAGCGAGCGAACCGTCCTCCCCCGCCGGTTGTTGATCGCCGCGACGCTGCTGATCGCGGTCGTCGCGGTCGGGACGGCGGGCTACGCGGCGCTCGAGGGGTGGTCGTGGTTCGATTCGCTCTACATGACCGTCACGACGATCACCACGGTCGGCGGCGGCGAGCCCAAAGCGCTCGACGTCGCGGGGAAATGGTGGACGATCGCGGTCGTCGCGTTCGGGTTCGGCGCGCTCACGTACACCGTGCTGCAGGTCTTCGCGTACATCATCGAGGGCCATCTCGGCGCGGAGGTCTTTCACCGCCGCATCCGGCGGCGGGTCGCTAAGATGCAGGATCACTTCATCCTGTGCGGCTACGGCCGGGTCGGCCGCGAGATCGCGCGCGACTTCACCGCCGAGAAGATCCCGTTCGTGATCATCGACATCAACCCGTCCTCGCTGGACCGTGCCGCCACGGAAGGGCTCGTGGTGATGAGCGGCAACGCGACCGATGTCGAGACGCTCCGCCGCGCCGGGATCGAGCGCGCGCGCGGGCTCGTGACCGCGGTCGACCACGACGCGGACAACATCTACGTGACGCTCTCGGCGCGCGTGCTGAAACCGGACATCTTCATCGTCGCGCGCGCGAACGCCGAGGACGCCGAGCAGAAGATCCGCCTCGCCGGCGCGAACCGGGTGATCTCGCCGTACACGATCGGCGGGCGCCGCATGGCGAGCCTCGCGATGCGCCCGACGGCCGTCGAGTTCGTCGACACGGTCCTCTCCGCCGATAACGGCGAGCTGCTGCTCGAGGACGTCACGATCCGTGACGGTTCGAGCTGGATCGGGCGCGCGCTGGTGGAGCTCTTCCCGGGCGGCGACGAAGCGTTCGTCCTCGCGCTCAAGCGCGAAGGCGCGATGCGTTTCCGCCCGGCGCCGGAGACCGAGCTGCGCGCGCGCGACGAGATCGTCGCGGCCGGGCCGCCTGCCGCGATCCGCGCGCTCGAAGAGCGGCTCTGAGGCGGGCTGCGTGTCGAGGTTGAAGCCGCGCTCTCCGGCACGCGACATCGCGCGCGCGGCGTTCGCCGACGCGCTCGCACGGCTCGTGCGCCAAGACCCGCTGCTGAGGCGCGATCCGAACGAGGACGCGGTCCACGACGCGCGCGTCGCGGTGCGGCGGCTGCGCAGCGACCTGCGCACGTTCGGCGCGCTGCTCGACGAAGCGTGGGCGCGCGGGCTGAGCGCGCGGCTGCGCTGGCTGCAAGACGGCTTCGCCGCGGCGCGCGACGCGGACGTGCTCTTGGCGCGAGTGCGCCGCCACGCCCGGCTCTTGGCCGACGACGATCGCGTCCGCGCGGCCGAGATCCTCGCGGCCTTTCGCGAAGAGCGCGATGCGGCGTATGGCCGAATGCAGGCGATGCTGCGCGAGCCGCGCTACGCCGCGCTGCTGCGGGAGATGATCGATCTGGTGAAGGCGCCGCGCTGCAACGCGCTCGCCGACGAGCCGGCGTGTGAGGTGATCCCGCCGATCGTCAGCGACGCGTGGTCGGCGTTGCGCAAACGCGTGCGCCGCCGTTCGCGGCCGCCGAGCGATTCCGAGCTGCATCACATTCGCATCGCCGCGAAACGCGTGCGCTATGCGGCTGAAGCCGTCGCGCCCTTGGCCGGGCGCCGTGCGCGCGCGCTGGCCGGAGCGGTCGAAGCGATCCAGACCATCTTGGGCGAGCAGCACGACGCCGTCATCGCCGGCGCGCGGCTGCGCACAGCGGCCCGCGAC
>Ga0213878_10000467_pt1 | contig 15094 bp, 17 predicted proteins | sample VelepicoBEBS_R02_FD_161053 | JGI IMG/M metagenome (GOLD analysis project Ga0213878, IMG submission 161053) | Vellozia epidendroides bulk soil microbial communities from rupestrian grasslands, the National Park of Serra do Cipo, Brazil - BS_R02 | ecosystem: Environmental > Terrestrial > Soil >... | reverse complement strand
CTTCCATGACGATGACGGCGCCCGAGCCCAGCATGGAGCCGGCCTTGGCGATGGAGTCATAGTCCATCGTGCACTGCATCATCACCTCGGCCGGCAGCACCGGCGCGGACGAGCCACCGGGGATCACGGCCTTCAGCTTGCGGCCCTTGCGCACGCCGCCAGCCATCTCCAGCAGCACCGAGAACGGGGTGCCCAGCGGGATCTCGAAGTTGCCAGGCCTCTCGACGTCGCCAGACACCGAGAACAGCTTGGTACCGCCATTGTTGGGCTTGCCGATCTCCAGGTAGGCCTGGCCGCCGTTGCGGATGATCCAGGGCACCGCGGCGAAGGTCTCGGTGTTGTTGATCGTCGTGGGCTTGCCGTACAGGCCGAAGCTGGCCGGGAACGGCGGCTTGAAGCGCGGCTGGCCCTTCTTGCCTTCCAGCGACTCCAGCAGCGCGGTTTCCTCGCCGCAGATGTAGGCGCCGAAGCCATGGTGGCCGTGCAGCTGGAAGCTGAAGCTGCTGCCCATGATGTTGTCGCCGAGATAGCCGGCGGCACGGGCTTCTTCCAGGGCTGCCTCGAAGCGCTCGTAGACCTCGAAGATCTCGCCGTGGATGTAGTTGTAGCCCACCGTGATGCCCATCGCGTAGGCAGCGATGGCCATGCCTTCGATGACCTGATGCGGGTTGAACATCAGGATGTCGCGGTCCTTGCAGGTGCCCGGCTCGCCTTCGTCGGAATTGCAGACGAGGTACTTCTGGCCCGGGAACTGGCGGGGCATGAAGCTCCACTTCAGACCCGTGGGGAAGCCGGCGCCGCCGCGACCGCGCAGGGCCGAGGTCTTCACTTCGGCGATGACCTGGTCAGGGGTCAGGCCTTCGCCACCGTCCTTGCCCAGGATCTTGCGCAGGGCCGCGTAGCCGCCACGCGCTTCGTAGTCCTTGATCGACCAGTTCTTGCCGTCCAGGTCCGCATAGATCTGCGGGCTGATGTGGCGGCCGTGGAAGCAGGTCTCGGCGCCGGTGGATTGGAATTTGGAAAGGTCCAGCATCGTCGTCCTCAGGCCTTGGTCGCTTCGGCGCGCAGCACTTCGACCAGCTCGTCGAGGCGGTCGTTGGTCATGAAGCTGCACATCTGGCGATCGTTCACCAGCATCACCGGCGAGTCGGCGCAGGCGCCCAGGCACTCGCTCTTCTGCACAGTGAACAGGCCGTCGGCCGTCGTGCCGCCCTGCTCGATGCCGAGCTTGCTGCACAGGTGGTCCAGCGCGTTCTGGCCGTTGCGCAGCTGACAGGGCAGATTCGCGCAGACGTTCAGCTTGAACTTGCCGACCGGGCGCTGGTTGTACATGTTGTAGAAGGTCGTCACCTCGTACACGGCGATGGGCGCCATGCCGAGGTGGGCGGCGATCGCATCTTCCGCGGCGCGGGACACGAAGCCCTCTTCCTGCTGCACGATGGCCAGGCAAGCCATGACGGCGGACTGGCGCAATTCGTAGGGGTACTTGGCGACCTCGCGGTCGAAGCGAGCGCGCGTGGCGTCGCTGAGGGTGTAGTCGGTGCTGCTCGTCATCGTCTGCCTGTCAACGATCGATTTCGCCGAACACGATGTCCATCGTGCCGATGATGGCCACGGCGTCCGCGATCATGTGGCCGCGGCCCATTTCGTCCAGCGCCGCGAGGTGCGGGAAGCCCGGCGCGCGGATCTTGAGGCGGTAGGGCTTGTTGGCGCCATCGCTGACGATGTAGATGCCGAATTCGCCCTTCGGGTGCTCGACGGCCGCGTAGGCCTCGCCTGCGGGCACATGGAAGCCTTCGGTGAAGAGCTTGAAGTGGTGGATCAGCTCTTCCATGCTGGACTTCATGTCCACGCGCGACGGCGGAGCCACCTTGTGGTTGTCGGTGATGACCGGGCCGGGGTTGGCGCGCAGCCACTTCACGCACTGCTCGACGATGCGGCAGGACTGGCGCATCTCCTCGACGCGCACGACGTAGCGGTCATACGTATCGCCGTTCGTGCCGATGGGCACGTCGAAGTCCATCTTGTCGTAGACGTCGTAGGGCTGCTTCTTGCGCAGGTCCCAGGCGATGCCCGAGCCGCGCAGCATCGCGCCGCTGAAGCCCAGGTTGAGCGCGCGCTCGGGCGACACGACGCCGATGCCGACCGTGCGCTGCTTCCAGATGCGGTTGTCCGTCAGCAGCGTCTCGTAGTCGTCGACGTTCTTCGGGAAGCGACGGCAGAAGTCCTCGATGAAGTCGAGCAGCGAGCCCGAACGGTTCTCGTTGAGCTGCGCGATGGCCTTGGCATTGCGGATCTTGCTGACCTGGTATTGCGGCATGCTGTCCGGCAGGTCGCGGTAGACGCCGCCCGGACGGAAGTAGGCCGCGTGCATGCGCGCGCCCGACACCGCCTCGTACATGTCGAAGATGTCCTCACGCTCGCGGAAGCAGTAGATGAGGATGTTCATCGCACCGCAGTCCAACCCGTGCGCACCCAGCCAGAGCAGGTGATTCAGAATGCGGGTCAGCTCGCCGAACATCACGCGGATGTACTGGGCGCGGATGGGCACTTCGAGGCCCAGCATCTTCTCGATGGCCAGGCAGTAGGCATGCTCGTTGGACATCATCGACACGTAGTCGAGGCGGTCCATGTAGGGCAGCGACTGGATGAAGGTCTTGCTTTCGGCCAGCTTCTCGGTGGCACGGTGCAGCAGGCCGATGTGGGGGTCGGCGCGCTGGATGACTTCGCCGTCAAGCTCCAGCACCAGACGCAGCACGCCGTGGGCGGCCGGGTGCTGGGGACCGAAGTTCAGCGTGTAGTTCTTGATTTCTGCCATTACAGACCGCCGTACTTGTCTTCGCGGATGATGCGGGGCGTGATCTCGCGCGGCTCGATGGTGACCGGCTGGTAGATCACGCGCTTCTGTTCGGCGTCGTAGCGCATCTCGACGTGACCCGACACCGGGAAGTCCTTGCGCATCGGGTGGCCGATGAAACCGTAGTCCGTCAGGATGCGGCGCAGGTCATCGTGGCCGTCGAAGATGACGCCGTACATGTCGAAGGCCTCGCGCTCGAACCAGTTGGCCGAGTTCCACACCGGCGTGACCGAGGCCACGCAGGGGAAGTCGTCGTCGGTGGCGAAGACCTTGAGGCGCAGGCGCCAGTTCTTGCTGATCGACAGCAGGTGGCTCACGACGGCGTAGCGCTGGCCCTCCCAGGCGCCGTCGCCATAGCCGCTGTAGTCGACGCCGCAGAGGTCGATCAGCTGCTCCAGCTGCAGCTCGGGATGGTCGCGCAGCGTGGTCGCAACGTCGAGATAGTCGGCCGCGCGAACAGTCAGCGTCAGCTCGCCCAGGGCGGACTGCAGCGAGACGACGCGCTCGCCCAGGATGGCGCCAATCTGCTGGGCCAGGGTTTCGAGATTCAGGCTCATACCTTGGCGCTCAGCGGGCAATGGTGTTTTCGCGGCGGATCTTGGCCTGCAGCTGCAGGATGCCGTACAGCAGCGCCTCGGCCGTCGGCGGGCAGCCGGGCACGTAGACGTCCACCGGCACGATGCGGTCACAGCCGCGCACCACCGAGTAGCTGTAGTGGTAGTAGCCGCCGCCGTTGGCGCAGGAGCCCATGGAGAGCACCCAGCGCGGCTCAGCCATCTGGTCGTAGACCTTGCGCAGGGCCGGCGCCATCTTGTTGCACAACGTGCCGGCCACGATCATCAGGTCGGACTGACGCGGGCTCGGGCGGAACAGCATGCCGAAGCGGTCGATGTCGTAGCGCGCGGCACCCGCGTGCATCATCTCGACGGCACAGCAGGCCAGACCGAACGTCATTGGCCACAACGAGCCGGTCTTGGACCAGTTGATGAGCTTGTCGACCGATGTCGTGACAAAGCCCTCTTTCAGGACGCCTTCAATACCCATTTGAAATTCCCAGCTTGTATCGGCGGACGCTTATTCCCAATCGAGGGCGCCTTTTTTCCACTCGTAGGCGAAGCCCACGACGAGGATGCCGAGGAAGATCATCATCGCCCAGAAGCCGGTCGCACCGATTTCCCTGAGCGCCACGGCCCAGGGGAACAGGAAGGCGATTTCCAGGTCGAAAAGAATGAACAGGATGGCGACGAGGTAGTAGCGCACGTCGAATTTCATGCGCGCGTCTTCAAAGGCCTCGAAGCCACACTCGTAGGGGGAGTTCTTGGCCTGATCCGGCCGATTGGGACCCAACAGCGCGCCGAGCACCTGGGGCGCGATCCCGACCACTGCGCCAACCAGGATGAAGAGGATGACGGGCAGGTATTGTTCGAGATTCATCTGCGCTTTCTCGTGTCACAAAAGCAAACAGGCGCGCCACCAGCGAATCGAATGATGTCGCTCGCGGATCGCGCCCGCCTGGAACCTTGCATCCACCTCCCGGCTCGAACCGGGCGATCTCCGCGACAGGCCGCTTTGGCTGACTCCCACAACAGCGGAAGCCTTGCCGATTGTTTGGTGCCGTCGGCGAGACTCGAACTCGCACAGCTTTCGCCACTACCCCCTCAAGATAGCGTGTCTACCAATTTCACCACGACGGCAGGTACTCAATTTGCCTGGCAACAAAGGAGGGTTTGCATTGCCAGACAGCCTCGCATTCTATACCGGAAAAGCCTGGCCTCCGGCGAAGACGCGAGGGTTAGTTCGCCTTCTTCAGTGCGACGCCGGGGATGCCGGCGCTGCGGGGGCGACGACGGCACCGGGGATGGCAGCGGCTCCCGAGGCGGCCGGCGCCACGATGGCAGCGCGGTCCAGCACGTTGTCGACGGCCGGCGCGGAGGTGCGGCCGTTGGACAGGAAGGCCAGGCCCAGGGTGCAACCGAAGAACAGCGTCGCGGCGACGGCCGTGCTGCGCGACAGGAAGTTGGCACTGCCGGTGGCACCGAACAGGCTTCCCGACGCACCACTGCCGAAGGAGGCGCCCATGTCGGCGCCCTTGCCGTGCTGCACCAGCACCAGACCGATGATCACCAGAGCCGACAGCAACTGAACGATCAACACCAGATTCGCAAAGACCTGCATTCCAAACACTCCATCAAAACTCTTGTGGCGCCCTGCCCTCTTGGCCAGGCGCCGGGAAAACTCAGTGGGCCGCAGCCAGGCAGATGGCCGCGAAGTCGGCCACCTTCAGGGATGCGCCCCCGATCAGACCGCCATCGATGTCGGGCTGGCCGAACAGCTGGGCGGCGTTGTCGGCCTTGACGCTGCCGCCGTACAGGATGCGCATTGCCGACGCGCGGTCCGTCGCAGCCTGCATCTGGGCGCGCAGCACCGCATGCACGGCCTGCGCTTCGGCGGGCGTGGCGGTCAGGCCGGTGCCGATGGCCCAGACAGGCTCATAGGCCACGACCATCTCGCCGCAGCAATGCCCCAGCGTGTGGATGACCGCCGCGAGCTGGCGCTTGACGACAGCTTCGGTCTGGCCGGCCTCGCGCTCGGCACGCGTCTCGCCCACGCAGACGATGGGCGTCACGCCATGCGCCAGCGCGGCCTTGGCCTTGTCGGCGACGAGCTGGTCGCTCTCCGCGTGATAGGCCCGCCGCTCCGAGTGACCAACGATGGCATAGCGGCAACCGACGTCGGCCAGCATCGCGCTGGACACCTCGCCGGTGTAGGCCCCCTGCTCGTGAGCCGAGCAGTCCTGCGCACCGTACGCGATGGCCGTACCGGTCAACGCGAGGGCCGTCTCGGCGATATAGGGGAAGGGCACGCAGACGGCGACGTCGGCGTTCCAGGGGCCGGCCTCCTTCAGGCCGGCAAGCAGCTGGGCATTGGCAGCCCGGCTGCCATGCATCTTCCAGTTGCCCGCGACGAGCTTTCTTCTCATCTCTTGCTCTCCCTCACCAGGTCAGCACGATCTTGCCGATGTGCTGGTTGGACTCCATCCGCGCGTGCGCCTCGGCCGCCTGCGCGGCGGGCAGCTCACGGTCGATGACCGGCCGAATACGGCCCGCCTCGATCAGCGGCCAGACCCGGTCGCGCAGCGAACGCGCCAGGCCGGCCTTGAAGGCCGCCGAGCGCGGGCGCAGCGTCGAGCCGGTGATGGTCAGGCGCTTGCGCAGAACGAGGCCGGCATCGATCTCCGACTTCACGCCACCCTGCACCGCGATCAGCGCCAGACGACCGTCGTCGGCCAGCGCCTGCACGCCACGGCCGATGTAGTCGCCGGCCACCATGTCCAGGATCACGTCGACACCGCGACCACCCGTGGCGGCCTTGGCCTCGGCGACGAAGTCCTGCTCGCGGTAATTGATCGCGATGTCGGCGCCCAGTGCCTTGCAGGCCTCGGCCTTGTCGGCGCTGCCGACCGTCACCAGCACGCGGGCGCCCAGCGCCTTGGCGATTTGGATGGCCGTCACGCCGATACCGCTGGAGCCACCATGGATCAGCAGCGTCTCACCAGCCTGCAGACCGGCACGGTCAAACACGTTGGCCCAAACGGTGAAGCAGGTCTCCGGCAGCGTGGCCGCCTGCGCCAGCGTCCAGCCCTGGGGCAGCGGCAGGCATTGGCCCACCGGAGCCGTGCACAGCTCGGCATAGCCGCCGCCGTTGACCAGCGCACAGACCTTGTCGCCGACCTTGAAGCCAAGCGCAGCCAGGGCCTGCTCGTCGCCGGCGACGATCTCGCCCGCAACCTCCAGACCCGGCAACTCGCTCGCCCCGGGCGGCGGAGGGTAGGCGCCCTTGCGCTGCAGCACGTCCGGACGGTTGACGCCCGAAGCTGCAACACGGATCAGGCACTCACCCGGGCCCGCGACCGGATCCGGCCGCTCGGCCAATTCCAGCACCTCGGGCCCGCCGGGGCGGGTGATCGCGATGGCTTTCATCGCCGGTCTGTTACTCCGCGGCGGCCGGCGCTTCTTCAGCGCCCGACGCAGCTTCACGGGGCTCACGCTCCGGACGGTCGATCAGCGCCTTCATGGACAGCTTGATGCGGCCCTTCTCGTCGGTCTCCAGCACCTTGACCTTGACGACCTGGCCTTCCTGCAGGAAGTCGGTCACCTTCTCGACGCGCTGGTGGGCGATCTGGCTGATGTGCAGCAGGCCGTCCTTGCCGGGCAGCAGGTTCACGAGGGCGCCGAAGTCCAGGATCTTGACGATCGGGCCTTCGTAGATCTTGCCCACTTCGACTTCAGCGGTGATCTCGGCAATGCGCTTCTTGGCCATCTCGGCCTTCTCGGCATCCGTCGAGGCGATGGTGATGGTGCCGTCCTCGGCGATGTCGATGGTCGTGCCGGTCTCTTCGGTCAGCGCCCGGATGGTGGCGCCGCCCTTGCCGATCACGTCACGGATCTTCTCCGGGTTGATCTTCATCGTGTACAGGCGCGGGGCGAACTGCGACACCTCGGTGTTGGCGCCGCTCATGGCCTCGACCATCTTGCCCAGGATGTGCAGGCGTGCCTCCTTGGCCTGAGCCAGTGCGACCTGCATGATCTCCTTGGTGATGCCCTGGATCTTGATGTCCATCTGCAGGGCCGTGATGCCGGTCGTCGTGCCAGCCACCTTGAAGTCCATGTCGCCGAGGTGGTCCTCGTCACCCAGGATGTCGGTCAGCACGGCGAAGCGATTGGCGTCCTTGATCAGGCCCATGGCGATGCCGGCCACGTGGGCCTTCATCGGCACGCCGGCGTCCATCAAAGCCAGGCAGCCGCCGCAGACGGAAGCCATGGACGAGGAGCCATTGGACTCGGTGATCTCGGAGACGACGCGCAGCGAGTACGGGAAGTCTTCCTTGCTCGGCAGTGCGGCGATCAGCGCGCGCTTGGCCAGGCGGCCGTGGCCGATTTCGCGGCGCTTCGGCGAGCCCACGCGGCCCGTCTCGCCAGTGGCGAACGGGGGCATGTTGTAGTGCATCATGAAGCGGTCTTCGAACTCGCCATCCAGCGCGTCGATGCGCTGCGCATCACGGTCCGTCCCCAGCGTGGCGACGACCAGGGCCTGCGTCTCGCCGCGCGTGAACAGCGCCGAGCCGTGGGTGCGCGGCAGGATGCCGTTGCTGATCTCGATGGGGCGCACGGTGCGGGTGTCGCGACCGTCGATGCGGGGCTCGCCGGCCAGGATCTGGCTGCGGACGATGCGGGCTTCGATCTCGAACAGCAGGCCTTCGACCTCGACCTTGTCGAACGACACGCCTTCGGCCGACAGCGCGGCGAACACGTTGGCCGATGCCGCACGGCAGGCTTGCGTGCGGGCCTGCTTGGAACGGATCTGGTAGGCCTCGCGCAGCGGGCCTTCCGCCAGGGCGTTGACCTTGGCGATGAAGGCTTCATCCTTGGCGGGAGCAACCCAGTTCCAGGTCGGCTTTCCGGCTTCCTTGACCAGCTCGTTGATCGCAGCGATGGCCACATTGCCCTGCTCGTGGCCGAAGACCACGGCGCCCAGCATGACTTCCTCCGACAGGCCCGAGGCCTCGGACTCGACCATCAGCACGGCGGCTTGCGTGCCGGCGACGACCAGGTCCATCTGGCTGTTGGCCAGCTCGGACTTGCTGGGGTTCAGCGTGTACTCGCCGTTGACGTAGCCCACGCGGGCAGCGCCGATGGGGCCGTTGAACGGGATGCCGGACACGGCCAGCGCGGCGGACGTGCCGATCATGGCGGCGATGTCGGCCTGCACTTCGGGGTTCAGGCTCACCACATGGATGACGACCTGCACTTCGTTGAAGAAGCCTTCGGGGAACAGCGGACGGATCGGACGGTCGATCAGGCGGCTGGTCAGCGTCTCGTGCTCGCTGGGGCGGCCCTCGCGCTTGAAGAAGCTGCCGGGGATCTTGCCGGCGGCATAGGTCTTCTCGAGGTAGTCGACGGTCAGCGGGAAGAAATCCTGGCCGGCCTTGGCCTCGGTCTTGGCGACCACGGTGGCCAGCACGACGGTGCCTTCGATGTTGACGAGGACGGCGCCGGTGGACTGGCGGGCGATCTCACCCGTTTCCAGCACGACTTGGTGGCGCCCCCATTGGAAGGACTTGGTGACCTTATTGAACATGGACATGCTCATCTCCTGGTTGTGGTGGACGCAGTCAATCGCGTCCGGTGAAACCGGGAACGAGGCTGGGTTTGGTCCAGATGCCATTCCAGGGCGGCTCGGGTTGGAGCCGTCTTGGAATGATCCGCGACCACGTCAGCTTGGTTCCTGGCTAGAAAGACAAAGAGCCTGTACTGGGCTTGATGGACCAGACAGGCTCCTTGGCGGATTCGCTAGCTTACTTGCGCAGGCCCAGCTTCTGGATCAGCGCGACGTAACGGGCGGAGTCCACGCGCTTCAGGTAGGCCAGCAGGCTCTTGCGCGTGTTGACCATCTTCAGCAGGCCGCGGCGGCCATGGTGGTCCTTGGCGTGCAGCTTGAAGTGGGGGGTCAGCTCGTTGATGCGGGCGGTCAGCAGGGCAACTTGGACTTCCGGGCTACCGGTGTCGTTGGCGCTGCGGGCATTGGCCTTGACGATTTCGGCCTTGTTCAGATCGGCGACGGACATTTTGTTTTCCAAAAAGGTTTCGGAAGTCCGGCCGGGCGAGACGCACACGAGGCGCTGCCGCAGACGGTTTCCGGGGTTGACTTGCGGACACGGGGGAAACCGCCCCGAGCCGTGCTATGCATTCCGCACGCCTTGCGGCGCACAAAACCTGCGGATTCTAGCCCAAAGCCGGGAACGGGCCAAACCGCGGCAGGCCAGGCGGGCGCACATAAGGCCAGCCACTCGAGCTTTCAAGAGCCCAAACCGCCCTGCCCTGCAAATGCGTGACTTCTCTTGCCGCGGCGGAAAAGCGCTCTTGAAGCGCATTCCGGCCACCCTATCTCTCGGTCATCGGGTGCTGCTCCCGACTGGTTCAGCAGCGCAAACCTACGGAGTTGTCCCCATGTTCTATCTGACCCATCCCCGCCAAGTCACCCGTGTCCTGCGTCAGTTCGACGCCGACGTCGCCCGCACCCCGGCCCTGGACGTCAGCGAAGACGACAAGGCCTACAGCGTCACCGTTGACATGCCCGGCGTGGCCAAGGAAGCCGTCAAGGTCCGCGTGGAAGGCCGCCGCGTGCACATCGAGACCGCCGCCGCCGAAGCCGCCGCGCCGAGCGATGGCTCCCGCATGCTCTACCGCGAGCGCCGCGCCGCCAGCTACGCCCGCAGCTTCTCGCTGCCGGTCGAGATCGACCAGGCCCAATCGCAGGCCCGCTTCGACAACGGCGTGCTGACGCTGACCCTGGTCAAGCGTGTCGCCGAAAACGGCGGCCAGCTGACGGTCAACTAAGCCGCGCTCAGATCCCAGCGCGGGCGGACCTCGAAGCCGCCGTCCCGCCTGGGTCGGGCCATGCCGCGCTGCACGCGCAGCGCGGCGGCCATCGCGATCATGGCGCCGTTGTCGGTGCACAGCGACAGTTCGGGATAGTGCACGCGCACGCCTCGCTTGGCGCAGACCGCGTTCAGCTGCTCGCGCAGCTTGACGTTCGCACCCACGCCACCGGCCACGACGAGACGCTTCAGGCCGGTCTCCTTCAGCGCCAGCAGCGACTTCTTCACGAGCACCTCGACGATGGCGGCCTGCGTCGACGCGGCCAGGTCGGCCTTGGTCTGCTCGCAGGGCGATTCGCCAATCCTCTTCACCTGCGTCAACACGGCCGTCTTGAGGCCGGCAAAGCTGAAGTCCGGCCTGCCGCTGTGCAGCAGCGGGCGCGGCAACTCGAATGCTGCCGGATTGCCGAACTCGGCCATGCGCGCCAGGTGCGGGCCACCAGGGTACGGCAGACCCAGCAGCTTGGCGCTCTTGTCGAAGGCCTCGCCGGCCGCGTCGTCTATGGTCTCGCCGAGGATCTCGTAGCTGCCCACGTCGTCCACGCGCATCAGCTGCGTGTGGCCGCCACTGACCAGCAGCGCGACGAAGGGGAACTCCGGAGGGTCAGCCGACAGAAAGGGCGACAGCAGATGCCCCTCAAGGTGATGGATGGGCAGCGCCGGCACATCCAGCGCCGCGGCCAGCGACACCGCCACACCGGCACCCACCAGCAGCGCACCCGCAAGGCCCGGACCCTGCGTATAGGCCACCAGGTCCACGTCCTGCAGCGCCACGCCGGCCTGCGACAGCACCTCGCGCGTCAGCGGCAAAACACGGCGCACATGGTCGCGCGAGGCCAGCTCGGGCACCACGCCGCCATAGGCCTGGTGCATCGAGATCTGGCTGTGCAGCGCCTGCGCCACCAGCCGTGGCGGCTTGTCGCCGTCGACCTCGACGAGCGCCACCCCGGTCTCGTCACAGGACGATTCGAAGCCGAGGACGCGCTGGACCGAACTCACTTGCCTTCCTTGGCGTGGTTGATCGAGTACTTGGGGATCTCGACCGTGATGTCCTGCTGGCGCAGCAGCGCCTGGCAGGACAGCCGCGAGTCGGGCTCAAGCCCCCAGGCGCGGTCCAGCATGTCTTCCTCGTCCTCTTCCATCTCGCTCAGCGAGCGGCCACCCTCGCGCACGATGACGTGGCAGGTGGTGCAGGCGCAGACCTGGTCGCAGGCATGCTCGATGTGGATGTCGTTGTCCAGCAGGGCTTCGCAGATCGACGTGCCCGGGGCGGCCGTGATGCTGGCGCCCTGCGGGCAGTACTCGGCGTGCGGGAGGATCTTGATGACGGGCATGGTGTGAATCTCAGAGCTGGCTGACATCGCGGCCGGTCAGCGCGCGGGCGATGCTGCGGTTCATGCGTTCGGCGGCAAAGCCTTCGGTCGCCTCGGCCAGCGCCTTTGTTGCAGCCTCGATGGCGTCGGCGTCGCCGGTCATGGCGGCCAGCGCCGACAGGCGGGCCTCCAGCGCCTCGCGCTCGGCCTCCGGCAGCAGGTCGCCGTCGGCGGCCAGTGCGCTGCGCGTGGCCAGCACCATGCGCTCGGCCTCCACCCTCGCCTCGCGCAGCTTGCGCGCGGCCATATCGGCGTCGGCACTGGCGAAGCCGTCCTTCAGCATGCCGGCGATCTGCTCGTCGGAGAGGCCATAGCTTGGCTTGACGGCGATGGCGGCCTCCACACCCGAGGTCAGTTCCTGGGCCGACACGCTGAGCAGGCCATCGGCATCGACCTGGAAGCTGACACGAATGCGCGCCGCGCCGGCCGCCATGGGCGGGATGCCGCGCAGCTCGAAGCGCGCGAGGGACCGGCATTCGCTGACCAATTCGCGCTCGCCCTGCACCACGTGCAGCGCCAGCGCGGTCTGGCCGTCCTTGAATGTCGTGAAGTCCTGGGCCTTGGCGACGGGGATCGTGGCGTTGCGCTCGATGATGCGCTCGACCAGGCCACCCATGGTCTCCAGACCCAGCGACAGCGGGATCACGTCCAGCAGCAGGATCTCGCCATCGGCCGCATTGCCGGCCAGCTGGTTGGCCTGGACGGCCGCACCCAGCGCCACGACCTCATCGGGGTTCAGGTTGGTCAATACCTCGCGGCCAAACAGATCGCCGACCGCACGGCGCACGACCGGCATGCGCGTAGAACCACCCACCATGACCGTACCCTGCACGTCCGCGGCCTTGACCTTGGCATCGCGCAGCACGCGCTTCACGGACGACAAGGTCCTGGCGATCAAGGGCTGAGCCAGTGCCTCGAACTGGGCTTGCGTGACGGTCACGCGCAGCTCGCCCGCGTCCAGCGCGGCAACGAGCTCGGTGGATTCGGCGTCGGACAGCGCCTCCTTGGCGGCTCGCGCGGCGACCAGGATGGCGCGCTTGTCATGGGCCGACTCCAGAGTCCGACCGGCCAGCACCCAGTCCGCCAGCGCGCGGTCGAAATCGTCACCACCCAGCGCTGCATCGCCACCGGTCGCCACGACCTCGAACACGCCACGCGTCAGCCGCAGCAGCGAGATGTCGAAGGTGCCGCCGCCCAGGTCGTAGACGGCATACAGGCCCTCGCTGGCGTTGTCCAGGCCGTAGGCGATGGCCGCCGCCGTGGGCTCGTTGATCAGGCGCAGCACCTTGAGGCCCGCCAGCTCCGCGGCGTCCTTGGTGGCCTGGCGTTGGGCGTCGTCGAAATAGGCCGGCACCGTGATGACCGCGCCGAACAAGTCGTCCAGGAAGCTGTCCTCGGCGCGGAAGCGCAGCGTCGCGAGGATCTCCGCGGACACCTCGACAGGGCTCTTCACGCCGTCGCGCGTCACGATGCCCAGCATGCCGGGGCGATCCTCGAAGTGGTAGGGCAGATGCTCGCGATCACCCACGTCGGCGACGCCGCGGCCCATGAAGCGCTTGACCGAGACGACCGTGTTCTCGGGGTCCTCCGCCTGTGCCGCCAGCGCGTCGGCGCCGATCTGGCGGCGGCCCTCGGGCAGGTAGCGCACTGCCGACGGCAGGATCACGCGGCCCTGCTCGTCGGGCAGGCACTCGGCAACGCCATGGCGCACGGCGGCGACAAGGGAATGCGTCGTGCCGAGGTCGATGCCGACGGCAATGCGGCGCTGGTGCGGGTCGGGCGAGGCGCCGGGTTCGGAGATCTGCAGAAGAGCCATGGGTCAGGCGTCCAGCGCGGCAAGGCGCTTGTCGATGTCGGCCCGGAAGCGCTGGATGAACATCAGCGCGCGGACCTGGGATGCGGCGGCGGGCGCGTCGCCCACCTCGTCGAGCAGGCGCCGGGCCTGCTCCAGCGCGGCGGCCTGGGCGCGCGCCGCGTCGTCGTCCAGCGCCTCGAGCCCGGCCTCGTCGCCTGCTTCGTCCAGCGCCTCGCGCCACGCCATCTGCTGCATCAGGAAGGCTGCAGGCATGGCCGTGTTGTTCTCGGCCTGCACCGGCGCGCCGCGCAGCTCGCACAGATAGGCGGCACGCTTGAGCGGGTCCTTCAGGCGCTGGTAGGCCTCGTTCACGCGCATGGCCCATTGCATGGCCACGCGCTGGGCAGCAACGCCTTCCGCGGCGAAGCGGTCGGGGTGGACCTCGGCCTGCAGCGTCTTCCAGCGCGCGTCGATGTCGGCACGCTGCTGGGCCTGCCGCGCAGGCAGGCCGAAGAGCTGGAAGTCGTTGTCGGTCAGTCGCATGGTTTGGCGAAAAAGCAAAAAGCGCGGCCCGTGCCGCGCTCGCGAAGATCGTCGGTGTCGATCACACGCGGAAGGATTCGCCGCAGCCGCAGCGGTCCTTCTCGCGCGGATTGCGGAACTTGAAGCCTTCGTTCAGGCCTTCGCGCACAAAGTCCAGCTCGGTGCCGTCGAGGTAGGGCAGGCTCTTGGGGTCGATGAGGATCTTGACCTCATGACCCTCGAAGACGACGTCCTCGGGCGCGGCCTCATCGGCGTACTCCAGCTTGTAGGCCAGGCCCGAGCAGCCGGTTGTCTTCACGCCCAGGCGAACGCCAATGCCCTTGCCGCGCTTGGCGATGTAGCGCTTGACATGACGGGCAGCAGCCTCGGTCAGGGTCACCGACATATCAGTTCGCGTGTTTGGCGCGGTAGTCGTCCACGGCCGCCTTGATGGCGTCCTCGGCCAGGATGGAGCAATGGATCTTGACCGGCGGCAGCGCCAGTTCCTCGGCGATCTGCGTGTTCTTGATGGACAGCGCCTCGTCCAGGCTCTTGCCCTTGACCCATTCGGTCACGAGCGAGCTGGAGGCGATGGCCGAGCCGCAGCCATAGGTCTTGAACTTGGCGTCCTCGATGAGGCCGGTGGCCGGGTTGACCTTGATCTGCAGCTTCATCACGTCGCCGCAGGCCGGGGCGCCGACCATGCCGGTGCCGACGTCCTCGTCGCCGTTCTCAAACTTGCCAACGTTGCGGGGGTTCTCGTAGTGGTCGACGACCTTGTCGCTGTATGCCATGGTGTTCTCCTAGTTCGCGATCAGTGCGCCGCCCACTGGATGGTCGACAGGTCGATGCCATCCTTGTACATGTCCCACAGCGGGGACAGCTCGCGCAGCTTGGCGACGCGGTCGGCCAGCACGCTGATCGCATAGTCGATCTCTTCCTCGGTCGTGAAGCGGCCGATGGTCATGCGCAGCGAGCTGTGGGCCAGCTCGTCGCTGCGGCCCAGCGCACGCAGCACATAGCTGGGCTCCAGGCTGGCCGAGGTGCAGGCCGAACCGGACGACACGGCAATGCCCTTGACGCCCATGATCAGCGACTCGCCCTCGACG
>Ga0213878_10000466_pt1 | contig 15105 bp, 12 predicted proteins | sample VelepicoBEBS_R02_FD_161053 | JGI IMG/M metagenome (GOLD analysis project Ga0213878, IMG submission 161053) | Vellozia epidendroides bulk soil microbial communities from rupestrian grasslands, the National Park of Serra do Cipo, Brazil - BS_R02 | ecosystem: Environmental > Terrestrial > Soil >... | reverse complement strand
AATAAGGCGAGTTGCCTCAGCTTGTTGTCAAATGCGGTGCTGGTGTGGAACACGCTGCGGATTACGGAAATTGTGAACCAACTGCGGGCGGCGGGCCACACGATCGCCGATCAGGATCTTGCTCGTGTATCGCCGCTCATGCACACGCACGTGATCCCGAACGGCACCTACCGTTTCTCGGATGAGGAAGAACCCGAGCCTATTTACGCGGCTGCGAGCTAATGGATCCGTTGCGCATCGGGCCTCGAGCTGTCCGGCAGATTGAACTAGCTTTTGCGGCTGCCTTATCGGTCTTGCAAAGCAAGCCCTAACTAAGGGCGGGGTCAACATTGCGTACAATACGCAAGAGTAAATTTTCGCACGGTTGCTGCTGGAGCCCCTACCTCCAGGCGACCGGTCTTGGCGCCGAGCCCGGTTCTTTCCTGTTCCCGGCCGTTCTCCGAAACACCGGAAAACTATCCCGCCGGCCGCTGCGACGTACCGACGCTGCGGACATGCTTAAAAGACGGCTTAAGCAAGCGGGACTGCCGGCTCACTATTCACCGCACTCGTTCCGGGCAACCGGCATCACGAATTTTCTCGAAAATGACGGCACCTTGGAAGCCGCTCAGCGAATCGCGGGCCACGCCGACAGCCGCACCACAAAGCTTTATGACCGCCGCGGCCAGAAGGTTCTCCTGGATGATATGGAGCGAATCCGGTACTGAAAAAAGGCTTTGAGTGACAGATGAAGATTTTTCTAAGCTCCGTGATCAGCGGTTTCGAAACCTTTCGCGCGACCGCCACAGCGGCCATTTCGTCGCTCGGACACACGATAGTGAGGGCCGAAGATTTTGCAGCCTCCCCTAACTCCCCCCAGCGGTCATGTCTAGATGGCGTGCGTCAATCCGATGTCGTAGTGCTTCTGCTTGGAGGCCGTTACGGCTTCAAACAACCCTCCGGCCTCTCGGCTACACATGAGGAATTCAGGGAAGCGAACAAGTCCCGTCCCGTATTCGCTTTCGTGCAATTCGGCGTTCAACGGGAAGCCGAGCAGGTGATTTTTCTCGAGGAAGTGCAGGCTTGGACCAGTGGCATTTATACCGGGGAGTTCAGCACTGCGGAGCAACTCCGCAAAAGGATTACCTTAGCCATTCATAATTGGGAGGTTGCGAAGGCTTCCGGATCTATAGATGCCCAGGAGATGTGCGAGCGGGCCGTAAAGATCCTGCCAATTCAGGATCGGAGGCATGTCGCGACTTCAACAATATTGGCTGTCGCAATGGCAGGTGGACCTTCGCAGCAGATTATTCGCCCAAGCGAGTTGGAGAAGCCTGCATTCGCACGGGATCTCATCAAGTTTGCTCTTTTCGAAGAACCAGCCATATTCAGCACTGCCGAAAAGACCTCTCCTTCAATCCAAGGGCACAGGCTCGAGTTAACTCAGGAAAGTCGTTCGTTCGCTATCGACGAACAGGGATCTGTGAGGATCACCACGAATCTAGACAGGTCTGGACGCTTTCGATTGGTTGTGATTGAAGAAGGCGTACAGGAAAGCCTCGCGCAATTGTTAGCATTCGGAGCCAGGTTGATGGACCGCATTGATCCGAGCGAAAAACTTCCGCACGTCGTGCTTGCAATCAATATCCTTGGATCAGATCTCTGTACATGGCAAACAATCAGCGAACAGAGTGCAAACCCAAACTCCATTCCTATTAGTTTGACGGACCGGGATTTTTCGCCGGTTCGGCTATCCCCACCTTACCTGCGCCGTCCGGCACTTCGGCTTGAAAGTGGAAAAATCGCGGAGGACCTTACAGTTCTTCTTAAGCGACGGTTCCGAAAAATAGAAGAAAAGCCAACATTTAACCCAAAATCCGAGACTGCAGGTTGCTAATCAGATCCGAGAGCAAAGTGACGGAAGTTGCCCACGAAGCGATGTTTTGTTGTTGGAAAGATCTCAAAGAATGGCTCCGCACTTCGATTGACATCCTCCTCCGCTCTCAATAAATACCCTCAGCGTAGTGTATTGCTCGCCGTAGAAGCGATTAAGGTAGAGCAGCCGCTTCATGGAGTACGGGTGGCGGCGGATGAGCAATCGTTAAGAGAAAGCGCTTGGTTTCATAGGTGGCCGATTAGTAGCAAGAGCTGATGGGCCGATAGTGACTGTGGCGATCAGCCCGGATAACCGCTGGCTTGTCATCGGCAGCTCGGACAAGACGGCGCGGCTCTGCGATCTGAGCGCCAAAGATCCGGCTGCTAACCCCGTGGTGCTGCGGGGCCACGAGGGCGTGGTCGCTGCGGTGGCGAGCGGCCCGGATAACCGCTGGGTTGTCACCGGCAGCTTTGACAACACGGCGCGGCTGTGGGATCTGAGCTTAAGCTGCAAGTCGCGTAGGAAAAACGGCAAGGAAATCAGCTTAGGTTTGTCGGAGTCCACCACTTCGTCGGATTTTAAGTGCTCAATGTCAGGCAAAGTGATTTCAATCACGTACTTGGGCGCGGGCTCGATCCACGAGGAGATCGAGCGAATCCTTCGACGGATTGAGCACTGGCATCAAGGCTCAACTAATCCTTCCGAATCCTCTACCGGGACGCTTCCGGGCTGGGCGACGAGGTCAAATGGAATGGAGAGAATACGGAGATCGGTGCGGTGCGATGACCACGATTCACGGGCGGTGCAGTACTATCGCGAGATCGTCACGCCCCAAAAGGCAGAGCGGTATTGGTAGATTCTTCCGCCCGCGCCGGGCCGAGAACGTCGTGGCGATGGCGCAGGCGTCAGCCTGAGTCCACTGAGCTATCCAGCTAACTAAGACAGTTTCCAGTTCGTTGAGCATCTCATCCCTTAGCGCACGCGCTTAAACCATCTGGCCGCGAGACCGACCAGGCATCCGGTAACCAACCCCATGATCGACCCAACGGCCAATATCAAGGCTATCCCCATGAGCGACGTCGGGTTAGCTAAGCTAATCAACGTCGTATGGTAAGAAGGAAAGAGCCATACGATGTACCCAATTGCCACTAGCGCTCCCCCTCCTGTTCCTAAAAGCACCATATTCTTAAGCTTCCACACACGAAGGCTTGGAGGTAAAAAGGTATAGCGCGCGATGCCGCTCAAGAGCACCCACGGCACAAACCATAAAATCAGGCCTTTTGCCACAGAAAGATATGCTTTTAACTGCTGGGGAAAGGAATTGCCAAACTCGCTAAAATAGCTTTGCGGGTTGATCAATACGTAGAGGGCTGCGTAGGCGGTGGCCATGACCAATGAGCCTCCGATAACCGTTGCTAAAGCCCCAAGGGACTGTTTTATAAAAGATGGCATTGTTTTGGTTCTTTTTTCGCTCGGCAAAGAAGTTTGGCTCACTTCGCCAGGAGCTTTTTGTAAGGCCATCGTCGCCCCCATTGGTTTGCTAAAAGCATTTCGAGGTCACGCCCTCCGCCGCCCCGATCATGGCTCCGATCACAAAACAGGCGCCGGTATACATGAAGGGCGGCGGCCACTGATATCGTTGATTGGTGAGCGGGCCGACGTACACATTCAATTGCTCCCCCAACGCCGCCCCCCACCCCTGCGGCAAAGATGGTATTGGATATCTTCCACGGAGACCAGCGGGAGCAAACAGGGTAGAAAGGTAGCCTGGCCAGTATCCAGGTCGGCGCCACCATTCCCAGCAATACTACCCAGGTATCGAAGATTCCATGAAGAGAGGAGTATAGCCCGCCTTCAGGCGGCGGCCGGATCACCAACAGCTCACTCGCCCAATTTGGATTTACCAGGCTCAGAAGAGCAAAAAATAAAAGCCAAACAATGACCAGAGCGCTTATCCCTAGGACCAAAGCGGCGGTCGCTCTTAATATTTCATTAGATAATCTTAACAATGTGTGCATGCGCTTTGTTGCTAGCAAGATACGACTTGTTTGCTTAGATAACTAAGGAACGGGGCCATAGAGAATCGCTTCCTGCGGTCCGCCGCCTAGCAGGGGGTCAGTCTTCCAACCATTTGCCGCATAGGCCGCTATCTGTGTCGAATCTAATAGCACAATTTGTCCGCCGCCGGTTGTATATGAATAGTCGACCACGGCCACCGGATATTGGGTACGAACAATGTAATCCTGATTCGGCTCAGAAGGGTTAATGTATCCGACGTAGACATCGGATACAATTTGGTAGCTGTGTTCCTGCAATTGTCCGTAAATTCCGGTGCCGGGCATACTGCCAACTGGAAAACCGCCGACGGTGATGGGTACTGTGGAAACAGCTCCTGAAACAAACGGTGTAGACGTGGGCGTACCTGTAATTTGGCCAGGGTAAGCGAAGTCGGGATTATTCGGTCCCCAGTTTGTTCCTGGGTATAGCAATTCTGTAGTGGCGCTTCCTTCCGGAACGTATCCTATCCAATGTGTATAAGAAAAGGGCGCCAAGACGATATAAGGTACTGAGACGGTTCCATGTTTGGTAGAGAAGGTATCGGTCTGGAAATGATAAAGATTCCCAGCGTCTCCCTGTTCCCGGTAGTTGAAGGCCGGAACACCGTCCAGGAACACCTGGAAGGAGGGGAACATCGTGTGGTCAAAGGCCGCCTGAATGGTATTGTTACTGGGATCGATCAGCAGATTCAAAGTGTAAGCAATAGGAGGGGACCCAAAGACTAACGGGTTGGATTCTTGCGTCTGCATGGTTATATCTACTTGGCCGGTGCGCAAGTCTGTGCTTACCGAATCAGAAAATCCGTCGGGGGAAGCTTTATCGCTTTTGTCTTGACCATCTGGAAAAATGACGACGGTCCTCCCGGTATCGGCGCTCATTGAGGGGGCGTCGTAGGGGTTGGCAGGGTCAAGAATTAAGGTCTGGGTCGTGCGGTAGGTTAAGCCGCTTCCGGGGGCTGCGTAAGGAGCAGGGCTCATCAGAAAGCCTCGATTATCTCCGATGAATTGAGCTCCGGGAGAAAAACCATAACCGAGAAGTGATCCGAGGAGGGGCAATTTTGCTCCAGCAATCGGAGCAATCGCGGGAGCGGTGACTGCTGGCGCCCAGATAAAACTTTGGACATTGATTGTGAGGGTGCGCAGCCCGAATGGATCAATTCCATCAACCGGGTTACCGTTGGCGAAAGCGAACCGGTTTAAAGAGATCCCCAATTCGATGCCGCCAAGGTTCACATCCTGGTTGATGAACCTTTTTATGGCCGGATTGTAATACCGCGCCCGCATGTAAAGGAGCCCGTTTGGATCGGTTTGCACCCCAAATTGGCCGTTAAACTGAAACGGAGTCTCTGAGCGGCCCTCGTGCTTCACTGACTCCCCGTAAGGCCCGTAGAGGAAGGTATCGGTGACGCGGCCCTTGATATCTGTCAAGGCGAGGGTGCTGCCGCGCTCATCAAAGTGATAGGCCCGGTAGACGCCACCAGTCTCTTCCCCAATCAGCCCCAGTCCATAGACGTAGCAGGTTTGTTCCGAGCCCGTGAGCCTGGCGAATTGTTTAACCAGCACCCGGCTTAAAGTTCCGCTGGGATCAACCACAAATTGAGTCGAAGTATTTTCCGACGTGCGTAACCCGGTGCGCTCTCCCAAGACCCCATAAGCGTAGGAAACCCCGTCCCCTTCTGAGAGCTGGTTACGGGCGTCGTAGAGGAATGCGGCCTCGCGATCGCCCGGCGCCGGCCCGCGCACTAAATTGCCGTCTAAGTCGTAGCGGACGGGTGCCTTGTTGAAAGTAGCCAGGCGGTTATCCGCATCATAAGTGGCGCTGAAAGGCTTTGGCTCGTACGCCAGCCCGTAGGTAGCGCTCGGGGACGGGATCTCGCTGATCGTCTGCCCAGCCGCGTCCGTAGAAATAGCGCTCGAATAGATCAAGCCTGACCCGCTATCCTGATCCAAAATGGATGCCAGTACCCCGGAGGCGTCGTAGGTTCTCTTTTCATGACTCCCATCGGGCCTGATCGTAGTGACCAGCCGGCTGTTTTTATCGTAAGTGTAGGAAGTTAGCCTTCCCGCCCAATCAATCACGGCGGTTAAGCGATTGGCGGCATCATAGCTGTAATCGACACGTTTGCCGTCCGGATAAGTGATTTGGGCCAGATTGCCAGCCGGGTCGTAGAGGTACTTTAAGACATTGCCCCTCTCGTCCGTATAGCTCGCCAGTTGGCCGAGGGAGTTGTAAGCCTTGCTTACCTCTCGCTTCCGTCCGTAAGCGTTATCACTGGCCGTCGAAAGGCGGCTTGATTTGTCGTAGCCAAAGGTGGTCCTGGCAAAACCGTCAACCGTTTCCACTAGCCGCCGCGCCTTGTCGTATGTATTGGCGCTCACCTGACCTGAAGGGCTCTTAATGGTGGCAAGCGTGTTGTTGGAATTGTAGGTATAGGTGGTGGTCAGCTTTGCGGCGGTGGTCAGGGAAGTAACCCGCCCGCCGGCATCATGCCCGAACTGGAGCGTATTGTTGAGCGCGTTCGTTAAGCCGATGCGGTTGCCGTCGGCATCAAATCCTTGGCGAGTAACATTGCCGAGCGGATCGAGGGCCTGATTAAGCCGGCCCAGGACATCAGTGCTAAAGTAGGTGGTGTGAGCCAGTCCGTCTTCCGTGCTGGCCGCTAAGCCGTCCTGATCGAAATTCCAGTTCTTGACGCGCCCCATACCGTCGGTCGTTTCCTCGAGCAAATTGCGGGGGTCGTAGGCGTTTTGGGCCACCAGGACAGAATAAGCGTCGTAGGTATTGATCGGCTGGCCCATCCCGTTTAATTGAGCGGTTTGAGTGTTCCCGAGCCCATCGGTAATCCCGGTAACCTCACCCGCTCCGTTCCGGGTAAAAAAGACAGTATGGTTGTTTTGGTCGGTCTTTTGAATAAGCCGGTTCTCCGGATCGTAACCTAAAGTGATGGCACCTCCGCTCGGGTCGGTGATCTGGATAACATTTCCGTTGTTGTCGTATTTAAAGGAAGTAACATGGCCGTCCGGGTCAGTCTGGGACAATTGCCAACCCCGGGAGTTGTAGGCAAAGGATGTCGCCTCGCCCATCGGATTTACGATCGAAACGAGGTTATCCAGTCCATCATAGGCTAAGCGGGTAACGTTGAGCTTTGGGTCGGTTTGGGAGATCAGCCGCCCGTTCGCGTCATATCCGTAGCTCCAAAGGCCCGCGTTCGCGTCGGTTCTGCCGGTCAGTAACCCGGCGCTGTAGCGGTAAGTCTGCGTTCCTCCCTTTGGGGATGATTGAGAAATTAAGAGCGAGCTCGGATCCCGGACCAGGGTGGTGGTCTGCGCAAGCGAGTTTACAATTTGAATCGGATTATTGCGGGCGTCGTAAGTGACCCTGGTGGCTTGACCTTTCGGGTCAACAAGCGTCGTCACCATGTTTTGCGCGTTATAGGCGAGCTGTGTAACCCCGCCGGCCGGGGCGGTGACTGTGGCCGGGTTGCCGTTGCCGTCAACCGCAAAGGTGGTGACATGGCCATTTTTATCGGTATGGCTCAAGATTTGTTCATTCGAGTCCCGGGTCCAGCTTTCGCTGTTTCCTGCCCCGTCGCTTTGAGCGATGATCGCTAGTTGCGGATCAAAAGTGTAGACTTCCACTTTTCGGTTTCGATCCGTGACGCTCGTTATCCCGCCGCCCGTGCCGGTGGAATAGGCAAAGGTGGTGATATTTCCATTTCCATCTTGCTGGGACACTACTCTCTCCAAAGAGTCATAAGTGTTGGCGGCGATGGTTAAACCGCTCATATCCCTAGCGGTGAGGACGCCATACCCCGCGTCGTAGGTGTAGTCGGTCTCTTTTAACACACGGCCGGAGCTGTCTTGCAATTTAATCTGGGAGGGGCAGAGACTGTTGGAAACGTAAACAAAGGAGAGTACTCTTCCCAGCGGATCGGTTGCTTTCACCACCCGGTTATTACCATCAAAAGAAAGCACCAGAGCTTGGCCGGTGACGCTGTCCTTTACGCTCGCCGTGCCCGGCTGAGTTCCTTGGGGAGCCAAGTAACTTATGCTCGTCTTCTGTCCGTGAGGATTGGTAATGCCGATCAGCTTCGCCGTCCCGGCGCCGCCGGTACCAAAGTTGAAATCTTGAAAACTGTATTGGCTCTGATCTTTTTTAGTCAGGGTATAAAGACCTCCCCCTAGGCTAGTCACCTGATCGGATCTGGTCGCCAGATCGGTCGAAGGATAATTGAGCGCGCCAACTGCGGTTCGCTGGTAATTGTTCGAGCTTCTGCCTGGCCAATTGATCGTAATTACGCCAAGTTGCGCCGAAGGGGTCGAGTCCTCGGTGAGTGACGCCTGAAAAGAGTTCCCAAATCCTTCAGAAGCTCTTTGAGACCGGTAAAACACTCTAAGATCAAGTGGGTTTGGCCCGTAGGTTCTGATCCAGCTTTCGTCAATCACCACGTCTCCAGTCGCCGGATCCGGGAGTACCTGGCTCAGAGTTTTCTCTGTGAGCGACAACGAAAAAAGAAGAGCCAGTAAAAGCCGGAGGTAGAAAAAACGTCGGTTCATAAATATCTGAGGCAAACGTTCAAAAAGCGAGTTCTACAACCCATTGACTGGCGTGGGGGCTGGTGCCTCTGTTATGGGGGTGACGGCCAACAGGTTTCCAGCCGCATCGTAGGTGTAGGTAACGCTCTTTCCGCCCGGATAGACTACCCTGATGAGACGTCCGGCCGCATCGTAGCTGTAGGCGTTGCCGGCAGTTGCGCTCACCGGTGCCGAGAACCCGGCGAGCGAAAATGAGAGAAACAGTACGGCGATTCGGACGGATTTTAAATATGTGAGTGACATGATTCTTTTGGTTGGTTTAGGCTTAATTACGGTAAATATGATAAATATATTAATTTTTTTTTGAATGTAGTCTCTGGACTTGCTTGAAGCCCCGTGAGCACTTCGCCGGCCGAAGCGAGACACGCACCCAAATCATTGATCCCTTCTAACCAGACGATTTAACGGAGGCCGACCACTCCGAAGACATCGCGGTGAAGCGGCAGCCTGCTGAAGGACCGTTCACGGGAGTCCCTTCGCTGCGCACACAACTTGCAACCGTGTTCCCGCCGATCGCTTCATTCACGACGGAAACTTTGTTTCCGTACGCAATATGCAATCGGCGGGAAAGCTGATCGGGCCAAGTGCCACTGCCATTGATTGTTTTCGATCCCCTCCGGATTGGGTTTTAGCCTCCGACCATCGCGGGTTGGGGACCTCGCTTCGACGTTCTGGGTATGAAAGTCCAGCATCTGCATCATCATGCGGCCGGCGGCCGTTGTAGTGCCCACCGCCTCGGTGAGGCTACGAAAGCCGGCGCCGGACCCGTTCCATGATATGCAGCAAATCGGGGTCATCGCAGAATCTGTTCTAAATCGTACGCTAAGGATTCAGGCACGATCCCGCGCCCGGATTTCGCAGCGGCCTCAACCTCACGATCGCCGCCATCGTCCTCTGGAACACCATCTACCTCGGCCGGGCCGTTGCAGAGCTTCGCGCCCAAGGCGAAACGCTGCCTGATAAGCTGCTCGCCCACATCGCCCCGCTCAGCTGGGAGCACATCAGCTTCAATGGCGACTACGTCTGGCCATCCCAGCCACTTCAGCAGGGGTTTCGGCCGCTGCGAAATCCGCGCTCCGCCTTCCTCGATGCCGCTTAGCGTACGATTTAGAACAGATTCTGCGATGACCCCTGATAGACCGAGGCCGGATCCAAGTGCCGATCAAGGCGACCGGTCCGATTGTTCTTCACCGGGTATTAGGAACAATGGAACGAAGAGTCCGGTTAAGCCATTGCCAGGATCCGATACATGGTAGCTCTTCCCCATGTCGAGTTGACGGGCAATGCGTGTCTTAGGGGCACCCTTTACCGCGAGCCGCAGCAATTTAGCGTCTTGCGGTGCCTCCGCGAAAGGCGGATTTGAACGGGCGATGATTCGGGAACGCGTCCGGGCTGGCCTGGTGCGCGCACGGGAACGCGGCTGGCTGCTCCAGCGGCCTAGCCCTTCAGGTTGCGCCGTAACCAGAGAGGACGCACTTCAAATTACGTAGATTAGATTATAGTTCCAACGAAGGCTACGCTTTTTACCCACCGATGGTTAGCCGCAAATGAATTGACTGGACGGGCCCAGATTTGCTAACAACGAGCTTGCGCTGAGCGTCGGATCGACGACGCAGGAAAGGGAGTCGGCTCACTCGACTGTGGGGACTAGCCGGAGTTCTCACTCTGCCTATTCCACAACTGCCATGAGCGTAGACCGTCGATTTCTAATCAAAGCCGAGAAGAAGATCATGAAAACAATCACCACATCAAATTGGGGGCCGCCGCGTCGCGCCCTCTGCGTCCTCCTTCTGTGCATCGCCACGTTTTGGGCCATGTCCAGCAACGCCCGCGCGCAGCTCTATGTCGCCGACAATTTTTTTGGCACGGTGGGCAAATACGACGCCACCACCGGCGCCCCGGTCAACGCCAACTTCATCACGGGGCTGAACGAGCCCGAAAGGCTCGCGCTGTCGGGCAACGACCTCTTCGTGGCGAACGCCGCCACCGGCACGGTGGGCGAATATGATGCCAGTACGGGAGCTGCGATCAACGCCAACTTCATCACGGGGCTGAACAGGCCTTTCGCACTCGCGTTGTCAGGCAGCAACCTTTTCGTGAGCGAAGCTCCCATCCCCGTGAGTGGCACGGTGGGCAAATACGACGCCACCACCGGCGCCGCCATCAACGCCGCCTTCATCCCAACGGGAGGGGCCCTTGTTGGCCCCACCGGGCTCGCCGTCGTGCAGACCGTCCCTGAGCCTTCGCCTTGGTCGATGATTGCAGTGGGCGGCGTGGTGTTGCTGGGAATCATGCTCCGGAAAAAACACGGCATCGCATAGACTTTCTTTCTCTAGATCCATCAAACGGAACATCAACTTGTCGTCAACGCAGTGGCGCAGCTTATGTCTCGGGGGATCGTTGCCAAACCGGCTATTCTCCGACCCCTAGCGGGAATGGACAGTAAAGCTGCCTCCCGTTTGTGATTACTATCCCCACGGGAGCTTGCTTATGAATGTAGACCTCGGCAATCTCCTGCTCTCCTGAGCGGCTGCTCTCAACTTTGACTAACGAGCAAAGGGGCTAGGTGGAGAAAAGGGGTTTTTAGAAACCGGCTACGGTTAGCCATTGAACGAAGCCGCTTCGTTCAATTCCTGTTTCGTAACTGCCAGGATCCGATACACGGTGGCTTCCCCAAGGCCGAGTTGACGAGCAATGCGTGTCTTAGGGGCACCCTGCGCCGCAAGCCGCAGCACCTCCTGGCGTCGCTCGGGAGCGATGGGTTTACGACCCCTGTATTTGCCGGCCAATTTTGCTTTGGCGACGCCTTCGCGTTGGCGTTCGAGCATCATTTCCCGTTCAAATTGAGCGACCCCGCCCAAGACCGCCAGCATCAGCTTGCCAGTAGGCGTTTGGGTGTCCATGCCCAGATTAAGAATCCGTACGGCCACGCGCTTACGTTCCAGCGTCTGAAGAATGCCCATCAGATCCGCGACCGAGCGGGCGAGCCGATCCAGCTTGGTGACGACAAAGACGTCACCCTCCCGGACAAACTCCAGCGCCGACTGGAGCTGAAGCCGTACCGCGACCGAGGAGATCTGTTCCTGGAAGACCTTTTCGCAACCCGCCGCGGAAAGCTCTTTAGCCTGGGCTTCGAAGCCGGCGACCTGATCAACGGTGGAAGTGCGTGCGTAGCCGACGATCATTTTCCATCACAAGAGTCTTGAATGCATTGAGAGTAGGTCTATCAAAATGCCTATTCAATGCTTGTGAGAGGATTTTCTGTCGGGGGCCGATCGATCGCTAGGGCTTGGCCTATTGAGAGGTCCACTTCGTTCGCCGAGGTGGTGGCGGGAACGCGGGCGTCTCGGTGGCCCAGTCCTGCGCCATCCGATCCGCCGCAGTAATCGCCGCCGGGTACCCGCATGCCGGTTAGTTTCCTCACCCCAGAGCAGCGTCAAACCTACGGCCGTTACGCAGGCCCGCCTACTGCGGACGAGCTAACCCGCTACTACCACCTTAATGATGATGATCTTACCCAGATCATGAGCTGCAGGGGCGAACACAACCGCCTGGGTTTCGCCCTGCAACTCACCACCGTCCGCTACCTGGGCACCTTCCTCGAGGATCCCGTGGCGGTGCCGTCGCCGGTCGTGGAGACGCTCGCACGCCAACTGGGCCTCGCCGTCAACCGCGACGCGCTGCAAACGTATCGCTCCGGCAAGCAACGGTGGGAACACGTCACCAAAATCCGTAAGCACCACGGCTATAGTGACATTACCGAACCCCGGGTCGTCTTTCGGCTGACGCGCTGGCTCTACAGCCTGTGCTGGACCGGCACCGAGCGGCCCAGCAAGCTCTTCGAGCGTGCGACCGCCTGGTTGTTGGCGCACAAGATTCTGTTGCCGGGGTGCAGCACACTCGAACGATTCGTGGTGCGCCTGCGCAGCAGGGTCGAGGCCAGGCTATGGCGCCTGTTGGGGCGCGGTATTACCGCCGAACAGCGTAAGCGGCTGGAGCAGTTGCTGACGGTGCCGGAAGGCAGTCGCGGCTCCTGGCTCGACAAGCTGCGGTCCGGACCGACGCGCGTCAGCGGGCCGGCTTTGCGTGCGGCGATCGAGCGCCTCAAATCGGTGCGTGAGCTGGGCATTACCCTGCCGGCCGCGGCACGTATCCCGCAAAGCCGGATCGCGGCGTTGGCGCGCTTTGCCAGCCGCGCCAAAGTGACCTTGATCACCCGCATGCCCCCCATTCGCCGCTTGGCCACCCTGGCGGCCTTTGTCCACGGCCTGGAAGCGACGGCTCAGGATGATGCGCTGGAAGTGTTGGAACTGCTCTTGCACGAATTGTTCGACGAGGCCGAAAAAGCCGACCAGAAGGCGCGCTTGCGGACCTTGAAGGATCTGGACGGGGCGGCGGCCACGCTGGCGGACGTCGGCCGTGTGGTGCTCGATCCCGCATTACCGGACGACCGCGTTCGCCGCCTGGTGTTCGAGACCATTCCCCAACCGCTGCTCCAGCGTGCGGTGCAGAACGTCGACGCCCCCGTTCGGCCACCCGAGGACGTGTTCTACAAAGAACTCGATGCGCGGTATGCTGGGGTGCGACGCTATTTACCGGCGGTGCTCAAACACGTGCGCTTCGAAGCCAGCCCGGCCGGCAAGCCCGTGGTGGCGGCTTACGACTGGCTGCGCGATAACCTTCAGGGCCCCAAGCCGGCCAAAGGTGCGCCTCAGGAGGTGATCACAAACGCCTGGCAGCGCCACGTCGTTCGAAAAGACCGCAGCGTCGATCTGCATGCCTACACCTTCTGCGTGCTCGATCAGCTGCTCACAGCTTTGCACCGGCGCGATGTGTTCGCCAAGCCGAGTTGGCGCTATGCCGACCCGCGCGCAAACTTGTTGGGCGAATCGGAATGGGAAGCCATGCGTCCCGTTGTCTGCCGCACCCTCGGGCTCTCGGCCCAGCCGCAGCCCGTGCTCGACGCGCTGAGGGCTGAACTCGACCGAACCTATCGCGAGGTCGCGCAACGGCTACCGAACAATGCCGCCGTTCGTTTCGAAACGGTCAACGGCAAGGACGAATTGATCCTGACCCCCTTGGAAAAGTTGGAAGAGCCGGCGTCGCTGGTCCAGTTACGGGAGGCCGTCGCGGCCCGCCTGCCGCGCGTCGACCTGCCCGAAATCGTGGTGGAGATTGCCGCTCGCACCGGCTTTGCCGAGGCGTTTACCCACCTGACGGAACGTGCCGCACGCGTGGCCGATCTAACGATTAGCGTGTGCGCCGTGCTGACGGCCGAGGCGTGCAACACCGGCCCGGAACCATTCATCCGCTACGACAACCCGGCCCTGCGCCGGGACCGCTTGGCCTGGGTCAAACAAAACTACGTCCGTGACGACACCTTGACGGCGGCCAATGCCCGGCTGGTTGCCGCGCAAAACCGCATCGCGCTGGCCCATGCGTGGGGCGGCGGCGAAGTCGCTTCCGCCGACGGCATGCGCTTCGTCGTGCCGATCCGCACCGTGCATGCCGGCCCGAATCCGAAGTACTTCGGCCCGCCTAAAGGCGTGACGTGGTACAACTTGCTCTCCGATCAGTTCACCGGGCTCAACGCAATTCCAACCCCCGGCACGCTGCGCGACAGCCTGGTGCTGCTGGCGGTCGTGCTCGAGCAGCAAACCGAGTTGAAGCCGACGCAGATCATGACCGATACGGGCGCCTACAGCGACGTCGTCTTTGGCTTGTTCCGCCTGTTGGGCTACCGCTTCAGCCCCCGCCTGGCGGACATCGGCGGCAGCCGCTTCTGGCGCATCGAGCCCAAGGCCGATTATGGCAAGCTCAACGCCATCTCGCCGCACCGGCTCCGCCTGCAGCGTATCGTGCCGCATTGGGACGACATGTTGCGGCTGACCGGCTCACTCTTGCTGGGGCGGGTGCCGGCAACGGGCATTATGCGCACCCTGCAGGTCGGGACTAACCCGACGCGGCTCGCGCAAGCCATCGCCGAATTTGGCCGCATCGACAAGACCCTGCACAGCCTGAACATGCTCGATGACGAGAACAAGCGCCGGAGCACGCTAAGCCAGCTCAACCGAGGGGAGGGCCGGCACAGCTTGGCTCGCGCCATCTTCCATGGCAAGCGCGGCGAACTGCGTCAGCGCTACCGGGAGGGTCAGGAGGATCAACTCGGGGCGCTGGGCCTAGTACTTAACATGATCGTCCTGTGGAACACCATCTACATGGAGGCGGCCCTCAACCAGTTGCGCGTGGAGGGATACCCGGTTGGGGAGGCGGATGTGGCCAGACTTTCTCCGCTCGTCCATGACCACATCAACATGCTGGGCCGGTATTCCTTCGCGATGCCGGAAACGGTGGCGCGGGGCGAACTGCGTCCCTTGCGCAATCCGGCGATTGACCAGGAATAGGCTGCAGGACGCCGCTAGAGTCGATGACGATGGCTTAACCGGACTCTTCGTTCCATTGTTCCCAATAGGCCAAGAACAGGACGCGGTAATCGCCGGTTTGATGCGAGAGTTCGAGGAAGTCGCGAGCATGGCCGCTCGCAGCATGAACAAGAATCCCTTCGCCTCGATTGTGGAGGGACGGCTCAAATTGCAT
>Ga0213878_10000465_pt1 | contig 15117 bp, 13 predicted proteins | sample VelepicoBEBS_R02_FD_161053 | JGI IMG/M metagenome (GOLD analysis project Ga0213878, IMG submission 161053) | Vellozia epidendroides bulk soil microbial communities from rupestrian grasslands, the National Park of Serra do Cipo, Brazil - BS_R02 | ecosystem: Environmental > Terrestrial > Soil >... | reverse complement strand
AGAGACGACCGCCGGGTCGATCCCCACGCGTTTTAACACCATTGGGATCACCGAGGAGACCACTGCGCTCCACAGCGTAATACACACCAGCGTCAGGCTGACGATAAGCGTAATGTCGGCGCCGATACCCATCATCCAGGCGCGTACGCATCCTGCCAGACCGAGGGTCAGCGCGATAAGCAGTGACGTCGACACCTCTTTGCGGATAACCCGCCCCATATCGCGCAGACGCACTTCCCCCAGCGCCATTGCGCGTACCAGGGTGGACGTTATCTGCGTGCCGCTGTTGCCGCCGGTGCCTATCAGCAGCGGAATGAAGAACGCCAGCGCGATAGCCGATTCCAGCGACGCCTCAAAATGCTGAATCACGCTGCTGGTGTAGGCCTCCGCCACAAACAGCAGCAGCAGCCAGACCGAGCGCTTTTTCCACAGCGTCAGCGGGCTGGTTTCCAGATAGGGCTTTTCCAGCGGCAGCGTAGCGCCCTGGCGCTGCACGTCTTCGGTAACGTCGTCCTCCAGCAGGTGGGCAATCTCTTTTTCCATCAGACAACCGACCAGGATGTCCCGCTCGACGACGGGCACGAGGTCAAGATCGCGCTCCGCCAACTGCAATATAACCTGCTGGCGCTCGTCGTCCGGCTTGACGCGAAAGGGGTTGCTGTCCATCAGATAGCGGATGGATAGCCCCGGGTCGCTTTCCTGGAGCAGTTTTTTAATCGATAAAATACCGCGCAGCGTCTCCCCGGCGACGACGAACACGTGGCCGGGGATATCGTCAGCGTGCAACTGAGAGATAAACGTCTCTCGCGCCTCATGCACGTTCAGATGGTCGGGTAAGGAGATGAAATCAGTACGCATGTACTGGGCGATAGCGTCGCCATCAAACGCGGCGTTTGCCGGGTGAACGGCGCATAACTGGCGCTGAGACATTGATGTATTTCCCTATTGAAATCTCTCATAGGGGCGAACAAGACAGGAATAGCAAAAGCGGATCCCTACGTCCTGGTTTTAGCACTGTACAACGTATCTCACGGCGGGTTACGCCAAAAGAAGTTACCTTGGCAACACCTTGATTCGATGGATGCCTGTATTTCCCTGTGTGGTCTCTCTCGATACCATCAGGGCGGTAACTTATATTTGCACAGGAGCCTCGCCATAACGAGATCGTTAAAATGAGCCGACATTATAGGGAGGCCAAATTAGCGGGAAAGCGTAAGTTTCCGCTGGTTTATCAACGGTTGATAAACCAGGCTGCGCTTAGGGGAAAATAAGGGTAAACCGACCTTTTAGTTGATCTGTGTCACATATCACTGAGCATAGCGTTTGAAAGCGGTAGTGAATGAAGGATATTTACGGCGGGCAATGCAAAATTAAATACTAATATTGTGATTTCATCCTCTATAAAAACTTGTTTTTCGAATCTCATTGATGTTTTGTTGATATTGATAATCCGGTGCTCATACCGCCATTTTTGATGCGGTTTTTCCGTCGTATGCGCACGCATAAGATGAATAGATAAGCGTGCTAACTTGTTGAAATGGGTCTAGAATGTGTTTTTGGTTTATCGTGTTTCTTTATTCTTAAGACTATCCTAAGCTAACTGCGATAATTTGCGTCAGGTTACATTTGCTTGAACAAATGTAGGGTCTTCCAGACCTTTTATTTTTACTTCGTTTAACTCTGTGGGCGCAGGATGGTTGCGGAATTAAGATCCTAAAAAACAGGGTAAGGAAAAATATGAGTGAATTTTTGCCCTTCTCCCGCCCCTCAATGGGCGAGGAAGAATTCGCTGCGCTGAAAGAGGTGCTGCAGTCCGGGTGGATTACCACGGGTCCAAAGAACCAGCAGCTGGAAGAGGCGTTCTGCGCCCTGACCGGCAACCGCCACGCGATTGCGGTCAGTTCCGCCACCGGCGGGATGCATGTCACCCTGATGGCGCTGAATATTGGGCCTGGCGATGAGGTTATCTCACCGTCTCTGACCTGGGTTTCCACCCTCAATATGATCGAGCTGCTGGGCGCCCGACCGGTGATGATCGATGTCGACCGCGATACCCTGATGGTCACCCCGGAGGCTATCGAAGCCGCTATCACCCCGCGCACGAAAGCGATTATTCCCGTGCATTACGCCGGCGCGCCTGCGCAGATCGACGCGATCCGCGCCATTGGCGAACGTCACGGCATCCCGGTTATTGAAGACGCGGCGCACGCGGCGGGCACTTACTACAAAGGCCACCACGTCGGCGGGCAGGGGACGGCTATTTTCTCGTTCCACGCCATTAAAAACATGACCTGCGCCGAAGGCGGACTGATTGTCACCGATAACGACGAGCTGGCGAACCGCATTCGCAGCCTGAAGTTCCACGGTCTGGGCGTCGACGCCTACGATCGCCAGACGCACGGCCGCGCGCCGCAGGCGGAGGTGATTTCCCCGGGCTTTAAATACAACCTCGCCGACATCAACGCCGCGCTGGCGCTGGTGCAACTGAAGAAGCTGCCGCAGGCCAATCAGCGCCGCGGCGAAATCGCCCAGCGCTATCTGAAAGAGCTGGCGGATACGCCGTTCCTGCCGCTGTCGCTGCCGAGCTGGCCGCACCAGCATGCCTGGCATCTGTTTATCATCCGCGTGGATGAAGAACGCTGCGGCATCAGCCGCGATGCGCTGATGGAACAGCTGAAAGCGCAGGGCATCGGTACGGGCCTGCACTTCCGCGCCGCCCATACGCAAAAGTATTACCGCGAACGCTATCCGGAGCTCTCTTTGCCAAACACGGAGTGGAACAGCGCCCGCATTTGTTCATTACCGCTTTTCCCGGATATGACCGACGACGATGTCACTCGCGTTGTTTCCGCACTTCATAAGCTTGCAGGTCGTTGATATGTTTGAATCTCCTAAGATCGAGAAAGTATCGATTGTTATTCCGGTGTTTAACGAACAGGACAGCCTGCCTGAGCTTATTCGCCGCACCGATGCCGCTTGCGCCCTGCTTAACCGGGATTATGAAATCCTGCTGGTGGATGACGGCAGCAGCGACGACTCCGCGCGCATGCTCTGCGACGCCGCCGAAGCGCCGGGCAGCCATGTGGTTGCCGTATTGCTCAACCGTAACTACGGTCAGCATTCGGCGATCATGGCCGGGTTCAGCCACGTGACTGGCGACCTGATCATTACCCTCGACGCCGACTTACAAAACCCGCCGGAAGAGATTCCCCGCCTGGTGGAAAAAGCCGATGAAGGCTATGACGTCGTCGGCACCGTGCGTCAGAACCGTCAGGACAGCGTGTTCCGTAAAACCGCATCGAAGATGATCAACCGCCTGATTCAGCGCACCACCGGTAAAGCGATGGGCGACTACGGCTGCATGCTGCGCGCCTATCGCAGCCACATCGTGGAAGCGATGCTGAACTGCCACGAGCGCAGCACCTTTATCCCGATTCTGGCGAACACCTTCGCCCGTCGCGCGGTGGAGATCCCGGTGATGCATGCCGAACGTGAGTTTGGCGATTCCAAATACAGCTTCATGCGTCTTATCAACCTGATGTATGACCTGGTGACCTGTCTGACCACCACGCCGCTGCGCCTGCTGAGCGTTGTGGGCAGCATCATCGCGTTGTTTGGTTTTGGGTTTTCTCTCCTGTTGGTCGTTTTGCGTCTGGCATTTGGCCCGCAGTGGGCGGGCGACGGCGTCTTCACGCTGTTTGCCATCCTGTTTATGTTTATCGGCGCGCAGTTCGTCGGTATGGGGCTTCTGGGCGAATATATTGGTCGTATTTACAACGACGTACGTGCCCGTCCCCGCTACTTTATTCAACGTGTTGTTCGCCAGGAATCCCTGGCTTCTGAAGAGGAAAATCGTTCATGAAAGCTGTTGTATTCGCCTATCACGACATGGGCTGCGCAGGTATACAGGCCCTGCTGGACGCTGGATATGACATCGCGGCGATCTTTACTCACCCGGACAACAGCGGCGAGAACCATTTCTTTGGTTCCGTTGCGCGTCTGGCGGCCGAGCAAGGAATTACCGTTTATGCCCCGGAAGATGTTAACCACCCGCTGTGGGTCGATCGTATTCGCGCGATGGCGCCGGACGTCATTTTCTCTTTCTACTACCGTAATCTGCTGAGCGACGACGTTCTCAGCATCGCGCGTCACGGCGCGTTCAACCTGCATGGTTCCCTGCTGCCGAAATATCGCGGTCGCGCGCCGCTGAACTGGGTACTGGTGAACGGTGAAAAAGAGACCGGCGTTACGCTGCACCGTATGGTGAACCGCGCCGATGCGGGCGATATCGTGGCGCAAGAAGTGGTGGCTATCGACGATAACGACGTCGCGCTGACGCTGCACCGTAAGTTGTGCACCGCGGCGCAGACCGTGCTGCGCGACGCGCTTCCGGCAATCCGTGACGGCAAAATCAAAGCAACCGCTCAGGACGACAGCAAGGCCACCTACGTTGGCCGTCGTACGCCGGAAGATGGTCGTCTGGAGTGGGAAAAATCCGCCGGGCAGTTGCACAATCTGGTCCGCGCGGTGAGCGATCCGTGGCCGGGCGCGTTTGGCTTTGTGGGCACCAACAAGTTTATCGTCTGGAAATCCCGCGTTCGTCATGACCTGGCTGCTGCGAAGCCGGGCACCGTGCTGTCCGTTGCGCCGCTGACGATCGCCTGTGGCGAAGGCGCGCTGGAAATCGTGACCGGCCAGAGCGAGAACGGCGTTTACATGCAGGGCGCTCAACTGGCGCAGGCGCTGGGTCTGGTGGGCGGCGCGCTGCTGAGCAGCCGTCCGTTCGTGGCGGTTAAGCGTCGCACCCGCGTGCTGATCCTCGGCGTGAACGGCTTTATCGGCAACCACCTGACTGAACGCCTGCTGGCTGACGACAACTACGAGATTTACGGTCTGGATATCGGCTCTGACGCCATCAGCCGTTTCCTCAACAGCCCGCGCTTCCATTTCGTGGAAGGGGATATCAGCATTCACTCCGAGTGGATCGAGTACCACATCAAGAAATGTGATGTCGTTCTGCCGCTGGTGGCGATCGCGACGCCAATCGAATATACCCGTAACCCGCTGCGCGTGTTTGAACTGGATTTCGAAGAGAACCTGAAAATCATTCGCGACTGCGTGAAGTACAACAAGCGCATCATTTTCCCGTCCACCTCTGAAGTGTACGGCATGTGTACTGACAACAGCTTCGATGAAGACACCTCGAACCTGGTCGTTGGGCCGATTAACAAGCAGCGCTGGATCTACTCGGTTTCTAAACAGCTGATGGACCGCGTGATTTGGGCCTACGGCGACAAAGCGGATCTGAAATTCACTCTGTTCCGTCCGTTTAACTGGATGGGGCCGCGTCTGGACAACCTCAACGCCGCGCGTATCGGCAGCTCCCGTGCCATCACCCAGCTTATCCTCAACCTGGTTGAAGGTTCGCCGATCAAGCTTATCGAAGGCGGCAAGCAGAAGCGCTGCTTCACCGATATTTCTGACGGTATCGAAGCGCTGTTCCGCATCATCGAGAACAAAGACGGCCGCTGCGACGGGCAGATCATCAACATCGGTAACCCGGACAACGAAGCGAGCATCAAAGAGCTGGCTGAAATGCTGCTGGAGTGCTTCGAGCGTCATCCGCTGCGCAACAATTTCCCGCCGTTTGCCGGTTTCCGCGAAGTGGAAAGCAGCGACTACTACGGTAAAGGCTACCAGGACGTTGAGCACCGTAAGCCGAGCATTCGCAACGCCAAGCGCTGCCTCGACTGGGAACCGACGGTAGAAATGCAGCAGACCGTTGAAGAGACGCTGGACTTCTTCCTGCGCACCGTTGAGCTGTCGGATAGCGCTAAATGATGAGAAAAGTTGGCTTACGCGTTGATGTGGACACCTTTCGCGGCACCCGCGAAGGCGTTCCGCGCCTGCTGGAGACTCTTCGCCGGCACGACATTCAGGCCAGCTTTTTTTTCAGCGTCGGACCGGACAACATGGGGCGCCATCTCTGGCGCCTGATCAAGCCGAGGTTCCTGTGGAAGATGCTGCGCTCGCGCGCGGCATCGCTCTACGGGTGGGATATTCTGCTGGCCGGCACCGCCTGGCCTGGCAGAAACATTGGCTTTGCCAACGCCGATATTATTCGTAATACGGCGAAGGTGCATGAAGTTGGTCTGCATGCCTGGGATCATCACCGCTGGCAAATGTGGAGCGGCGTATGGGATCAGGCGCACCTGGAAAAGGAAATTGAGCGCGGTTTGCAGGCGCTGGAAACCATTACCGGCAGCAGCGTCACCTGCTCGGCGGTCGCGGGCTGGCGTGCCGATCAGCGCGTCGTGAAGGCGAAAGAGCGCTTCGGTTTTCTTTACAACAGCGACTGTCGCGGGACGCGTCCTTTCCTGCCGACGTTAGGCGAGGGAGTGACGGGTACCGTACAGATCCCGGTGACGTTACCGACCTGGGATGAAGTCGTAGGTAGTAAAGTCAGTGTAGAGGATTTCAACGATTATCTGATTGATTGTATTCATAAAGATAACGGTGTGCCGGTCTACACGATCCATGCGGAAGTAGAAGGGATTATCGGCGCGGATCAGTTTGATGCCCTGTTGAGCCAGGCGGCTCGCGAAGGCATTACGTTTTGCCCGCTTAGCCAACTGCTACCTGAAGATTTCAGCACCCTGCCTGTCGGCAAAGTGGTGCGTGGTGAACTGGCTGGCCGTGAAGGCTGGCTTGGACAGGAACAATTGTTGAGCGAAGGTCTATGAAATCTTTACGTTTTAGCGCTTCTCTGCTGTTTTTATACGCGCTTTATTACCTCGTTCCATTAAATTCTCGCTTGCTATGGCAGCCCGATGAGACCCGATACGCGGAAATTAGCCGCGAAATGCTGGCCTCTGGCGACTGGATTGTGCCGCATTTCCTCGGGTTACGTTATTTTGAGAAACCGATTGCCGGATACTGGATCAACAGCATCGGGCAGTGGTTGTTCGGGCATGACAATTTCGGCGTGCGCATTGGCGTTGTCTTCGCCACTGCCTGCACGGCGGCGATGGTGGCGTGGCTTGCCTGGAAAATCTGGCAGGACAAACGCACGGCACTGCTCTCTGCGGTGATTTTCCTGACCGCGTTTTTGGTTTATGGCATCGGCACTTATGCGGTGCTCGACCCGATGATCGCGATGTGGCTGATGCTGGCGATGTGCAGCTTCTGGGGCGCGTCGCAGGCGCAAACCCGCGGCGGTAAAATTGGCGGCTATGTCCTGCTTGGCGTTGCCTGCGGTATGGGGGTGATGACCAAAGGCTTCCTGGCGCTGGCGGTGCCGGTGATCGGCGTCCTGCCGTGGGTCATCATGCAAAAACGCTGGAAAGAGGTGTTGCTGTACGGCTGGCTGGCGGTGGTGGTCTGCGTGCTCACGGTGCTGCCGTGGGGGCTGGCTATCGCGCAGCGCGAGCCGGATTTCTGGCGCTATTTCTTCTGGGTGGAGCATATCCAGCGTTTCGCCCAGAGCGATGCGCAGCATAAAGCGCCGTTCTGGTACTACATTCCGTTCCTGATTGCCGGCAGCCTGCCGTGGCTGGCGCTGCTGCCGGGGGCGCTGAAAACCGGTTGGAAGGGGCGCGGTTCTGAGCATGGCGCGTTTTACCTGCTGGGATGGGTGGTGATGCCGTTCCTGTTCTTTAGCATCGCCAAGGGCAAGCTGCCGACCTATATCCTGCCGTGCTTTGCACCGCTGGCAATCCTGATGGCGCGCTACGCGCTGGCGGCGGTTGAGCGTGGGGCGAAGGTGCTGCGCGTGAACGGCTATATCAACATCGGCTTCGGTCTGATTGGCCTGGTGGCGGTGCTGGTGGTCTCGCCGTGGGGCTTCCTGTCCAAACCGGTGTGGAGCAACATCGAGCTGTATAAGTGTCTGCTGGCGGCGGTGGCGTTTGGCGCCTGGGCGCTGGTGGGGTGGCTCTCTCTGCGCGACGGCGTGAAGCGCTGGACTCTGGCCGCCTGCTGCCCGCTAGCGCTGGGGTTGCTGATCGGTTTCGCCATCCCCGACAGGATTATCGACAGCAAGCAGCCGCAGTTCATCACCGATATTGTGAGCGAGCAGTTAGCCCCGAGCCGTTACGTGATGTCTAACAGCGTGGGTATCGCCGCCGGACTGGCGTGGGAGCTTAAGCGCAGCGATATCATGATGTTCAGCGAGCATGGCGAGCTGGAATACGGTCTGGACTATCCTGATGCGAAAGATCGTTTTCTGCCGAAAAGCGACTTCGAGACATGGCTGGCAGCGCATCGGGCTGAAGGGCCAATTTCGCTGGTCTTACAGCTGAAGAAAGGGCAGAAGCTTGAAGACCTGGGGCTACCGAAACCGGACAATGTCTACACATTGAGTCGCATGGCCTTTGTGCAGTATCTGCCGCAATGATAACGACCCTCTCCCTGCTACTGGCAAGCCTGCTGAGCTGTATTGGGCAACTTTGTCAGAAGCAGGCCACCCGCCCGGCGAAATCCGGGCGGCGTGGTCGGCATATCGCCCTGTGGCTTGGGCTGGCGCTGCTGGCGCTGGGTAGCGGCATGGCGATGTGGCTGGTGGTATTACAGCGCGTGCCGGTGGGCATCGCTTATCCTATGCTGAGCCTGAACTTCGTTTGGGTGACGCTGGCGGCGCGCTATATCTGGCGTGAGCCGGTATCGGTTCATCACTGGGCGGGCGTTGGGATGATTATTGTCGGTATTGTGGTGCTCGGAGGAAGCTACTGATGGGCTTTATCTGGGCGCTGTTGAGCGTTGCGCTAACCAGCGCCGCGCAGTTGATCCTGCGCTCGGCGATGCTGCAGCTGCCGCCAGTGGCGGATCTGTGGGCGGTGCTGATGCATCTGCTGCACGGCGAGGCCGGGACGTTTTCGCTGTTTCTTGGGCTGTGCGGCTATCTGGCGTCGATGGTCTGCTGGTTCTTTGCCTTAAAACGGCTGCCGCTGGCGAAAGCTTACGCGTTGCTAAGCCTGAGCTATATCACCGTCTGGGTCACGGCGCTGCGGCTGCAGAACGACGCCTTTTCGTGGCAGGGCCTCGCCGGGGTGCTTATTATTATGGCCGGCGTGATGGTGATTTTTATGCCGTCAGGCCGTGCACAACCTCAATCATCGCATGTGAAACACTAAACGGCGTCGGCGTACAGACCGCAAGGCTTAACCCGGCGGTCTGGTAGTCGCTGACGTGCAGATGCAACGGCGCGGTGCTGTCGATACTGACTATCTGCCAGGCGCTGCCGCCGCGCTGCTTCACGATGGCCTCTTTTCGCGTCCAGATCCGCCAGAACACCGCCAGCCGGTGTTCCTGCTGCTCCCGCTCGATTTCGTCGTGCTCATTGGCGGTGAATACGACATTAGCCAGCTGCTGCCAGTGCGGGCGCGGGCGAATGGCTTCGATATCGCACCCGACCGGACCTTCGTCGCTCAGCAGCAGGGCGATATCGTCGCCGCTATGGCTTAAGTTGAACCACAGCGGCAGCTCCTCGGCAAAATCAGGTTTCCCCTGGTCGCTATAAAAAATGTCCGGCAGCGGTGAGACGGCATGGCACAACAGCGCGCGGCCTGCCAGCCACGCGTTACGGCGCACGCCTTCCGGCGCCAGCCCGGACAGCGCCGGTGGCAGGTCGGCGACGCAGAGCGTCGATATTTTCCCGAGAAACAGCCGATACATCGTTACTCCCAACGCTTAATGACAATCGAGGTATTGATCCCGCCAAAGGCAAAATTGTTGCTTTGCAAAAACTCGCAATCAATTGCGCGTAACTCTCCCATAATGTAGTCCAAATCGCCACATTGTTCGTCAGGCTGCCGCAGGTTTATCGTCGGCGCAAACCAGCCTTCACGCATCATTTGCAGGCTCATCCACGCCTCCAGCGCGCCGCAGGCGCCCAGCGTGTGGCCAAAATAGCTCTTCAGCGAGGAGATGGGCGTCCGGTTGCCGAAGACGGCGGCGGTAGCGTGGCTCTCCGCGATATCGCCGCGATCGGTGGCGGTGCCGTGAGCGGAAATATAGCCGATATCCTGGGCCGCAAGCCCGGCCTGACGCAAAGATTGCGCCATGCAAATCTGCATAGTTTCCTGCTGCGGCTGAGTGATATGCGCGGCATCACAGTTGGTGGCGAAGCCGATTATCTCCCCGAATATAGTCGCGCCGCGCGCTTTGGCGTGTTCGAGCTCTTCAAGGATAAGCGTGCCAGCACCTTCGCCGATCACCAGACCGTCGCGGCGGGCGTCAAACGGCGAGGGGGTCGCCTCGGGCGCGTCGTTGCGTTGGCTGGTGGCGAACAGCGTATCGAAGACCGCCGCTTCCGACGGGCAGATCTCCTCCGCGCCGCCTGCGACCATCACCGTCTGATAGCCGTGGCGGATCGCCTCAAAGGCATAGCCGATCGCCTGGCTGCCGGAAGTGCAGGCGCTGGAGGTCGGGATAACGCGTCCGCGCAGGCCGAAGAACAGCCCGGTGTTGACCGCCGTGGTGTGCGGCATCATCTGCACGTAGGTGGTGCCGGTGATGTTATTGGTGTGCTTTTCCGTCAGCATGGTGGCGAACTCGCTCACCGGTCCGGTGCTGCCGGTCGACGAACCGTAGGCAATTCCTGTTTCGCCGTTGGTCAGCACCGGGTTATCGATAAGCCCTGCCTGCTCCAGCGCCAGCTCGGTCGCACGGGTGGAGAGCCGCGAAACGCGGCCCATCGCCCGGATGCGCTTGCGGGTGTAGTGGGCGGGAAGGGTGAAATCGTCAATCGGCGCGCCGAGCAGCGTATGCAGCCCGTCGTACTCCTGCCACTCCGGCATTTTGCGCACCGCATTGCGGTAGTCGCGAAGTCGCTGCGAGACGCTCTGCCAGTTATCGCCAAAGGCGGTTACGCCGCCCATACCGGTTATCACGACGCGACGGGTCATAGCATCCCCCCGTTGATGGAGATCACCTGGCGGGTAACATAGCCTGCGATGTCAGACATCAGATAACTGGCAAGCCCGGCGACTTCCTCCGCCTGGCCCATGCGTTTCATTGGGATCATGTTCATGGCCTCGTTCAGCGCGGCCTCTTCCATGGCGACCATCCCGGTATCAATCAGACCAGGCGCAATGCAGTTCACGGTGATTTTGCGCTTCGCAAGCTCGATCGCCAGCGCCTTGGTGGCGCCGATTATGCCCGCCTTGGCGGCGCTGTAGTTGACCTGCCCGCGGTTGCCCATAACCCCGGAAACGGAGGAGAGCGTCACGATGCGCCCGCCTTTGCGTGCGCCGATCATCGGCATGATGCAAGGGTGGATGACGTTATAGAAGCTGTCGAGATTGGTATGGATGACGCAGTCCCAGTCATCGTCGCCGAGCGCCGGAAAGGCGCCGTCACGGGTAATCCCCGCGTTGCTGACGATACCGTACCAGGCGCCGTGCTGCGCCATATCGTCTTCCAGCACGGCACGGCACTGCTCGCGATCGCCGACGTCGAACTGCAGCAGGCGCCCCGTACCGCCCGCATGTTCGATGGATTGCAGCGTTTCGCGCGCGCCCGCGTCGTCGCGATGGTAATGCACGCCGAGGGTAAAACCATCGGCGGCCAGTTGATGCGCAATGGCGCGTCCAATGCCCTTACTGGCCCCGGTAACCAGAACAGAACGGTTCATGATGTGAGTCCCTGTTGAAACAACGTTGAAAGCTCAGCCTCTGTGGGCTGAAAAGTGGTCACGCGTCCGTGGGCGAGCGTCTCGCCAGCGCAGGCAATCGTGCCGTCAAAGCTGGCTAAACGTGCGTCCTGCATCAAGCACTGAACGGTGATATCCAGTATGGCGCCTGCGGTAAAGAGTCCGGCGCTGCAGCGTAAATCGCGGGCGCCCAGCACCATGCCGAGCGAGGATGCGCTATCGCCATTATGCAGGCGATGCCAGCCTGACCACACGCCGACGGTCTGGGCGATGAGCTCCAGCGCGTACCAGCCCGGCAGGTTGCCGTCATCATCCAGAAACGGCGCCAGTACGCCGTCGGCGCAGACGCTGACCCGGCAATGCGCATGGGTGTCGCTGACCTCAATGACCTGCTCAAGCAGCAGCATCGGCGCATCGTGCGGCAGATAACTGTCAGGAGAAAGGTAGGCGCTCATGCGGTTCTCCCTAACAGAATAGCGGCGTTATTGCCGCCGAAGGCAAACGAGCTGGAGAGGAGGGTCGGGCGCGCTAGCGCCTGTGCGGCGCGCAAAATGCCGCATTCGGGCAGCGTATCGTCATACGGCGACTGGCTGAAATCCTGCGGCGGCAACGGCAGGTCGCGCGTCAGGATCAGCATTGACAGTGCCGCTTCGGTAATACCGGCGGCGCCAAGCGTATGGCCGGTCAAATGTTTGGTCGAGCTGCACGGGACACTGGCGCCGAACAGCGCATGGATCACCTGCGACTCCATCCGGTCATTCAGCGGCGTGGCGGTGCCGTGCAGGTTGATGTAGCCCACGTCATCCGGCGTCAGTCCGCCATCCGCCAGTGCCTGACGAATGGCGCGAATCGCCCCTTCGCCCTGCGGGTGCGGCGCGGAAATATGGTGGGCGTCGCTGGATTCGCCGACGCCGAGCAGGGCGACCGGCTGTGGTTCGCGGGTCAGCAGCATCAGCGCGGCTCCCTCGCCAATGGTGATGCCGCAGCGGTCGCGGCTGAAGGGTTGGCAGCGGGTGAGCGAGAGCGACTCCAGGCTGTGAAAACCGTTGACCGGCATCCGGCTTAAGGTGTCCGCCCCGCCGACGATGGCCACGTCCGCCAGGCCCGCCTCTATCAGGCGTTTGCCGCTGATGATCGCACGCGCGCTGGAGGAGCAGGCGGTGGAAAGGGTGTAGGCCGGGCCGGAAAGGCGCAGCCAATTGCGCAGAAAACGCGACGGGTCGCCGAGCTCCTGCTGCGGGTAGCGCCAGCGGGAGCCGTCGAGATGATTCAGCGTTGTCGTTACGTGACGGTCGCCTTCGTCCAGCCCGGAGGTGCTGGTGCCCATAATCACCGCTACCCTGTCGCGACCGTAGCGGGCGATAGCGTCATCCACCTGCGGCTGGATCTGGGCGAGCGCCGCCAGCAGCAGTTGGTTGTTGCGGCTGCGGTGATCGGCAAAGGCGTCCGGAATCGCGGGTAATTCTCCCTCCACCCCACCCAGCACCGCCGGGATATCCCCCTGCAGCCAGCCTTCGCGCAGGCGCATACCCGGCGCGACGCCGCGCGTCAGGTTGCGGGCTATTTCATCCGGCGCGTTGCCCAGTGCGTTTATCATGCCTGCGGCAGAAATAAAGATCATGTCAGTCGCCCAGATATTGAATGGTGATGTGGTAGTTGAATGCGTGCTGCTCAATGCTGACAGGTTCGCGTTTCCCCTTGCGTTGCAGGTAGGTAATTCCGGTCACCAGCCTGCCGCGCGCGTCGCGAAGTTCACGTTTATCACCCTTATCGAGCAGCGTCCAGCCTTTCGGCAGCTGTGGCTGCCAGGCGCTGAGTGGCCAGTGGCTGAGCATCACATCCGCCAGCACCTGGCTTGCGGGCGGCAGCTGCGGCGCCACGACAGACTGTTCGGTGTGGATACCCCGGTCGTCATAGGTGGCGAGAAACAGGCGGATGCCGACGGATGATAACCCCGCAAGGGTGAGTTTTTTGTCGTCGGCATTGAGCAGCACCAGCAATGACTGGCTCTGGCCGTTGAAGCGGCCAGTCAATAGCTGCTGCGAGCTGATGGCTGGGGTGATGCCCGGCGGCGGTAGCGTCACGTTGACGCCCGGCGCCAGCCACGCCTGCGGGCGGCCGTTGTCCGGCGACGAATGGCTGCAGCCAGCCAGGATAAGCGCGGCGCCCAGTGCGAAGGCGCGGCAAAGAGGGCGTATCATCATCGTGCTTTCTCTTTTTTGTTATTGGTTTTTCGGTTTTTCACCGGCATCGCCAGCGGCGAGAGGACAAACGCGGCGAAAATGCCGCTGACCAGTACGATGCCGAAACTGCTGATCGCCTGGGTCGCGCTGAAGACCAGCATGCCCAGCGTGAGCAGGGTCGTCATCATCGCCAGCGTCACCGCCAGCAGGGAAGTGAGCGGCGTGCCGCGCGGATTGCTGAAAAACAGCGTGTAGTTAATGCCGATCCCCAGTACCAGCGCCAGCGCCAGCATGGAGAACAGATTGACGGTATGGCCGGTCACGGTCAGCGTCGCCAGGCCGCAGCCCAGCGACAGCAGCGATGGCAGCAGGCTTATCAACCCTTTGCGTATCCCAAGACGCAGTATAGCGCCGCAGGCGATCACCAGCAGCGCGATGCCGAGCAGGCCGCCGAGCAGCAGGCGGTACAGGGCGAAGAGCGCGTCGAAGCTGGCTTTGCGATCGACCCACACCACGCCGGTGGCGCTTTCGGCAAGCGCGTTGAGCGCTGCGCTATGCGTTACGCCGTCGACGGGCACCAGCACGCCGCTGCGGCCGTCCGGCAGCGACAGCCACAGCAGGCGCCAGCCTTCGCTGGTCGGGCTGGCGAGCCAGTCGTCAACGCTCACCGGCATCGGCGTGAGATCCGGCGCCACGCGCTGTACGCCCGCATCCTGCAGCGCCCGGGCGATAGCAGGGGCCGCCTCGCGCAGCAGGCTGAGATCGGCCTGCTGGCGCGTCATAGAGTTCAGCGGCACCGTACGGTAATGGGAAATAAGCCCCGCTTGCTGTGCGCGAGCTAGCGCCGGGGTAAAGGCTTCCAGCCGCTCCAGCGTCTGCTGCGGGCTGTCTCCCCAGACCACAAACCACTTCTGATCGACGCTCTGGCCGGTCAGTTGGGTAATGGTTTTTTCCTGCGCGAGCAGGTGCTGCGGCAACGCCTGCAGTTGGGATATATCGTCATCCACCTGCATTAGCGCAAGTCCGGCCAGCGAAAACAGCGCCATCGCCAGCGGCAGACCGACGATCAGCGTTTTATTGCGCCGCCAGGCCGCCAGCCAGCGCAGCAGCAGCGCCATCGCTGGTACCGGGCGTACCGGCAGTCCGCGGCACAGGTAAGGGTGCCAGAAGATAACCGTCAGGCAGGAGGCGCTCAGCCCTGCGGCGGCAAAAACCGCCATCTGGCGAATGCCGGGGAAGGGGGCAAGCAGCATGATAAGCCAGGCGGTAACGGTGGTCAGTAGC
>Ga0213878_10000464_pt1 | contig 15133 bp, 15 predicted proteins | sample VelepicoBEBS_R02_FD_161053 | JGI IMG/M metagenome (GOLD analysis project Ga0213878, IMG submission 161053) | Vellozia epidendroides bulk soil microbial communities from rupestrian grasslands, the National Park of Serra do Cipo, Brazil - BS_R02 | ecosystem: Environmental > Terrestrial > Soil >... | reverse complement strand
CGTCTCCCTCATCGGCGCCCCCACCGACATCGGCGCCGGCGCGCGCGGTGCCAGCATGGGCCCCGAGGCCATGCGCGTGGCCGGCCTCGCCGAGGCGCTGCGCGCGCGCGGCGTGGACGTGCTCGACCGCGGCAACCTGGCCGGCCCCGCCAACCCCTGGCTGCCGCCGGTGGCCGGCTACCGCCACCTGGACGAGGTCGTCGCCTGGAACCGCACCGTGCACGACGCGATCTATGCCGAGCTCAAGACCGGGCGCCTGCCCATCATGCTGGGCGGCGACCACTGCCTGGGCCTGGGCTCCATCAGCGCCGTGGCCCGCCACTGCCGCGACACCGGCAAGAAGCTGCGCGTGCTATGGCTGGACGCCCACGCCGACTTCAACACCAGCGAGCTGACGCCCAGCGGCAACATCCACGGCATGCCGGTGGCCTGCCTGTGCGGCTTCGGCCCGCAGCCGCTCATCGAGATCGGCGGCCAGGTGCCCGCCATCAGCCCCAAGTGGATACGCCAGATCGGCATCCGCAGCGTCGACGAGGGCGAGCGCCGCTTCGTGCACGAGCACGACCTGGAGGTGTTCGACATGCGCTTCATCGACGAGATGGGCATGCGCCACGCGATGGAACTGGCACTGGCCACGCTGGACGACAACACCCACCTGCACGTCAGCTTCGACGTCGACTTCCTCGACCCCGTCATGGCGCCCGGCGTGGGCACCACCGTGCCCGGCGGGCCGACCTACCGCGAGGCGCACCTGTGCATGGAGATGATCGCCGACACCGGTCGCATGGCCTCGCTGGACCTCGTCGAGCTCAACCCCGCGCTGGACGAGCGCAACAAGACGGCACTGGTGGCCGTGGACCTCATCGAATCCCTGTTCGGGAAATCGACGCTGATGCGCAAGTGAGCTCGGTGCGAGGATGGCGGGCATGAAGACCCTGCTGCCCAGCCTGCTCGCCCTGTTCGCCGGCGCCGCCCTCGCCCAGGCCCCCGCCTCGGACACCGAGCGCTACACCCTCTTCCACGCGCCCGTCACGCTGCTGCGCAACGCCCAGCTCTTCGACGGCACCGGCTCGGCGCCGCGCGAGCACATGAGCGTGCTGATCCGCGACGGCCGCATCGCCTCCGTGGCCCCCGACGCCGAGCTCAAGGCCCCGGCCGGTGCTCTGGTGAAGGACCTGGCCGGCGGCGCGCTGATGCCCGGCTTCGTGCTTCTGCACGAACACCTCTTCTATCCCACCGAGCGCGGCAGCTACGGCGCCTTCTTCCAGAGCTTCCCGCTGCTGTATCTCGCCGGCGGCGTGACGACACTGCGCACGGCCGGCAGCATGAGCCCCTATGCCGACCTCAACACCTGGAAGGACATCCGCGACGGCAAGGCCCCCGGCCCCGACATCGACGTGACGGCCCCCTTCCTGAACGGCATCCAGGCCTTCGTCGCCCAGGTGCCGCGGCTGGCCTCGGCCGACGACGCCGTGCGCCAGGTGGGCTACTGGGCCGACGTGGGCGCCACCTCGTACAAGGGCTATATGCACCTGACGCGCGAACAGCTGGCGGCCATCGTCCAGGCGGCGCACGACCGCAAGGCCAAGGTGACGGCCCATCTTTGCGCCGTCACCTATGCGGAGGCCACGGCCATGGGAATAGACAACCTGGAGCATGGCTTCTTCGCATCCAGCGACTTCGTCGAAGGCAAGCAGCCCGACGCCTGCCCCAACGGCGACGCCGTGCCGCGCTCGCTGGACGCGCTGGCCGTCGACGATCCGCGCATGGCCGCGCTGCAGCGCCGGATGATCGACGCCAAGGTCGCGCTGACCTCCACGCTGACCATCTTCGAGACCTTCTCCTACGGCCGCCCCATGGCCCCGGCCGGCGCGCTGGACCTGCTGATGCCTCAGCTGCGCGAGCAGTACGTGGCCCGCTACACGGCCATACAGCGCGGCGGCCCCAACGCCTACGGCCGCGTCCTTCCGAAGAACATGGTCTGGGAGAAGCGGTTCGTCGAGGCCGGTGGCCTGCTCGTCGCCGGTACCGACCCGACCGGCTATGGCGGCGTCGTGCCGGGGTACTCGTCGCTGCGCCAGTTCGAGCTGCTGCGCGAGGCCGGCTTCGACGCCGCGGCCGCGGTCAAGGTCATGACCGCCAATGGCGCGACCTATCTGGGCCGCGAGGCCGACGTCGGCCGCGTCGCGCCGGGCCTGCGCGCCGACCTGGTCGCCTTTGCCGCGCCGCTGGACGCCGCCAAGCCGACCCTGCCCGAGGTCGCCTGGACCATGAAGGCCGGGCGGGCCTGGGACCGGGCCAGGATCCTGAGTGTCTGGAAGGGACAGGTCGGCCTGCGTTGAGCCCATCGCCAAGGAGAACGTGAGATGGGCGCCAAGACCTGGATGCTGGTCTACGCCGCCGGCTGCGCCAGAGAAGCGCTGGCCGCCGCGCCCGTGCTGGACCGGCAGGCCACCCAGGCCTGGCTGGCCCGGCTGTTTCCCGGGGAGACGCTCCTGGCGCAGGACGACGGCGACCTCGGCTACACCCATCCGCCCGACGACCAGATCTTTGCCGGCTGCTTCGGGGACGGCCTGGCCGTCGTCGCGGCCGGGGAGTTCGGCCTGGACCGCCCCTCGATGCTCGACGAGCGCTTCCTGCTGGCGGCCGAGGGCCGCCGCGTGCATCTGCACGCCATGCACAGCGTGGCCGACTGGTTCGCCTTCGCCGTCTGGGACGACCGCCGCCTGCTGCGCTCGCTCAGCCTCTCGCCGGACTCCGGGTTCATGGAGAACATCGGCGAGCCGCTGGACTTCGAGCGCCCGTTCTGGAACGGCGAGCGCCCTGCCGACGACCCGCAGACGCTGGCGGCGGGCGAGAAGCCCTATCCCCTGCCCTTTCACCCGCTGGATCTGGGCGAGGCCGCGCTGCAAGCCTTGTTTGGCTACCAGCTCGAGGGCGACATCGATGCCAGCCTGCTGGAGCCCGAGTCCATCCCGTTGATGCACTTCAGGCGCAGGAGGAAGTCCTGGTTCCGGCTCCGATGAGGCGCGGGGAATAAAGCCCCGCGTGGCGCGGTAATTGAAAGCGCCAACACCGGAGCTTCCCATGCTGCGCGCCCCCCTTGCACTGCTGGGCCTCGCCGCCGCGTCGATCGCGGCCGCCGCCCCTGCCGACGCCAACCGCGGCCAGGCCATCTACCAGGCGCGCTGCGCCACCTGCCATTCGCCCGACTTCAACGGCGTCGGCCCGGCCCACCGCGGCGTGTTCGGCCGGCTCGCCGGCTCGGCCAAGGGCTTCACGAACTACTCGCCGGCACTGAAGCGCTCGGGCCTGGTCTGGACCGAAGTCAATCTCGACCGCTGGCTGGCCGACCCCGAGGCCCTGGTGCCCGGGCAGGCCATGGGCATCAGCCTGCCCGACCCGGGCGAGCGGGCCGACGTGATCGCCTTTCTGCGCAGCCTCGCCAAGGCCAGGGAATAAATCCCGCCGCCGGCCGGTATCGCTTGAGGTCACCACTCTTGCGGGCAAACGACCATGCAGCGACGCGACTTCCTCCAACTCGCCGGCCTGGGCGGCGGCGCGATCTTCTCGGCCTCGCTGGCCGGCTGCGCGACCGCGGGCCGACCACAGGACGAGTTCTACTTCGTGCAGCTTTCCGACGCGCACTGGGGCTTCCAGGGCCCGCCCAACCCCGACGCGCGCGGCACCCTGCCCAAGGCCGTCGCAGCCGTCAACGCGCTGCCCAAGGCGCCGGACTTCATCGTCTTCACCGGCGACCTGACTCACACCACCGACGACCCCGTGGAGCGCCGCCGCCGCATGACCGAGTTCCGGCAGGTGGTGAGCGACCTCAAGGTCAAGACCGTGCACTTCATGCCCGGCGAACACGATGCGGCGCTGGACCGCGGCGCCGCCTTCAAGGAGATGTTCGGCGACACCTACTACCGCTTCGACCACAAGGGCGTGCACTTCATCGCGCTGGACAACGTCTCCGACCGCGGCACCACGCTGGGCGCCGAGCAGCTCGCCTGGCTGCAGGCCGAGCTGGCCAAGCTGGACCGGGACGCGCCGCTGGTCGTGCTGGCGCACCGGCCGCTGTTCCCGCTGGTGCCCAAGTGGGACTGGCACACACGCGACGGCGAGCAGGCCCTGGCGCTGCTGATGCCGCACCCCAACGTGACCGTCTTCTACGGCCACATCCACCAGGAGCACCACCAGATGACGGGCCACATCGCCCACCATTCGGCGCGCTCGCTGATGTTCCCGCTGCCCGCGCCCGGCACGGCCGAGAAGCCCCTGCCGGTGGCCTGGGACCCGGCTGCGCCCTACCGCGGCCTGGGCTGGCGCGAGGTGGAGGTGGAGGGCGCCAAGACCGAGCGCGTCGAGCATGCGGTGTCCGCCACATGAAACGCCGTCAATTGCTGCTGATGGGCGTCGCTGCTGGCGCGGCGCTGAGCGGAGCGCGCGCCCAGACGCCGCGCGAGATCGAGGTCACGGCCCAGCGTTTTCGCTTCACGCCCAACGTGATCCCGCTGAAGGCCGGCGAGCCGGTCGTGCTGCTGATACGCTCGCTGGACTTCGCGCACGGCTTCTTCGTGCCCGACCTGGACCTGCGCACCGACCTCATGCCCGGCCGCGTCATCCGCCTCGCCTTCACGCCCCCGGCCCCAGGCCGGCTGGCGTTCCTGTGCGACAACTTCTGCGGCGATGGCCACGAGGGCATGGACGGCCATTTCGAGGTGGCATGACCGACCGCCATCGCTTCGAGGCCTCCGTGCTGCCGCTGCTGGACGCCGCGCACAACCTCGCGCGCTGGCTGCTACGCGACGCCGCCGCGGCCGAGGACGCCGTGCAGGAGGCCGCGCTGCGCGCCTTCCGCTACTTCGCCTCGCTGCGCCCCAACGAGGACGCCAGGCCCTGGTTCCTCGGCATCGTGCGCAACGCCTGCTTCACGGCCCTGGCCCGCGAGCGTGGCCGCGCCGACGTGACGCTGCTCGACGAGGACGCCTGGGACCACCTCGAGGCCCAGTCGCCCAGCCCGGCGCCCGACCCACTCACTGCGCTGGGCATGCGGCGTGAACAGCGCCTCGTCGATGCGGCGCTGCGTGCGCTGAGCCCACCGATGCGCGAAGTCATCGTGCTGCGCGAGCTCGAAGGCCTGGACTACCGCGACATCGCGCAGATCGCCGGCATCCCCATAGGCACGGTGATGTCGCGACTGTCGCGCGCCCGCGCCCAACTGAAGCGCCAGCTCAGCCTGGCCGGACTGCCCTGATGAACGACGACGACCTCTCCCGCCTGTTGCAGCAGCACGCCAGCCGCCACCCCGCGGATGAACGCCTGCGCGCGGCCGTGCGCACGCAGATGACGCTGCAGGCCGCCGCGCAGGAGGCACGCCCCAAGGCGTCGGCATGGACGGCATGGCGCGAGCGCCTTGCGCAGATGACGCGCATCCACCCGGCACTGGCCGGTGCGGGCGGCCTGGCGCTGGGCGTCGCGTTGACGCTGCTGGCCCTGCTCGTCGCACCGCGCCTGAGTCCCGACGGCACGCTGCCAGACGAGCTCGTTGCCGCCCATGTGCGCGCGCTGCAGGTCGGCCCGCTGTACGAGGTCGCGTCCAGCGACCGCCATCAAGTGAAGCCCTGGTTCCAGGGCCGGCTGGACTACGCGCCCACCGTGCTGGACGGGCCGCTGCGCGAGCAGGGCTTCGCACTGCTGGGAGGTCGCGTACAGGCCGTGCGGGGCCAGCCCACGGCCGTGCTCGCCTACCAGGTGCGGCTGCACAAGATCGACCTCTACACCTGGCCGAGCGAACACGGCGCGGCCCCCGAGAAGCTGCAGCACCGCGGCTTCAACCTGGTGCGCTGGAGCGACGGTGCGATGCAGTACTGGGCCGTGTCGGACGTCGACGGCGCGGAGCTGGAGCGCTTCGCCGCGGCCTGGCGCGCGGCGGCGGCGCGTTAGCGTCGCGCACGGCTGCCCAGCACAAGGCCGATGCCGCCGAGGATCGCGGCCGAGGCGAACGCCAGCCGTGGCGTCAGCGCCTCGGACAGCAGCAGCGCCCCGCCCAGGGCAGCGATGGGCGGCACCGACAGCTGCACCGTCGCCGCACGCATCGCCGACAGCCCCTTCAGCGCGGCATACCAGATGACGTAGCCTATGCCCGAGGTCAGCGCGCCGGAGGCGATGGCCAATGCGACGCCCGCCGGGGTGGCGTGCGCATGGGCGACCGTCAGCAGGCTCAGGCCCAAGGCCAGCGGCGTCGCGCGCAGGAAGTTGCGCGCCGTGGCGAGCAGCGGGGCGGCGGCCGCGCGCCCGCGCAGCGAGTACACGCCCCAGGCCACGCCGGCGCCGGCCATCAGCAGCGCGCCAAGCAGCGGGGGCGCGCTCAGGCCCGGCGACACCAGGTAGACCAGCCCGCCCACGGCCAGCAGCAGGCCGGCCCAGGCGACCGGCCGGAACGACTCGCCAGCGCGCAGGCCTGCGCCGATCATGGTGACCTGGACCGCGCCGAACAGGATCAGCGCGCCGGTGCCGGCGCTGAGCGTCAGATAGGCATAGGAGAAGCACGCCACATAGGCGAACAGCATCGCCGCGGCCGGCCAGTCGGGCCGGCCCGGCGCGGCGCGGCCGGCCTGCAGGCGCACGATGAGCCCCAGCACCAGCGCGCCGGAAGCCAGCCTGACGCTGCCGAAGCTGGCCGGATCGATGCTGGGCTGCTGCAGCGCCAGCCGGCACAGCAGCGAGTTGGCCGCAAAGGCAAGCATCGCGAACGCGGTCAGCAGCAGGATGCGCGCGCGCCCGGCCATCGCGCTACACCTGCCCCAGCGCCAGCATTGCAGCCCATGCCAGCAGCGCCACGCCGAGCGGCGCGCTCAACCGCCGCCCCCAGGGCAGGTTCTTCTCGATGGCCATCACCGCGGCCAGCAGCAGCATCCAGCCCAGGCTCCCCGCGCCCACGACAAACATCAGCAGCATCAGCGCCCAGCAGCAGCCGACGCAGAACAGCCCGTGATGGACGCCCAGCAGGAAGGCCTGCCGGGCCTGGGCGCGGCCGCGCCAATGCTCGATGACGAAGCTCAGGGGCGTGCGGCATTTGTCCAGGCAGCGATGCTTGAGCGTGCTGAACTGGAAGACGCCGGCGCCGGCAATGATGGTGGCGGCGATCAGCCCGCCATGCCAGGCCAGCAGGGGCAGGCGGGTGATGCCGGCCAGCAGGGCCGCGTGCAGCGCATGCACCAGCAGCCCGAAAACGCCCCAAACGGCCAGATAGCCCAGGCCCAGCAGCGTCAGCAGCCGGCCATGGTCGGGTCGCTGCGCGACCAGCTTGTCGAAGGCGGTGAACAGGGGCAGAGTGCTGGGCAGCATCATCGCGGTGATCATCAGCACCCATGCCGCGCCGTACAGCACGGCAGGCACGACGATGCTGCCCGCCGGCACCGCGCGGCACAGGAAGGCCGCCGGCCCGGATACGGTCCAGTCGCCATGATCCAGGTAACGCCCGTAGGGGGTGCCCGCCCAGGCCCACAGCGCAACCCAGGCCAGCACGACCAGCGCGGCGAGCACGGGCAGGAACACGCGGCGGTGACGCGCTGCGTCGACCATGGGTCGGCCCGACCCTGCCGCTCAGGCATCGAAGACGAAGGTGCTTTGCAGCGCGTTGTGGTTCTTGATGTTCACATCGATGCCGATGGCGGCATTCTTCGAGCGGTACGTCGGTGCCTTGCCGACGAATACCGGCGCACCGGGCACGGTGGAGAACACCGTGTCCGACAGGGTGGTCTGGCCGCCGGTGGCGCCCAGATAGGGCTCGAGTTCGGCGTAGTAGTCCCGCCCTATCGCCAGCGTGCCCTTGCCGCCCACCACGTCGAACTGGATGGGCGCCCGCTCCACCGACACCACGTTACCGATCAGCTTGGCGAGGTCAGCGATGGGGCCGCCGGCCTGGCCCGTATAGACCTTGAGCAGCGCCTCCTCCTGGGCCTTGGAGGCCTTGTCGTCGACGAAGATGGCCGCCGTCCAGTTGCCCTGCAGGATGTTGCCCGGCACATGGGCCACCGCGGCAATGGTGCAGCCGCTGACGTCCACGCCGTCGATCGCGCCCTTGTCCACATGCCAGGACACGATGGTGTCGCAGGTGCCGTTGTCGGGATCCTCGCCGATCCAGCAGGGGCAGAGGACGCGGCAGTTGCAGACCTCCAGCAGGCGACCTTCCAGGTGATAGCTCATGACGGACCTCCTGTGAACAACGCCGGGGCGCGCTTGCGGAAGTGCCACCGCGTCCCAGCGCGGATGGGCAGTCATGCTACGCCGCGCTGTCGGTGGAGTCATCTCCCTACATCGCAGCGAAGCGGCACCCTAGGCGCTGGCGATCCACCCTTCCAGCGGGTCCACGCCCTCCGGCCAACCGTGACGCGGCTGCGCTGCCGCCCACGCCGCCTGCAACATCGCCAGCACCGCATCCAGGCTGTCGCCGCTCGCATCGGCCACCAGCTCGTCGCGCTGCGCATGGCTGAGCTTGAGCCGCAGTCCAAGCCGCGTGCGCCCCTGCTCCAGCGCGTCGACGATGTCCTTGCGCGCGATCAGCCGCTCGGGCGTCTGTGCCGCCTTGGTGTCGCTCTTGTAAGAGCGCCGCCCCACCAGCTCGCGCGCCAGCAGGCCCGGGTAGGCCTCCAGCGCGACGCGGCTCGCGTCGCCGGCCAGGTGGCCTGACAGGTGCACGCCCGCCGCGATCAGCCGCGGCACGCCGGCATGCAGCATCCAGGCCACCGGCGGGTTGACCCACTTCATGCTCGGGCTGGCACCGGCCGGCCCGTCGCAGGCACGATGGGCGAACTTGCCGCCCGCCGGGCGCGCGGCGCAGAAGGCGGCAAAGCGGTCGCGGATGTCCTCGCGGCTCAGCGCCGAGTAATGCGCCATCAGCGCCGCGTAGTCCATCGGCCATCCCAGCGTCTCGACGAGTTCGCGCGGCAGGCCGAAGGGCAGGTCGAAGCCCGCCACCCAGGGCCCCGGCCGGGCCAGCCAGCCGGAAAAGTCCTCCAGGCTGTATAGCGCTACCAGGCCGTTCAAGCGGACAACGGCGGCATGGCGCTGGCCGCCGGCGACCCGGATGGGCTTGGCCGCGCGGGGCGCACTCGTGAAGTCGACCCCGAAAACGACTGTGTCAGACATGGCCGGCATTCTCGGTCTAGGCAAAATTGCCAGCTTCAATGCCACATCCGCTCAACCTTCCCGCCTCGCCCGACGACAGCGCCAGCTTTGACGCCGCGACGTTCGATGCCGCCTTCGCCATTGCGCGTCAGCAAGCCGCGGCGGGGTTCTATCAGGTCTCCAGCGACGCGCTGGAGCAATTGCTGTCGAACTGCCCGCCGACCGAGCTGCGCCGCCGCGCCGAGGCGCTGGCCCTGCTGGCCCACCAGTACCCGCGCCTGGGCAGCCTGACCACCAGCGCCCGCTACGCCACCGAGGCCCTGGCCCTGGCCGAGCGCCTGGGCGACGACGGGCTGCGGGCCGATGCGCTGATCAGCCAATGCTATGTCTACGGCCAGTTGCTGATGGGCCGCGAAGCCCTGGCGTCGGGCATGAAGGCCCTGGCCGCGGCCCGCCGCGCGGCCGACCCCGTGCGCGAGGCCTGGGCGCTGAACCGCGTGGGCGTCGCCTATTCCAGCCTGGAGAACCCGGCCCAGGCCTGCGCCTCGACCGAGCAGGCCATGGAGATCGCCGCCAGCAACGCCGCGCCGGAAGTGCTGTTCTCCTGCCACAACAACCTGGCCTATTTCTGGCTCCGCCGCGCCGAGGACGCCCAGGCGCTGGGCGCCGACGCCGCGGTGCTGGCCGAGGCACTGGCCAGCGCCCGCCGCACGGCCGAGCAGGCCACCGCGCTGGCGCGCCTGTCGGGCAGCCCTTTCCAGGTGGCCGTCGCCGTGTCCAACCTCGTCAACGCGCTGCTGGCCGGCGGCCTGCTGGACGAGGCCTTGCCGCTGCTGAACGAGTTCGGCCACCTCTCGCACGACCATGGCTACCGCACGCTGGCCATCGAGGCCGACGTGCAGCGCGCCGTCTTCCTGCGCCAAAGGGGTGAGCCGCTGCAGGCCGCGCGCATCCTGGCAGCCCTGCTGCACGCCGCCGCCGAGCCGCCTCCCAAGCTGCGCCGGCTACTGATACGCGCCCTCTACGAGACGCACAAGGCCTGCGGGCAGTATCGCGAGGCGCTGAGCTGGCTGGAGGAGCTTGTGGGCCTGGACCGCCAGATCAGCCGCGACAACCTGGCGCTGCAGACCGAAGTCATCCTGATCCGCGACCAGGTCGAGCAGGCCCAGGCCCGCGCCGACAGCGCCGCCGCCGACGCCCGCCGCGAGCGCGCCCGCGCCGCCCATCTTGAGAACGAGCAGCAGCGCCTGCGCGAGCACGCGATGGCGCTGGACCGCGCCGCCCACGAGGACGTGCTGACCGGCCTGCACAACCGGCGCCATGCCGAGTTCGCGCTGCCCCTGCTCGTGGAGGGCGCGCGCATGGCTGGCCAGGTCATCAGCGTCGCGGCGCTGGACGTGGATCACTTCAAGAAGATCAACGACACCCACGGCCACGCCGTCGGCGACGCCGTGCTGCAGCAGCTCGCCCAATTGCTGCGCCACCGCCTGCGCAGCGCCGACCTGATGGCCCGCATCGGCGGCGAGGAGTTCCTGGCCGTGCTGGTGGGCATCGCGCCGCCGCAGGCCGCCGAGATCTGCGAACGCCTGCGCCTGGCCGTCGTCGAGCATGACTGGGCGGCCATCACGCCGGGCCTGGTCGTGCGCATCAGCGTCGGCATCGCCGGCGGCGCGTTGCAGCCGCAACAGCAGGGCGACAGCCTGCTCAACCGCGCCGACCGCGCGCTGTATGCGGCCAAACGCGGCGGGCGCAATCGTGTGCACGTTGACTAGGCGCCCTAGACTGGCAGCATGAACCCCGTCCTCATCGAAGTCCTGCGCGGCGGTGCCGTCGAATCCCGCCATGCCGGCGCGCTGGCCGTCGTCGACGCCTCCGGCACCGTACACACGGCGCTCGGCGACATTGACCGCCCCATCTTCCCGCGCTCGGCGGTCAAGCTGCTGCAGGCCCTGCCGCTGGTGGCCAGCGGCGCTGCCGAGAGCTACGGGCTGACCGATGCCGAGCTGGCCCTGGCCTGCGCCTCGCACAGTGGCGAGCCCGAGCATGTCGCCACGGCCGCAGGCGTGCTGGCCAGGCTGGGATTGACGGCCGACGCGCTGGAATGCGGCACCCAATGGCCCAGCCGCGAGCCGGTGCTGCGCGGCATGGTCGCTCGCGGCGAGCTGGCCACGCCGCTGCACAACAACTGCTCGGGCAAGCACAGCGGCTTCGTCTGCGTGGCGTGCCTGATGGCGCGCAGCGCCGGCGCGGAGCCGGCCGAGTTCGCACGCGGCTATGTGGCGGCGGAGCACCCGGTCATGCGCGAGGTGTCGGCGGCGCTGTCGGCCACGACGGGCGTCGACGTCGAAAGGGGGCCGCGCGGCACCGACGGCTGCTCCATCCCCACCTTCGCGCTGCCACTGCGCTCGCTGGCGCTGGCCTTCGCCCGTTGCGGCACAGGCCAGGGCCTGTCCGAGGGCCATGCGCGCGCGGCGCGCCGGCTGCGCCAGGCCGCCGCCGCGGCCCCCTTCATGGTGGGGGGCACGGACCGCTTCGACACCCGCGTCATGCAGGCCTTGGGCGAGCGCCTGTTCTGCAAGATAGGCGCCGAGGGCGTCTACTGCGCCGCCCTGCCCGAGCTGGGCCTGGGGCTGGCGCTGAAGATCGACGACGGCGCCGCACGTGCCGCCGAGGCCGCGATGGCCGCCGCGGCCCAGGCACTGCTGAAGAGCGGCGATGAACTGCTGCACGGCTACAGCCACCTGGCGCTGCGCAACTGGCGCGGCATCCACGTCGGCTCGCTGCGGCCCGCGCCAGACCTGGCCGGGGCCTTCGCGCCGGCGCCGTAGAGGGGCGCCCCCGGGGCTGCAGGCCTCGTAGAAGGCCTGGATAGTCGATGGCCGACCGCGCGCGCCCGTCAGCCGGCGGGCGGCGGCGCAATCCGCCCCTTCACCGCCTCCAGCAACGGCCCCACGATGTCCAGCGGCAGCGGGAACACGATGGTGGAGTTCTTGTCGGCGGCGATGACCGTCAGCGTCTCGAGGTAGCGCAGCTGCAGCGCCTGCGGATGGCGCGCCAGGATCTCGGCGGCCTCGCTGAGCTTGGTGGCGGCCTGCAGCTCGCCTTCGGCGTGGATCACCTTGGCGCGGCGCTCGCGCTCGGCCTCGGCCTGGCGCGCGATCGCGCGCACCATGGTCAGGTCGATATCCACGTCCTTGATCTCGACATTGCTGACCTTGATGCCCCAGGAGTCGGTCTGGGCGTCGAGGATCTTCTGCACATCGAGGTTGAGGCGGTCGCGCTCGGACAGCAGGGCGTCGAGGTCATGCTTTCCGAGCACGGCGCGCAGGGTGGTCTGCGCGAGCTGGCTGGTGGCGACCAGGAAGTTCTCGACGCGGATCACGGCGCGCTCCGGGTCGACGACCTTGAAATACAGCACCGCATTGACCTTGACCGAGACGTTGTCGTGCGTGATGACGTCCTGCTTGGGGATGTCCATCACGATCAGCCGCAGGCTCACGCGCACCATCTGCTGCAGCGCCGGGATCAGCAGCACGAGGCCGGGCCCCTTGACCGCCAGGAAGCGGCCGAGCATGAAGACGACGCCGCGCTCGTATTCGCGCAGCACGCGTACCGATGCCGCCAGAAGGAACAGCAACAGGACCAGCAGCAGCGTGGACATGAGCCCTCCGATCATGGCGAGGCCTCCTCGACGGCGACGCCGAGCGTGAGGCCGTCAACAAGCAGCACGCGCACGCGCTCGCCCGGCCGCAGCGCGCGCTCGGTGCGCACCCGCCAGCGCTCGCCCTGCAGGCTGGCCCAGGCGTCCCGCCCGTCGACTTCCAGGACTTCGCCAACCAGGCCCACCATCGTCGACGCGCCGCTGGCAGGCGGCCGCCTGCGCAGCCGCGCGGCGGACGCGGCCAGCCAACCAACGAGCGCCAACGACACCAGCGCCAACGCGGCGATCAGAGGACGCGACACGCCAGTGCCGGGTGCGTCGCTGTCGACCAGCATCAGCGCGCCGAAGGTGAACGCCACGACCCCGCCTATCCCCAGCGCGCCGTGGCTGGGCACGAAGGCCTCGCTGGCGAAAAAGGCCAGGCCGAGCAGCAGCAACGCGACACCGCTGCCGCTGAGCGGCAGCGTCTGCATGCCGAACAGGGCCAGCAGCAGGCAGACGGCCCCCGCCACGCCGGGCGCCACGAGGCCGGGGCTGGAGAACTCGAACAGGATGCCGTAGAAGCCGACCAGCAGCAGCAGCATCGCGACGCTGGGATCGCCGACGGTGGCGAGCAAGCGGTCGCGCCAGTCCGGATCCCAGCGTTCGACGCGCCCCCCCGCGGTTGCCAACGTCGCGGTGCGGCCATCGGCCAGTTGCACCGTTCGGCCATCGAGCTGCCGCAACAGGTCCGGCAGGTCGCGGGCGACGATCTCCACGACATGCTGCGACAAGGCCTCGCCCGCCGACAGGCTCATCGCTTCGCGCACGGCACGCTCCGCCCATTCGGCGTTGCGGTGGCGCAGCAGCGCGAGCGAGCGGATGGCCGCGGCGGCATCGTTGACGCGCTTGGCCTCCAGCGCGTCATGCGGCGCGGTTGGCGAAGCCGCGCCCGGGCCGCTTGGGGAGGGCCCGGCCGGATGCGCGCTCGGCATCGGGCCGATCACGACTGGCGTCGCCGCGCCCAGGGTGGTCGCCGGCGCCATCGCGGCGACATGGCTCGCATAGAGGATGAAGGTTCCGGCGCTGGCGGCGCGCGCGCCCGACGGACCGACGAAGGTGGCCACCGGTACCGGCGACGCGAGGATCGCCTTGACGATGGAGCGCATGGACGTTTCCAGGCCACCCGGTGTGTCGAGCTGCAGCACGACCAAGCCCGCGCCGCGCTGGTCCGCCCGTTGCAGCCCACGTTCGACGTAGTCGGCGCTGGCCGGGCTGATCGCGCCTTCGACGCTCAACAACACCACGCCATGCCCGCCGCCGGACGCGGCGGGAGGCGTCTGGGCGCCAGCGAGCGATACAAGCCACAGCACCAGCGCACACAGCGGAATGGCCCGCCTGCACATATCAGGATAGTAGGCTCCGCGCGAACCTTATTCCATGCCGATGGGATTCCCGCTCGACGGCGTGAGCTCCGGCTCGAACATGGGGACTCGACCCGCGAGCGGCGGAGCGTGTCCCCGGGCTCGGGGCCTGAAATCCATCGGCCAGGGGCGCCCGCTCGATTGACTTCGCCCTGCACCGTCGGCAGCGCGAGATGGGCGCCCCCTGCCCTGCCGGGACGCCCCTCAGCTCAACCTGAACACCGCCACCGACCGCGACAGCTCGTCGGCCTGCTGCTGCAGGCTGGCGGCGGCCGCAGCGGATTCCTCGACCAGCGCCGCGTTCTGCTGCGTCATCTGGTCGAGGTTGGCGATGGCCTGGCCGATCTGGCCGATGCCAGTGCTCTGCTCGCCGGTGGCATGGCTGATCTCGGAGACGATGGCGCTGACCCGTGCGATCGCCTCGATGATCTCCTGCATGGTCTGGCCGGCCCGGGCGACCAGGGCCGTGCCGCTTTCGACGTTCTCGCCGCTACCGAGGATGAGCCCCTTGATCTCCCGGGCGGCCTCCGCCGAGCGCTGGGCCAGCGTGCGCACCTCGCCGGCGACGACGGCGAAGCCGCGGCCCTGCTCGCCGGCGCGCGCCGCCTCCACCGCCGCGTTCAGCGCCAGGATATTGGTCTGGAAGGCGATGCCGTCGATGACGGCAATGATGTCGCCGATGCGGTTGGACGACGCGCTGATGCGGCCCATGGTCCGTACGACCTCGTCCACCACCGCGCCGCCTCGGCGCGCCACCTCGGCGGCATCCGCGGCCAGTTGGTTGGCGCGGGCAGCCGACTCGGCGTTGTGCGTGACGCTGGCTGTCAGCTCCTCCATCGCCGAGGCCGTCTCCTGCAGGTTGGACGCGGCCTGCTCGGTGCGGTTGCTCAGATCCTGGCTGCCGACGGCCACCTCGCGCGAGGCGGTGGCGATGCTG
>Ga0213878_10000463_pt1 | contig 15150 bp, 16 predicted proteins | sample VelepicoBEBS_R02_FD_161053 | JGI IMG/M metagenome (GOLD analysis project Ga0213878, IMG submission 161053) | Vellozia epidendroides bulk soil microbial communities from rupestrian grasslands, the National Park of Serra do Cipo, Brazil - BS_R02 | ecosystem: Environmental > Terrestrial > Soil >... | reverse complement strand
TTCATTAATGATATTCAGCAGCGCGCTGGCCGAACTGTGCGCCATATTAATATAGTCGCGCTGGTCGGGGGTCAGATCCGTTTCCAGGCAAAGCTGCGTCATGCCCAGAATACCGTTCATGGGGGTACGAATTTCGTGGCTCATATTGGCCAGAAATTCGCTTTTGGCCTGATTCGCGGCTTTTGCTGCTTCAACGGCCTGACGGGAGGCGGCTTCAGCGTTTTTTTGCTCGGTAATATCCTGCAAGGTGCCAATGACTTTTTGTGCCGAGCCCTGCAAGTTCAGAGTCACGATTTGCCCTTGTATCAGCATCCATCCGTACGTTTCATCGGCGCGTAGCACCCGCATTTCACAGGTGAAAATGGGCAGTACTGCCCGTGTTGCGTGATGAATACTTTGATTCAGGTGCGTCAGGTCTTCCGGATGGAAGGCTTTCGTCCATAAATCACTCGTCAGGACGGTCTTTTCACGCTGGATCCCCAGCAGTAACAGCAGCGCCTCATTCACCTGTAGTTCATCGGCCAGGTATTCCCACTCCCAGATGCCAATATGCGACGTTTCTGCGGCCAGAATAAAATCGCTATGCAGACGCTGTTCATTTTTGACAATATCGGCATAGCGGCTGATATCGGTATGCGTGCTGATAATACCGCCTTCGGTCGTCCGCTGATATTGAATGTAGAGCGTGCGTTTTGTCACCCGCCGGACTTCATAGTGATTATTCCGGCGATAGTTAGCCAGCATGGATGCCATCATTCGCTTTTTACTTTCGGCATGTATTGCCGGGTAAGCGATTTCCAGCGACAGGCGCAGGACATCGGTGAGCTGCACGCCCTGGTGCAGCCAGTCTGTCAGCGCGGGGTAGTACTCAATAAAACGGTGATTCCAGTATTGTAAGTTTTCCTGCTCATCATAAATGGCCAGCGCGACATTCGGCGCGTTTAGCGCTGCATGCAGTTTCTCATGGCTTATCATGAGGGCTCCTCCTGAGTGGGAGGTTTATGGTAGAGCTCAGCCTGCCGGCGCATAAATTCGAGGCCCGGGGCTAATACCACCGCCCAGGCGGTGATAATTTCTTCATCGCATTCCGGGTCAAGATCCCGGACGGTTTGCAGCACCGCTTTGCGCCATAGCGCATAGGCGGAAGGGGGCAGGTTGAGATTTTGCGGGTTGCTTTCCCGGGTTATTTGCACAAGGTAGTCGGCGACGATATGCGTATTGGCGACGGAAAGCATATAGAAAAAGGTTTTGTAGATAATTTTTTGCTTTTCCAGGCGCCGGGCAATGGAAAGCGGGGTGGTTTCATCATCCGTACTTTTGGAAAACAGCATATAGAAATGGGTGAAAAAGCGATCTCCCTTATCGCTGGGCAAAATTCGGGCATAGCTGTTATTGAACAATTCCTCGTAATTAATCCCCATTCAATCCCCCTTTCTTTATCGCCTGCGGATTTCTCTGTGCGGGCAGACAATGGCGCGGCCAGCTAAACATGTCCTGCATCTGGGCTTTAAGATAACCGGTGTGTTTAAACAGCATAGCCTCAAAAGCGTATTCGTCGTCAGGATGTCGGTGTAATTGTATCCTGCATGTTTATGTCGTCCTGGCGGTGAGCCAGTGTGTGGCGTTAACGCCTGGTTTTCCCTGCTCTGCCACGCGCCCCAGCCCGAGGGCCGGGGCGCGTGGCAGAGCAGGGCAAGACAGGTGCCGATACGGCCCAGCAGCGCCATTTTTTGCAACAGATCGCTGCATTCAATCAGGGTTTCCGCAAAGCGGTCGCAGCAATCGGCCAGATCGGTAAAATCCGTGGCGGCGCTGAAGGGGATGGTCAGTAGATCGTTATTGGGATCGAGGAATGTAGCCATAGAGGCAGCCTCCACTAAGTGATATGTAGATACTGCCAGCGGAGAGGTCAATCTCACGGGTGGCGGACCGGGCGGGGTTGACCTTACCGGCCTTAGTGACACCGGCGCGTCTTGCGACGCCCCGCCCGGCCTACCATTGAGGTGTAGCCGTGCGCACGACACAAAAAAGGCGCAGACGCGCCATTGTGTCGTCACTAAGGTTAACATTCAGGAGGCTAATCCCGACACCTGATTTTGCAGGTGCGGCGTGAGGGTACTGCGGTTGGAGGGAGGGGGACAAGGTTGATTTAGGACTTTTGTGTGTGGGAGTGGGTTCTGGTCGTCCGGTAAGAGCGAGGAGCGGATGTTTAGCTTGCAGCAAGACGGTGGCAACATTGCAATATTTTGTATTAGCTCAGATTTGATCTAACCCTATTACGGCACAGAGCTAAACCTAACCAGACAACCAGCTCTGTGCAAATAGCAGAAGCTATCGCATGGATATTATTATGTACTTTTACAAACATAATGTTTGCGACAATAAAATGGCCAAATGATCCAAGTGTGATTGTCTTCATTGCCTAAGCGTATAAATCTAAACTCCAAATCGTAAATGTGTTGGATATGGTGGGTCAAGGCCATTAAAGATGTTGTATAAGGAATAATTTACGAAGGCTTGCCTGAAAGCCTTCGTCATAATATATTGTATTGAAAGGCTATTTCTCGCCCATTGAACTCAATACCTTCATCGCGTCAGCTGTGTCATCATATGCCACAAAAATATGGTCGTGATAATACCCGGCCACAACGTTACAGCTGATTCCTCTATCAGCGAGTGCACGGGAAAATGCTGCCGTCAAGCCAACAGCTGCTAGAGAAGAGTGAATTTTTAATGTGATCCAGCTGGCCACATATTCATAGTCTACTCCGTGCTGATCGGCGATTTCCTTGGGCAATACGAGAGTTACCCCCTCAGCTTCACGCATAGTAACCACTGCGAATTCTGTTAGCTCACGAGAAGGAGACTTAAGAGTAGAAAATACATATTTTCCTGGATTATGTTCTGGGCTGGCATGTTGAAGCAATACGATGAGGTTGTTTTCACCAGACATTATTTACCCTTTTTAAAGATGTAAGAAAGGCATATTTAACACCACCCTGACCATTAAAGTAAATTATATTACTTAATATGGCATTAGCTTATCTTATAACAAGTGCACTTGATTAATTTCTATGCTAAATAAAAAATGCCCGCAACGCTGAAACATATTTTTACCTTCAAGAAGTGATATTCATCGATTTTGCTTAACTGATAAATTTTATAGTTTTTGAGAGGCATAACGGCAGACGGTCGAAGGTCAGCTGTGAGCGGACCACATTACCTGAAGAAAAGCATCATTGATAGATAATGTCGGGACAGCTCATGCTAAAAAATGTATAACTTTTCTTTTCATAGACGATTAAGAAGGGCTTTTAATGGTTGCGGTTGAGGAAATAAAAATGAAGTATCCAGGCGCAGATGCCTGGCAAATGGGTGACAGCCCGGAACTGGCTAGCGAGCTTGCGGACCTGATCAAAAAAGGGATCAAAACGGCCTCTTGCGGATCTTTTGCCTCTTACCAGCAGGAAGAATCTGCCCCGAGGATTGGGAGTTATAACATTATTCTTGATGGCCAGAATGTTCCGGTCTGCGTGATCAGGCTGGTTTCAATGCGACTGGTACGTTTTTGTGATGTGACTGAGGCGTTCGCCCGTAAAGAAGGTGAAGGCGATTTAAGCCTTGAATACTGGCAGAAAGAGCATCAGCGTTTTTTCACCCGCGAAGGCCATTTTTCTGAAGATATGGAGTTGATCGCAGAAGAATTTGAAGTGGTTGAGATGCTGTAAGACGGGATAAACGGGCTGACGTTTTATCAATTGCCATTTATAACAATGTCCGCTGCAGCACGAAGCGGACTAACTTACTGAGAAGAAAGTCCGCTCTGAGCGAAGAGCAGAGGTTGGCGGTTATAACACAAATCAGGGTCAGGTATCCAATGGGTGCTGTTCCAGAACCGTATTGGCAACAGGATTTATACTTAATTCCAGATGTTCCGGGTGAAGATGGGAACCACAGCCTGGCGTGCCTCGCAGGCTATGTCATCAAAACTTAACCAAAGAGAAAATCATGAGAAAAATAGTTTCGTTTGTTCATGTGTCGCTGGATGGTTTTGTCGCTTCTGCCGCTGAAGGCCCGGCGAGTCTGGCCTGGATAAGCATAAGCCCCGACTTGTTTGAATACGTGGAGCAGCGGATTCAGCAGACCGACACCGCCCTATATGGGCGCGTCACCTACCAGATGATGGAGTCGTATTGGCCAACTGCTGCAGATAATCCTGACGCCAGCCCGCATGACCATGCGCATTCGCGCTGGTATAAATCTGCTCACAAAGTTGTGTTGTCGAAAACCCTATTGGAAAAAAATCACCCTAATACGCAAATTATCAGTAGCAATTTAAGAGACGAAATCAGCAAGCTCAAGCACAGGGAGGGCAGCGAAATCTTAATGTTTGGCAGCCCCTCAGCGACTCACGCGCTAATGGCGGAAAACCTTATCGATGAGTATTGGCTATTCGTCAATCCGATTCTGCTGGGGCAAGGCATTCCCTTGTTCAAAAACATAAAAGACAGAACCTCGCTCATGCTGGTGAATAGTAAAATTTTCCCGTCGGGCGTAGTGTGCCTGCGATACGAGGTGAAACGAAATCATTAAGGTAAGGTTCTGATAGTTCTGCAAGAGGAAAAAAACTCCGAACGGCTGCATTTCTGCGAATGTGTAGCCAATCGATGTTTTGCGGTATGCGATCTTCTTTGATTCACTATTTCACCTACGGATCAGCAACGTCTGCTCTTGGCACGAAGCGGAACAGGTAACTGAGCTGAAGGTCCGCTGTGAGCGAGAAGCGGACGTTAACAATTATCAAAGAACTCAAACGTGCATATCGGCGTCGTAGCGATTCAACTCTCTTAGTTCTCAGGACTATGAGAAATCCCAATTAAGAACGATAGCGCTACAGTGTTTACACGAGAATTTATAAAGCCCCTGATCTCCTCCGGGTTGATACCCGCTCATGAAGGTATCCCAGTCACTCCGGCTTTGGTCGTATCTTTCCATCCAGATTTGGATAGTTTTTTCATCTGCTTCGATTATATCCTGAGCGGTAGCATCACCATGAAATTCACAAGCATCATTACAATGCGTAGCCCACTCCTGATCTTGCCAGGTAAAGATGCCCGGTGTGCGGCACGAAATTTCACTCACCACGTCATCATCGACACATTCAGGATCTATTTCATTAAAAAAATCGACTAAGCCGGATTTAACAGCCTCGCCAGTTTGAATGCAATCCTGGCACAGCATGGCATCATTATCCGCAGGGGAATATTGGGGGCCGATATATTTAACATTGTTAATTTTTTTACAGCAATCACAAGCAAATGACTCATCGGCAAATACTGTCGGTAGGTATTTGTCGCTCATGTAATTAAATCGGGACATTTATCATCCTTAATTTACTAACGCACTTATTAACACAATAACACAGGTAAAGCGTTATACCTACGAACACGAAGGTGTTGTCAAAGCCTCTCAGATTGAATAGCCACGGGTTTAACAGACAATTCAGTAGCCAACTTACAGGTCGGCAAAAATTCCAATGTCCGCTCCTGGCACGAAGCGGACCGCTCCAGGAGTATTGATGTCCGCTGTGAGCGAAAAGCTGGCACCACTCACTAGGCAGAAGTGCAAGAAATATCACAGGGTCTCAAACTCAATTAATTAATGGCTTGACTTGAATTGCCTGCGCCAGACTTGCGGACTGATAGTAAATCGTCTCTGAAAGTGATGTCGTAGTGTGCTTGCGCTACCAAATCCGTTTTGTTCTGCAATTTGTTCAATGCTTAGACTGCTACTTCTTAATGCTAACTGCACACGTTTAAGCCTCTCTTCAAGCAACCACTGAGTAGGGGTTAGCCCCGTAGCTTCCAGAAAACGGCGCTGTAAGGTGCGTGGACTCATACTTACACGATTAGCTATGGTTTCTAAGGTATGAGGCTCGGCGATATGTGTTTGCAGCCAGTCAAATAATAAACCCAGACGCCGGCTTTCCTGAGCACGAGCGACAGGATGCACTATCTGCTGAGACTGATCACCATCACGATGAAGTTGGATCACCAACCGGCGCGCCACATTATTGGCAATTTCAAGGCCGTAGTCGCTACGCACTACGTGAAGACAAAGGTCGATACCAGCAGCGCTGCCAGCTGATGTCATCAAATTGTCATCACCGATGTACAGCACATCATTCACCACTTCGATTTCCGGATACCGCCGCTGTAACTCGTCAGTATATCGCCAGTGTGTTGTCGCTTTTCGTCCGTTCAACAGACCCGCAGCGGCAAGGACAAACACGCCTGAACAGATAGACATGATGCGGCAACCGCGCTGGTGAGCCTGACAAAGAGCAATACAAAGCGCTTCAGGTACCGGAGTTTGAACTCCACGCCAACCAGGAACTACCAGCATATCCGCTTGTTCCAGCAACTCATACCCACCATCCACCATCACCCGTATTCCACCAGTTGCTCGCAATTCGCCATCATCAATGGAAGCGACAGCAAAGCGATACCAGTTTTCCTTCAGTTCAGGACGTGGCAGACCAAAGATCTCTACGGCAACGCCAAATTCAAAAGTACATAGCCCGTCGTAAGCCAGAACGACGACCTGCGGGCGGAAATCTGTTGTCATAATCCTGGCGATTTCTGTCATGGTTGGAAGCGGTGGAGTTAGCTGATATCTGGTGAGATAAGAGGTAACACAGTACACCACACTACAACAAGAGAGAAATACCATGAGTTCAGTAACAGCGATTCCCGCCGCCAGTGCCCCTGAAGTTATTAGCCATTTTTCCCGTCGCCTTAGCGTGGAAACAGACTGTTCGGATGTCTACGCAGCCATGAATGCAGGAGAAGTGGACTTCGTACTTTTGCATGTCGTTGGCAGTCAGGAATCGTTTGCTCGTCGCCATCTTCCCAACGCCATTCATCTACCACACAAAATGATCACCGCAGAGATGATGAATAAATGGCCTGATGATACGCTGTTTGTCGTCTATTGTGCCGGGCCACACTGCAACGGAGCCGATAAGGCTGCACTGAAACTGGCTCAGCTTGGACTAGCAGTCAAGATAATGATTGGTGGACTCACTGGCTGGGAAGATGAAGGATTGGCCTTCGCAGGAATCACGGTTGACAGTACACGGAGGTGTTGAGTCTTTCGGCTTATTCACACAATTTATTAATGCAACGGGATATAAACGACGTCCGCTCCTGGCACGGAGCGGACAGCTGAGCTGTCAGGTCGGCTATGAGTAAAGAGCAGCCATGGGGCATTCATAGCATTTTGACTACATCATCTAACCAGTCTGGAAGATGTTCTCTATACCAGTTGAGATATAAAGGAAATGCTGACTTTTTCCGCTCATCAAGTAGCACAATGACTTCGGTGACAATCCATGCTTTGGCAAGGGCAATTTCTCTCGCTAACGCTTTATGGTCATCATGGAATGATGGCTGACAATAGCGTTCAGCAATATCAATAAACATTTGCTTCGTACCCATACCTTTTATCAAAGGGGCAAGGTCGATAGCCGGACTCCCTTTTCCAAATCTCTCCCAATCGAAGAGTACTAAATCACCATTTTCCCTTCTTCCCCAATTGCCAACATTGCTATCGCCAGAAATCAGGCTTTGGTAACCGAACAAGACATCACTGCATCTATGAAACAGCCGAAGCTGCTGAGCACTTTTATCAGGTAATGCCAAATGTATCAGGGATTTTTCGAGCGCTAATTCTGACCAGAAGTGAGTGTGGTAACGCCATTCAGAATTCGCAGGAAAACAATGCAAGCGTCCCAGCATAACGATCGCGTCATCATCTGCGACATTATTCTGTTCAACCTGTTGAGGAATATATTCCATTCTTAACTTACGCAAGGTAGCGTCAGCGAGCAGGAGCTTTGGGGTAGCAACGCCTGCCAGATTAAGCTCCGGTGCGGCATAGTGATAAAAACTGTACTCCACCTCACCAACAGGACATTTTTCAATGACTGTATGACCGCAGTCACTCATTTTCAGCACTACTTTCGCGGTGCCCATTTTGGATAAATCCGTGGCAGACATGCACTGTCTCTTCAGCAGGAGTAGATTGATTGTTCCGGTTTTGAGTGTAATGCAAATTAATCGTTTCGCGGGCAATGTTCATAACATCATCAACATGTTGTCAGGTTTGCTGCGTCCCCACCTGGCACGAACCTGTCGCACGAAATTAGGATCGTAAAGCGAATATTGTAAATAGCATTGCGACTCCAGATGAGGATGAAGTCGATATCCATCACAACCTCAAAATGGGTGCCGACGGGCAACGGCATGGTCAATAAATACGCGTTGTTACTGCGCCTAACGTTTAACATCCACAGTATGCGTAGAGTGTCGGCTACATACTGTTGTCAGGCGCAATACCTGGTCTTATACCGGTTTGATGTTCTGATTCATCCGGAAGAGGTTCGTTGGGTCGTACTTATTCTTGAGCTCCACGAGTCGATGGTAGGTCGCACCGTAAGCGAAGGCAATACGGTCAGCCTCCTCCTGGGTGAGGAAGTTGATGTATGCACCGCTGCTGGCAAAGGGTTGTGATTTAGCAAAGAACTCACGCGCCCAGGCAATGCAGTGTTCATCTTCGGCGGCAGACTCCCAGCGACCGTGCACATTCATCACATAATTGGCATCCCGGCTTGAGTAGGCCATTGCCTCAGGCGCGACGCTGGCCGTCTGGCCTCCAATTGTCCCGATGAATATCTCACACTGAGGTGACGGCAATCTGGCGGCGTACTCAATGATGGCATCAATAACACCCTCACTGAGTTGCGAGAAGTTGTGCGACTTCCAGTAGTTACGCGCCCCTTTTGACAATAGGGGATCGAATGCCTGCTGCCAGGCGGTATAGGGCTGCACTCCGATGTGCTCGCCGAGCACCGTGCCGAACCCACGCAGTGGTTCGATAAGTTTCTCGCCCTCTTTAGGGTCGCCCACATAGCACAGAGCGAGCGCGACCATCTCTTTCCCGTGAACGTCCTCGGGCAGGAAAGGTAGCGGAGGTGCCTTGCGCGTGACCATCCAAACATTCAGCTCTTCCGGCATCGTCTCGGTAAATCGGGCGAACTGCGTGATCACGAGCTTTGCCTGATCGAACGGAAAAACAATGAGCCCACTCAGTACGTTCGGCCCGACGGGATGGAGTTGGAATTCGAAGCGAGTAACAACACCAAAGTTGCCGCCCCCTCCCCGCAGCCCCCAAAACAGATCCGAGTATTCTGATTCGCTGGTGTGCAGTTGACTGCCATCTGCCGTGACGACCTCCGCGGAGAGCAGATTATCGATAGTCATACCGTACTTGCGACTCAGCCAGCCAAACCCGCCGCCGAGTGTCAGGCCTGCCACGCCTGTGGTCGAGTTGATGCCCAAAGGCGTGGCAAGGCCATGTGCCTGCACCACTTCATCAAAATCGCCAAGGGTGCAGCCAGGCTCAACGCTGGCCCTACAGGTTGCCAGGTCCACTTCTACTCTCTTCATCAGCGAGAGGTCGATCATCAAACCGCCGTCGCACACGGCATTACCTGCGATGTTGTGCCCACCCCCGCGGATCGAAATGAGGAGATTTTGCGTTCGCCCAAATGCGATGGCCTGGACGACATCCTCAGGCGACGTGCAGCGGGCGATCAGCGCGGGCTTGCGGTCGATCATGGCGTTCCAGATCTGGCGTACCTCGTCGTAGCCTGCCTCGCCAGGAAGAATCACCGCCCCCTGGAAGTGCGTTTTGAACTCGTCGATATTTACCTTGAGTAACTCCTTCATGATTGTCTCCTACCGTTGAATACCCCTACTAATTATGATGGGTTTCACAAATTCTGATGGTCTGGAGGGCATTTAATGGAAAGTGGGTTCGAATTACAGGAACACTTAGATTTCAAGTGCAGCACGAATTACGGCTTCCATTTTCTCTGGGGTGGTGAACGGTGCAAAACGCTTGAGCGGCTTGCCGTCGCGTCCGATCAGGAACTTAGTGAAGTTCCACTTGATCCGTCCACCCAGCACGCCGGGTAATTCGTCTTTTAAGTAACGAAATACCGAAAGGGGGTCATGTCGGAATCCTCAGAGCGGAATCAGTTTGACGTCGACATTGCCACTCATTGAGATGCTTTACCAGATTGCAGAAGTGAACAGTGCTTTTTATCTCAGTGGCTTGCAGGCAGGCAACGTCCGCTGGCACAGAGCGACCTGTCCGATCGATTCGGTAGCCCTGTGCCGTCACAGTGTGAGGGGGTCTCCCTTCACACCTCTGGCAGCAGTCCGACAAAAGTCCGTTTTTTCCGCGGCTCCGACATCAGGTCTTCGAGTTTCTCCACACAGGCCAGATAATGCGGTGTTTGCTTATGCGCCAGCACCGCATCGTCGTCTTTGTAGGCCTCATAGATAAAAAAGCGGGTTTTCACGCGCGGGTCCTGCAGGACGTCAAAACGCAGGTTGCCAGGCTCGCGGATAGCGCCCTCGTGGTTGGCGCGAAACACCGCCAGAAACTCATCGACCCTGTCCGGTTTGATGTTGATCTCCACCAGCGTCACGTTCATTTCAGCTCTCCCTGTTTTTCTTCCTGCCAGAACTGAAACGCCTCGCGGGCGCTCATGTTCTCATGCACCACTTTCTTCACCGCTTTGAGCATGGCGCGCGGCGCGCTGGACTGGAAGATATTGCGCCCCATGTCCACGCCGGAGGCTCCCTGGTCGATGGCGCGCCAGCACATCTCCAGCGCTTCGTGTTCCGGCAGCTTTTTGCCGCCCGCAATCACAATCGGCACCGGGCAGCTGGCGGTGACTTTTTCGAACCCCTCGTCGACAAAGTAGGTTTTCACAAACTGCGCCCCCATTTCGGCGGCGATACGGCTGGCCAGCGAGAAATAGCGGGCGTCGCGGGTCATCTCTTTACCGACGCCGGTCACCGCCAGCACCGGCATACCGTAACGATTGCCCGCATCCACCAGTTTGATGATGTTGTTGATCGACTGATGTTCGTGCGGGCTGCCGATATACACCTGCGCCGCCACCGCGCAGACGTTGAGGCGTAGCGCATCCTCCATCGCTACCGCCACGCACTCGTTGGAGAGCTCGCTTAAAATCGAGTTGCCGCCGGAGGCGCGCAGCACCACCGGCTTATTGGTGGCCGCAGGCACCTGGCTGCGCAACACGCCGCGCGTGCACATCAGCACGTCGGTGTCGTTAAACAGCGGCGCAATCGACAGGTCGATACGCTCAAGACCGGTGGTCGGCCCCTGAAAATAGCCGTGATCAAACGCCAGCATCACCGTACGGTCGCTCTGCGGGTTAAAGATCCGCGCAAGCCGGGACTGCATGCCCCAGTCCAGCGAGCCGCAGCCTTTGAGCGTGTAGAGCGCATTCTTCTGCGGCGTATCCAACCCAAAATCCTTACCGTCTTTGATGTCGTCTAAATCTGCCATCTTACCCCCCGTCAGAAAACGTCGTTGCTGATGTTCTCTTTGGTGAACATCATGCCCGTTTGAACAAATGATTTTTTAAATTAATAATGTTCAAAAGCGTAGACGGTGAACTATATTTACAACCGTGCAAGGATCACAGTTTTATGCTTTAGATTGCCAGAACAGCTCGACAGAAAAAGAAAGATCGGTTTTGCCAGTCGGCTCACACTTTCCTGCCGCGCAACAGCGAACATATGATCTAAATTTTTATAAGAGTTCATTTTATGAGCGAAAAACGCATTACGGAAGAAGGCCGCTACGCCGGGCTTGCGCTGGCGGAAGAGGAGCTGGTGGCCCGCGTCGCCTGGTGCTACTACCACGACGGTCTGACCCAGAACGATATCGGCGAACGCCTGGGGCTGCCGCGCCTGAAGATCTCCAGGCTGCTGGAGAAAGGCCGTCAGTCCGGGGTGATCCGCGTGCAGATCAACTCCCGTTACGAGGGGTGTCTGGCGCTGGAAACCGAGCTACAGCAGCGTTTCGGCCTGAAAATAGCTCGCGTTCTCCCTGCGCTCAATGCGCCGCCGATGAGCGTACGTTTAGGCATTGGCGCGGCGCAATCGCTGATGGGCGTGCTGGCGCCAGGGCAGCTGCTGGCGGTGGGCTTTGGCGAAACCACCATGAGCTGTCTGCAACATTTAAGCGGCTTTATCAGTTCGCAACAGGTGCGGTTGGTGACGCTCTCCGGCGGCGTCGGCCCCTACATGACCGGCATCGGCCAGCTGGACGCGGCCTGTAGCGTCAGCATGATCCCGGCGCCGCTGCGGGTATCGTCGGCCAATGTGGCGGAGATCCTGCGCCACGAGTCGAGCGTGCGCGACGTCATTCTGGCGGCCACCGCGGCGGATGCGGCGGTGGTGGGCATTGGCGCTATCGATCAGCGCCGCGGCGCGACGATCCTGCGCTCGGGGTATATCAGCGAGGGCGAACAGCTGATGTACGCCCGTAAAGGCGCCGTGGGCGACATTCTCGGTTATTTCCTGCAGGCCGACGGCAGGATCGTTGAGGGGCTGGAGATCCACCGGGAGCTGCTCGGCGTCACGCTGGACGAGCTGGCGCAGCTGCCGACCATCGTCGGCGTGGCTGGCGGCACGGAAAAAGCGCAGGCCATTTATGCCGCCCTGGCAGGTAAGCGGATCAACGGCCTGGTAACGGAAGAGACAACAGCACGCGCGGTGCTGGCGCTGGCCTCATAACGGCCCGGCGCCGCGCAACAACAGCGAGGCGCACGTCATGGGTTACCTTTTAGCGTTAGATGCCGGAACTGGCAGCATCCGGGCGGTGATTTTCGATCTCAATGGCCGCCAGATAGCCGTCGGCCAGGCCGAATGGAAGCACCTGAGCGTGGACAACGTGCCAGGCTCCATGGAGTTCAGTCTCACCACCAACTGGCAGCTCGCCTGCCAGTGTATCCGCCAGGCGCTGGCGACCGCACAGCTCTCCCCGGGCGATATTCAGTCCGTCGCCTGCTGCTCGATGCGCGAAGGCATCGTGCTGTATGACCGCAACGGCGAGGCCATCTGGGCCTGCGCCAACGTCGACGCCCGCGCCAGCCGCGAAGTGGCGGAACTCAAAGAGATCCACGACTATCATTTTGAATCCGAAGTGTACGGCGTTTCCGGCCAGACGCTGGCCCTGAGCGCCATGCCGCGCCTGCTGTGGCTGGCTCACCATCGCCCCGACATCTACCGCAAAGCGGCCACCATCACCATGATAAGCGACTGGCTGGCGGCAAAACTCTCGGGCGAGCTGGCGGTTGACCCTTCCAACGCAGGCACCACCGGGATGCTCGACCTGTTCAGCCGCGACTGGCGCCCTGCGCTGCTCGATATGGCCGGGCTGCGCGCCGATATCCTCTCTCCGGTGAAAGAAACCGGCAGCCTGCTCGGCGCAGTCACCAAAGCCGCAGCGCAGCAAAGCGGGCTGCGGGCGGGCACGCCGGTCGTGATGGGCGGCGGCGACGTCCAGTTGGGCTGTCTGGGCCTGGGCGTGGTGCGCGCCGGGCAGACCGCCGTGCTAGGCGGCACTTTCTGGCAGCAGGTGGTTAACCTGCCGGAAGTGCGCACCGACCCGGAGATGAACATCCGCGTCAACCCGCACGTGATCCCAGGCATGGTGCAGGCGGAATCGATCAGCTTCTTTACCGGCCTGACCATGCGCTGGTTCCGCGACGCATTTTGCGCTGAGGAAAAGCTGATTGCCGAACGCCTCGGCGTCGACGCTTACAGCCTGCTGGAAGAGATGGCGAACCGCGTCCCGGCGGGCTCCCACGGCGTCATGCCGATCTTTTCCGACGCGATGCATTTTAAGCAGTGGTACCACGCGGCGCCGTCGTTTATTAACCTTTCCATCGACCCGGAAAAATGCAACAAAGCCACGCTGTTTCGCGCGCTGGAGGAGAACGCGGCGATCGTCTCCGCCTGTAATCTGGCGCAAATTTCCCGCTTCTCCGGCGTCACCTTTGAGAGCCTGGTGTTCGCGGGCGGCGGGTCGAAAGGCGCGCTCTGGAGCCAGATCCTCAGCGACGTCACCGGCCTGCCGGTACGCGTGCCGGAGGTCAGAGAAGCGACGGCGCTGGGCTGCGCCATCGCGGCTGGCACGGGCGCGGGGCTGTATGGCGACATGGCGGCGGCGGGTGAAAAACTGGTGAGCTGGCATCGGGTTTTTACGCCGAACCCGGCACACCGCGAGCTGTATCAGGGCATGATGGCGAAATGGCAGGCGGTATACGCTGACCAGCTTGGTCTGGTGGACAGCGGGCTGACCACGTCAATGTGGCAGGCGCCGGGGCTGGTACGCTCCCCTTCCTCCTGAGGGAGGGGCGACAATTTTTGAATCCCATCACAATCGCTACATTCCCTTTTTCCCTTTTGGAGTATGACGGCTAAATTAGTAACTCATCCGACCACATAACAATAATTTTACATACTGGAACCGATTATGAGCTACTACCCGTCGTTATTCGCCCCGCTCGACCTGGGTTTCACCAGGCTTAAAAACCGCGTGCTGATGGGCTCTATGCACACCGGGCTGGAAGAACGCCCGGACGGCGCAGAGCGGCTGGCCGCGTTTTACGCCGAACGCGCCCGCCACGGCGTTGCGCTGATCGTCACCGGCGGCGTGGCGCCCGCGCCGTCCGGCGTGGGGATGGAAGGCGGCGCAGTGCTTAACGACGCCAGCCAGCTGGCGCCTCATCGCCTCATCACCGACGCGGTGCATAAGGAAGGAGGGAAAATCGCCCTGCAAATTCTGCATACCGGGCGCTACAGCTACCAGCCGCGCCCGGTCGCGCCGTCGGCGATTCAGGCGCCGATCAACCGCTTTATGCCCCACGCCCTGACCCATGACGAGATCCTGGTGCTTATTGATGACTTCGCCCAGTGCGCGCTGCTGGCGCGGGAGGCAGGCTACGACGGCGTGGAAATTATGGGCTCCGAAGGGTATCTGATTAACGAGTTTCTCGCCGCTCGCACCAACCACCGCGACGATCGCTGGGGCGGCGACTACGCCCGCCGTATGCGTTTTGCCGTTGAGGTGGTGAAGGCTGTACGCCAGCGCGTCGGCGAAGACTTCATTATTATCTACCGTCTGTCGATGCTCGACCTGGTTGAGGGCGGCGGCAATTTTGACGAAACCGTCCAGCTGGCGCAGTCCATTGAAACC
>Ga0213878_10000461_pt1 | contig 15219 bp, 15 predicted proteins | sample VelepicoBEBS_R02_FD_161053 | JGI IMG/M metagenome (GOLD analysis project Ga0213878, IMG submission 161053) | Vellozia epidendroides bulk soil microbial communities from rupestrian grasslands, the National Park of Serra do Cipo, Brazil - BS_R02 | ecosystem: Environmental > Terrestrial > Soil >... | reverse complement strand
CGCAAAGTAACGTCCTGCCGGGTCAGCCCGGCGCCGCGTGCGGCGACCTCAGCTCGTCATCGCGACGGCGCCGGGGTGGGGGAATTTGGGGTGGCCATCAGTGGGGGAGTTTGGGTGGCCGCCGGGGGCCAATCAAGTGCCTGCCCGCTTAGAAACTCGTCTAAGTGCTGCTTGCCGCAGTGAAATCCAATGAGCAAGTCTTCGCCCGTAACCTCGTCAATCGGCAGCAGGCCGTAGCCGTCGGCCGCGAGAGGCATCAGCCTACGAGACGGTATTGCTGGAGAAAAGGCGCGGCCTTGGCGGCCCGGACGCGGTCAACCAAGCGACTAGCTTGCTCCCGTGTCTCCTCAGTCGGCGCCGTAGCCTTAACCTGAGCCAAGAATACAGCTCGCTTTGCCTTCGCGGCGCGAGCCCGCTTGGCGGCAACCTTCTGCAGGCGCTGCTGAGCTGGCTTCTCAAGCAATGGCGGCTTCTTGAACATGAGTGCAATTTTAGCAACAGCTAAAGCCGATGCATCAAGCCGCATCACGCCATCTCGCGGTTCTTTGCTTCGCCCAGCCATTTTTCGTTGTTCTCTACGCCGAGTCCAACGCCGCAGTTCTCCGAGAGCGTCGCTTCGCCGCTGGTTGACTCTGGACTGCCATCCACGCTTCGACTTCCTCACGCCGCCAAGCCGTCACTGCAGCCGAGAGCTTCACCGGCGCTGGGAACTCGCCTGCCTTGACCTTCCGCCAGAGCGTGGCAGCCGAGAACGGCAGCATGGCCGGGATCAGGTCCGACTGACGGAGGAATTCTGAATCTACGGCCGCACGTCGGCCCTTTTTCTGACCGCTGGCACGGGGGAACTCTGCCGGCAATGGCAGGCCGATGCGATGCGCCCAGTCAGTGAACTCTCCCAGAGCGACCAAGCTGCGACCCGGGCTATCTGCGTCCGGACCACTGCCACGGCTGCGCGCTCCAAGCTGCTCAGCAGCGCCACCCGGTTCTGAAACAGCCTGACCGCGGATCGCGGCCGCACCTGCTTGGCCAGCGCCGCCTCAAGCGGGATGGTGGACGGGTCCAGGAACGTCATCAAAGCCAGCCATTGCCACAGCTCAGCGACGGGCACTTGGTGCCACGCCTTGAACGTCTCCGGACCGTCGAAGCGAACACCAAGGCTGTCCGCGCCAGTGGGGCCGCCTCGGCGGTGGCTCAGGTCTCCAGGGGCCGGTGCGGCGAACACGCCGGCGGCAAGTTGGTCGAAATCGGCAAGCATCGCTGTCGTCTCGGCGGCCGGCGCGTGAGACAACCGGCTTGCGTTGCCTGTCTCACAGAGAGTCACCCAGTTTCAAACGGATTGATGGGCGGAATGATGGGTGAAAAGCAAAAACGGGCCGCTAGGGCCCGTATTTACTAGTGCTTTGGCGGAGTCGGAGGGATTCGAACCCTCGATGCAGGTTTTGCCCACATACTCCCTTAGCAGGGGAGCACCTTCGGCCACTCGGTCACGACTCCAGCACAGCCATGCATTCTATACCAGGAATACACGGGCTTCCGCGAGAAAGTCAGGCGACTTGCTGTTCCTGGTCCAGGTCGAAGGCCTTGTGCAGCGCGCGCACGGCCAGTTCCATGTACTTCTCGTCGATGACGACGCTGGTCTTGATCTCGCTGGTGGAGATCATCTGGATGTTGATGCCCTCCTCGCTCAGCGCGCGGAACATCTTGCTGGCCACGCCCACATGCGAGCGCATGCCGATACCGACGATAGAGACCTTGCAGATCTTGGGGTCGCCGACGACCTTGGCCGCGTTGGTGGCCGGACCCACCGTGTTCTGCAGCAGGTCCATCGTGCGCGCGTAGTCGTTGCGGTGCACGGTGAAGGAGAAGTCGGTCTTGCCGTCCTGCGAGACGTTCTGGATGATGACGTCGATGTCGATATTGGCCTCGGCGACCGGCCCCAGGATCTGAAAGGCGATGCCGGGCTTGTCGGGCACGCCCAGCAGCGTCACCTTGGCCTCGTCACGGTTGAAGGCAATGCCCGAAACGACGGCTTGTTCCATTTTTTCGTCCTCTTCAAAACTGATCAGGGTGCCGGACTTGGCTTCCTCGTTGATGTCGATGTCCCAAGGCGTGAAGCTGGACAGCACGCGCAGCGGCACCTTGTACTTGCCGGCGAACTCCACAGAGCGGATCTGCAGGATCTTGGAGCCCAGCGAGGCCATCTCCAGCATCTCTTCAAAGCTGATGGTGTGCAGGCGGCGCGCCTCGGGGACGATGCGCGGGTCCGTCGTGTAGACGCCGTCCACGTCGGTGTAGATCAGGCATTCGTCGGCCTGCATCGCGGCGGCGATGGCCACGGCCGAGGTGTCGGAGCCCCCGCGACCCAGCGTCGTGATGTTGTTGTCGGCGTCTATGCCCTGGAAACCGGCGATGACGACGACTTTGCCGGCCGCGAGGTCCTCGCGCACGCGCTTGTCGTCGATGCTCTCGATGCGGGCCTTGGTGTAGGACGAGTCGGTCGCCACCGGCACCTGCCAGCCCGTGTAGCTGACCGAAGCCACGCCTTCGGCCTGCAGTGCGATGGCCAACAGGCCCACCGAGACCTGCTCGCCGGTGGCGGCGATCATGTCCAGCTCTCGGTTGACTTCCGCGCTCATGCTGGCCGGCGACAACTCCTTGGCCAGGCCCAGCAGGCGGTTGGTTTCACCACTCATCGCAGACGGCACGACCACCATCTGGTGGCCGGCACGCGCCCATTTGGCGACGCGTTTGGCCACGTTGCGGATGCGATCGGTGGACCCCATCGAGGTGCCGCCGTACTTGTGGACGATCAGAGCCATGTGTTTGAGCGAAGGCTTAAGTTGAGCCGCCGGGACGGCATGCTCGCAAACCCCCGATTTTATGCGGCCGCCCCGCCCTCGCCTTCGCTCTGTGGCAAGGCTGAGTCCTCCAGCCAGCGCAAAGCAAGCCTGGGCTCCTCTTGATCGGCGAAGGCACGAGCGTCCATGCCAAGTCCGGCGACGGCGACCAGGCACTGCCGGGCATCGAACAACAGCGGCCCGCCGCGCCGCCAGGGCGGCAGCCCGGCCTCCTGGCAGGCTTTCTTCAGGCTGCGCGGGACGGAAGCCGGCGCACGCTGGAACTGCTCGGCGCCGCCCCGGCCGCGCTGGGTCAGGTGGGCGAGGCGAGCGGCGGCAACGCCCTGCCCCGCCGACTCGACGAGCCAGGTGCCGCCCCAGGCGGGCTGCGGATAGCGCCCGGGGCGGCTGAGGTCGAGCTGGGCCGTGGCGGCCGGCGCGGGGGACTGCGGCGCCCAGAACAGCCCGTCGCGCCAGGCATGCAGCTCGCCACCGGGTGCGGGCCAGGACATCGTGCCCCCCGGCCGCCATTCGGCCGGCAGGCGCTTGACCAGGCTGGCCGGCGCAGCCGTGTGCGCCGACAGCCAGGCTCGCAGCGCATTGCTGGCCCGCGCGGGCGACAGGGTCGACAGGGCTGCCAGGTCCAGGCGTTCCGCCGTCGCCAGCAGCGCCAGGTCTTGCGTCGCGACCTCGGCGGCCAACGCGTCGGCCTGCTGCGCCCAGCGGGCGGCCTGCGCCAGCCCCGCCTCCGCCGACGCGAAGTCCGGCCAGAGCAGCCGGCGCAGCCGGTTGCGGGCGTAGCGCGTGTCGTCGTTGCTGGGATCCTCGATCCAGTTCAGGCCATGCTGTTCGGCATAGGCCTGGATGGCCTCGCGCGGCCGGTCCAGCCAGGGCCGCGCCCAGCACACGCCGTCGCGCCATTGCGTCCTGGGCATGGCCGCAAGGCCGGCGCTGCCGGCGCCGCGCATGGCCTGCAGCAGAAAGGTCTCGGCCTGGTCGCGTCGGTGCTGGGCCAGCAGCAGGAGGTCCGCGCCGGCCGCGACGGCCATGTCATGCAGGGCGCGATGCCGGCCCGCGCGGGCCCAGGCCTCGACGCTGTCGCCCGCCGCGGGGCTGCCGCCCAGGCGGGTGCATGAGAACTCGGCACCCAGCTCTCTGGCTGTGCGCTCGCAATGCACGGCCCAGTCGTCGGCCTGGGCCTGCAGGCCATGGTGGACGTGAAGGGCCACGACCCGCTGCCCTGCAATCCTGCAGGCGACGCGGGTCGCGGCATGCAGCAGCGCCGTGGAATCCAGGCCACCGCTGAAGGCGACCGCTACGGCATCACCGGTGGGATCAACGGTTCTTGGTGTCGCCGAATCGGCCATAGGCCTGCAGGCGCTCGTAGCGACGGTCCAGCAGCTCGCCGGTCTTCAGGTCGCTGACCTGACGCAGCGCGTCGGACAGCGCGCGCTTCAGGTTGGAGGCCATCTGCTTGGCATCGCGGTGGGCGCCGCCCACCGGCTCGCTGACGATCTTGTCGATCAGACCCAGAGCCTTCAGCCGATGCGCCGTGATGCCCAACGCCTCGGCGGCGTCTGAGGCCCGCTCGCTGCTCTTCCACAGGATGGAGGCGCAGCCCTCGGGCGAAATGACGGAATAGGCCGCGAACTGCAGCATCAGCACCTGGTCGGCCACGCCGATGGCCAGCGCGCCGCCGGAGCCGCCCTCGCCGATGACGGTGGCGATGATGGGCACTTCGAGTTGTGCCATCTCAAGGATGTTGCGGCCGATGGCTTCGCTCTGGCTGCGCTCCTCGGCACCGATGCCTGGGTAGGCGCCCATGGTGTCGATGAAGGTGAAGACGGGCAGGCCAAACTTCTCGGCCAGCTTCATCAGGCGCAAGGCCTTGCGGTAGCCTTCCGGGCGCGGCATGCCGAAGTTGCGCAGCGTGCGCTCCTTGGCGTCGCTGCCGCGCTGGTGGCCGATGACCATGCAGGCCTGGCCGTTGAAGCGCGCGATGCCGCCGACGATGGCGGCGTCGTCCGCAAAGTGGCGGTCGCCGTGCAGTTCCTGGAACTCGGTGAAGACCTCCGAGCAGTAGTCCAGCGTCTGCGGCCGCTGCGGATGGCGGGCGATCTGGTAGACCTGCCAGGGCGCGACGTTGGAGTAGACCTCCTTGGTCAGCTGCTGGCTCTTCTTCGAGAGGCGGTCGATCTCCTCGGAGATGTCGACGGCCGACTCGCTCTGCACGTAGCGCAGCTCTTCGATCTTGGTCTCGAGTTCCGCGATGGGTTGCTCGAATTCGAGAAAATGTTTCTTGCTCATCAGTAATCCACCGGTAGGGGATCCAGGCTACGCCAAATGTACCAAACCGCTACCGAACGGTAAGGCGCCCAGGCGTCGCCGACTTCGCGGGCCTCGGCGCGTGACACGGGCTCGCCGGAAAAATAGTTCAGGCTGATGCCCTTCAACAGGCCGACGTCGTCCAGCGGCATCACGTTGGGGCGCATCAGGTGAAAGATCAGGAACATCTCGGCCGTCCAGCGGCCGATGCCGCGGATCGCGACCAGCTCCTCGATGATGGCTTCGTCGTCCATCTGCGCCCACTGGGACACATGGACCTGGCCCGAGTCGAAATGTTCGGCCAGGTCGCGCAGGTACTCGACCTTGCGCGCCGACAGGCCGGCGGAGCGCTGCTCCTCCACGCCCATGGCCAGCACGGCGGCCGGCTGGAACTTCGGCGCCAGCGCGGCCCAGCGGTTCCAGACCGACTGCGCCGCCTTGACCGAGATCTGCTGGCCGACGATGGAGCGAGCCAGCGTCGCGAAGGCATCGCCGCGGCTTTGCAGGCGGGCTTCGCCGAACTGCGGGATGAGCTTCCTCAGGACCCGGTCGCGCTTGACCAGATGCTTGCAGGCCTCGTCCCAATAGGGCGGGACCACCTCGGGCACGACCTCGGCGGGGGTCTTGGATGCCATCAGCTCTTCACCCAGGTCGTGCCGCCGGCGCCATCCTTCAGCGTGACGCCCTTGGCCGACAGTTCGGCGCGGATCGCGTCGGCACCGGCGAAGTCCCGGGCCGCCTTGGCCGCGGCGCGCGCGGCGATGCGCTCCTCGATCCAGGCGGCATCGCCGCCCGAGCCGCCCTGCAGATAGGCACGCGGCTCCTGCTGCAGGATGCCCAGCACGCCGGCAAGGGCCTTCAGCAGGCCGGCCTTCTGCGGCGAGCGGTCGCGGTTGACCTCGTTGACGAGGTCGAACAGCACGGCGACGGCGCCGGGCGTGCCGAAGTCCTCGTCCATGGCCGCCTTGAATGTGGCGGCGCTGGGCTCAGCCCAGTCGATCGCGACGTCGGCCGGCGGCACCGCGTCCAGCGCCGTGTAGAGCCGCGTCAGCGCGGTGCGAGCGTCTTCCAGGTGGGCATCGCTGAAGTTGAACGGCCGGCGGTAATGCGTGCGCAGCATGAAGAAGCGCAGCGTTTCGCCGTCGAACTTGCGCAGCACGTCGCGGATGGTGAAGAAGTTGCCCAGGCTCTTGGACATCTTCTCGCCGTCGACGTTGAGGAAGCCGTTGTGCAGCCAGTAGCGCGCGAAGTCGTAGCCGGCGCCCTCGCTCTGCGCGATCTCGTTCTCGTGGTGGGGGAACTGCAGGTCACTTCCGCCGCCGTGGATGTCGAAGCTCTCGCCCAGCAGCGCGCAGCTCATCGCCGAGCACTCGATATGCCAGCCCGGGCGACCTTCGCCGAAGGGGGCAGCCCATTTCGCGTCCGCCGGCTCCTCGGCCTTGGCGGCCTTCCACAGCACGAAGTCCAGCGGGTCCAGCTTGCCGTCGTCCACCGCCACGCGCTCGCCGGCGCGCAGGTCGTCCAAGCTCTTGCCGCTGAGCTTGCCGTAGCCGGCGAACTTGCGCACCGAGTAGTTCACGTCGCCGCCCTCGGCGCGGTAGGCCAGGCCGCGATCTTCCAGGCGCTCGATCAGCGACAGCATCTGCGGCACGTACTCGGTCGCACGTGGCTCGTGGTCGGGACGCAAGAGCCCCACGGCGGCGAAATCCTCGTGCATCGCGGCCGTCATCTCTTCAGTCAACTGGCGGATGGTGGTGCCACGCTCGACGGCGCGCCTGATGATCTTGTCGTCGATGTCGGTGATGTTGCGAACATAGGTGACGGCATAGCCGCTGGCACGCAGCCAGCGGTAGATGACGTCGAACGCCATGTTCATGCGCAGATGCCCCATGTGGCACAGGTCGTAGACCGTGATGCCGCACACATACATGCGCACCTGGCCCGGCACGAGCGGCTGAAAGTCTTCGAGGGTGCGGCTGAGGGAGTTGTGGACGCGCAGGGTCATGAGACGGAAACCAGGGGCAAGAGCCACCAACAAGAAGCCCCGCACCGGGGCCGGCCAGGCGGGGCTCATAGAATGAAATCAGTATAGCGGCCGCCCCTGACGCCGCCCCCAGCCCCAACCCCCATGCGCCTGCCACTCCCCACCCTTGCGCTGCTTGCAGCGCTGGCCGCCGTGCCGGCCCGCGCCGAAGACCTGGCCGGTGCCCAGCGCCTGTGGCTGGCCGGCCAGAAGACCCAGGCCGTCGAGCAGGTCGAGCAGGCCCTGGCCCGCACGCCGGACGACCTGCAGCTGCGCTTCGCGCTGGGCGTCATGCGCATGGAACTGGGCGAGCGCGCCAAGGCGATGGCCATCTTCAAGCGGCTGACCCAGGACTTCCCCGACCTGGCAGACCCCTACAACAACCTCGCCGTGCTGCACGCCGCCGCCGGCGAGCTGGACGAGGCCAAGGCCGCGCTGGAGCAGGCCCTGCGCCTACAGCCCGAGCATGCCCAGGCCCAGGAAAACCTCGGCGACGTGCTGACCCGCCTGGCCCTGCGCGCCTACCAGCGCGCGCAGAAGGCCGCGCTGGCGCCCAGCGACGCCCTCGCCGGCAAGATCAGCCGCACGCTGGCGCTGACCAACGAACTCAACAAGCCCCGCTAAGCCCGCATGACCAAGACCGCCCTCCTGCTCGCCGCCCTGCTGGCCGCCACGGCCGCTTCGGCGCAGACCGTGAAGCTCCAGACCTCCGAAGGCGACATCCGCATCGAGCTCAACGCCGAGAAGGCGCCCAAGTCGGTGGCCAACTTCATCCAGTACGTGAAGGCCGGCCACTACAACGGCGTCATCTTCCACCGCGTGATCCCGAACTTCATGGTGCAGACCGGCGGCTTCGACGCCAAGCTGAACCAGCGTCCGACCAAACCGCCCATCCCACTGGAGTCCGGCAACGGCCTGTCCAACCTGCGCGGCACGGTCGCGATGGCGCGCACCAACGACCCCAACTCGGCGACGTCGCAGTTCTTCATCAACGTCGTCGACAACATCTTCCTCGACGCCGACGTCGGTCGCATCGGCACCGGCTACGCCGTCTTTGGCCAGGTCGTCGAGGGCATGGACGTCGTCGACAAGATTCGCGCGGCCGAGACGGCGTCGCGGGGCATGCACCAGAACCTGCCCGTCAAACCCATCTTCATCACCAAGGCTCTCGTCGAGCCCGTCAAAAAATGAGCCAAGTCAAGTTCACCACCAACCACGGCGACATCCTCATCGAGCTGGACGCCGCCAAGGCCCCGCTGTCCGTCGCCAACTTCCTCAACTACGTCCGCAACGGCCACTACGACGGCACGATCTTCCACCGCGTCATCAAGGGCTTCATGATCCAGGGCGGCGGCTTCGACGCCGGCATGAGCCAGAAGCCCACCGACGCCGCGATCCAGAACGAGGCCGGCAACGGCCTGAAGAACGCCAAGTACACGCTGGCCATGGCGCGCACCAACGCGCCGCACTCGGCCACCGCCCAGTTCTTCATCAACACGGTCGACAACGGCTTCCTGGACTTCAAGTCCGAGTCGCCCTCGGGCTGGGGCTATGCCGTGTTCGGCAAGGTCATCGAGGGCCAGGACATCGTCGACAAAATCGAGAAGGTCCGCACCGGCCGCGCGGGTGGCCATGCCGACGTGCCGGTCGAAGCCGTCGTGATCGAGAAGGCCGCCGAAGTTTGATCCCACGCTTCGCGGCGCCGGCGCACTGGCAGCAGATCGACCTGCTGTCCGACCTCCACCTCGGGCCGGACACGCCGGGTACGCTGGCCCGCCTTGAGAAGCACCTCGCCGAGACGCCCGCCGACGCGGTGCTGCTGCTCGGCGACATCTTCGAGGTCTGGGTGGGCGACGACGTGCGCCACGAGCCCTTCGAGGCCGGCATCACGGCGATGCTGCGCGCCGCGGGCGCGCGGCTGGACCTTTTCTTCATGCCCGGCAACCGCGACTTCCTCGTCGGTGCCGACATGCGGACCGCCAGCAGCATGACCGCCCTGCCCGACCCCACCGCGCTGGAGGCTTTCGGCCGGCGCTGGCTGCTGGTGCACGGCGACGCCCAATGCCTGGCCGACACCGCCTATCAGGCCTTCCGTCGCCAGGTGCGCTCGCCCGAATGGCAGGCCCAAGTACTGGCGCAGCCGCTGGCGGCCCGCCAGGCGCTGGGCCGCCAGATGCGCGCAGGCAGCCGTGCCGCGCAGGCCGAGCAGCTGATGGCTACCGACCTCGATGCCGAGGCCTGCCGCGCGCTGCTGCGCGAGGCAGGCGCGACGATCATGATCCACGGCCACACGCACCGCCCCGCCGAGCATGACCTGGGCGACGGGCTGACGCGCGTCGTGCTGTCGGACTGGGACTTCGACACGACGCCGGCGCGCGGCGACGTGATCCGCCTGTCGGCGGCGGGCCTCCAACGCCTGTCACCGTGATCCTGAAAGCCCTGAGCCGATGGCGCGAGCAGCGCGCCGTCGAGCGCCACGCCATCCCCGACCAACTGTGGCAGCTCACGCTGCTGCGCTACCCCTTCCTGTCCGCACGCGGCGAGGACGACCTCGCCGAGCTGCGCCGCCTGTGCAGCCTGTTCCTGTCGACCAAGGAATTCCATGGCGTCGACGGCTTTGAGGTGACCGACGAGGTCGCCGTCGCCGTTGCCGCCCAGGCCTGCCTGCCGGTGCTGAGGCTGGGCCTGTCCTGGTATGACGGCTTCGTGGGCATCGTCATGCACGCCGGCGAGGTGCTCGCACAGCGTCGCTTCGAGGACGAGAACGGCGTCGTCCACGAGTACGACGAGGAACTGGCCGGCGAGGCGATGGAGGGCGGCCCGCTGATGCTGGCATGGAACGCCATCGCCGTCAGCAACGACCCGGCGCAGTTCGGTGTCGACGAGGTCTTCAACGTCGTCATCCACGAGTTCGCCCACGTCATCGACATGCGCGACGGCCTGGCCGACGGTGTGCCGCCACTGGGCGGTGCGGATGAGCGGGAACGCTGGATCGCGGTGATCGACGCCGAATGGACGCGCTTCTGCGAACGCGTCGACGCTGGCGAGGCCACGCTGATCGACCCCTATGGCGCCGAGGCCGTCGAGGAGTTCTTCGCGGTCGCCGTCGAGGCCTTCTTCGTCGCCCCGGCCGCGATGCGCGCCGAGGAGCCGGCGATGTACGAGCTGCTGGCCGGGTTCTTCAAGCAGAACCCGGCGGGCTGAACGAAGACGGGACGCCGAAGCGTCCCTTTCGTCGCCAGAGCCCGAAGGCTCAGGCCGTCGCCGGCTCGGCCTTGGGCTTGCCGTCCTTGCTCGCCTTGGGCAGCGGCTGGATGTCCAGCACCGTCTCACCCTTGTCGTCCACGTCCACGCTGAGGCGGCCGCCGTCGACCAGGCGACCGAACAGCAGCTCGTCGGCCAGCGCACGACGGATGGTGTCCTGGATGAGGCGCTGCATGGGGCGCGCGCCCATCAGCGGGTCGAAGCCCTTCTTGGCGAGCTGCTTGCGCAGCGCGTCGGAGAAGCTGACCTCCACCTTCTTCTCCTGCAGCTGGCTTTCGAGCTGCAGCAGGAACTTGTCGACCACGCGCAGGATGATCTCCTCGTCCAGCGGGCGGAAGGACACGATGGCGTCCAGGCGGTTGCGGAACTCCGGCGTGAACAGGCGCTTGATGTCCGCCATCTCGTCGCCCTGCTGGCGCTGCGTCGTGAAGCCTATGGTGGACTTGTTCAGCGCCTCGGCACCCGCGTTGGTCGTCATGATGATGATGACGTTGCGGAAGTCGGCCTTGCGCCCGTTGTTGTCGGTCAGCGTGCCGTGGTCCATGACCTGCAGCAGCACGTTGAAGACATCCGGGTGGGCCTTCTCGATCTCGTCCAGCAGCAGCACCGCGTGCGGCTTCTTCGTGACGGCCTCGGTCAGCAGGCCGCCCTGGTCGAAGCCCACATAGCCGGGAGGCGCGCCGATCAGGCGGCTGACGGCGTGGCGCTCCATGTACTCCGACATGTCGAAGCGGATCAGCTCGATGCCCAGGATGTAGGCGAGCTGCTTGGCCACCTCGGTCTTGCCGACGCCCGTGGGGCCACTGAACAGGAAGCTGCCCACCGGCTTGTCGGGCCGCCCCAGGCCCGAGCGCGCCATCTTGATGGCGGCGGCCAGGGCATCGACGGCCGGGTCCTGGCCGAAGACGACGCTCTTGAGGTCTCGGTCCAGCGTCTTGAGCTTGCTGCGGTCGTCGCTGTTGACCGAGGCGGGCGGGATGCGCGCGATCTTGGCGACGATATCCTCCACCTCGGCCCGCGTGATGGTCTTCTTCTGCCGGCTCTTGGGCAGGATGCGCTGCGCGGCGCCCGCCTCGTCGATGACGTCGATGGCCTTGTCCGGCAGGTGGCGGTCGTTGATGTACTTGGCCGACAGCTCGGCCGCGGCCTGCAGCGCGCCCAGCGCGTACTTGACCGAATGGTGCTCCTCGAATCGGCTCTTCAGCCCCTTCAGGATCTCGATGGTCTGCTCGACTGAGGGCTCGGCCACGTCCACCTTCTGGAAGCGGCGGCTCAGCGCCGCGTCCTTCTCGAAGATGCCGCGGTACTCGGTGAAGGTGGTCGCGCCGATGCACTTCATCGCACCGCTGGACAGCGCTGGCTTGAGCAGGTTGCTCGCGTCCAGCGTGCCGCCCGATGCAGCGCCGGCGCCGATCAGCGTGTGGATCTCGTCGATGAAGAGGATGGCGTTGGGCTGGTCCTTCAGCGCCTTCAGCACCGCCTTCAGCCGCTGCTCGAAATCGCCGCGGTACTTGGTGCCCGCCAGCAGCGCGCCCATGTCCAGCGAGTAGACGATCGCGTCGGCCAGCACCTCGGGCACCTCGCCCTCGGTGATGCGCCAGGCCAGACCCTCGGCGATGGCCGTCTTGCCCACGCCGGCCTCGCCCACCAGCAGCGGGTTGTTCTTGCGGCGACGGCACAGCACCTGCACGACGCGCTCGACTTCGGCCTCGCGGCCGATCAGCGGGTCGATCTTGCCGTCCTTGGCCTGCTGGTTGAGGTTCTGCGTGAACTGCTCCAGCGGCGAGGCCTTGGCGGCGCCGCCCTCGCCTTCCTCGCGCTCGCCCTCCTGCCCACCGGGCCCCTGGCCCTCGGGGTTCTTGGGCGGCTCGGGGTCGGTCTTCTTGATGCCGTGGGCGATGAAGTTGACGACGTCCAGGCGCGTGACGCCCTGCTGGTGCAGGTAGTAGACGGCGTGCGAATCCTTCTCGCCGAAGATGGCGACCAGCACGTTGGCGCCGGTCACTTCCTTCTTGCCGCTGCCGGTGCTCTGCACATGCATGATGGCGCGCTGGATGACGCGCTGGAAGCCCAGCGTCGGCTGGGTGTCCACCTCGTCGTTGCCGCCCACCATGGGCGTGTTTTCCTTGATGAACTGCGTCAGACTCTTGCGCAGATCGTCCAGGTTGGCGGCACAGGCGCGCAGCACCTCGGCAGCACTGGGGTTGTCGAGCAGGGCGAGCAGCAGGTGCTCGACGGTGATGAATTCGTGCCGCTGCTGGCGTGCCTCGACGAACGCCATGTGCAAACTGACTTCAAGCTCTTGCGCAATCATGCGGCCTCCATAATGCACTGCAGGGGGTGGCCAGCTCGCCGGGAGGCGGCCGAAACCAACTCCACCTTGGTCGCGGCGACGTCCTTGGTGAAGACACCGCAGACCCCGCGACCCTCGTGGTGGATTTTGAGCATGATCTGCGTCGCCGTATCGAGGTCATGCCGGAAAAATTCCTGCAGAACCATGACTACAAACTCCATTGGCGTGAAATCGTCGTTCAGCAGCAGAACCTGATAGAGCCGTGGGGGCTCGGTCTTCTGCGTCTGGCGCTCGACGACGACCGCCCCTTCGCCTTCGTCCCGGCCCGGCTTCAGGGGAGGCGCGGGAGGGGGCGGAGTCGACTGGTTTCGCGGTGAAAAAACGGGCAGCACAGGCATGGGTTGATTCTATCGACGGGGGTCATTTCCCCGCCGACTGCGGGCAGTTGGCGGCGGCGGCCGGATTTGCAAGCCGTCCCAGGGAGAACCCGGGCGGGAAGGTCCCGAATTGACGCTGATTTTTGCGCTACCAGAATCCATGTCCGCCTCCGCTGGGAGGTGCCACAACAATGGAGACAAAACAATGGCACTGGGCAAAGTCAAGTGGTTCAACGATGCCAAGGGCTTTGGATTCATCGAACCGGAAGCCGGCGGCGACGATGTCTTCGCCCATTTCTCGGCGATCCAGATGGAAGGCTTCCGGACGTTGAAGCAGGGCAGTCAGGTGCAGTTCGAGCTGGTTCAAGGCCCCAAGGGGCAACTGGCCCAGAACATCACGCCCATGGAGGCTGCCGCCCTCGCCGCCGAGCAGCCGCTGGTGTCCTGAATCGCAGGCGCAGGCGCGCCCCGAGCCCCGTGTGCCGGCAGGCCACGGGGCTTTGTCTTGCCCGTCCCGACCAGCGCCTGGCGGCTCCGGCGAGGCCCCGTCAGCCAACTGCGTGGGCGGCTTGCTAGAGTTCATGCCCTGCGTGCCGCGCCCCGCCGCTTTGCGCCGCACGGATTGCACACTTACCGGAAGACTTCATGACCGCCGACAAGACCCAGATTGTTTACACCCTGACCGATGAAGCGCCCCGCCTGGCCACGGCCTCGCTGCTGCCGGTCGTCAAGGCCTTTGCGGCACAGGCTGGGATCGACGTCGTCACCAGCGACATCTCGGTGGCCGGCCGCATCCTGGGCCAGTTCCCCGAGCTGCTGACCGAGGCGCAGCGCGTGCCCGACAACCTCGCCGCGCTGGGCAAGCTGACGCTCAAGCCCGAGGCCAACATCATCAAGCTGCCCAACATCAGCGCCTCGGTAGCCCAGTTGAAGGCCGCCATCAAGGAACTGCAGGACAAGGGCTACAAGATCCCGGACTTCCCCGAGAAGCCCGAAACCGACGAGCAGAAGGACGTCCGCGCCCGCTACAACAAGTGCATCGGCTCGGCCGTGAACCCGGTGCTGCGCGAAGGCAATTCGGATCGCCGCGCGCCCAAGGCCGTCAAGGAATACGCCCGCAAGAACCCGCACCGCATGGACGAGTGGAGCCAGGCCTCGCGCTCGCACGTCTCGCACATGCACGACGGCGACTTCTATCATGGCGAGAAGTCCATGACGCTGGACCGCGCCCGCGACGTGAAGATGGAGCTCATCACCAAGAGCGGCAAGACCATCACGCTGAAGTCCAAGGTCTCGCTGCTGGACCGCGAGGTCATCGACTCCATGTTCATGAGCAAGAAGGCCTTGCTGGCCTTCTACGAGCGTGAGATCGAGGATGCGCGCAAGACCGGCGTGATGTTCTCGCTACACGTCAAGGCCACCATGATGAAGGTGTCCCACCCCATCGTGTTCGGCCACTGCGTGCGCATCTTCTACCGCGAGGCCTTCGAGAAGCACGGCAAGCTGTTCGACGAACTGGGCGTCAACGTCAACAACGGCATGGTGGACCTGTACACCAAGATCGGCAGCCTGCCGGCCAGCAAGCAGGAGGAGATCAAGCGCGACCTGCACGCCTGCCACGAGCACCGCCCCGAGCTGGCCATGGTGGACTCGGCCAAGGGCATCACCAACTTCCACTCGCCCAACGACATCATCGTGGACGCCTCCATGCCCGCGATGATCCGTGCCGGCGGCAAGATGTACGGCGCCGACGGCCGCCTGAAGGACGTGAAGGCCGTGATGCCCGAGTCGACCTTCGCCCGCATCTACCAGGAGATGATCAACTTCTGCAAGTGGCACGGCGCCTTCGACCCGCGCACCATGGGCACCGTGCCCAACGTGGGCCTGATGGCCCAGCAGGCCGAGGAATACGGCTCGCACGACAAGACCTTCGAGATCCCCGAGGACGGTGTCGCCAACATCACGGACCTGGCCACCGGCGAGGTGCTGATGAGCCAGAACGTCGAGCAGGGCGACATCTGGCGCATGTGCCAGTGCAAGGACGCCGCCATCCGCGACTGGGTCAAGCTCGCCGTCAACCGTGCGCGCAACTCCGGCATG
>Ga0213878_10000460_pt1 | contig 15220 bp, 13 predicted proteins | sample VelepicoBEBS_R02_FD_161053 | JGI IMG/M metagenome (GOLD analysis project Ga0213878, IMG submission 161053) | Vellozia epidendroides bulk soil microbial communities from rupestrian grasslands, the National Park of Serra do Cipo, Brazil - BS_R02 | ecosystem: Environmental > Terrestrial > Soil >... | reverse complement strand
TCACGTGGAACATTTGACGGATTTGTTCCGCAAATGGCCCGTCGCCGCGCATACGCGCACCGAACTCCGCGGTATTCAATTTACCGTTCCGCATAGAGCGGATTCGGCCCAGGATCTTGTCCTTCCGATCCGGAAAATGGTCCTCTAGCCAGGCGACAAACACCGGTGCAACCGTCAGAGGGAGCCGGATTATGGTGTAACAAGCGGACTCGGCTCCGGCTTCTGCCGCCGCTTCTGCGATTTTGGGAATTTCATGGTCGTTGAGCCCCGGAATAATGGGAGCGATGTTAACTCCCACGGGCACGCCTGCCGCACGGAGCTTGGCAATGGCGTCCAACCGGTGGGAGGGAGTAGCCGCTCGGGGTTCCAATATTTGTGCGAGGCCTGATTCAAGCGTTGTAATCGAGAGCGAGACCGCTGCTGCATGATGGCTCGCCAACTCCGCGAGATAATCCACGTCCCTCGTCACAAGGTGATTCTTGGTGACGATACTAACCGGGTTGCGGAACTCGGCCAATACCCGCAAGCATGACCGAGTGATCTGCAGTTTTCGTTCGATTGGCTGGTAGGCATCAGTCACGCCGCTCAGTACGAGAATTTGAGGGACCCAGGAAGGGCGCGCCAACTCTGCGGCCAGAAGCTCAGCGGCTCTAGGTTTTACCAAAATGCGACTTTCAAAGTCTATTCCAGCCGAAAACCCTAAGTACTCGTGCGTCGGTCTGGCGTAACAATAGGCGCAACCGTGCTCGCAACCGCGATACGGATTCAGACTCGCATCAAATCCGAGATCCGGGCTGTTGTTGTAGGAGATGATGCTTTGGGAATCGTCTTTGAAGAATTGTGTTTTGACCGAACGCGGCTCAGTCTCAGGTTCGCAGCCTTCATCGAGTTCGTAACGGAGCGCCTCGAATCGGTTTGCCGGACTAATCGTTGCTCCGCGTCCGCGGATCTGCCGGTTGGTTAGCCTTTTTTCCATAGCGCAGTGTGATAACCGGTGCGAGAGACTCACCCGGTGTTTCGGAGGCGTTGACCGCCACGCTCGGAACCTCAATAATAGTCCGGCTCATTACCCGGCTTCCATTTGATGTTGCAGCCGACGCTGGCCCGTTGATCGGGATTGACCGGTTGACCTGCCAGAACAGCGTCAATGGCTGCCCGCAGATCCCGGCCTGTCCTGTGCCTGGTATTGCCCGGCCGGCTGTCATCCAACTGGCCTCGGTAGGCGAGGTGCTGGTTCGCATCGAACAGAAAAAAGTCAGGAGTACATGCCGCCCGGTAGGCCTTTGCGACATTTTGTGTCTCCTCATACAGCAGCGGGAAAGAAAGCTCCCTAGCCATCTCGGCGAGTCGCTCCGGCGCGTCATCAGGGTATCGCTCCGCGTCGTTTGAACTTATTGCGACGATTCCCAGGGGTCGACCGCTGTAATCTCGCGCCAGCTCAATCAAGGCCGGCTTTACGTGAAGCACGTAAGGGCAATGCTTGCAGATAAACATGACCAGCAGGGCTTTGCGCCCTGCGAAATCGCTTAAGGCTACCGTTTGGCCGGTCAAAACATCCGGAAGCGCGAATTCCGGTGCCTGTCGGCCCAGCTCTGTCATCGTCGAAGGGGTTGCACTCATACTCATTTGAACATATGCCAATTAACGTACTTCTTCACATGGAAAGAAAAAATCTCGTTAGAAAAATTTGGAGGATCGAACCGATCGCGGCCAAACCAGAACTTTCCTCTGCTTGCGCCCGGCGCCGCCGCTGATTGTTCGATTATCGACTACTGGCCACCAATGCAGCCATCGCGGATTGGGAGGCTTCCCGAGGTCGAACCACCATGATTCCGGCAAATTTTCTGTAGCGATAGAGATAACTGCTCAGCGCCACGTCAATGATCACCCTGCGTTCATCCTTTGACGCATGCATGAAGTGGACAACCCCTTGGCGGTCACGGTAAGCCAACCCGACATGTTCAGTAAAACCTTCGGGTCCTCTTCCAGTGATACAGATCACATCGCCGTCGCGAATTTTGGACTCGATGCCCGGAACCTGGCTCTTGGGGATATGGTAAATCGTGCGACTCGCGATCCTGTTTTCAATCTGACGCATTTCCGGAACAAGCCCCGGATTAGACCTGAGATAGCGTGAGGTCCGCCAATACTTGCTCATTTCGTTGAGGTATCGTCCTCGCATTGGAACACCACCGAGCGACCGAGTCAGATTCTGGACCAACCCTCGGCGCTCATTGTCGTACATCCAATCCTCTAGATAGTGGAGTCGAGACGTGTACCTTCCGTCGCACTGGCCACCCCGATAGCGGTCGAGCTCAATCATCGCCAGAAGATCCTGGGGCGTGTAATTTCCGGTCTTGACTTCAAGCATCCGGGCGAATCCGAGTGCAATCTCAAAATAGGTCCAGCAATCGACTCCGTTCAAATTTACTGAAGGAGACTCGGTGTGATTATCGATTTCCAAAGTGAACCCTGCGTACGGCGTTCCAAGAAGAGCCTGACCAACAGCCACGGTGCGTTCTCCCAAGGGCAAGGAGCGCCAGCCGTCTTGTTCGGCAATGCGAACCAGCCGGTTAAACTGGGGTTCGCCCTTGAATACTTTCGAGAGGGGCAAATCCACCGCTCCATGGGCATCAATGAGTAAACCGAGTGCCAGAAACAGCCGCGCGAACAGAACAACCGGGCGCATAAGTGCGCTCATTTTCGACGCTCGCCGTAATATTTTCCAGAAAAAACGTCTAGCCTGCATCGCTCACAGCTCTTCAGAGATTTGTGAGCGATGCAGGCTCGGGCAGCTGAATCCTCCGGCTTCGCCGGACAATTCAGCTGCTTTTTTTGAATTGGAATTTAAAAACAGCCGCTGGAGGCGCTTAGCTTGGGTGAGGTCACGCCCGCGGCTGTGAGGTAGTGCCCGCATTTGTTGAGCTGCCGGGACGCTTGGCCCACTACAGGTTAACCTTTCAAATCCTCAGGCTCCTGCGGCGATACATTTGCAGGATGCGTATTACGGCCTAAACTCGGTCAATGACTATCCAGGAAAAGATCGATGCTGACCTTAAAGAGGCCATGCGATCGAAGGATGCAGAAAGATTGTCGGTGTTGCGCATGGTTAAGTCAGCGCTGATGAATGCGGCGATCGAGATGCAGGGAGCGAGAGCTCAGTTGCCCGATCCGGATGCGATCGCAGTTGTCAGAAAGCAGGTCAAACAGCGGGAGGACTCTATCGAAGGGTTCGAGAAGGGCGGACGCGCCGAGCTCGCCGCGAAAGAGCGCCGGGAAATCGGAGTCTTAATGGAGTATCTTCCAAAGCCTCTCACGGAGAACGAGTTGGAACAGCTCGTGAAAGGTGCCATTGCCGAGATCGGAGCCACTTCGAAGGCGCAGATGGGCGCGGTGATGAAGGTCGCGACCCAAAAGGCCGGCGGCCGGGTGGATGGGAGGACCCTCAGTCAGGCAGTGCAAAAAGCGCTCGGGTAGTGAGGGTGAAAACGCCGAGAGCGCCGAAAACGCACGAGAACGCCGAAAACCTACGGAACGGTTGAATGGCAAGCGCCAAATAATTAATGGTTAAGAGTAACAGCTCTGTGCTTTTCGTTTGGATGGCGTTCCCTTGCGTTTTCGCGCGTTTTCGGCGCTCTCGGCGTTTTCGTGCGTTTTCGGCGCTCTCGGCGTTTTCACCTTCACTGGCACTCAACTAATGACTTCGGCCATCATCGTAGCGGCCGGCACAAGCCGGCGTATGGGATTTGACAAGTTGTTGAGTCTTCTTGGGGACAAACCAGTCGTCGTTCACTCGATTGAGCGGTTCCAACAGTGTGAGATGATTGACGAGATTATTCTAGTGGTTCATACGGATCGGCGCCCGGAGTTTCAACGGTTTGTTGACGCGTTCGGACTGACAAAGGTCAAGCGGCTGGTGGATGGCGGTCCTGAACGCCATCTGTCCGTGTGGAATGGCATTTCTCATCTCTCGGAGGCTTGCGAAATCGTTGCAGTTCATGATGCGGCCAGGCCGCTGGTTTCACCGGACCTGATCGGCCGTGCGGTTGCGCTGGCCAAGGTATGCGGTGCGGTGTCTCTCGCCGCTCCAATCGTGGAAACCTTAAAACGAGCTGACCCGCAGCAAAATGTCTCCGGAAGCGTTGACCGTACCGGGCTTTGGGGGATGCAAACGCCACAGGTCTTTCGATTCGACTGGCTGATCGACGCTTACAAACGAATTGTTGACTCCGGCCGCACTGTCACCGATGAGGTTTCAGCTCTGCAGGAGGCCGGTTATCCGGTTCGTTTGCTGCAGAATCCAGATTGGAATATTAAAATAACTTTTCCAACAGATCTGGATTTAGCTGAAAAAATGATCAATTTAAGAGAAGTTAATTTATAATTTCATGATTTTGAGCTGGGTCGGCGCCTTACCCCGATTCTTGTCGACATGGCCTGAACGTAGCATGCAGTACCGCACATCGAGTTTAGAAAATGGAGTCAGGATCGCGACGCGTGAGATGCCGGAAATGAAAAGCGTCAGCGTGGGCCTCTGGGTAGCTGTTGGTGGCCGGCACGAGCCCGAGGAGCTATGTGGGATTTCTCACTTTCTGGAGCACCTGCTTTTCAAAGGCACCGAGAAACGAACCGCAAGGGATATTACCGAAGAGGTGGAAGGTATTGGCGGTTTCATCAACGCCTTTACTACGGAGGATCATACCTGCGTCTACGCCAAAGCGGCATGCCAACATCTGCCGACGCTCGCCAACGTGCTTACTGATATGTACGTCAACTCGGTTTTTGCCGACACCGAGATCGAGCGCGAGAGGGACGTGATCCGAGAGGAGATCCTGATGTATAAGGACCAGCCTGGCCAGTTTTCGCAGGAACTGCTAACGGAGGCGATGTGGCCCCGGCATGCTCTCGGGCGCCCGTTGACCGGATCGGTAGAGTCGATTTGCAAGATTCAGCGGGAGCATCTGCTCAAATTTGTCGGAGAGAATTACAATGGTCTGAGCACTGTTGTAACGGTGGCTGGCCGTTGTACCCACGAGGAAGTCTTGAGGTGCTTCCGCAACAAATTAAGAAAAGTGCCACGCGGGAGTTCTCCTGTTTTCCAGCGCTGGAATGAAGTGAAACGTGACCAGCGCGTTCTCGTCGCAAAGGACGAAACGGAGCAGACTCATCTGGCTTTAGGCTATCACGCAATGAGCCGGACAGATAATCGTCGCTACGCGATGAAACTGCTCAGCGTAATCCTTGGCGAAAACATGAGTTCTCGACTGTTTCAGCAACTCAGGGAGCGTTATGCCTATTGTTATTCGGTTCACAGCGGCACGTTAGTCCTCGAGGATTCGGGTTTGGTCAGTATCTGCGTTGGGCTTGAGCCGGAGAAGTTGCGCAGCGCGTTGCGGGCGATCTATCGAGAATTGGGCAAGCTTCGGACCAAGCCACCCGGCAAGAAAGAACTTCGCCAAGCGCAGGAGTACACGATCGGGCAGAACGAACTGGGACTCGAGAGCACCAGCAATCAGATTATGTGGATGGGAGAGTCACTGATTGCGTACGGCAAGGTCGTCGACCCAGAGGAGGTGCAAGCAAAATTTAAAGAGGTCACCGCGGAGGAAATCCAGGAAGTGGCTAACCTCTGTTTCGCTCCGCAACGGATGGGTCTGGGAATTGTTGGCCCCGTCGAAGGATGCAAAGTGGAGCGCTGGATCGGAGATATCGGGTTTTAAGTTTTGAGTTTTGGGTTTTGACTTTTGAGTTTTGAGTGGATGCGGGGAAGCAAGTGCTGGAAGTTGGGACATCGCGGTTGCGAAGCTGCGCAAAGCCCAAAACTCAAAACCGCAAAACTCAAAATCGTGCCGCGCCATGAACGTCGAAGTTGAAAATCTGCCAAATTGTATTGCCTCTTTGCATATCGAATTGCCGCCGGAGCGTGTCACGAAGGAATGGAACGAAGTCGCGAAGGGATTCCGGCAGGCCGCCCGAATTCCGGGCTTTCGCCCAGGTAAGGCTCCCCAGAGCGTGGTTGAAGCGAAATTCCGCAAACAAATCCAGGAGGAATTGACTAAAAAACTTGTGACCGAGACCACTCGCGAGGCGATCCGCGAAAAGGGCTTGAAGGTGCTATCGATCTCGGAAGTGGACGACGTCGAGTTCACTCCTGAAAGAAGCATGCGATTTACGGCCACGCTGATCACCTCTCCGGAATTTGAGCTGCCAGACTACAGAGGCATTCCAGTCAAGGTTCCGCCTGCTGAAATCACAGATCAAGAGCTCGACAACGGGATCCAGAGTCTTCGAGAACGACACGCCACATTTTCCGACGTGGAGGGGCGGGCTCTCGAGAAAGGGGATTTTGCAGTGATCGATTATGCAACCACTTTGAATGGCCAGCCCTTGCTGGAGGCTGAGCCGAAGGCCCCAAAGATGCTGGCCGGCGGCAAGGACTTCTGGATCAAGCTGGACGACAACAGCTTTCTCAAAGGTTTTAGCGATCAGGTGACTGGGCTGACATCCGCGGAGACGCGCGAGTTCGACCTCACCGTTCCTGACGATTACCCGACAGCGGAGTTGGCGGGCAAATCTTTGCACTTCAGTGTCGTCCTTAAAGGAATTAAGAACATGCAACTCCCGGAGGTTACTGACGAATTCGCCGCCCAGGTCGCCGAAGGGTTGACTCTCGAGAAGCTGAGAGAGACCCTGAAAGAGCAATTGGCTGTGGAAAAAGAGCGCCGGCTGCAGACGTTCAAGCAGAACCAGATCATCGACTACCTGGTTTCGCGCGTTGAATGCGAATTGCCCCAAAGCTACGTCAAAGATGAAACGCGCCGGATCATGTCCGAGATCGTTCAGCAGAATCAGCTGCGCGGAATCAGCGAAGACGTGCTGCGAGAGAATCAGAAGAACATCATCAGTGCCGCTTCTCGCAATGCCAAGGAGCGGTTGAAGGCGAACTTCATCCTGACAAAAATTGGAGAAAAAGAAGGAATCGAGGTGACCGGTCAGGATCTCAAGGAACGAGTTCAGATGTTGGCAAACCAGTACCGGATGAGCTATGAGAAAATGATGTCGGAACTTAATGAAAAACGAGCTCTTGGGCAGGTGCGCGAGGAGGTGCTGATGGGCAAGGTCCTTGATTTCCTAACCTCGAATGCTAACGTCGAAATCAGGCCTGAAGAGGCTGTGAACAGCTGATTCAGAGGCTCCAAGAACATGTCTAACAACATTTTTACTTCGCAGAATTCTCTTCTCGTTCCGATGGTGATTGAGCAAACCGGGAGAGGCGAGCGGAGTTACGACATTTACAGCCGGCTACTGAAGGACCGGATTATTTTCATCGGAACAGCGATCGACGACCATGTTGCCAATTTGGTGGTTGCTCAGATGCTGTTTCTTCAGATGGAGGACCCTAAGCGGGATATCAACCTCTACATTAATTCGCCTGGCGGTTCAGTGACGGCCGGGTTGGCCATCTATGATACGATGCAATTCGTCACTTGTGACGTGGCCACCTACTGTGTCGGCATCGCCGCGAGTATGGCAGCGGTCCTCTTGACCGCCGGCACTAAAGGCAAGCGGTATGCGTTGCCGAATTCTGACGTTATGCTGCATCAAGTATCCGGCGGAGCTCAAGGTCCGGCCAGTGACGTTGAGCGCACCGTTGAGTACATGTTTAAACTCAAAAAACGGCTTATTGGTATTATCGCCCATCACACCGGCAAAGCCGAGGCGCAGATCCAGCAAGACTCGGATCGCGATTATTGGATCACAGCACAACAAGCCAAGGATTACGGTCTTGTCGACGAAGTGGTTAAATCACGAAAGGATGTTGCACCGGAAGCTTTGCCGATAAACGCCGACAACGCTGTACCCGCTTAAGGGTTTATCCAATTGGACGATCTAAAGGTCTGGAGGAGTAAGACGATCACATGGCCCGCGCATCAAATCTGACAATGTGCTCTTTCTGCGGGAAGAGCCATGCCGAGGTGCGCAAACTCATAGCCGGTCCAGGCGTCTACATTTGCGACAACTGCATTAACGTCTGCAAAGGCATTCTGGATAAAGAACTCAACGAGGATGCCAGGCGGCAGACAACCAGTCTGCGTGTTCCGAAACCGGCAGAGATACGCCGCCAGTTGGATCAGTACGTAGTCGGCCAGGATGCCGCGAAAAAAGTGCTCTCGGTGGCAGTGCACAATCATTACAAGCGGATCCTGCAGGCCAACGGAAGCAAAGACCTGTCGCTGGACCCATACGCGGACGTTGAAATCGAGAAAAGCAACATCCTGTTAATTGGCCCTACCGGATCAGGAAAGACCCTTTTGGCTCGGACCCTTGCGCGGATTCTCGATGTGCCTTTTTGCATTGCTGATGCTACAACTTTGACCGAAGCCGGGTACGTTGGTGAGGACGTCGAAAACATTATTCTGCGTCTGTTACAGAATGCCGATTATGACGTGAAACGTGCCGAGATCGGTATCGTGTACATCGATGAGATCGACAAAATCGGGCGAAAGACCGATAATGTCAGCATCACTCGAGATGTTTCCGGAGAAGGCGTCCAGCAAGCGCTGCTTAAGATTCTGGAAGGGAGTAGCTGTAACGTTCCGCCGCAGGGAGGACGGAAACATCCGCACCAGGAGTATATCCAGGTCAACACTGAGAAAATCCTGTTTGTTTGCGGCGGCGCATTCGTTGGCCTCGATAAAATTATCAGTCGACGGTTGGGTAACAAGATTCTCGGTTTCCATTCCGCTCAGACCCAGGGCGCCGGAAACCAAACCCAGGACACGTTGCGCAACACTGAGCCGGAGGACCTGCTTTCCTTCGGAATGATTCCCGAATTTATCGGCCGTCTCCCCATTGTTACGGCGCTGGACGCTTTGACGGAAGACGAGTTGATGCTGATTCTGACTGAGACACGAAACGCGATGGTAAAACAGTACACAAAACTGTTGGCCATGGAGGGGGTCAATCTCGTCGTTACGAGGGACGCGTTGCGAGCCTTGGCGCAACAAGCGGTTACCAAAGGTACCGGAGCGCGGGCGCTACGTTCGATGTTTGAGAAGATCATGCTTGACGTCATGTATGAAGTGCCCAGCCGCGAAGATATTGCGGACGTCGTGATCAACCGCGCTGTCGTCGAAGGCAAACGCGCTCCGCTCATCAGAAGGAAGCAGGACAAGGACGCTGCGTAATGTGGCACGGGGCGTCGCGCCCGTGATGGATTTTAAAGCTTCGTCTTTCGGCTTTCAGCGCCGAAGGCGCGGTACAAAATAGCCTAGGGCAAGCGAAGGGCCGGTTTCGGCCCGTAGCGCAGCCCTAGGTAAAGCATAAAAAAACGGCTAGCGCTGAAAGCGCCATAGAAGGCTATCCTGACGTCACCCCTTGTACGGAGCCGCGTACGAGAAACCACGAAACGTGACAGGCGACACGGGCTAATCCTGTGCTAAGCTTCACCTTCGATGAAGCGCAAAATAGTGTACGGCTTTCTGGGCCTGTTGCTGATCTTTAACCTCGCAGTGGGGGTCAGGGTATTAACCTCGAGTGCGGCCGCAGATTCCGACGATGCCGGATACGAGAATCTCACGGTATTTACCCGGGCGCTTCAGTTGATCCGTCAAGACTATGTCGACCCGAATAAGATCGGATACAAAGATCTGACGTACTCTGCGCTGCGGGGAATGCTCAGCAGCCTGGATCCTCACAGCCAGTTCATGGAACCGACTGATTTCCGGGACATGCAGGACGAGACCCGGAGCGAGTTTGGCGGACTCGGTATCGTTGTATCGACCAAGGACGGTGTCCTGACCGTGGTCTCACCCATGGAAGATACCCCTGGCTTCCGTGCCGGGATTTTGCCTGGGGACCAGATCCTGCGAATTAACGGCATCACCACGGAAAAAATGAGTCTTCAGGATGCCATTGATCTTTTGCGTGGAGATCCCGGTCAGAAGGTCACGCTGACGATTTATCGCCCTTCCAACAAGGAGACCAAGGACTATGTTTTGCAACGAGAAATCATCAAAGTGGCGAGCGTGAAGGACGCCAAGATTCTCGATCAATCGGTCACCGGAAACTTTAAAATCGGCTACTTACGAATCACCCAATTCAACGAGCCCACGGCTCAGGAATTAAGCCAGAAACTCAATGAGTTACAGGCTCAAGGGATGCAGGCGCTGATTGTCGACCTGCGCTACAACCCGGGCGGGCTATTAACCAGTGCGGTTGACGTTTGCGGGCTCTTTCTCCCTCCTAAGACGATGGTCGTTTATACTGAAGGACGGGACGCCTCGCAACGACGGGAGTATGACACCAGTAAGAATGAGAAGCAGCGCCCTAACTTCCCAATGGTCCTGCTTGTTAACGGCGGGAGCGCGAGTGGATCAGAGATTGTGGCCGGCGCACTCAAAGACCTGAACCGGGCGATTCTGGTGGGCGAGACTACTTTCGGGAAAGGATCGGTGCAAAGCGTTATCCAGTTGCCGGACGGGTCGGCTCTGCGGTTGACGACCGCAAAATACTACACGCCGAGTAAGCAGGTCATCCACGAAAAGGGTATAACCCCCAATATCAAAGCTTCGCTCTCACCGGACCAGGAACGTGCGCTGATTCTAAGGCGTCGCGATGGGCTCCTTTCGCCAGATGAACAGAAGTTCGTCAGTGAACAGAAGGATACCCAACTGGATCGCGCGGTGGATGCTTTAAAGGGCGTGATGATCTACAACCAGAATGAAAAACAGCCCCAGGCCGCCGAGCAGTGAACCGGGCGCTGATATTGGCGGTCGAAACATCATGTGACGAGACAGCGGTAGCCATTCTTCGAGGCCGGTTGGAACTTTTGGCTTCCGAAATTTCGAGCCAAATCGATCTTCACAAGAAGTATGGAGGGGTTGTTCCTGAGGTGGCCTCCCGGAATCATCTACCGAGAATCCGGCCGCTCATCGAGCGAGCGGCCGAACGCGCGGGCTGCTCTCTGGCCGACATCGATTGCGTTGCAGCAACGCGTGGCCCGGGACTCCTGACTTCACTGCTCGTTGGCTACAGTGTTGCCAAAGGTTTGGCCATTGGACTGGGGAAGCCGTTTATTGGAATTAACCATTTGGAAGGTCACCTGTTGTCACCTTTTCTTGGAGAGCCTGACGGGCCTCTCCCCTCCGTAGGGCTGATTGTTAGCGGCGGACACACCCTCTTGGTTCATCTGACAGACGTGGGCACTTATCGTCTTCTCGGGCGGACACTCGACGATGCGGCCGGCGAAGCATTCGACAAGGTAGCGAAACTTCTCGGATTACCGTATCCCGGAGGCCCGGAGATTGATCGTCTCGCCAAACAGGGAAATCCAAAGCGGTTCGACCTTCCTCGGAGCATGCTTACCAGCCGGGACTTCAATTTTAGTTTCAGCGGACTGAAGACCGCAGTTCGTTATCTGTTGCCAAAGCTCGAGGGTGATTTTCGGGCAGATCTTTGTGCCTCCTTTCAAGAGGCTGTCGTGGATGTGCTTGTGCGCAAAGCGGTGAGCGCAACCAAAGCCTGCGGGACGCACTTGCTCGCTGTAAGCGGAGGCGTAAGCTGCAATTCGCGGCTCCGCTCGAAAATGACCGAAGCCGCCGCTGCCGCGGGTTTGGATCTGAAGCTCGCCGCCCCGGCTCTCAGTACCGACAATGCCGCAATGATTGCCTACGCAGCGCTGGAACGCTATTTGCGCGGATATCGGTCTGACGTGAGTGAGGATGCCGATCCGAATTTGAGAATAGGAGTTCAGGAGTTACAGGAGTTCAGGAGTTACAGGAGTTCAGGAGTTGCAGAATGAAACGAGCGAACTCTTCGTTTGTAGGCGGATGCTATGTCCCCGCATGCGGGTTCAACACTATTCGCGCTCGATGCGCGCCAGCCCCCAAATTTTCTTGGTTCAGGCTCGATTTAGGCTAGGCGGCGAAGCAAATCGGCTGCGGCCCTCTTCCTCCTGAACTCCTGCAACTCCTGAACTCCTGACTCCTGCCTTCTTGACTTCTCCGCTCCTTGGCTTCTTGGTTCCGCGTGAGACTCCTCCTAATCGACGGCCACTACTATGTCTATCGTTCCTATCATGCCATTCAATCACTGACAAATTCACGCGGCGAGCCCACCAACGCGATCTACGGTTTCGTCAATACCGTCCGGAAAATGGTCAAGGACCTCCAGCCCGAGCTGGCCGCGATCTTTTGGGATGAAGGACTCCCTGCAAAGCGGTTGGAATTGCAGCCTGCGTACAAGCAGCAGCGCGAGGCGATGCCCGACAAGATGATCCCGCAACTCGATTTTATTCGGGAATTCTGTGCTCCGATGGGATTCACCTCAATCGCAAAGCCGAACACTGAGGCGGACGACCTGATGGCCTGCTACACGATGGCCGCAGGAAGCAAACAGATTGAGACGGTTCTGGCAACAAACGATAAAGACCTTTTCCAGCTTGTGAATGATTCGGTCACGGTCTATTCGACGAACAAAAGCGACCTCAAACACCCGAAAGATCCCTACGCGCTGCTGGGAGTTCGAGAGGTAACCGAAAAATGGGGTGTGCGGCCCGAATGTATTGGCGAAGTTCTAGCCCTAACCGGTGACAGCGTGGACAACATACCCGGAATCGAGGGAATCGGGCAAAAGACCGCCGCAAATTTGATAGCCGAGTTTGGAACGATTGAGCGGCTGCTTGAAAATCTTGACCACCTCCCAAACTTGAAACTTAGAGAGAAATTAGCTGCGAACCGGGAAAGAATCGAACAAAACCGCCGAATGGTCCGACTCGAAGTCGATCATGAAATCCCCGTACCAATTCTGGATCTCAAGATTCGCCCCGACTTTCCGGCGTATATTGCCGGACTGAAAAAGTGGGAGTTCAGGAAGTTGTTGGCTGAAGTGGAGGAAGAAGCAAGAAGAGTTCCGCAGTCCCAGGGCGAGCTGTTTTGACCTAATGGACGTTTTTCCGAAGAGCCACCGCTGACGAGCTCCGCCTTGCGCATCGAAGCACGGAAGTGGGAGATCGAATCCCGATTTCGGAATAGCCTTTCACCCCTTATTCGCTGGCCCATCGACTGCTCCCCTGGGAAAACCTTCCAAAAGCTTCGTGGCATGGCCGATGCTTAAACATGGTGACGCCGGAGAATCCAATTTCTTGAAGATCTCCAGCCAAGCATCCGGAAAACAATCGCCAAAGGATCTAGTAATTCATGAAACCGCGTGGGTCGAACGAGTTGGAAAAGAGCAAAGTTCTGCCTTGCACACAGCTCTCTGAATCGCCAATCAAGGCCAACAGAGAGAGCGCTCGGAATGAGGTCGGCATGACTATTCTTTGGTTTATTCTTGGAACGGTGTGTGCGGGGCTAGCCTGGGTGCTCCTCACGATTCTGTTGAAGTGAAGCGATTCGGGTAGGCGAGGACTTCGGGAGCTCAGTCGAGCCGCAGCGCGACGCGCCGCCTGACGTTGCTTGGCGCGCGCCAAGCAAGGTCACGCGCCAAGCAACGTCAGGCGGCGCGTCGCGCTGCGGCTCTAGCGGTAGCGGCTCGACTGAGCTCGCCGAAGTCCTCGCCCTACCGCGCCGCGTGGCGTAAGGAGGGCAAACGCAGCAAAAGATTTCGGCATTCTGCGCGCAACCATTTCCGAATACCTGTGAGCATGAATTTCAAAGACCCGGGACCTGGGCTGAATCCGGGCAGAAACAGTCGCGAATCGAGATTCGCCGATCCATACGTGCCGGCCGCGAACTTTCTTTTCGCGATGGCGGCCAGGCGTCGATTATAACAACGCATAAAGTGGCCGAAGGCCTGTCCAATCGGCCCCGCGTACGGCAAGGCAGCATAACGGCGAGCGTGGTTGCTGTAGGCCTGTCTGACGGGACCGATGAAATAGGCGCCAATGTCCAAGTAAAAGGCGACAGTCATCAGTTCTGCGTCTCCGAGGTAATAGTATTTGTCTTTATAGACACCTTCAAACCAGGTGTGGAACTGCGTAAGATACAACTTGTTGTACCGGCTGCTGGCCATCGATACATCTTTGCCGGCTAGTGCGTCTGCGAGAATCTCAAACACTCCAGAACAGGTGTACGATATAAAATCGAACCCCTGGCTGTACAACGGATCAAGAAAACCCGCCGCATCGCCAACCAACGCCCAGCCGTCACCGATTGATTGCTCACTGTAGTAGGCAAGGTTGGAATAGGCGTGCACATCCTTCTCGATGTATTGCGCATCGCAAAGCACCTTTTTGCCGAGCGGATGGGTCATGAGATGGCTCTTCAACCGCTCCCCCAGGTTCGGCCCGGGAGGAAACTGAAATATACGGCTGTCGTAAACCAATCCGACACTGCAATCACCCCCCTTCAATGGAATAAGCCACCCCCACCAGCCGCGACCCATCAGATGATTCGTTGCCCACTGCCGCATGGCCCAGCATGGTTCGGTAAAATGCGGAGCGCTTTCCCAGACGTCGGCGCCATCTAGATCAAACGTATTCCGAAAACGCGCCCAGACAGAATGTATGGGGTGGGCGTCCAATGTTCGATGCAGTTTAAGTTTTCGCGCGATCAGGGCATTCCGCCCACTTGCATCGATGACCCAGCGTGCGGTCACGTTGCGAACCTCGTCACCTAGACGGACAGCCAGATGGTTCTTGCCCTCTCCGCCGAGCTCCAGATCCTGAACTTTGGCCGGTCGCCAGAGTTCGCAGCCGGCTCTCACGGCTTTCTCCAAGACCGCTTCGTCAAGTGTTGAGCGGTCGAGTTGAAATGCAGGAAGTCGTGTCTGATGTTTCGGCCCGATTTCGGCGCAGCGCGTAAAGTTATCGCTACTGTGCCGGTAAAACCACATTCTGAGTCCTGACTTCGTGATCTGTTGATGGCCTAGATGATAGGCCATGTTCAGAACTCGCATGAGAAAACAGGCACCTACCTCGCTTGTCGATTCACCAACCTTGCGCTCGAACGCTTCCGACTTTTCGATGATAAGTATCCTCAACGATGGATCTTTGCGCTTCAGCAAGAATGCCGTTGAGGCCCCGGAAATCGCGCCCCCAATGACCGCAACGTCATGCGAACATTCCATCAAAAGGCAAGATTCAGGTTCGCGACCCATTAATCAAGTCGATTTCAAGAACTCCCTGAACCCTGAACCCTGAACCCCGAACCCCGAACCCCGAACCCCGAACCCCGAACCCCGCACCCCGAAACCCCAACCCCGAACCCCAAACCCCGAG
>Ga0213878_10000459_pt1 | contig 15232 bp, 13 predicted proteins | sample VelepicoBEBS_R02_FD_161053 | JGI IMG/M metagenome (GOLD analysis project Ga0213878, IMG submission 161053) | Vellozia epidendroides bulk soil microbial communities from rupestrian grasslands, the National Park of Serra do Cipo, Brazil - BS_R02 | ecosystem: Environmental > Terrestrial > Soil >... | reverse complement strand
TGTTCGTCGTCATTGGTGTACCGCCACCAATGACGACGAACAGGCGGTATCAACCGCCATCGCCGGACCATTGAGGCCCAATATGTATGAGAGGCGTCCTGCAGCGGTGTTGAGCGCGTTTCCGGTCGCAGTATAAAAATCCAGACCGGTCGGATTGTTAGCGAGCGCCAGTTGAAGGTAGTCGGAGGTCGTAATGCCAACGAACACACCGGTGCGTGATCCGCGAAGTTGATCCGGCGCTATTCCCCCGCTTTCCAATGCTTCCCAGGTGACTTCCAGCAGAAGGCGTTGCTGAGGGTCCATCTGCTCCGCTTCCCGTCCAGAGATACCAAAAAAAGCCGCATCGAACCGATCGATATGATCCAGGAAACCGCCATAATCTTTCTGCATCGCGCCGGATACAGGTGGGTTCGCGTTGTAATGCGGAACTTTGTTCCACCGATCCCTGGGCGCTTCTTTAACGGCGTTTGTCCCGCTGCTTAGGAGGCGCCAGAACGCAGCCGGACTTTCGGATCCTGGGAAGCGACAGGAAAGACCCACGATAGCGATTGGCGCTGTCCGAGCGCGCTCGACGCGGTCCAGTTGAGCCTGCAAAGACTCAATCGCTTCCAAGGCCCACCGCATTACCGTTTTCCGAGCGTCTTTGTCGTTACTAATAGTATTCGGATCAAACATCTCTGAGTGAGTGCGCACCTAAGGCAGAATGACGGCAAGCTACCGCACTTGGCGCCGCCGGAAGATCCCGGGATACGCCAGATCTCGCCGGAACCGAAATAGTATTTTTCCTATCTGACTATCCGTCGCGACTGCGAAGGACAGGGCACTGTCCTGGTGCCAGTTTAGATTTACTAAGTCGCCGATCCCATAGTTGTATCGGGATGGCAGAATGAGGGAGTGCGTGCGGTGAATCAACCCTTTTCAGGGAAAACGGAGAACGCAAGTTTCCTCTCTGCTACCGCATCTATGGGAAATCAGAGCTTTTCTAATCGTCAAAGGCGGAGGACCTATTTGCAATGCAAAATGCCCGCCTATAACACCATGTTACTATTTCGAAAGCAGCGAACTGAAACAAAGTTAGTAATAACTCGCGGTCGGGAGGCCTGGGGCCGTGGCTTTTTACACCAAGAGACGCACTACCCAACAAGCGATGTCTTTCCGACAGATGTTGGGCTGGGCGACAAAAAAATAGACGTAATGAGAATTACGTCGTTTAGCCAGCGGAGCCGTTATGTCTAATGCGCTTGAACCAATTTTTTTACAATCACCTCACCGGATGGCTTTGCTTTGACCGCATCGACATCAGCTAAAAACCCCGTGACAAAACTCGGCTGCTGAGTTGCTACCATCGTTCCGTTCGGGCCCTTAAGATGAATTTCAATTCCCGATTTCCGATGATTTTCGAGGTAACGCCTAGTCAGAGGAATGTAGTAAATCTCTTTGGTGACTTGGCCGTATTGAATCGGGATGGTTTCGTTCTGGCCCGCGAATCCCTGCAACTTCTTTCCGGAAGAATCCCACACGTGATCGGCCGACAACCAGCCTTTCGTCGAAAGATAAAGGACCACCAGATATAGTTCGGTGTCGCCTCGGGCCATCTCCGCCTTGAGGAAAATGGTCTGCACCGCACCCATGAGGGGAGCAATGGTGGTTTGCCTACCAGTGACAATCGTGGTTGCGGCCTCGGGGTCGTAAGTAGTGCGGCCTGTTTCGGTGGTTGTACATCCAGAAAGCGCTGCCGCGACACTCAAACAGAGAATAATGACGCTCTTACCCTGCATAATGACGCCTAATCGAATTCCCTCGTGCCGTTGGAGAACCGCAACTGATTAACTCGAGAAAGGAAACTGCCTTACAGACGAGACTATTCGAAAGCACAATCTCCTCCCTGCCTAAAACTCCGGCACCGTAAAGCCGGTTAATTCTAGAGCGAGAAGCCTTCAGAAACTCACAAATCTCGGCCGAACGTAAATTACATCTCCAGAACTCACGTACATCACACGGCCTGGCTTGCCATGAAGCACTTGACTCAAGTCAACGATCTGGGTGTGTTGTACCCCGTTCACTTGTCGAATGACCGCGATCTTTTTGGGATCACCATAAGCGGTGAAACCGCCGGCTTCCATGATCGCCTCGAGGACCGTTGCCGGGCGCTCGAACACAACCTTGCCCGGCTTTTGCACCTCACCTGAGACCACCACCGGAATCGCAACATTTTCCAGAGTCACTATCACTTCGCTATTCTGCAGTTGGGCTTTATAAAGGTTCGTCAGCTCTTCTTGCAACTGTCCCGTGGTTTTCCCGATGGCGTATATCTGTCCGATTAAGGGCAAATTGACTCTGCCGTCCGATTCGATTTTTTCAGACTGATTGAGCTCTGGCGCGGCTGTGAAAGATACTCTGATCGTGTCGCCCGCAGACAAGACTCCAGGATGCTGGCCGGAGGCGCTTTCCGGCAATGTTTCACCAGTATATGTTTGGCAACTCGCAAAGACGAGCATCCACAAGATCGCTAAGCTAAGTCCAATGCCCCGCCAGGTATTGGTAGATGTCGTTCTTCCGCTCCTTTGGTCCGAAACCGCCGGGCAGTCCGGCCCGCGATTTGTCCCCGCCCGGTGGGTTGCATTTTTAGGGCTACGCTTCTTTATGAGTATTATATGCATGTGTTCGCAGCGCCTGCCCGGGAATTGTTCTTTTGAGTCAGTTTAATAAACTGGGGTACCGTCTTCGTTTAGCGACAAGCTACCGCCTTTAGCCCTGCCTCTATCGACTGGTGCCATCGCGCTTCGGTGAGGATACACGATAGTCGCACTCGGGTCACCAATAATAGCATCTTCGGAATCTACAGCGCACATAGTATTCACAAGGGACGGGTGGGGAGCAATTCTATTGATACGCGAGGATCCCTACTTTTTTATAGCTGATTCAATTGTTCTGGTTCTCAGTCCAATTACAGCTAATAATGGTGCGCTCGCCAAAGCCGCTATGCTCCAACTTCACCGGTTCTTTCCGTTGTGCGGATTCGTAAGCGGCCAGCACGACGCGTAAGGCTATTACCGGCTGGGATTCTCGCCGTGGGCGCAGTTCAATCAATGCGGGTCGAACTCAAAATCCGTAGGTAAGACTGACACTGGCCAAATTTTGCGTATAACTCCCCTCGGATCCTCCTGAGCCCCCTGTTCCCCCTCCGTTACGCTTGGTAAATCGATAGTTAATATGGGCGCTTAATCGCTTCGTGAACCTGTAAACCGACTCCGTCGCGATCCCGATTTGGGTGTATGATCCAGGGAACTCTCCAACGATAACCGTACCAAAGTTGACATACGGCCCAGCGGTAATTGTCCATCGCGGATTGACTTTCGCCTGAATAGCGAGACGGACATTGTTATTTTGGGTGACACCTAAGCCACTGGAGAATTCGCTGTCGTGGTCAATTCCTGCCAGAATCTGAACAAGGGCACTGAGTTGGTAGCGAAGGGCGAGAGCGGCATAATATTGAGGCGGTTGACCTGCTGGTCCAGCCGATAGCAACGGGCCGATGCCGGCATCGACTTCTAGCAAAGGGGTTATATGCCCCCGAATGAAAGGGCCGATGCTAAACACATAAAAATCAAAGGAACCATCGCCTGCGTTGTAAGTCGCGTTTCCCTCGATGCCGTAGCTCAAAGTCGGAGACAACTGAAAAACTATCTTGCTTCCAAGGTGAAAGCTATTGAGCAAAGTTCCGCCTTCCCCACCGCTAACGGGCGTACCGCCGAATTGGTCGCTATAGGTATAGGCGATCGTCAAACCGAAATCAGCATGATACAATGGTAGTTCAACGCCGGCCCCGATGGTATTGCGCAGCCGGTTAAGATTCGTCTGACCGGCAATCGAAGGATCCGTGACTGGGTCTTGAATTATCGTAAACCGCTCAAAGGCGGTCAGCAGAAATTCGCCGACTCTAGCCTCTAATTGGATCTGCGAACCTGGGGCAATAGCGAGGTTTAGCGCCTGGGTTCCGCTTGAGTAGAAGTTCTCCTGAAGCTGCCCTCCGAGACGGAGGTCGATCCGATTGAACGGACTCAGCGGCCAAACTAGGTCCGTATCCAGATTCTCAAAGATCTCGTTCAGCGACAGCTTTTCCGTGGTGCCAGTATTGGCGTTATCGGTATACAGGTAACCCACGCCCATCCCAAGCGTTCCGGAAAATGGGCCAGCCCGAACAAAGGTCTGTTCCTCTGGATTCGGCACAAAGGTCGTGAATGGAGGTACATCCGGGGTTCTGACCGATTCCTGCCCAAGGGCGGCGAAGACGAGGGCAACAGTCGCTAACATGATCGCTCCCGCGGGCAAGAACGATCTTGGGCAGATGAAGCGACGGCGAGTTCGATGCCGCGGAAACGCTACGTTGGTGCGGAAACGAATTTCCGACTCGTATGAGCGTCTGCTTACTGGTGTGCTGCCCCCGTTTCTCATTGGCGGTTCGATTAACGATTCCGCCAGTCTTTTAGCAAAGTGCCCAATTGGGACGCAAGGCCAGAACAGTCTGATTTTCGGCCAGCCTACCCTTTCGAGGTGGCTACAACCAGGTTATCGGAACCGATTTCGATCAATGTTGCGATCTCCCGACGGAAAGCAGTCTCCGCTTCCCCCTGGTTTTCGTACCCAGAAATAACGATTTCCAAGGTTTGTTGAGCCAAGCCGCGTTCTCCGAGCAGGACGGAGCGAAGTCGGGTAAGCTGGCTCCATTTGTCTTGGCTTCGAGGTGGTTCCGAGCTTTTCAACCCGTCTTCCCAGACGCAAAAGAAAACATATTCCTTACGCTCGCCATCCTGGAAATCCAGCGCATGAAAAGGAATCGAGAGGCCCTTTGCTTGAACATCGATCATGCCGTGGTCCCCGCAAGCTGTGTAGCCCCCAGCGGGAAAACAGATTTCGGGACGGTGCCCGCGAGCTAGAATCCGAGACCAACCAGGACCCTCAATCCACCTGAAAAAGTACGCTACCCAATGACTGCCGTCCGCATTTGTCCACATAGCGCCACGTCCGCGGTCAAATAGAAGCGCATCCGCTTCCGATTTTGTGATCGGTATGTCAACAAATTCTGCTTTGTGAACCGGCCAAGAGACCGACCATTTCGCCCTTTGCGTAGGCGCATGTGCCTGATACCAAATCTCCGTTCCGGCGAAGACGAAAAGGATCCAGGCGCCAAGGCAAACCAGCAGACGGTATGGATAATGCACCGGAATGGTCCGAACCGCGGGCGCCAGCGCCGGTAAACGCCCGGCAATGACACACGCGGCAGCTAAAACACCAAGAAAACACGCTGTCATCAAGGCATATCCAATCGGATCATGCCAGCTGGTAACCGATTCACTTCCTTGTTTCGCTGCCACAATTGCCAGGCAAATCGTCCGAACGGTGTTGCAGACCACTGCTATCACCGCACCAACTACTACCAATAAATACCTACGTCGGAAAGAGGTCCGGTACAATTCGCCTAGGAATAGTGTCAGCATCAGCACTGCCTCTAGAGATCGAATGCCACTGCAGGCTTCATCTAAGCCCACCGAGCCGGTTTGGAGCTCAATCACGTTTCCGTGTTGGACAGCGGCTATGCGCAACAGATTCAATGCGCCCACGGTGACCAATGTTGATAGCCGGGTCAGCGCATGAACTGCACCACTCTCGAGAAAAGTTGGCCATGGCACAGCCGCCAATATAAGACAGATGCTGAATGCGAAATGACTTAGCCAAGCCCTTCCTCCGCTCCAATAGATCACGCAAAGCGACAAGGTCACTGTCTGGCCGGCGAACAACCAAGAAACTGCCCGCCAATCCGGGTTGGCCTGCACTATCAACCAAGTCGGTAGCAACCCAAAGGCAGTCACTAAAAAGATGCATCTGGCCACACCGAGTTTCGGAGTGCCAGGCGCAGGCCGGCTCCGCCACCGAAGCCAAAATAGATAAACGCATAGTATCGGTACCAGCCACCCGAAATTATATTCCGGTTCGACCGCCCAATACTGCGCCAGACGCTCCACCAATAGATACCAAAGCGCACCTAAAACCGCGCCGACCACCATCCATCGCGGCAGCCGGTTGAACTGCCACATTCGCGGTAGCCGCTCTGCCTCAACGGTTTGATTTCGAGCGCGGAGCAAACGCACTGTTAGTCGTCCTTGGTCTGTCACACAGTCCTTGGGGCTGCTAACATCGCGCTACTGATTTTCTAGGCCTCGTCGCAAAAAGCGCCGCGACGTGAACAGCAAAATCGCTAAAACGATCGGGAGGAGCGCCAAGCCCGTATTCACCTCAGGAACCACGGGCGGCGGATGATGGTGGTGGTGCCAGTGGTGCAACCAAGGCAAATTGTCTGTAACAATATCCGCCGAGGCTGAATTGTTGAGTATCGCTGCGCCAACCCCGATAACTAACACAACGCCTGACGTTATAATCCAAGTTAATCTTTTTCCTAGATAAGCAAGCATGCGAGCGCATTGTGCGCTTCCCAAGTATCATATGTCAATCACCGCGACAGGACATTTCTGCAAATTCTAGTATTACCATAATTCCTCTAGCCGCGGTTACTTTTGATTAACTTTTTGAAGTACATCGTGAGGCGTTCCGACATCTTACCGCACAGCCTGCTCGGGAGAATTGGAACGTCGACCCGAATTCAGTAAGGCCTCGTAGAGGTACCCTACGACTTCCTCGATCAAGTCTTTAGATCGCTCGCTCGATTGCCACCATCTCTCCTTTTGATATTCAGGCGGGCACCACCCGATAACGCCTATTTTCACCCCCCAGTTAACTTTAGTAAAAACCATAACGCTCCTTCGAGCATGCGGACCGATGGTGAATATATTGATTCCTTTAGGCTTGATGCCGGCAAGACCGAGCGTTCGCCAAACTGCAACTGCGGACTCAAACGTTCGGTACCTTTCAGTCTTTTCAGAGATAGCCACCGTCAGGCGCTCTCGAGGGATACCCAATCGAATTAGCTCGTTCGCGGCCATCTCGGCATAACTTTGAGGTTGATCTTCCCAGCGGCCGGACGTCAGTCCGCCCGCCGTCACGATATAAAGGTAACCACCGCGCCAGAACTCGTCGGCGGCAGCTCGCAAACCACTGCGCCCAATCCAGCCTTCCACCACTAGCGTGTCCGCGGGCACTCTATCTGTCTCTGCTAGAAATGATTCTCCGAAAAAGAAACAAGCGTAAAGAAATAGCAAGAATATGGTGATAAGACAGAACCAGCCGGTCCACGTTGGACAAGGAATCGTTCGGCGTCTGAAAAACCGGAATCGCCGCGACCATTTTCTTGATTTCGATAGTGTGTTAATGTTTCCGACGGATTCGCTCCGAATACCAATTTTTTCATTAGGCGAATGATCTGCTGGCACGACTAACTATTTGGTGTCGCAAACTAACTTTCTACAATAAAACGCTTCTGCGCGGGGCCCGGCGCATTCGACACCGCGGATGCGGTGCATGGCTTCGAAAGTATCGCGAGTAAACCAATGTTTCTTAGCCTGAGTTTGAAAATGTCGCATTAGCAATTCCACTTTGCGTCCAGCGGATTTCTCTGAAATAGGAACGAAGAGGTTCGGCTGTCCCAAGTCGCCGTCGTATTTGAGAATCTCGTACTCAAGAATCAAGTGGTTTCTGAACGTGTTCCAAGATAGGTCCGAGAGGACGCGGTGATCTTGATGACGGTCATTACGGTAATGAGTAAAAATAATTTCCGGATCGAATTGCCTCTTGATCTGCTCGAACCAATCCTTAATGAACGGCCACTCGTTTGGGAAATAACTCTCAGTAAACGATCCAATCTTGATCTCCCGATTGGGAACCGTGGAAAGGAAATCGTTTGCGCTGGCTTGCGCTTCCGCAGATCGCTCTCCGGATGCGCTAAAGACAACCCACCAAACCTGCAAGTCCGAGTGTTTTTCCGCCAGCTCCAACAACGCGCCGCCGGCGCCGATTTCAATATCGTCTGCATGCGCTCCTAGACAAAGAATTCGACGCGCTGAATCCAAAGAAAAATTCAACATGCTCTATTGTTGTGGAGCGTTGCCTCGCTTGCGAGGCCGATGTGCTTGTTCGGCGTTTGGCGTTCGGCGCTTGCCACACTGCACTCTATCTCCGGGAGCTGAGATAGAGATATCGCGTCGCTACTCGCTTTCAGGCTGCCCTTAATACTTGGTCGCGTCTTAGCGGTTCTGTACGGACGATTGTCATAGCTAAGAGTGCCGCGAGATAGCACGCTCCACTCACTGCGAGCACGACCGTAAATCCAAACATCATCCCCAAGATCAACGCCCCGACAGAGCCCACCACCGTAAGGAAACCGTTCACCCCCCATGCCCACGGAACAAAGGCCGGCGCTTCATTAGCAACGATGCGCAAGCCGACCGGAAACGGCATGCCGAGAAGGGTTCCGAGAGGACCCAACATCGCGAACACGATGACAATGCGCCAAGGTAGGGGCAGACCCAGGGCCGATGAAAAGATCTGTGGCGACGTAATAGCTGTTAGGAGAAGAATAACCAAAATAGATGGGATAATCCAAGTGAGTGACAAACGAGAATTTCCATCTAGACGGCCGACAATCCAAGACCCGATTCCGGCAAAACCAAGGAGGCCGGCTAACACCACAGCAAAAGTATACACCGGCTCGCCAAGAAAGAGTGTGAAACGTTGAATGCACACGATTTCAATCATGATGAATCCAAGCCCCAATCCGCCAAAATAGACGAGAAGGGGCCATGGCCTCAAAATTTGTAGCCCGTGGCGCATACGGCGCGCGAGAGGGAGCATGATGAAAGCAAAGGCGAGCAGGATGGTCTGAAATAACAACACGATCAGCATTACCTCCGCAACTGGCACAAGCAACCTGCCCTCCATGATGTCGACGCTGCCCCAACGGCCCGCGACGAAGATTTGGCGAAAATCATGGGGCCGGAGGCTCGCCCACCGTAAGTTTTGATTGAAAAATGGCCGATCATCCGTGGCGGGCGAGTACTGTTCTGGGTGGGCGGCATAAAAGGCGCTCAAGTTTGGCGCAGCCAGAAGCTCGATGAGCACTGGCGATAGGTAGTCCCCTAACCGCGGCTGGGACATCCCCGGCGAATAATGGATCTCTGGTGAACCGCCAAACCATCGTTCCGGGTGACCGACGCCGAGACGTTCCGAGACCAGTCTTAGCTCATCGGTCGTCCACGGCGATTTTTTGAATAGCATACCCGTGTTAAACAAAGCGGCGCCGTAAGGCGCCAGAGGGCCATAGAAAGAGACTAGATGATCGCTGGGATTTCCGAGACCGCGTTCCTCGAACGCTTCCCGAGCCGTGGCGAATAGCTTTACGATCTGAAAAGGCGGTCGAGTCATTAGGATGACACCGTCTGGCGTCAAGTGATCGAGATAGTCGGCGAATGCCTCACGCGTGAACATGTAGCTTTCGGAAAGGCTCATCGCCCCCGAAGTGACAGCGGCACTCATCATCGTCTGGACCGAAATGATGACATCATACTTTTCCTTGGATCGCCGCACGAAACTTCGCCCATCCTCGGTAACGAGGTTTACTTCAGGCTGCTCGAATAGCCCTCCCCAATAGGTACGCATCTGGTGTGTTACGATATTGTTTACGATCGGGTTGACGTCGACAGCGGTGACCGATCGGGCGCCAAAATCGAGCGCCTCCAGCACCTCGCGACCGGAACCGGAGCCGAGGATAAGAACCTTTGGATGCGCCTTTCCGACATAGGCAACCCCGTTCGGGCGATAATTGGGGGAGCGAAGATATTCGCGCGCGCCACCGCTGAGATCGGCAATCGCGGTACCGGCTGCGCCGGCGTCGATGATGATACTGAACCCCGCATCCGGACGGCCCTTCTCAGGCGCTGCGGGCAAATGATAGACATCAACCTTCGAAAACGTGTTCCAAGCCGAATAAATCGGCGCGCTATTATCAACGGGTTGCAGTCCGTGATGCTTGCTCGAGATCACCGAAATCGGAATCAATTTATCCCCGATGAGCGAGAGAGGCAGCGCGAGTATCGCCAGCGTAATGCCGACGGCGGCAAGGGGTCGCGCCTTAGCAAAGCCGAAAGTCGAGGCAGCGACAAAGCCGAGTGCAGCAGCCAGCAAAACAGAACCAGAACCCCCGAACACCGGCATAACGACAGCGATCGCTGCACACCCGAGACCGGCACCTAACAAGTCCGCCGCATAAAGCCGGTTTGCGCTTTGTCTACCCCGGAACAAAAGAAGCGCAATTGCCAGCCCAGAGCAAAAGAAGGGAGACGCAGCCACGGTATAGTAAAGCGGCATTAAGAGGAGTTGTCTCCGATCGGTTAGCAATTCGAATGGGTCAAACGGGATAACTTGCATTAAGCAATAGCTGGACACGGCGATGACACCGAATGCCATCGATAAGGCTGCCAGTGCGTGGTCGATCGAAGCCCTTTCGCGGAGGTTGGTCCAAAGAGTGAGTACGACACCGGAGGTGCCAAAGCCCAGCAGCGCTACGGAAATGACCAGGAACCCAAAGTGATACCAGTTGGAAACCGATAGCACACGAGTAAGCGCAAGCTCGAGTAAGAGCGTCGCGAATGAGAGGCAGAAGATGCCCATATAATGTCTTCGACTCATTTGTTAGATCTCCTTCGTTCTAAATAACTTCGACTTTCGCTTTAATCCCGGCATTAACCGCGCGCAGATCTGTCAACTAGTCGCTGGCCACTTTGCGGCTCAACCGTCGTATGTGCTGGTCGGTCCTCAGGGCTACCCGGACTTTCTGGTGCAGCGATCGACGCGATGTCTCAACAGCTCAACTCATTCAAATTTGCGTCCCTGGAATCCACACGATGCGATCTTGCGAAACTCTACGGGGTAAAGCTCCGCGAGGGCCTCTAAAGTTGTGGAGCGCTGCCTCGCTGGCGAGGCCGATGCGGCCGGCACCATGGAGCGCTGCTTCCCACGCCCGCCGGACGACGCCGACCTTCTGTCGGGAGTTAGGGGTCACCATTCCGAGTCTCTGGTTCCGCCGGATTTGCCGGGATAGACGGTGAAGAATTTCGCAAAGGCCTGAGTCCACGCAAGAATTCTTGATAGCTCGTCTCCAAAGTGAAGGGGACAGTAACGGTCGCGAGAGCTCGGGCGCGCGGAGATCCACACAAGCTGAAAGGTGGAATACTGTTTGCCACTACTGAACCGGCACCGACAACCGCGCCTTCTCCGACCTCCAGAGTTTGTCCGCAGGAGCAGGTGATCAAAGTGCCAGCTCCAATCACCACATTCTTTCCGATGATAACCCGTCCGGCCCCGCGGGTGTGCGCCACGATGGTGGAACGCAGACCAATCAGAGCGCCTTCATGCAGTTCAATTGCTTCGGGAAATTCATTATCCAAATAAACTTCGTCCCCGATGAAGACCCGTCTGGCGATCTTAACTCCACGTAAACGATGAAGCAAAGGCCGAAGACTAGTCGCCCCGGGAAGGAACCTGGCTAATAAATGTAACAGCCGATTGGAAGCCCGAGTGGCAAAGCCTCGCGGCTGGCAAGACTCGGACATCGGATCACGTTTGGAAGGGTTCATCGGCTAAAGCGATCGTCGTGCGAAGCCAAGTGTGCCGGTTGCCACCAATGTGCCGTCCACCGTTACGGCGCCCTCGACCAACGCTAGGTCTTGAATAAATTTGAGAACTTTGACCTCAATTTCCATCCGGTCGCCTGGAACCACGGGTACAAGGAAACGCATGCTGTTGATAGTCCCTAGAACAAGAAATTCTCCCGGCTTTAGCCCGGCCCCCGCCATTTTTGAGAACAGGATCGACGCGGCTTGCCCGATTGCCTCCACGATGAAAGTGCCCGGCATAACCGCATGATCGGGGAAATGGCCGAGAAACTGCAATTCGTTTCCACTCACATTTTTAATGGCCTGGATCCGCTTTTCGGGCTCGATTTCGACAACGCTGTCGATCATCAGCAAAGGGAATCGCTGCTTCAGCAGGGATCGAACCTCTTCGAAACTTAGGATTGGCTTGGTCATGTCGCCATGGCTGGATTAACGTCGTTGCAAGATCATCGCCGTAGCCCGGGGCAGAAATCGCCCACCGGCGGCAGCGTGCCCGGCATCCGATACTAGCCAGGCGACACGCAAGCCCGCCGCTTCCGCCATCGCTAGGGGCTGGCTCTCCTGATTGTACTCGTAGACATGATCGCGTTGCGCGGATTCAATTGCCGTGCTGAAATAGACGAGCCCCTGCTTCGAAACCATCTGACCCATGGCACTGAATAGCGGCTTGGGTTCGGGCAAATGCTCGGCGAGCATCGCGGAGATGATTCCGTCGTATCCATCACCTTCAAGCAAGCCGTCGGTCTGGAGCGCATCCCGGGCGGCAAACTTAGCCCGTCCAGAGTGCCGGGAAACCTTGAGTAACCGGTTAGCGACCGCGATAGCGGGTGGACTAATGTCGACGCCTTCGACCTGAATGTCCGGGCGTTCCTCAGCAGCCAACAAACTGAGGACACCATGTCCGCAAGCGAGCTCGAGTACGCGGGCGTTGGGCGGCAGGCGCCGTAGAAAATTGTTCCGGAATAAGGCAAGATGGTTTATCATGGAGGGCCAAAAACCGTAGATGAGAATCGCGGCCCACATGTATGGCACCATGTAACCTTCATCTTCGTATACCCCGGACATAATTTCTGGCATTGCTTCCGGAGTATATCGCCCAGCCTTTTCGTAGATCCGCTGAGCTTGAGCGACCCCTAGGCAGTAGCTGGCGTAACCCCGAGCGGCTTCCTCAAAAACTGTTTCCCCGTAAGCGGCTTCTGCCCACCGAGCCAAGGGATTCAATAACCAGGAACACAATTCCTTATTCGCCTCGAAAGTGGCGCGCGCAGCAGGCGCCAGCATTCGGGCTTTCCGATCCAAAGCTTCCAAAAAAGGTTCAGCATGGTTCATATGAAGGTGTGAGTAATTGCTTACCGTGGATCCCGAAAAATCGTTTTCCTGTTGTCAACACGCCCGGCCTTATCCTGTGATGGGACGTAACGAACGACGCGCACCATTGGACGAATCAGATCCCCGCCGTCCCAAGGCGAGGCGAAAACATGCATCCGGCCCAGCTTTACGATTCGGTCCACGCCCCGACCGCCAGCGGCTTGGGCTAAAGCAAGCTCTTTCTGCCTGTTTCCGACGGCCAGGCCCAGAGTTTGTACCGCGCCGTCGAACTTAGTGATCACTTCCAGCAAGTTGTCAACCAGCAAAACGGTAAGGGTTCGGCCTTGGGTCGGCTTCGGGATATCAGTTCCTGTCCCAAGCAAAATTGTCCAGTCAGGGGAATAGGAAAACCAAGCTCTGTTCTGTACGTCGTCCAGCAACCAAGTAGCCCGGGCAAGACAGATCGCGGAGGTTAATGATGGGCGGATTTCGTGGCGCGGATGCGCACGATTTTCCGCCTGGAAGGCCTGCTTGAGCTCTTGGATAAAATCGTTGATATCGCCGGTATCGCCGCGCTCCAGAAACAACACTTGTGGAGACGAACAGGCTTGTTGATCGAACTGCCAGACGTCGCGAGCAATTCGTTGACACCACGACGCGCGTTCAGTCCGATCGCTCCAGACTTCAGCATCCATCGCGGCAACGGAGAGTCGAGGACCGAACACGGCCAGGCGGGTCCAGTGGGGAAAGGGCAAAGCGCGAACTCGAGCGACCGCTTCATCACCACCCCAGATCATGGCGCCATCCACGTTGCGAGCCATTGCGAATTGGAGGTCGTCACGCGAGTGATCAAATGAGACCAGATCTATCCGTTTGGTCAGAACGCCTGCTTTATCAACCTCCCTTAACTTCGCGATCACTTGGTAGGTGGCATCTACGAGATTCGTTGGGACCCGCACCAAAGAAGCGTTCCCCCCAAGTAATGCACATGTCAGCGAAAGCACCGGTTGAATTTCAATGTTTCCCGCTGGCCAATGGCCAACGATTCCAAGGGGAAACGCTCTCAACTTGGCTTGGCCTTCTTCTCGCCAGGCATCATTCAAAGCATCGCGTCCCAACTCGCGTTCGAGAATCGGTTCCAAGGTTCCTCGACGGAGCCAGATCCGGAGAAAGGCCGCTCCCGGCAACGATTCCATGCCTTTACCTTGCAACGCGGCAGCCCATCGCTCGAACAACTCGAGCACCGTGCCCAAGGGTAAGTCTTCGCTCAGTGCAACTTCGCGGAGGCGCACCGCGGCTTGTACGATTTCCTCGGGAGAATCAACCTCTGTAATTAAATTACTCACGCGATCTTTCCAATCTCCGCTGAGCGACCGCGAGCCGTTTCAACGTTACCGCAGCCTCTGGTCTCCGCCTTGGGCGCCCTACCTACAAACCGAAACGCGGTGCCACGCCTGCCGCAAGGACAGCCGTCGTGATGGATCAGCTCGGCGATATCTTCCGTTAACACCAGAAATCCGGGAAAGCTCGTTGGCAACACGCTGCAGACTTGGACTAATCCCCTTTTATGTTTTCCGACAGGCTCCAGAGTAAGCTCATCCCGTATAATCACATTAGCGAATGCGGGCACGTGCTTATTGCCCTGTTCGCAATCGGGATAGACGACTCCGACATTTTCCACCATCCCATAGAAATCAATCACTCGGTCACTCGAGCAACCGAACACGGCCGAAACGCTACGCCCAAATACCTCCTTAGTGACGGCCTGCTGTTGCAAACGCTTCCAACCACCACTATGCAAGACGCGCACGTTTGGCAGATGCAAACATAGGCCTTTGGATTCGAGGGGCTTCACCAGATGATTCCAGATCACATAGGTGAATCCGTAAACCAAGACTTCGGCGCCTTTCCATTTATTGGCATATTCGACGAGCTTCTCGGTCTCAAGCACAAGCTCTTGGTCAGGGTCGTTGTTCAAGCAGCAAACCACCTCGCTAGCGAAGGACCTCAACCCTTGAATAGCTGCTCCGCGGGCCCCGAGCTCACCACTGCCAGCCAGGGCGGCTGGTGTATCCACAATCAAATAAGGCCGGCGATGTGACCCGATGAAATCCCGAATGATCGTCATGACGCCCTTAGTCATTCTCTTTGCAGTCGGCGCATCCAGCACTACCCGACTCGGGAACTGACCGGTGGTCGCGCTCGAAGTTAACACACGCGAGATCGCTTCATGCTCCACCAAAGCAAGCGGCGGATCCATTTTGAAAACGCTCGCCGGAAGAAACGGTAGGTCGGCGATACGG